>Ga0187864_10003867_pt1 | contig 12045 bp, 10 predicted proteins | sample June2016WEW_11_4_FD_132985 | JGI IMG/M metagenome (GOLD analysis project Ga0187864, IMG submission 132985) | Peatland microbial communities from SPRUCE experiment site at the Marcell Experimental Forest, Minnesota, USA - June2016WEW_11_40 | ecosystem: Environmental > Terrestrial > Soil >... | reverse complement strand
GCGCTGGCGCCCTACGTCAAACCGCTCGGCCAGGCGCTCGGCGAACTGCAGCAGGCGACGATGTGGTTCATGCAGAACGCGCTCGGCAACCCCGAGAATGCCGGCGCCGGCTCGACCGATTACATGCATCTCTTCGGCCTGGTCGCACTCGGCTATATGTGGTGCCTGATCGTCGAGGCGGCGAAGGCGAAGGCCGCGGCGGGAGGCAACGGCGCCACCGAGCGCATGGCGGCGAAGCTTGCCACCGGCCGCTTTTTCGCGGAGCGCATGCTGCCGGCCACCGCCACTCACCTCGCGCGCATAAAGGCGGGCGCCGCGAGCACGATGGCTTTGCCGGCCGAGGCATTTTGAGGTGGCGGCATAAGCGGTCGATCGAGTCTCGTTGCGATCTTCGTCCGCTTTTGACCCTGAGCAGACGACGCGCCCGCACGCGCGGCCAAGCCGAGAGAGTAATGGTCCCTAACGCCTGAACACCTTATTTTGCTCGTCAATGTAGGCGAAACCGAATCCAATGCTCATCTCAGACTCGTCTAGGAGCTGACCCCAGAACGGCACATGGGGCGTCATGTCGTCGAGGATGCGGCGAATGAGCGAAGCAATTTCAGCCGCCGACTGAACCTCGGGGTCAAAATCGACGCTGACCAAATAGCCCTTGTCGCTGTGATCCTCCAATTGCATGACGAAGGCCGTTTTGACGCCTGCGACCAATTTGAGTGCGGAAACAAGTTTTTCATTCCGTTCGGCTCTGATGGCATCGCGCTGCCTCGGCGACGCTGAACTTGCGGGAGATGTCGAGTTCTTCTGGTTCGATTGCGTAGATTTCTGCGCGGGTCGCGACTGCGATTTGTCGCCCTGCGGGTTGCCAGCAAGAAAATCCTTCACGGTATCGCGAAAGACGGAGATCACGTCCTCACTCGGCCTTTCGCTGACGTTCCAGAGAAAGTTTTCGAGTTCTCGGCTTAAAATATCGGCGACCACGCCGGCGATGCAAGCCTCCGATCGGGATACCTCGTATTTTTGGCGCTTGCGCAATTTCTCAATGTCATCTTCGATGTAATATTCAGCGGTTGCGGATTTTTGGCGCTTGCGCAATTTCTCAATGTCATCTTCGATGTAACCTTCAACGGTCGCAACCGTCCTGTCGGCTTCCGCCAATCCATTCAGTCGGGCAGCGGCTCCCTTTAGCAGCGTCTTCGCTCGCTCGGGGCCGACCAACGCGGCAGTTATCCAATCTCCATCCGAAAATTTTTCCAGCGGCTGCGGTGGCGGAGACGGATCATCCCCTTCAAAATTCCTGATATCCGCGACTAGGCGATAGCCTACGCCATGAGCTGTCTTGATGAAGCCTGGCCCCAGCGCCTTGCGAAGCGACTTAACCGCGAGCGGTACCGCATCGTCGGTAACAGCAGCCTTGCCATAGAGGTGCTCGTACAACTGGGCCTTTGTTATCAGGGTGTGTTGTGGCTGCGAGACAAAAAATTCGAGTAGCTGCAATTGCTGCGGCGTGACGGGATGCAATTCGGCCTTTTCCTTGAAGACGGCCTTCGCTTGTCTGTCGAGCCGGTAACACCGGCCACCAGCGGTGATTTCAGTGTAGCGGGTCGGCACGGATTATCCTCCCGATCAATGCCCGGCGAAAATTGTGGCAATGTGGAAACCGGCATCGGCAACGACGTGCCCGGTAAACTGCCACACGAATGTAATCGAGGCGACCGCCATCCATGCGGCAACGTGGGCGGATACCGAAGTTGCGACGCCCTCGAAAAACTTGATGGCGCATTTCCATTTGTGGCCTTGCATGGGAACCTCCCGCGTTTGCAACGGGAGAGATACCAATGGCCTCTGCGGCTCGCCCGGACGATGTTGGGTCAATCCTAAATCGCGATCCGGTGGGGATTTGGTCAAAATTCGGTGAAAGGACCGGCGGGTCAACGGATGGCGGCCGGTTGCGCCACGCGAGGGTGATCCCGGAAGTCGGCCACTTTGAGCACTTCACCAGTTGAGCACTTCACCAGTGAGTGGCTACGCTTAAGGGGTCAAAAAAAGCAAGAAGCCGTTGCGCCACGGGCGTTTCCCGCACCTGTGCTTGCGGTGATCATGACTGGTTACGGTCTCCCGCACCAACATGCTGCGGTGCGTCAGTCCGGACCTAGCCCAAAGCTGACGCGCGTCGCGTAATTTCAAACTGGTCCCGAGTGCTACGGTCAGCGCCGAGCAAGCTGCCCGGCAATGACGCGTTGAAGAGCGCGTTTCGGCTCGACCGAAATTCGTTCTATCGAACCGCAAGCTCTCGCATGCGGATGCGCCCCGGTTCAATCACCGTGAAGTGTCCGACCCAATCAGTTCGTTCACCAATCCTGGCGGCGAGAATAGCTCCAACCCTGGCTGCTGGTGGCATCGGCAACCGAAACAGCACAATGCCACACGATGCCGGCAATCCAACACGCCAGGCAAGCTCGCCAAAATCCTTGTCAAAGGTAATACCGACCGGCATAAATCGTGATCCATCCGCTTCGTCATGGCTGGACTTGTTCCGGCCATCCACGTCTTTGATTCGACTCGCGCTTTAAGACGTGGATGCCCGCGACGAGCGCGGGCATGACGAGTCTGAGTATGTGACGGTTGGTATAAGAGCACCCGGCTTTCACGCTCGGCCCATGCCAATACGTCCTCGTCCTTGCTTCCGGGTGCTGCGGTACGAACCCAAACTATGTCGTGCCTGGCTGACTCAAGTGCGGTTACGGCATCGCCAGGGAAATTCTCGTTAGCGAGAAAGCGCATCTCACGCGGCGCTCGGGTACACTTTTTCCGATCTCAGCACATCGCGAGCGTAGGCAAGGCAAGCTGCAACGTCGTCGTGGGAGACCCCGGGATAATTGTGCAAGATATCGGCTTCAGTCCAGCCATCGGCCATGAGGCCGATGACGAAGTCGACTGAGAGGCGGGTCCCACGGATCACTGGCTTGCCAGCCAGGACGGCTGAATCAAGGACGATGCGTGCAGGATCACTCATAGATTTCTCCTCAAGCTCCGCCACTTTACCGCAGTTTTATCCCATTGCCAGGCTCCCAGGATATCTTGTGGGATGCCGGTAGGTCAGCCCGTCGCGGTAAGGTGACGGGCGCCTGGAATTGTTCGGCGGCTGTGGCTATATGGAAGTCGCCTGACGAGTGTTCGCTCTCCCGCTACGGGAGAGCGTAAGCGCGAGGAGACGCTATGCCCGACGCTTTCATCTATGATCACGTGCGCACCCCCCGCGGCCGCGGCAAAGCCGACGGCTCGCTGCATGAGGTGACCGCGCTCAATCTCGCGAGCCAGGCGCTCGGCGCCATCAAGAGCCGCAACGACCTCGACACCGACTCGGTCGATGACGTGGTGATGGGCGTCGTCGATCCGGTCGGCGAGGCGGCTGCCGACATCGCGCGTACTGCGGCGCTCGTTGCCGGCTATGGCGACAGCGTACCTGGGGTGCAGATCAACCGCTTCTGCGCCTCCGGCCTCGACGCGGTCAATTTCGCCGCCGCCCAGATCATGGCCGGACAGCAGGACATGGCGATCGGCGGCGGCGTCGAGTCGATGAGCCGGGTGGGAATCGGTTCGTCCGGCGGCGCCTGGGCGGTCGATCCCACGATTGCGGTGGCGCATTACTTCCTGCCGCAAGGCATTTCCGCCGACCTCATCGCCACCAAATACGGTTTCTCGCGCGACGATGTCGACGCCTATGCGGTCGAAAGCCAGAAGCGCGCGGCAACGGCGTGGAATGAGGGTCGCTTCAGCCGCTCGGTCATGAAGGTGAAGGATGTCAACGGCCTCACCATCCTCGATAAGGACGAGCACATGCGGCCTGACGCGACCATGCAGTCGCTGGCCGCGCTCAAACCCGCCTTCGTGCAGATGGGAGAAATGGGCGGCTTCGATTCCGTCGCCATTCAGGCGCATCCGGAAGTCGAATACGTCAAGCACGTCCATCATGCCGGCAATTCTTCGGGCATCGTCGACGGTGCGGCCGCGGTTCTGCTCGGCAGCAAGCGCGCCGGCAAGCGGGCGGGCCTGAAGCCGCGGGCGCGCGTGCACGCCTTCGCCAATATCGGCTCGGAGCCGGCGATCATGCTGACCGGCCCGATCGACGTCACCAAGAAGGTGCTGAAAAGGGCCGGCATGACGCTCGCCGACATCGACCTCATCGAGATCAACGAGGCGTTTGCCTCCGTGGTGCTGCGCTATCTCCAGGCTTTCGAGATCGATCCGGGCAAGGTCAACGTCAACGGCGGCGCCATCGCCTTGGGCCACCCGCTTGGCGCGACCGGCGCGATGATTCTCGGCACCGCGCTCGACGAACTCGAGCGGCGCGGCCTCTCGACCGCGCTGATCACGCTCTGTATCGGCGCGGGGATGGGAACCGCAACGATCATCGAGCGGGTGTGAGGTTTAATCCTTTCCCTTCGCGGCCGGCGCTATGCGCCGGCACCTCGGGATGATGAGTGTCGGCCATGCCCAAGATCGACATCGCCAAGCTGCCGGTGGACGTCCGCTCGACTTATCCGGAGCCGTTCCGTAGCGTGGTCGCCGGTCGCGAGCGCAAGCGCCTCGGCACCGCCGTCGGCCTCGACCAGTTTGGCGTCAACCTCACGACGCTCAAGCCCGGCGCGGCGTCCGCGCTGCGGCATTGGCACGAGAAGGAGGACGAGCTCGTCTATATCCTCGAAGGCGAAGTCGTGCTGATCGACGACGATGGCGAGACCGCGCTCAAGCCGGGCGACGCCGCGGGCTTCAAAGCCAACGTCCGCAACGGGCATCACCTGGTCAACAAATCGAGCCGCAACGCGGTCTATCTCGAAATCGGCACGCGCTCGAAGCACGAACGCGCCGAATATCCCGATGTCGACCTCTTGCTTATCCGCGACGAAAAAGGTGGACGCTTCACCCACAAGAACGGGGAGCCGTATTCGTAACTCGTCATTCCGGAGCGCGTGAGCCCGCAAGTCCGGAATCCATAACCACGATCGGTGAATATGGATTCCGGGCTCGCCGCGGAGTTTATCATCGGGCCGGCCACTTCGGGCCGGACCCGTTGGCGTCGCCCCGGAATGACGGCGCAAGGAGCTGAAAATGACCTACACCAATTTCAAGTTCGAAATCGACGCCGACGGCATCGCGCTCATCACCTGGGACATGCCGGGGCGCTCGATGAATGTCATCGATACGAAGGTGATCGAGGAACTCTCGGCGATCGTCGAGCGCGTCGCGACCGACGCCGCCGTCAAGGGCGCGGTCATCACTTCCGGCAAGGACACGTTCTGCGGCGGCGCCGACCTCAGCATGCTGGAGACGCTGAGCCGCACCTTCGGCGAATTGATAAGAACCCAGGGCGAGGAAGCGGCGAATGCGCGGCTGTTCGAGGAGAGCCGCAAGCTGTCGCTGATCGCCCGCCGCATGGAGACATGCGGCAAGCCGTGGGTCGCGGCGATCAACGGCACGACGATGGCCGGCGGCTTCGAACTGGCGCTGGCCTGTCATCATCGGATCGCCGCCGAGAACGACAAGACGCGGCTCGGGCTCCCGGAGATCAAAGTCGGCCTGTTCCCGGGCGGCGGCGGCACGCAACGCATCGCGCGCATGCTGCCGCCGGCGGATGCGCTGCAGTTCCTGCTCAAAGGCGACCAGCTCCGTCTCAATCGCGCCAAGGCGATGAAGCTCATCGACGCCGTCGTGCCGCCCGGCGACCTGGTGCGGGCGGCCAAGGATTGGATCAAATCCGGCGGCACCGCCAAGGCACCGTGGGATCTGGACGGTTTCAAATTGCCGGGCGGACCGGTCTATTCGAAGGCCGGCATGATGGTGTTCCCCGCGGCGAACGCGCTCTATCGGCGCGAAACCTACGACAATTATCCCGCTGCGCGCGCCATCATGCAGGTCGTCTATGAAGGCCTGCTGCTGCCGATGGACCAGGCGCTGCGCGTCGAGTCGCGCTGGTTCGCGAAAATCCTGCGCTCGCCGGAGGCGGCGGCGATGATCCGCTCGCTGTTCCTCTCCATGCAGGAGCTCAACAAGGGCGCCCGCCGTCCGGCCGCCGTGCCGGCGAGGGCGGTCAAGAAGATCGGCGTACTCGGCGCCGGCTTCATGGGCGCCGGCATCGCCTATGTGAGCGCGCTCGTCGGAATCGACGTCGTGCTCATCGACCGCGATCAGGAAACCGCCGACAAAGGCAAGGCGTATTCGCAGAAATTGATGACGGACCAGATCAATCGCGGCCGCGCCACCACGGCCGACCGCGACGCGTTGCTCGCACACATCACGGCGACACCGGATTACGCGGCGCTCAAGGGCTGCGATCTGATCATCGAGGCGGTGTTCGAGGACCGTAAGATCAAGGAAGAGGTGATCGCCAAGGCCCAGGCGGCGATCGGAAGTGACACTATCTTCGGCTCCAACACTTCGACCCTGCCGATCACCTCGCTGGCGACGACTTTCAAGGATACGAAGCGCTTTATCGGCATCCACTTCTTCTCGCCGGTCGATCGTATGATGCTGGTCGAAGTCATCATGGGCAAAAAGACCGGCGACGCGGCGCTCGCCCTCGCGCTCGATTACGTGCGCGCGATCCGCAAGACGCCGATCGTCGTCAACGATTCGCGCGGCTTCTATACATCGCGGGTGGTCGGCACCTACATCCGCGAAGGCCATCTGATGCTGACCGAAGGCGTGCCGCCGGCGATGATCGAGAATGTCGCACGCATGGCCGGCATGCCGGTCGGTCCGCTTTCGCTCAATGACGAGGTCGCCGTCGATCTCGCCTGGAAGATTTTGCAAGCGACCGAGGCCGATCTGGGGCCGCAGATGATCGATGTGCGGCAAAAAGCGCTGCTGCAAGAAATGGTCGAAAAACGCGGGCGCTTTGGCCGCAAGAACGGCAAGGGCTTTTACGACTACCCGCAGAATGGGCCGAAGCGGTTGTGGCCCGGCTTGGCCGATCTGCAAGAAACCAAGCTCGATCCCGACACGATCGACGTCACGGAACTCAAGCAGCGGCTGTTGGCGATCCAGGCGCTCGAAGCCGCCCGCTGCATCGAGGAAGGCGTGGTCACCGACGTGCGCGAAGCCGATGTCGGCTCGATTCTCGGCTTCGGCTTCGCACCGTTCACCGGCGGCACCATCTCCTACATCGACGGCATGGGCGCAAAAGCCTTCGTCGATCTGTGCAGCAGGCTCGCGAAGCGCTATGGTGATCGCTTCAAACCGTGCAAGCTCTTGCTCAATATGGCGAAAAAGGGCGAAACGTTCTACGGCCGCTTCCCGCCGGAAAAGCGCAAGGCCGCCTGACGATCATCGCCGCGCATAAGGTTGCGGCCCATTTCATCCCGGATCCCATGGCGCGTGATGAAGTCGACCTGACGCCGATCGAGCGCCGCGACGAGCTCGTCGATTGGATCGCTCAGGGCGTCAAGCCGAAATCGCAATTCCGCATCGGCACCGAGCACGAGAAGTTCGCCTTCACCCTCGAAGGACACCGACCGGTGCCCTACGAGGGACGACGCGGCATTCGCGCGCTGCTCGAAGGCATGCAGCACCTGCTCGGCTGGCAGCCGATCATGGAAGGCGGAAACGTCATCGGCCTTCTCGACGTCACCGGAGGCGGCGCCATCACGCTCGAGCCGGGCGGCCAGTTCGAATTGTCCGGCGCGCAGGTCGAAACCGTGCACCAGACCTCGCGCGAACTGATGGCGCATCTCGCGCAGGTGCGCGAGGTGGCGCAGCCATTGCACATCGGGTTTCTCGGCATCGGCTTCGCGCCGACCTGGACGCGCGCGGAAATGCCGAAAATGCCCAAGGGGCGCTACAAGATCATGACGGCTTACATGCCGAAGGTCGGCAAGCTCGGCCTCGACATGATGTATCGCACCTGCACGGTGCAGACCAATCTCGATTTCTCGTCCGAAGCCGACATGGTCAAGAAGCTGCGCGTGTCGATCGCGCTGCAGCCGGTGGCGACGGCTTTGTTTGCGAACTCGCCGTTCACCGAGGGCAAGCCCAACGGCTTTCTCTCCTTCCGCGCGGAAATCTGGCGCGACACCGACAAGGATCGCACCGGCATGCTGCCATGGGCCTTCGAAGCGGGCATGGGCTTCGAGCGTTGGGTCGACTACGCGCTCGACGTGCCGTTGTATTTCGTCAAGCACGGCGATGGCTATGTCGATGTCGCCGGCCAATCGTTCCGCGATCTGATGGCGGGCAAGCTCGCCGGCATGCCCGGCGCGCGCGCGACGATTTCCGATTGGTCGAACCACATCAGCTCGATCTTTCCGGAGGTGCGGCTCAAGCGCTATCTCGAAATGCGCGGCGCCGACTCCGGGACGCTGGCGAATTTGCTGGCGTTGCCGGCCTTCTGGGTCGGCATTCTCTATGACGATGTCAGCCTCGACGGCGCCTGGGACCTGGTCAGACACTGGACCGCGGACGAGCGGCAGAAGCTTCGCGACGTTGTACCGAGAGAGGGCCTCGCCGCCGTGATTGGCGGCCGCACCTTGTTTGCGATCGCGCGCGACGTTCTCAAACTCGCGCGCGCCGGTTTGGCGCGCCGCAACCGCCTCGATACCCGCGGCCGGGACGAGACGCGCTACCTCGACGTGCTGGAAGATCGCCTCGCGCGCGGCACCACGCCGGCGCAGGAGCTGTTGGAAAAATTCCACGGCAAGTGGGCCGGCTCGGTCGATCCGATCTATACGGAAGAGGCGTATTAGAGCATTTTCAGGAAAAGTGGATACCGGTTTTCCGTAGAAAATGCGACCAAACAAAGAATCTAGAGCATGATCAGTTTCCACCGAAACTGAACATGCTCTAGACGCTCTTCGTCATTACTCAAGCCCGTACAGCTCCTTGGCTTGCTCGAGCGCCTTCATGCATGCGCTGGCGTCGCCCTCGGCATCAGCCTTTCGCGCGCGGTCGAGCGCCGCGTCGGCGTTGGCGCGCGCCCTGCTTTCGGCGCTCTGCACCGAGCCGGGCGTCGGCTGATGATGAAGCTGGGCGCCGATTGATTGCGGCCCGGTCGGACCGCTCTCCGGGCCAGGCGTAGAACGCCGGATATACCGCTCGACTTCCGCAATCTGGGTGGTGCACGGCCCGGCATGGGCGGCGGCGGCTCCGCCCGCCGCTCCGCCTATGAGCGCCACGGCCGCTAATGCCACGATGCGCGATCGGTCCACGACCGAGCTCCTGATGAAGTTATATATTACGACCCGCACCGCCTGTCGCCGGCTCCGGCAAAGGAACCCACGAACGGCAGTTGCGAACCTTAAGAGTACTTCAGCCGCCGACCGCGGAGAAGAGACCGTCGGCGGCAAGCCAACGCGCGCGACCGGATCAGGTTATTCTATTCCGCGGCGACCCGCATCGGCGGGCCGGCGGGCGGTCCGATCAACTCCGCCAGTTCCTTCTCGTCGAGCGTCTCTTTCTCGAGCAGCTTGCGGGCGCTGCGCTCCAGCACGTCGCGCTTCTCGCGAAGTACCGCCAGCGCGCGATCCATCGCCGATTGCACGATGCCGCGAACCTCGTTGTCGATGGTGGCCGCGGTGTCCGGAGAATAATCCTGCTCGTGCTGCTGCCAGGGCAGTTCGGCCCCGGTCATGAAATTGTGCGGATCGCGATCGTAGGCGACGCTGCCGAGCTTCTCCGACATGCCGTAACGCGTCACCATCGCGCGCGCGATGTCGGTGACGCGCCGCAAATCGTCCGCGGCCCCGGTCGACAAATGCCCGAACACCGTGAGCTCCGCGGCGCGGCCGCCGAGCAGAACGGCCATCTTGTTCTCCAGCTCCTCGCGCGTCATCAGGAAGCGATCCTCGGTCGGACGCTGGATGGTGTAGCCGAGCGCGCCGACGCCGCGCGGGATGATGGAAACCTTGTGCACCGTGTCGGTGCCGGGCAGCGACACCGCGACCAGCGCGTGCCCCATCTCGTGATAGGCGACGATCTCGCGCTCCTTGGGATTGAGCAGGCGGTTGCGCTTTTCGAGGCCCGCCACCATGCGCTCGACCCCGTTGGTGAAATCGGCCATCGTCACCGCGTCGCCGCCGCGGCGGGTCGCCAAAAGCGTCGCCTCATTGACCAGATTGGCGAGGTCGGCGCCGGTGAAACCGGGCGTCAGCGCGGCGATTTTTTCCGGATCGACATCGCTCGCGAGCTTCGACTGGCGCAGATGCACGCGCAGGATATCGATGCGCCCCTTCTTGTCCGGCTTGTCCACCAGCACTTGGCGATCGAAGCGGCCGGCGCGTAACAGCGCCGGGTCGAGAATCTCGGGACGATTGGTCGCCGCCAGGATCACCAGCCCGCTGCGCGAATCGAAGCCGTCCATTTCGACCAGGAGCTGATTGAGCGTCTGCTCCTTCTCGTCGTGGCCGCCATAAGCTCCGAAGCCGCGGGCGCGGCCGAGTGCATCCAGTTCGTCGATGAAGATGATGGCCGGCGCCTTCGCTCGCGCCTGCTCGAACAGATCGCGCACGCGCGCGGCGCCGACGCCGACGAACATCTCCACGAACTCGGAGCCGGAGATGGAGAAGAACGGCACCTTGGCCTGGCCGGCGACCGCCCTTGCCAGCAGCGTCTTGCCGGTGCCGGGAGGCCCGATCAGCAGAATGCCCTTCGGCATGCGCCCGCCGAGCCGGCTGTATTGGTCCGGATTCTTCAAAAATTCGACGATCTCCTGCAGCTCGTCCTTGGCTTCGTCCACGCCGGCCACGTCGTCGAAGCGAACGCCGGTATCGGACTCGACGTAGACCTTCGCCTTGCTCTTGCCGATCGACATCAAGCCGCCGCCGCCCAGGCCTTGCATCACGCGCCGCGACAGGAACATCCAGACGCCGAAGAACAGCGCCACCGGAACGATCCAGGAGAGCAGGTCCTGCAGGAGCGTGCTCCCCACCTCCCCGGAATAGGTCGCGCCGTATTTCTGCAGGTCGGCGGCGAATTGCGGATCGACCCGGGTGGTCACGAATTCGCTCTTGCCGTCCGGCAGCGGCTCTTTGAGCTTGCCCTGGAGGTAGTGGTCGGAAACGCCGACCTCGGACACCTTGCCGTCGCGCAGGAGCTGCTCGAACTGGCTGTAGGGGATGGAGGCGACCTTCTGCGCGGAGAGGTAGAAATATTGCAGGACCACAAGGCCAAAGACGGCGGCGACCCAATAGCCGATATGAAATTTGGTCTGCCTGCTCATATTGTCCATCGGGTTGTTCACCGGCATGGCAAAAAGCCTCCGTAATCCTCCTCCTAACGTATGAACGCGCGAAGCGTTTGAACAGGCACCGGTTCATCCCCCGGAGCGGGGTCGTGCGTCGCGGCGCAGGCCACTCCTTCGCCCCGCGCGCGGGGAGAAGGTCGGGATGAGGGGGCCTCTCCGATGGGCGCAGAGTTGCGGCGCTCAGAATCGCGCAGAGGCCCCCTCACCCGCTTCGCGGGGGCGGAAAAATAAATGCGTTCTCGCGACGCAGGCCACTCCTTCTCCCCGCGTGCGGGGAGAAGGTCGGGATGAGGGGGCCTCACCGCTGGGCGCAGAGTTGCGGCGCCCAGAATCGCGGAGAGGCCCCCTCACCCTCGCTCCGCATAGCCGATGCTTCGCATCGGCGTTCTCGCACTAAGGACGGCGTCCGCAGGACGCCTACGCTCTCCCCGCACCCGAAGTCGGATGTTTCCGACTTCGGTCACGTATATTGCCGAACTCGGGAACACCCGAGTTCGGCGGGGAGAGGAAAAGCAAAACCGTTCTCGCGACGCGGTGCGCGCCCGAGTTTTGCAAACACAAAAAGACTTCGTCACCACCGGGCTTGACCCGGTGGTCTATGCTGACGTGCAGCTCTGAGAACCTATCGGTAAATCCGATTGAGCTTCTCGTCCGCATGGATTGCCGGATCAAGTCCGGCAATGACGAAATAAAAAGGGAAGCGGAACGCCGGCAGGCGCATAGTCAAATGTTCCGCATCAGCGGATGCGGCGCGCGCGTTATCGTAGCGCGCTCGCCTGTCGGCGTTCCACCGCGGCTCTCACCAGGGGGCT
>Ga0187864_10003864_pt1 | contig 12049 bp, 10 predicted proteins | sample June2016WEW_11_4_FD_132985 | JGI IMG/M metagenome (GOLD analysis project Ga0187864, IMG submission 132985) | Peatland microbial communities from SPRUCE experiment site at the Marcell Experimental Forest, Minnesota, USA - June2016WEW_11_40 | ecosystem: Environmental > Terrestrial > Soil >... | reverse complement strand
TCAAGGGCTTCTTTTCGTACACCGTGCACGGGGCTTCGGTGCCCCAGTTCTCTTTGCCATGTCTGTCATGGTCTTTCATTTCATGTTCTCTCGGCATCCAACTGAGTGACATAGTGCTCCTCCTGATATTTTATGGTTTTCTTAGAAATCCGGCTTCAGGACAACCCTCTTTGCCGGTGATCCCGCCTTGTGAATCTCGTCGAACGTTGCTGCGATCGTGCTCATAGGCCGCACATCAACGAACGGGTCTATCACGATCTTCTTCTTCAGCACCATATCGAGGACAATCGGATAGTATTCGGGCAGGCAGCCCCATGTCCCTATGATCTCCGCATCAAACGCCATAAGCTTGGACATCATGTACTCGCTTTTTGCCATGCCGAAGCCCACCAGAACCAGTTTACCGACAAAGGAAAGGAGATCGAGCGCGAGGTCCTGTCCCGCCTTAGCCCCCGTCACCTCGAAGATCTTCCATCCCGTATTGGCAAGGCCCTTGCTTTTGCAATAGCTTCGCCATTCTCCAACGATGTCTTTATTTGCCTTGTCCAGGGTACTGATAACGTGGTCGCAGCCGTACTGAAGGGCCCTCTGCAGTTTCTCGGGGTTCCTGGCGATGCCGATCACCGTCTTCGCCCCCAGGGCCTTCGCTGTTTGCGCCATATAGACACCCACTCCGCCGGTGGCCCCTATGACGATGACATTGTCGCCGGGCTGCAGGTCGGCTCTTTTCGAGGCTTGATAAGGGGTGGTCACCGCGTCGGCGATAACCGAAAGCTGCTCGAGCAGATACCCCGCTTTGTCGGCAACGAGGCAGAGGTCAACGGACGGCACCGGTATATGGCTTGAGAAGCCGCCATAAATCCCCAGGCTGTTGCCCGGCATCTTCTGGGCGAGGCACCTGTTGCCGCGGCCGGTTTTGCAGAGGATGCACTGCCGGCAAGGCATGACCGCGGGGATGATAACCTCTTTTCCGATCCATGCCGGGTCGCCCGCCACGACAGTCCCACTGATCTCGTGTCCGAGAGTCAATGGAGGCTTGCTGACAGTGGGGACACCATCATAAAAATAGCCGAGATCGGTATGGCAGACGCCGCAACCGGCTATTTCGACAAGGACCTCTCCACCCTTAAGCTCTGGTACGGGTATCTCGGTCTTCTCCAGCTTGCCCGGGATGACTTCACCCGTCTCCTTGTTTTTCGAGCACGGCGCCACCATCTGCCATGTCTTTATTGAAGTTGGTACACCAGCCATAAAACACCTCCAGGTAGTTTTATTTCAACGCTGCTTTGCCTATCACCCCCATTCCTACGTCATTCCGTAGCCGCCGTCAACACACAGGAGCTGACCGGTGATATACCTTGCGTCGTCGGAAGCCAAAAATACGAACGCGGGTGCGACGTCTTCCGGCTCCGCATACTTGTTCAGCAAGATCCGTCTCAGATATATCTCCTTGAGCTTCTCGTCCTTCTGCAAATTGCTGCTCATTTCTGTAGTGACGATGCCGAGAGAGATCACGTTCGCGGTGACATTATAACGGGCAAGCTCCCTCGCCGCGGATTTGGTGAGGGTCACCACACCGCCTTTTGCGGCGGCATAATGGATCTGGCCTGTGGTCCCTACAATGCCTGCGACCGAGGTGACGTTGACGATGCGTCCGTATTTCTGCTCCATGAAATACTTGGAGGCGGCTTTGATGCAATGCCACGGACCTTTCATCTGCACGTTCACGACCTCGTCCCAAAGCTCGTCCGTCAGCTTGTGAAGCATAGCGGGCTTCGATATCCCGGCATTGTTGATGAGCACATGGATGGCGCCGAACGTCTGCACGCACGCGTCGATGATTTTCTGCGCGTCTTCCCATTTCGCCACGTCGCCCTGAACGGCAACCGCCTTTCTCCCCAGAGCCTCGACCATTCCCACTACTTCCTTCGCAGCCTTCTCGTTGCCCGCATAATTTACGACGACGTTCGCGCCCTCCTTGGCAAAAGCGACACAGAGCGCGCGTCCCACGCCCCTCCCACCGCCGGTTACGACTGCGTTCTTCCCTTCCAGCTTCATGAGGACCTCTCTTTTTCTTTGTGAAAATTATTACAAAACCATAAAAACAGATTTTATATGCAATAAGAATTTATGTCAAGACAAAAAGCGATGGTGCAGTACAGTGGCGGCCTGGGCGTTGTCAGGAAATGAGAACGCTTTCTCATGCATAGGGCCAAATTTGCGAAAAAAGCGGGTAAGGAAGGCCGCACCCCGGGGCCGTCAACCCAGTGCGCCCTCGACGATTTCAGCCAATTGGCTGCAATATTTCTCGGTGATTGCAGTGGATGGTCCCTCGACCATGACGCGGCACATATTTTGTGTGCCGGAGTAGCGGACGAGAACACGGCCTTCATCGCCCAGCTCCTGCTCCACCTGTTTGATCGCCTGCGTGATCTCGGGCATTCTGTCGAGTTTCGGTTTTCTTTTCACGTTGACATTGATCAGCTTCTGCGGGAAAATGTCCATCATCCCCGACAATTCGGACAACCGCTTGCCCGTCCTCACCATGGATGCAACCACCTGCATGGCCGTAATGATGCCGTCACCCGTGGTATGGTGATCGAGGAAGATCGTGTGCCCCGATTGTTCACCGCCGATCACGCCTCCCAGACGGATCATGTCTTCGAGAACGTACCGGTCTCCCACGTTGGAAGCATACTGGCTGAGGCCGTGCCTCTTGCACGCAACCCTTAGACCCAGGTTGCTCATGACCGTGCTTATAAGGAGGTTGTTCCTCAATCGACCCTGTTCCTTCAGCACAAGGGCGCACGTCAGAAGAATCTGATCACCTGTCGCCTCGTTCCCCTTTTCATCCACGGCGATCAGTCGATCTCCGTCCCCATCAAAGGCAAGGCCCAGCGCCGCCTGCGTCTCAACAACCCGTTTTCTCAGGTCCTCCGTATGCTGGGAGCCGCATCTGTCATTGATATTGAGGCCGTTCGGCACATTATGGATAACCTCCACCTGAGCGCCCAACTCCGCAAACGCAATGGGTGCAACTTTATAGGTGGCGCCGTTGGCGACGTCCAGAACTATTTTCATCCCCTCCATGGAGAGATCACGGGGGAAGGTGTTTTTCAGAAATACGATGTACCGGCCGTTCACGTCTTCCATCCGGAAGGCCTGTCCCATCTCGCGGGCCGGAGGCAGGAGGTTTTCAAGCTCTCCGCTGAGAATAAGGTCTTCTATGGTTTTTTCCTCCTGGTCGGACAGCTTGAAGCCGTTGCCGTTGAATACCTTGATTCCATTATCCTCGTAAGGGTTATGAGAGGCAGAGATCACGATGCCTGCGTCGGCCCGCATACTCTGTGTAATAAAGGCTATCCCCGGTGTAGGCAGCACACCGACCAGGTAAGGATGCCCGCCCATTGAGGTGATGCCCGCCTCCAGCGAGCTTTCGAGCATATAACCGGAAATGCGTGTATCCTTGCCTATGATGATTCTTGTCCGATGGTGCTCCTTCTTCAGGAGGTAGGCGACTGCCTGTCCGACCCCGAAAGCGATCTCCGACCTCATAGGATGACGGTTAGCTTCGCCCCTTATACCATCGGTCCCGAATAGCTTCCCCATAAGATTCCTCCTCACACATTTACCATCTCCACATAGGCAAGTCAACACATAAGAAAGCCGGAGCACTTACCGGTTCCGGTGAAGATAGTATAAAGCAGAAATGAGGAGGCGGACAGCGTTTTTGCCGGGAAGACTGCACGGAGGAAGGATGCCTTCCGCTCAAATCACGCTTCGCCGACGCCCGCGAGGCACATTGAAAACGGCGCACCTTTGTGTTATATACATCTCCTCATAGAGCATCCTGTTTTTCAGGGGCATAACCGGCGACAAGGGAGAAGGGGCATGGACACCCCCCTGCTGGCACTCAAAGACGTCACTTACGCGCTAAACGGAAAAAATATCCTTGACCGTGTTTCATGGACCGTGAAGCCGAAAGAGCACTGGGCTATCCTCGGCGCGAATGGGGCCGGGAAAACGAGCCTTCTCAAAATCGTCTGCGGAGACCTTTGGCCTAACCGCGGAGGCGAGGTGTATCGAAACGGAGAGGCCCTTCTCGATTTGAGCATGCTGCGCAGAAGCATCGGATGGGTTACCTCAACCCTTCTTCCCGATATACCGAGGGGGGAGGTGGTCCTGAATACCGTAGTCTCGGGCAAGTATGCGCAGCTCGGTCTCTGGAGTTTCTCGCAGGAAGAGCCGGGGGCCGGCGATTTTGCAGCGGCCGGGAGCTATCTGGCGGAATTGGGGTGCAGCTATCTTGGCATGAGGGCCTTCGGCACGCTATCCCAGGGAGAGCAACAAAAGGTCATGATCTGTCGCGCCCTAATGGCGGCGCCCTACCTGCTCATACTTGACGAGCCGTGCGCCGGTATGGACCCCGGCGCCCGCGAGACGTTCTTGTCGGCCCTTCTGTCCCTCGGAAAAAAGAGGAGCCTCCCGGCCCTTATCTACGTCACCCACCATCCCGAAGAGATCCTGCCCATTTTCACACGGACCTTGATCCTCAAAAACGGAAAGGTCATGGGGGAGGGGGTGACCGAGGAGATCCTTACCCCCCGGACCATCGAGCAACTCTATGGGGTATCGCTCTCATTAATAAAAAGGAATGGTCGCTACTGGCCCGTCCCTCAAAGCTGACCTCGTCCGCTTCCTTATAAGGCGAGACCGGAGAAATCGGCAGGATTATAGTGCTGATCATGCATTTTCCCTTGCCTTCTCTCCGACCCGTCCTTATACTTTCTTTATATCATAAAAAGGAGCAGTTAAAATGGAGAGAAAAGGTCTGGTGACATTCAAGGGGAACCCCCTGACGCTGGTCGGTAATGAGATGAAAGTGGGCGACAAAGCCCCGGCCTTCACCGTGCTCGACAAGGATCTCGCCCCGGTCAGCCTTTCCGATTTGTCAGGGAAAGTGAAGATCATAAGCGTGACGCCGTCACTCGACACACCCGTATGCAATCTTCAGGCAACGACGTTCAACGAGAAGGCGCAATCACTCTCACCCGATATGGTGATAATCAATATCAGCATGGACCTGCCCTTTGCCATCGCGAGGTTCTGCTCTGCCGAGGGGATCGACAGATTGAAAACCCTGTCGGACCACAAAGATGCATCCTTCGGCAGCTCCTATGGCGTGCTGCTAAAAGAGCTGAGACTGCTCGCCCGATCGATTTTTGTCATCGACAGGACGGACGTCATCCGCTACATCGAAATCGTACGGGAGATGACGAACGAACCGGACTACGAGAGGGCTTTGGCGGAGGCGAAGAAGGCGGCCTCATGATGCGCGTCGTTCCTCACGAAGCGTAGGCGATAAAGAATATCCTTCTGAAGGGGTAGAGGCTTTTCCCATGCTCCCGCACCGGATAAAACGGCCTGCATGCGTCGAGGACCTCGTTCTCGAACGCTGACCGCGCCAACTCATCCGGCAGTCCCCCCCGCCCCCCAAAAAAGGGCCTCGTCCCTACCCCTTATACCGCTCGATCAGCTCAACGCACATACACGCCCAGGGCGATGGGTTGATCTGCGACAATTTTGTCGGCCGCAAAGCCCATATTTCGACATTTTCTCCTCGTGGCTGCAATCCTGCCATCGGCTCGCCACGCGTTTCTCACGCTATTCCCGTATGTTGGCATGTTCGTAAGAAATGGCACGGTCATTGCTATGATGAAGACAGACGTGAAAGCCATTTTTCCTCCCAACCGAGGGGCACGGAAGATCGCAAAAACAACAAGGGCGCTCCATCTCTGAGCCTTCTTTCGTGCCCTCCCCCCCCTTCTTTGCACAACTCACTACGGAGCTTACTTCTTCTTGCTTGCCTTGACCGGTGTCTTTTTGGCGGCAGCCTTTGCCGCCTTCTTCGGTTTTTCCGGCGGTGTGTTGAGGCCCTTGGCGATCGCGGCTGCGGCAGAGAACTTCACGGCCTTCTTTTCAGGGATCTTAATCTCCTTCCCTGTCCGAGGATTCCTGCCTGTCCTCGCTTTCCTGGTGATACAGGTGAAAGAGCCGAGACCGGGCAACGCTATCCTCTCGTTCTTCAAGAGAGAAGCATTGACTGTCTCAACAACTGCGCAAAGGACTTGATCTGCTTGTTTCTTTGTGATCGCGGCCACCTCGGCCAGCTTTGCCACCAGTTCGGTCTTCGTCATGTCATCGTCTCCCTTCTGTTGGATTTGCACATCGTTTCTCCGTTTATACAAGATGTGAGGAGTTTTGGCAAGAGAAAAGCGGAATGCCGGCCATAATTTATGAGGAAATTTGCACGGAACCTGCATGATCCCTATTTCGGAATAGTCCCCGGGGCAGCACGGGTGGTGCAAGGGGAGCATATCGGCGGGAGATTTTGTAAACAATGAGTCTATCCTCTCCAGCCGGGATTTGACGGACACACAGATTTTTTTTATACTGAGGGAAGAAAGACGTCCTGAATATGGTCTTTAGGGTAAAAGCATGAGCACATTTGAAACTGAAATAAAAAATGCACTCAAGGAGATTGATAGGTTCAGGACGCCGGAGTGTCTCGACCCGACGTTGATCGGGTCCTTCGCAGAGAACAAATTGTCCGGAGAAGAGAAGCGGAAGGCGGAAGACCATCTGCAGACGTGCCTTTATTGCCTGAAGCGGCTCAACGACATGAAAGAGCTGCTTCATTACCGCACACATCCTGCGAAACTTTCTCCCGAGTTGAGCAGGCGGCTGAGAGCGTTGTATCAGGCGGCCGAAAAAAAAAGTGGGAAAGACCGCGCGGCTGAGTCGTTCGTCGAAAAGCTTAAAGCATTGCTCGTTTTTCCCGCGAAGCAATGGAAGTACTCAGCCGTCAGCCTCGCGACTGCTTGTGTTGCAATCCTGGTCAGCCTCTTCATAGTGAGACACGAGGCCCCGGCTGGATTTGTTCCTCACGTGGACGAGAACTCTTTCGTCAAGGTGCGGGCGCTCGATGAAGGCGGAGCAGTGGTAAACGAGGCGCAGGGCGTCGTCGTGAACTCCAAAGGGCTGGTCGCTTCAAATCTCTCTCAATTGGTAGGCGCCAGCGCCGTTCAAATCACCTCGCGGGACGGAAAGACCTACAGGACTTCACGCGTATGGAGGGACGAGGACAAGAACCTCGCGGTGATGAAAATAGACAACGACTCGCTCCCTTCTATCCCGACGGCCCATATAAGTGAGATCAGCATCGGACAAAGCGTGTTCCTTGTCACGGACCCCGCCGGGGGAACAAAAGCATTCAAGGAATGGCTCATCAGCGATTTCAAACAGGTGCCGGGCAGACGTAAAGGCGGCTCGATACAGTATATCCAGCTTGCAACTCTCACCACCAACGCTGCACGGGGCGCGATAGTCGACGGACAGGGAAAACTGATAGGCATCCTCGTTACACAGGAAAAAAGGATAAGCCTGGCGGCGCCTATTGCCGACGCCGAGCGGCTCGCAAAAGAAGGCAAAGCCGTTTCCTTGAGCGAACTGAAAGGCGTGAAGTTCTCCGCCGAGGCGCTCAACCTTTATCTGAGAGGAATCCTCGCCCGCGATGCACAGCGGTGGGACGAAGCGATAGACTTCCTCAAGAAGGCTGTGGAGCTCAATCCCCATCTTGAAGGCGCCCGTCTCGAGCTGGCCTACGCGTACTATAAAAAGCGTCTTTATGCGTTGGAAGCCCGGGAATACGAGGAGGTGTTGAAGGTTAACCCTGAGAATACCGATGCCCTCTTTGGCCTGGCATCGAATCTGGAAACGAGAGGAGAGTATAAGGAAGCAATAAAAAAGTACGAAAAAGTGCTCACCCTCGACCGAGAGGACGCGGACACGTATTACCAGCTTGGGCTGGCATATTTGGCGCAGGGGAACAAAGAGAAGGCTTTGTGGGCCTATGCCGGATTGAAGACGCTTGACCGGGGTTATGCGGAGATGCTGAGGAGGTTGAGCAAATGATGCCGCCGCGCCCTTGCGCCGTAGTCGGTGACCGGCCATAGACCGTTTCTTGGATGCCCCTCACCCGGAGATTGTGTGGCCGAGTAGCTTCTTTACCTTCTCCTTTATCCGCGAATACTTCGATGCCACTGTGCCCGGAGAAATGCCCAGGATATCAGCAATCTCCCTGTCTTTGTAGCCTTCCATCTTCATGAGGACCACCTGTTTTGTCTCAACCGGGGACCCTTCGAGAACCGTAGTGATTATTTGAAGCTGTTCATGCTTCTTTGCGCCGGCATAGGCTTCCGGGTTCCCGTCATGAACTTCCAATTGCGGCGATTCCGGCTGATCTCGGTCTCTTTCCTGATCGAGAGAGGCGGTATCTTTCCACTCCCTTCCGGATTTCAGGTAAGTGAGTGCCTCGTTCAGGACAATCCTCCTGAAATAGGCGAGAAACTCATACCTGGTCGAGCCGCGAAAATTCTTCAAGCCTCCCTTCAACAGCTTTGAAAACGTATTTTGGATAATATCTTCCTTTTCGTCCAGCGAAAGATCTCCCAACCTGTGACTGAGGATATTCATGGCGATAGGGGCGTACTCAGTGAAAAAGGCGCTCCAGGCAGTCTCATTGCCGGAAAGACAGCCAGCCATGACCGATTGCATGTCGTCAACCATATCCGGCTATTCTACAGCTATGGCGGAAGATTTTAAATAGCAATCTGTTCTGCCCGGGCCTTGCTCGCAAAACCGGCGCTCCCGGACGAAAGCCGGTGCCCCTTAGACGCCCTCCCTGACCTCGTCTCCTGCATCGATGCTCTTCGACTCCTCGGGCTTCGGCAGTTGGTCTGTGGGCCTGGCCCACCAGACGTAAAAAGTGGGCAGCAGGAAAATGGACAGCACCAGGTCGGTGATCAACCCGCCTACGATGACGATGGCAAAGGGACGCTGCGAATCGGACCCGATGGCATGGGACATGGCAGCCGGCAGCAGACCAAGGGTAGCGACCAGCATGGTCATCATAATCGGCCTCAAGCGTCGCGTCGCGCCCTCGATGGCGGCCTCGGCGACCGGATAGCCCCTCGCGCGCAACTGATTGATATAGACGACCATCACCACGCCGGTTTGCACGGAGACCCCGAAGAGGGCCAAAAACCCTACCCCTGAGGAGACGCTGAAATACGTGCCCGTCACGAGCAGCGCAAGCAGTCCCCCGATTGGCGCCATGGCTACGGTGACCAGGTTGAGGCAGGCCCATTTGGCGGAGCCGAAGGCGAAGTAAATGATCAGGAATATGAGGAAGATCGTGAGGGGCACGATGACGGCCAGCCGGGCCGCGGCACGCTTCTGGCTTTCGTACTCGCCCGACCAATCGATATAATATCCGGGCGCGAGTTTCACCTGTTTTTCTACCTTTGTCATTGCTTCCTTGACCGCGCTCCCGAGGTCGCGGCCCCGGACACTGAACTTTATCGCCACGTAGCGCTTGTTCCCCTCACGATAGATCTCCGCCGCGCCATCCCGTGTCTCCACCGTGCAGAGCTGCGCGAGCGACACCCGCTCGCCTGAGGGAGCAACCAGGCGCACCTTTTCCAGTGCCTCCTTGGTATCCCGGAACGGAGGAAGATAGCGCATGACCAGGTCGTAGCGCTGCTCGCCTTGCAACACCTGGGTGAGGGCACTGCCGCCTATCGCGGTTTGAACGGCATCCTGCACGTCGGCGACGTTGATCTGGTACCGGGCGGCTTGGGTGCGGTCCACCTCGAAATTTAAGTTCGGCTGGCCGATGACGCGAAAGAGGCCGAGGTCCTTGATGCCGTTGATGTGGCGCATAACCCGGACTATCTCTTCGCCTTTGGCTTCGAGTACCTTCAGGTCGTCGCCGTAGATCTTTGTGGCAAGCTGCCCCTTGACCCCGCTCACCGCCTCTTCCATGTTGTCCTGAATGGGTTGGGAGAAGTTCCAGATCACGCCGGGAATCTTTCTCAGTTCGTGGTTCATGGCAGTGATCAGCTCCTCTTTTTCCTGATGGAAGACCGGACGCCATTGGTCTCTGGGTTTGAGGGCCACGCAGTATTCGGTGTTGAAAAATCCTGTGGTGTCGAGCCCGTCATCCGGTCGTCCCACCTGGCTGGTTGCGATAGTAACCTCGGGGAACGACGCGAGCACCACCCGGGCCTGGTTGGCGATCCTGACGCCCTCGGTAGGCCCCGTACTCGGTGCGAGGGTGCCCCGCACCCAGATGGCTCCCTCATCCAGGTGGGGCAGGAATTCCGACCCGATCACGCCGCTCATTGCAAGGCAGATACTGCCGCCTAGAGCGAGCGCCGCAATTCCGACCATCGCCCCGCGGTGATGGATAGACCAAGTCAGGCCCTGCCGATAGCGTTTGGTGAGCCAAACAACCACCGGATTGTGCCACTCGGGTGTCTCTTTTTTAAATAAGAAACTGACGAGGACCGGGGCGATGGTGATGGAGAATATCATGGCGCCGAGCAGCGCAAACCCCACGGTCCAGGCCATCGGCTTGAACAGGCGTCCCTCCACGCGCTGGAGGGTGAATATGGGCAGGTACCCGCTGATGATGATGGCAATGGCGTAGAAGACCGGCCTCTGCACCTCGTGGGAGGCGGCCCTGATCCTGTCCTTCACGGATGAGGCCGGGTCCTTATGGCCCAGGTGGCGGATGATATTCTCCACCATTACCACCGTCCCGTCGACGACCATGCCGAAGTCGAGGGCGCCCAGGGAGAGCAAGTTCGCCGGTATCTTCCGGAGGTCGAGGCAGATTGAGGCGAACAGCAACGAGAAGGGGATGGTGAGCGCCACGATGAGGGCGCCCCGGATATTCCCGAGAAAAAAGAGCAGCACAACCGTGACGAGGATGAGGCCCTCGGCGAGGTTACGGAGGACCGTGTGCGTCGTGTGGTGGACGAGGTCGCTCCGGTCGTTGAAAGGGACGACCTTCACCCCGGGGGGCAGGATGCGGTTGTTCAGTTCTTCGACCTTCTTGTGGACGCCCTCGAGGGTTACGTCGAAATCGGCGTTTTTCCGCATCAGCACAATACCTGAGACGACATCACTGTTATCGATGATCCGCCCATCCGCCCGAAGGATCGACCTGCCGAATTGGCCGAGTCTGATCTTCGGACCCTGCGAGACTGTGGCAATGTCCTTGACCCGCACCGGCGTGCCGTTCTTTGCCGTGATAACCGTATTCTCGATGTCCTGTACGTTGCGTACCAGGCCGACGGCGCGTACGTTGATCTGCTGCATGCCCGCCTCGATGAAGCTCCCGCCTGCGTTCACATTGTTGTTGACCAGTTGTTGTTCCACCTGGCCGATGCTCAAGCCGTAGGAGACGAGCTTTGCCGGATCGACGCGCACCTGGTACTCCCGTGTGGGACCACCGAAGCTCGATACGTCGACGACGTTCGGCACTGACTTGAACTGTTTCACGAGCACCCAGTCCTGCAAGGATTTCAGGTCTATGGCGTCGTATCGTGGATTGACGCTCTTCAAAGTGTAAAAGTATATCTGGCCCACGGGGCTGTAGTCGGGGCCTATGTTGGGTTGCAGGTTGCCGGGAAGAGTTACCATGGAGATGCGCTCCAGCACCTTCTGCCGGTTCCAGGCGTTGTCCGAGTCATCGTCGAAAATGAGTATGACGACGGACAGACCGGCAAGCGATACCGACCGCAGATGGGAGAGCTGAGGAATACCGTTCATCGCGGTCTCGACAGGGATGGTGACCTGTTGCTCAATTTCCTCCGCGGCCCGGCCGGGCCACTGCGTGATGACCCACGCATAGTTGTTCGCGACATCGGGATACGCTTCGACCGGAAGATGACGGAAGGCCATAACACCGCAGCCAAAGAGCAGAAGAGCGAAGGCTAACACAAGGAGACGCTTGTTCAGGGCAAAATCGACAACGGCGCGTATCATCTATTGCTCCGCGGTGGCTTCGAAGGCCAAAGCGTTCGCCACCACCTGCTGGCCCGGCTTTATCCCCGTCACTCCCTGTACAGCGCCCGGGAGCGTCTTCCCTCCCCGCACCTCGACGCGCAGGAATTCACTCCCGCCCGCGGGCACATAGACC
>Ga0187864_10003863_pt1 | contig 12050 bp, 11 predicted proteins | sample June2016WEW_11_4_FD_132985 | JGI IMG/M metagenome (GOLD analysis project Ga0187864, IMG submission 132985) | Peatland microbial communities from SPRUCE experiment site at the Marcell Experimental Forest, Minnesota, USA - June2016WEW_11_40 | ecosystem: Environmental > Terrestrial > Soil >... | reverse complement strand
CGCGAAACCCCCACTTTGTATGGTACGAAGGTACCAAAACACTATTCAATTCCCATAGGTGCCGCGTCCGCCGCAAGCGATAGCGGCTCCCTTCAAACGGCTCTATCGAAAACGCCAGATTACCGGCAGGTCGGGAGTCTTCCGTCGCGGCGTTTCGGATAGAGTGCTAACGTTTTACGTCAAGTTGACCGCCTCTCGCCCAACTTCCGGTTGGTGCGTGATCCAGGAGCAATCCGGACAGAGCACATGTACGACATGGCAAACCGCCATAACTATGCGCGGCGTCCCAATACAGCGCCTTCAAACCCCAGGCTTAACTCTTGCCACTAACGCCTTCGTCCGCCCCAGCAGGCGCTTCGTCTGTCCGGCAGTGATGATGTCCTGAGGCTGCTGGATGCTTCCATCTTGCAGAGCCGCCGGGTACAAAAGCGGATTCCGGAGCGAACTGAACGCTATCGCGAGCTCTGCTACAGTTCGCCCAAAGCGCTCGCGTCGAACCGCTGCCGTAAACGTCGTGATTTTCTTGCGATGGCCCCGTGGGAACGGTACGCCGCGACTGTGGCAGAATGCGCCGCCTGTCGATTCTAACGCATGATATCCGAGAAAGCTCGCCTTCTCATGAACGCTCCTGTCCAAGGCGCCATCTGCTGCGACAAGCGAGCGTTCGGCAACGTGGATGTAGGCTTGGGCTTCGGTCATGCCTGTATCCCACGACCATACAGCAGTAGACCGTTGTTCTGAAGGTCTCGGATAATTGGGGTATGCCAGGTCATCCCTTTAAATGCAGTCTCGTTGATTGGAACGAGTCGCGGAACGGTCCCGAGATTGAGCGCGGTGGGGGCCAGTATACGAGCAAGTTCCTCTATGAGGCTAAAAGCGGCCCTGAATCGGCCGACCGCGACAAACGTCAGCCAGTCAGGCATGACCCGGGGTGCCACTGCCGGCAGTGCGATCACCGCACTCGTCTTTTTCGGCGGATCGATGTACAGCCCATCCTTGAATGATCCGAGATGATTCGGGAGTTGAGGCCATCTAGGCAGCAGGCGCTCTCTAACCCGAACAACCGCAAGCAGGTCCGAGATTTCAACCATGTTGCGATTAGAACATAACAGACAACCGAAATGTGGAACATGATTGTTTATCTGGACACTGGGAGGCATAGGAATGAGATGTCGGCCTTCGCCTGCCCCTGAGCCAGGGACCGCGTCCGAATCGCGCGCCATTGCTCTCTAGGGTGCGAAGTGCTGACAGCAGCTGGCGACGAAGAGCGCGGCACTTCAGTTCGAGACCACCTAACCGATGATCTGGTCGATCAGTCCTGTGAAACTCAAACAGAATTCGCGAAGGTGTATTCCACTTATCTCAGCTCGCCAGTTCGCGTCCGCTGTTTTGCTCGGCTTGTCCTCGACGCGGAGTGCAACGTTCTCCAAGGACTCGTCGTCTGAGGTAAACATTAGCGCGCCATGAGAGATGGCATTGCGTAAATGCCAGATCAATTGGCCCAAGGTATCCGTGCGCCGTTTGCCGCCATCCAGTGTGATTTGCCATTGTGGCCACCCCTTTGCTTGGAGATCTGCAAGCAAGATCTTATCGATTTGGTCGAGTAGCAGCTTCTCTTTCGGGAATACGATAAGGCCAAGAAGGGACAGTGCGAGCTGCGTAACCTCATGAACTGGTTCACCGGCACGCTTTGCCTGCTCGATGAACTGGAGGTTAACTTTGGTCCGCCGGGCAAACTCAATAGCCTCATTGCGAGTGTTGTAGTGTAAGTTGTTCGTCATCGTCTTGAGGTTTATCACATCCGGACTCCGGCCGCGGCGAGAAACCCATCTCAGAAATCACATGCTGCCAAGCCGGTTCACCTCTCTGGCTCTGGAAGGCTCGAGCGCCGGCCATCACTGATTGCAAGGGGATTTGTCAAAAGCCACGTGAACACTGGCCGGGTTACGTCCAAGATCGTCGCCCCTCGGGCTTCGAGCCTAACGCCAAAGGTCAGGGGCGCTCGGCGTCGCGCGCGGCCGCTCCGCTGCCGGATTGCGCGGCGTCGGGCCCACTCTCCGGCAGCCCACTCGGGACACCGGACGGAACCTCGCTCGACCCGTAGAATGCCCGAAGGAAGGTGGGAAAGTGTCGGCTCTGAACCACTATGATGTGCTGTCGAGTGAATTCGTCAACGCGTCCCTCCCTGTACGAAGCCCCAATGTCCCGAGGATCGGATTGGAGGTGTCGAGGGAGTGGGTACTCGAAGACGACCGCCTCCGTGGGCAATATCGTTACCGCGTCGGCGGCGACCTCCCCGGTACCAGGATCAACCTCCTTCGGATCAAATTCACACGTGAAGAGCTTGGCAGTCGTCACGATCATAGGAAAGTAGAGCTTCTCGTGCCATGGTGGCTGGGCGGAGGTCGAGACATCCGATAGTCGCTGCGAGAGCACCGTATCCTCGTGGATCACCGCCTGCGTTGCGAGACTCACTTGATGCGCCGCGTCATGAATCGCCGCATTGGCGGTCTTGGTCTTGGTGCCTGAGTTCCTATGTTCCACGTAGTCCGCGCGCGTTTCTCTCGCTTCGTCCGCGATGGGAAAGGTAGAAGTCAGGGGTTGGAGGCCGGATGTAGTGGTCCAGCCTCGAGCGGGCGGGTCCCTCAGTGTATTCCCAACCACGGAAACGATGAACTTCTTACTCGAACGCTTGCCTGGCTTCTGAAAGAAGATCCAGTCCACGAATTCGGGATTGTTCTTCTTGCACTCCACGAGCAAAGATAGTCGTTGATCGCCAAGATCCCGCGATGCACGGATGTCAAGAGCGCTTTCCTTTCCGCGCCATCGTCCGTTCGGAGGTGGAAACTCAACGGGGTAGTTGACTGCATCGAGACTCCACCCATCCGCTTCTTCAACCACGCTTTGGCACCACCGCTCAAAAAAGATGCCATGAATGTTAATCGAGCGGACCACCCATTCATGCTGTGTTTGCGGATCGGTCGGCATATGAGAACGCGTCAGGATTTTCAGCGCCTGTTTAAGCTGACCCGGATAAGTCCGGCTCAGGACGTCCCTGGGGCGACGTCGCTTACGGAATTAGAGCACATCTCAACCGCCGGCACAAACGACACTGATCGTTGGCGAGAACAGCCCATTCATCCAACAACCGGGTCGGTCCTGGGAAACGGCGCTCACATCAGTTGGAGCGTCCCGGCAGCCCACGTTGACGAGAAGTCCTCTCGGACCTTGGCCCGGCCGGTGGTCCCGAACCCGGCGTTCTGAGCAACACTCCCCAGACGTGATACGGAACGCAACACGCGGCGAAGAACGGCGAGCACGGGGCAATCGGCGCGCCCGAAGTTCAGCTACGGATCTGTTTTTCGGCCAGCATGAACACCGCGCGGAGTTCGGCGGAGCTCAATCCGCTGAGTCATCTCGCGGTGAAGAGCGGTCTCGCCATCTCTTCGGCTGATGTGGACTGCGGATGCTCGGCTTTCCAGCGCATCGCTGCGGTGATGCGCGTGCGACCGCTGGGATGATCGTAGAAGATGAACTCCTCGACAAGGCCGGGATCTAGCTTGCGGTATTCTCCCAACATCATGTCCACATTCGCTTCGGCGTCAGGTTGTTGGGCCGCATTCAGACCATACATGTCAGCTTCGTATTCGATGGTGCGCGAGATGGTATTGGTGACCGGTGTCAGGAGAAAGAAGTACAGCGCGAACAGGATCACCGCCAGAGGCAGCACAGCGACATCGGTCACACCCCGCACCTCCCACTTCTCGCCCCAGCGCGCCAGGCTGGAGTTGAGGGCCCAGCTCAGAAAAGCGAAACCGATGACGATCAGAACTCCCGCCATCACCAACCCTTTGTACGCATGGTTGAGCACGTAGTGGCCCATCTCATGTCCCATGGTCGTCTGAATTTCAGGCAGTGTGCAGCGCTTGAGCAGATTGTCGTTCAAAGAAACTCGTAACGTCCCGGCAAACCCGCTGACGTTGGCGCTCACCCGATTCGACTGCCGCGACGCATCGAATTCGTAGACGTTGGTGGCCGGAATTCCGTTCGCACGCGCCATGCTGAGAATAGGATCCCGGATTTGTGGATCTTGCACCGTCGTGTACTTGTTGAATAGCGGAGCTATGTACACCGGGGCGATCAGGCTCACGAACGCGGCAAAGGCGATCGTCAGAGCGGCGCCCCACACCCACCAGCTCTTCCCAAGACGCCGCACCAGCCCAAACAACGGCACCATCAGGATGGCTCCCAGCACAACGCTGACAGCGAGCGATATCATCTGTTCGCCCATCCAGGGGCCGAAGTTCTGATTCAAAAGGCCATACTTGTGCTCGCGGAAGTAGCCCTCGTACACGGTGAGGGGGAAAGTGAGCAGAGACACGACGATAATGAACTGAATCCAGTAGAGCACCGTCTGCAGCGGACGGAAGCGGGTGAGGCTCTCGGCCAGCTTGCGCATCCGCGCCGACCAACCGAACCGCAGCAGCAGCCACATCACGATTACAGTCGACAGGAAATCCCACAGCTGCAGCCAATAGCCGCCCTCGAAATAGGCATCGGAGCGGGCCCGTTGTGCTGGTGGCATCTTAGCCAGATAGGCGTCAACGGCTGCCCTCACATCGAAGGCGACGGCGACGGCGGCTCGGTTTACCGGAACCGGAGCGGAGAGAGCACCGGGTGCGCCTGTGTGTCCGGGTGCTACATCGGTGAACATCAAAACAGCCAAAAGAACAAATCGGCATGCTCCAGTCATCATGGCCTCCCTTGATTGCCCAACGGCGCTTCCAACCAGGCCCGGTGCCGTCAGCATGAAATCGCCAGAGATTCAACCAGGATTTTCGGTAGTGGGTCAGTTTGAATCTCCGGCTAGTCAGGCATCCTTCGGCGACGTGATGATGCGCAGAATCGCCACGTCCTCCTTGCCAATCTTTATGCGCCTAACCAGCGTAACCTTGAAGCCGCGCCCGGTTGGCGTGATGAGTCTGTAGCCCTTGCCGGTCTTCATCTTCTCGCCGCGTGCAGTTTTAACGTCATGAACGTTCGTCCTGATATTGGCCATTTGGAGAATCCTAGCACCATGCAGCGGTTAAGCACAATGAGTGCCACGCTCGCCCTGCCGTCAATTTGCGCGCAGTCGTGGCCGCAACAGTTCAAGCAACGGCGCTATCCTTAGCAATTCGCTTACTGACCGCCAGTTTCCGTTGCGCTCTGTGCAGCAACCGGGGCCGTCTTCCTCGTAGCCGCCTTCTTCACTGCCGCCTTTTTGGCAGCAACCTTTTTCGCTGGTGCAGGTTTCTTTGCGACCGGCGACTGCGCCTTCGCAGCTTCGGCTCTTTTCAACGCCCACCGTTTCTTCGTAGCGGCGATAATCGCCTTCCTGCCAGCCGCCGAAAGCTTCCGTTTGGGTTTGTGCGCCGCTTCTTGGGCTGGCGGTTCAGCCGCTTTCTTGGACGCAGCCCAGCGCTTCCGCTGTGCTGCGGCAATCCGGGCACGGCTAGCGGCGCTCATCCTTTTGCGTTTGCGCTTTTGCGGTTGTGACGCGACGGCGGGTTTGGCTGGACCACCGGAGAGCGTCTCCCGAAGCTCTGCGATCTGAGCGTTGATTTTTGTCTTCTGCGCCTCGAAGCCTTCAATGGCTGCGGTTAAGATTTCGTTCGTGACTTTGGTTGGCATGTGAGTGTTCGGCTCTATTGCAACTCCTTAACCTCATCATGGCACAGAAAAAACGCCGCAAATACTGCATAAATTCCATTCCAAGCATCAACCGTGACTTACCTGGGAGTGCCTATCTCTTTGTGACTCGGTCGCTCGCGGCGAAGTACCTCATCAATGGGACCAGGCTGAAACCAAAGGTCGCGCTCCACGGCTAACCCGAACGGACCTCGGACGCTCGCAATTTCGGACAGCAAGGAATACCCCCACTCCTCCTCCAGACCGATCACATACCCGAACAGGAGCCAATCTCCATTCTCCTCTTCCGAGCCCTCCGTGATAAACCACGTCCAGCCGGCATCGGGTGTGAAAAGTTTCGCGTGTGCGATCGGCGCACTGGACGATTTCTGTGAATACAGTGGCGGCAATATTCTCTTCAGTTCCTCGGGAAGCAAGTCCATAGATTATTCCTCTCTTCAAAGCGCTGCCAGCGTGAATTACGCGGCGATCGCTCTCGCGCTTGCGGGGTTCAGAACAGCGAGAGCTGGGAGTCCGCTTCGACAATCAGCGGTTTCCTTCGGAGCGGTTCTCTCTCAAACCGGGTCCCAAAGATCAAGCCGTTGGTCGGGCCAGCGGCAGCCGCCAATTCGTTGAAGGGAGTACCAGCAAACTCTTGTGCGATCTCTTCCTCGTGGAAAGACGAAGCTGGCAGGAGTCGGGCGTGTTGCTCCTGAACGGCCTTCCACACGCTTGCCGCCGACTCGCCCATCCCTTTCTGGGTCACCAACTCGCGCGCCATCGCGGTGAGCACGTCGTCATCGTCCTCGATGCCCTGCAAGCCCTCGTTGGAAAACTTGCCCTCCATGGCCAGTGAGACCAAGAGCTTCTTGCCCATCAGGCGAAGACACGAAGTCTGCATCGTGTCGTTGTACGTCAGGAAATGGACGACGACGTTCGACCGCTGGCCTATTCGCCAGGATCGGCGGCTTGCCTGCCGCAAGGTGTAGATGGAGTATCCGGTCTGCACGAAGTAGATTGAGGGCGCCCACAGCAAGTCCATGCCCACGGAAACCAGCCGCGGGTGAGCGATGCACACCTGCATGCCGTCACGGAGCCGGCGCTCGTACCATGCCTCCCGTTGGTCGGGGGGCACCTGACTCGTGAGCACCGAAACTCTGATGCCCTCGTGTGACAGAACCCGTTCGAGCCGGCCGGTGACATCACGCTTCGCCGTATACACCGCATAGATCTGGCATTTTCTGCTGCGGGCAAGGTCGGACTTGATGCATTCGATCAGCTTTCGCTCCTTCGCGTATCTCACATCCTCGGGAAGGTCTTGAGTATGAGCGATTAGAAATGGTACCCTGCGATGCGACCCCGGATCGTATTCGGTTCCGATCAGGTCGCCCAGTCCGTACGGCCGGTCCGGATACGAAAGCAACGCGTTTAGCGCCGTGCTGATTACCGAGTGATTGCCTCGATGCTCTTCGAGCGCCTCTTTGATCTGTTCTTCGAGGCCCGCATACGCTTTCGCCAGCGGTTCGTCCATGTCGACGCCGATCACTTCTTCGCGATACGACGGTAATTCACTCGATATGTCTTCCAGTGAGACGAATGCGCCCAGTTCCATGAGGAACTTTCCAAACAACAGTGGGGATGCGCCTGGCTTCCGTTTGACCTGCTTGGTTACCTTTGCCTTCGAGCACGCATTCTCTTCCGGCGCAATGATCGTTACTCGTTCGAGTACGCCATAAGATTCCGCGAAGCTGCGGACTCCCGATTCGCCCCATTCGTACCCTTCCGCGACCATCTTGTGGGGTTCCAGCCGGTACAGCACGTTGAAGAGATCGTCTGCGTAGCCACCCATCAGGGTTCCGGTAAGCACGGCGATTTTATCGACTGAACGCGCCAAGGTCCCGAGCGCGTTGCCCTGAGCTGAGTCGTTCGATAATTCATGCACCTCATCCGCAATGCCGTAGTCAAAGAAATCCTTCATGTAGCGGCCGATAAATTCGAGCGGCGCGAAGCGGCGAATACGTTTACCGTCCGCCTGCCAAAGAGGGCTATAGATCGTGCGCCGATCTTTCCCGCGGTCGTCGCCGCCGTTGCCGAGGATCTCGCTCCGGCGTACTTTTTCAAATTCGGTGGCAAGCACTCGCTCATCGTTCACGATCAGCGATGCACCCGAATCGGGATTGATGACGCTCCCTAAACATGGGCCGGACTGAGCCACCGAATACGCATGCTTCCAAAAGTAGGACAGCTTTGCTCGATCCCTGCCAACGATCCAGAATGACGGTCCAGGACAGATCTTCTGCCACCTATCGCGTGCCGATTTCGAGTTCTTCCGAAGTCTGAGATCGGTGAGGGTGGTGTGCAGCCCTTCCCGAACGATTCGGCCGTTCCGGTAGCGAACTTCATTCACTCCATGGGGAACGGTGCCCGACCGCCCCGGGGCCCGCAAGCCATCAATCGTGAAAACGCGTGCGCCGGGGATCGTAATCAGGACCTCTCGGCACCACTTTCCGACGATATTCGGGGGCGCCATGACCAACGCCGTGTAAGGCCGACCGCCAGAATGCACGTGCAGCGCGGAAAGGGCCATTAGGGTCTTGCCGGTACCACATTCTGCAATCACAGCGGCGGCCTTGGCCATCTCCCAGCGCCTAACGATACCCATCGTGGCTAAGCGTTGCGCAGCGAAGGGGCTCCGCAACAGACTATTGAATCGATCCGAGACGGGGTCGCCCGGAGCTTGCAGTGCGGGATAGACTTTCAAGATTCGTTCGCCCAGCTCCTGCGAGCACCGGCGTAGATAATCGGCGATCGTTGAGGGAATATTCATGCTTCACCTCTTCAGAGGATCGGGAACGTGCCTCTCGAGTTGGCGGGAGCGACGCTAGTGGTCCTTCGACGGTGACGCGTGATTCGGCGCAGTGTCCGGCCCACTCGTCGTCGGGAACATGCAACTCGCAGGACCAAGGGATGGCGGTTTAGTTTATACTGAATCAGACCTGGAAGTCCAATACGGAAATTCCGGGCTAGGAGTCCCAAAATGAGAATGCTGCTTATCGTGCTTTCTCTTACCTTGAGCGCAAATCTCTTCGCCCAAGTCGCGCATGTGGCTGTTTGCCAGGCAACCCCACTACCAACCACATCTAACGACGCTTCCTTATTGAGCAGATTGGTCGCTGATCTCGGTGACCCCAGTGCGCTCGCATCTCTCAAAGCAATTCGCTACACAACGGTGATCTCGACGGGTACCGAAGCCAACCCAGTCAACGTAGAAGTGACGCAAACGCGAGCCTATCCAGACCGTTTTGTGATGAGTACTCGCATTCTAGGGGCAACGGAAAGTTACCTAGAGGCGTCGCCTACAGGTGCGTTCGTGCAGCCGTCGGGAGGGTCAAGGACTAGTCTTCCGGAGGCGATGCGTGATGAGCTCCTAAAGACCGTGCGGCTTGACCGCTTCTATGTGGGCCAAAACATCGGTAGCAGCACAGTCACGGTGAAGGACACGGGGACCGAGCAAATCGACGGTGTGGAAGCTGCGGTTTTACACATAGACGTGGAAGGGGCAGAGGCCACGTGGTACGTCGGTCGTGCGGATGGAAGACTGTTGAGGACTGTCGCAAAGGTCCCCGTTATGGGCGGTATGGTGGATTCAGTGGTGGACTATTCGGACTGGAGAAGCTGCGATGGCCTTACGGTCTCGTTTCAGCGGGCTATCACGCAGGGCGGGAGGGCCAGTCAGGAGAAGGTTCTCGCCGTGGAATTGAACCCGAGCATGGCTGCTTTGCCATCCGCAGGGGTTACACTGCACTCACTGTTTGCGACGAATGTACTCGCGGCGGGTTATAAAGGCATCAAGATTGGGCAACCCATAAGCGCTTTGCCTAGCGAAGTCAGTTGCTCTGTCGTCTTTTGCGAGGGCACATATAAGGGCGACTTCTGGCGAGTCAGTACCCTTGACGGGAAGGTGTTGGATTTCGATGTCATTTACGTCGGGGCATCCCTTGACAACAGCAGCAGGGTGTCCAAAAACATGACTCTGTCCAAAGCCATTCGTATCCATAGCCTGCAACCCGGCCTTGCGGCACCCGATTTCGGCTTAGCCAAGGATAATCAAAAGCGAACATATGGCGTCGTTGACAAAGCAAACGCCATCCTTTACAAGGTCGTCGGCGCGGCAACAGACCCGACCAGTGCGGTAGCAGAGGTCAGCTATTTGAGCCGTGATGCGCCGGTTCTGCGCGCACGCACCATCCCAGAGGCTGCCGCATTGGTTAGAGCCGCGCAAGCGGAGGAGGTCCACGACGAAACAATCCTTGCATCTGCACCCGATTCTCCCAAGGTTGGAATGGGGCAAAGCCCGACAACGATGCCCAAGCCCTTCACTCCACCACCCAGTGACCCCTGGTCGTGGGTAATCGCGCAATCGGCGGCGCAGAAGAACCCGGACCTGCGGAAGGTGAAATGGGGGATGACGCAGGCGGAGGTGCTTGCCACTGAACCCACCAAACCAAGCAATTCTCATCAGGATCAGGGTAGGCTGTTCCTCACCTATGGAGACATCAAGCTCGTCAATTTGGATGCTCGCCTGGTATACATCTTCGTGAGCGACAAGTTGCTCCGGGCCAAGTACATCTTTGTAACGGAGCACACCAACAAGAATGACTTTCTTGAGGATTATTTCAATATCGATGATGGCCTGAACGACAAGTATGGCAAGGCAAAGATGAACGCCGATTGGAAGAATCAGCTTTACCTCGACGACAAGAGCCAATGGGGTTTTGCGATTTCACTGGGCCACCTCGCGCTCAAGACTCGATGGGAGAATCCACGAACCAAAATTGGTCACTATTTGGATGGAGAGAACTACCAGATCACTCACCAGATCGAGTATGTCAGCGTCGGCTTAGAAGCGCTCGAAGATAGCCTTCTTTCCAGTCAAAGTAAGGACGCCTTGTAGAATCGCGTGGGTACGCGGGAGGCTGCCCGTCTGCTAGTACAGGACAAGGGAAAAGCGTGAGGCAGGAGATATGAAGATGACACTCGCAAAGCGCTTGGTCGGTTTAGTTGTAGTTACCGTTGGTTTTTCAGGTGCGGTGCGGGCTCAAGACAAGCGGCCCGACCAAGCCGCTATCGTTGATTCTTTCAAGCAGAAAATACAAGATGTCTTGAAGGTAGAGAATTTTAAGAGAGGCCCTGAACACCCGGAGTTTGTCTCAAGAAACGCGGAAACACTCCCGACACCTGCTGCGCCTGTCATTGTGCCTATTCAGGGTAAAGGGCTAATGGCGGGGTATGTGCTTAAGGATGGTTCGCCTTGCAAAACTTGGCATACCGGCCGCTGTTATGAAGGTTTTACGGACAACTCCGGGGCATTATACGTCAATAGCAAAGGCGTGCCATGTAACCCTGAGAAGAACCCAGACAGCTGTAGTGCTAATGGAGTGACCGCTGCCGCGAAACTGGCGGCTGCGAAAGTCGCTGCGAAACCGATTGTCAACGTCCTATGGCGGAAGCGGTATACCGCAACGGTGTCGGAATTCGGCTTCGACGTAAGGGTGACTGATTCGCTCGTTACGCCCTATACTGGGGTCTTTACCTATAGCGAGGTTGTTTGGCTTACCGCAGAGCACCCCACTAAGGAAGAGGCGGAACAGGACGGCAATTTCACTTCTTCTTTGCAAAGCTCGCACACGCTGACATACGGATACCAAGACGGGAAGTGGGTATTTCTAAAGTAGTAGAAGTCTCCTCGCTTACCGCCGACGCCAGCGTTTTCAGCGCTGCACTCCGCCAACTGACGGCGATAAGAAACGAACGCGGCAGGTTCCGCCGATCCACCTGGCCGCGCCGAGTCGGCACCTCGGATAACAGCCGTCCTCAGCGCCCGGCGGATTCCTCGCGAGGTGACAAGAAGGCTTTGGCAAACGCTCGCTAAATACTCGCTTGCGCTCGGCGTGGGCCGCTGTCAACCAGGCGTACTCGTATCAGATGATTTCCAATCGACCGAGTTGTTTTCGTCAGGAATTGTGATTGACTTATCCTTCACCGCAGTTCCGATCCACTGCAAGAATTCCTCCTTCGTTCCGGTCACCGCAAGCGGTCGATAGCCCAAGCCATCCAACGGCTGCGTGCGTTTCTGCTGGACCAATGCGCTCCAAAACCAATTCGCCCATGTAGGATGAACCGGAAGTCCGAGCCGTTGCGAAATCCGGTACAAGACAAACTCCGGACTGCCCTGGCTCAAGATGACCCTCCCGACATCGGTATCATCAGCCATTTGAGCGGAAAGGGCCATCAAGTGGCGTACGCTTCGGCTCCGTCCAGCGACGGCTACCGTCCCACGCAACACCCGAGGATCTTTTCCCAACGATACTCTTCTTTGG
>Ga0187864_10003859_pt1 | contig 12054 bp, 10 predicted proteins | sample June2016WEW_11_4_FD_132985 | JGI IMG/M metagenome (GOLD analysis project Ga0187864, IMG submission 132985) | Peatland microbial communities from SPRUCE experiment site at the Marcell Experimental Forest, Minnesota, USA - June2016WEW_11_40 | ecosystem: Environmental > Terrestrial > Soil >... | reverse complement strand
TACCCAAACGCCATGACGTTTTTGCAGCTGGTGGAGCGCTTGCGCGCTGGCCGCAAAACAATGCCGGTCGCGCGCCGCCGCGCCGCCGACTGACGTATCTCGGCGCGCGATCTCGCGTTATCGCACCACCACGTTCAAAATGAACGTGAAATGAACGTGATTGTTGTGGCGCATCGAGTGGAATATTCTCCTGACGAGCCCCTAAAGTAGGTGAGATGAATCGCGTTAAGCGGAATATTATTCCTAAAATAGTACGTTAGCGGAATATTATTCTAGAGAAGCAGCAAAAAAGTTCAGGGCCAAAACCACCGAAGAGTGGGCACTCTCGCGGAAAAGTTGTGCGCGCCTTCGCGCGTACCTGCCAGAGCCGAAATCCAGACACGTCAAGACAGAACAGGGCGTGAGAAAAAGGACCTGGATCGTCAAACTAATGGATGTTCGGAAATCCGGTAATAAATTTATCCTCTTTTCGGCACTGCCAGCTTCTTGAATGCCTGAACTGCGCCAACAATCGCGGTTTCGACTGGCAACCGCTCGATGCTCGAGGCCCCGACGAAGCCCTGTGCGGTCGTTCGCTCCAGAACATAAGCGACATCTTGCGCACTCTCGATCGGCCCGCCGTGCGCCAGGGCAATCACATTCGAATTTACAGCGCGCGCCACGTCGATGATGTCCTGGGTCGCCTTTGCAGCTTCGTCGAGCGACATGGCCTTTGCGGAACCGGTCGTCCCTCCGCTGGTGAGCCCGATATGAGGAACGATTAAGTCTACGCCCGCTTGCGCCATCTGGGCGCCTTCCTCAGCGGTACGGACATAGCAGGTTGTATAAAGACCGACCTCTCGAGCCATGGTGATCATTTCGACTTCGCGGGCGAAGCCCAGTCCAACCGACTCAAAGTCATTGCGGATACTGCCGTCGAACCGAGATACGGTTGGATAATTGATGACGCCGGAAAATCCGACCTCGCAAAGCTGTTTAAGATAACTATGCATGTTTCGCGTGGGATCGGTGCCGCAGACCCCGGCAAGCACCGGCGTCTTCTTTACGGCCGGCAGCACATGGTTCTCACCAAGATCCAGCACAATCTCGTTGGCATTTCCGTACGGCATCAGGCCGCAGATAGACGGCAAACCGTCCAGGCGAAACTTTCCGCTATTGTAAATGACGACCAAGTCGATACCGCCAAGCTCTGCACATTTTGCGGAGAGCCCGTTGCCCGCACCCCCGGCGATTATCGGACTGCCCGCTGCGATGGTGGCGCGCAGGCGTGCCTCCACCTCTTCTCGCGTGTATCGACGTGCCATGTGTCACTCGCCTAAACAGTTATTGTTCCAAGCTGATCCGGCGATCATTCGACCGCCATTTCTCGTCGGCGCGACACTACTTGTTCGTCGACAGCCGCGCAACGTTCGTTTCGAATTGCAATCTATTTTGACTCATGTAGTTGTTATGACAGTCCGTCTACACTTCATCGGCGCATCGCCTGCGGCGAAAAATCAATCGTCGAACACCGCCACTGCGCGGATCGGCGAGCCGGTGCCATCGCGCCATTTGAGCGGCAGGCCGATGAACTGAAATTCGCCCTGGCCGAGCAACGCTTCCAGATTGCACAGGCTCTCCATGTGCGTGATGTCGAGTTCGAGGCAAGCCTTGTGCACCAAAGAGTTGATCTTGCCCATCGGCCCCGGCCGCATCGCATCGATGCCGAAATGCACAACGCCTTGTTCCGCAAGCCATTCGGTCGCCGCGACGTTGACGCCGGAATTATCCGTCGCATAGGTCGGCGTGGGGAACGTGCGCTCGTGATGGCCGGTACAAAGCAACACCGTGCCCCGCTTCGGGATCGGTACGGCGGCCTTCTTCGCCGCCGCTTGCAGATCGGCCCGCGTGATTTCCGCGCGCGGCGCGATGTGGCGCAGGTCAATGCAGATGCCTTTGACGATGCAATTTTCGAGGGGGTATTTGTCGATCGGCGTGCCGCTCATACCGAAGTGGCGCGGCGCATCGATGTGTGTGCCGCCATGGTCCGGCATGGAGATGAACATCACCGCGTTGCCCTGGATGTAGCCGGAATCGACGAACGCTTCTTCATGCGTCTTCCAAACGCCGTAGATGATAGGCGGCTGGCCCGGATAGGTCGGCGTACGGTGATAGAGTTCTCGGCTCAGATCGACGATCCTCATTGCGTTCTCCTCTGCTTTCCAGGCGGCATTCGCCCGGACATTATGTTCTGACGCCGATGGGCGACGTCATCGACCTGGCAGGGTCCGCGACATCCTGTATGGCCCGCCATACCCGCTCTGGCGTCAGAGGCAGGTCCCTGATGACGACACCGGTTGCCTGGGTTACAGCTGCGGCAAGCGCCGGGGCGGTGCAGAGCAAAGCACCCTCGCTCACTCCCTTCGATCCATAAGGTCCAGGGCCGTCCGCGTTCTCGACGCTCAACGCTTCCAGCGCCAGTGGCACATCCTTGGTAGTCGGGATGCGGTAGTCCAGGGCACCGAGATTGCTGATACGTCCTTCACCATCGAGAATGACCTGTTCCATCAGGGTATGGCCGAGTCCCATGATGGCCGCGCCCTCATCCTGTGCCTCGACCTGAAGTGGGTTCAGCGCTTTTCCGACGTCGCCGACCGTGACGTGCTTGTGAATGACAATCTCGCCGGTATCGGTATCCACCTCGACTTCAAACGCTGTGCAGTTGAACTCGTAGAAAGCCGGCGTGCCACCCAGCGGATGGTCGGGCGCGGTCGGCTTGCGCATCCGGCCATTGCCGATCAGTTCGCCGTTCCAGCGCCCAAGCTTGCCGGTGATGAATTCGGCAATCGACAATTCGCGGTCTGGAAGGTGGACCATGCCGCTCGCCACCCGCACTTGGGATTTTTCCAACCCAAGCAGGTCGGCGGCCATCTCGCAGAGTTGCTCGTGGATGTCCTCGCACGCGCGAACGATGGCGGTGCCCATGAACACCGTCGAACGGCTCGCCGAAGTTTGCAGGTCGAAGGGCACTACGGCAGTATCTCCCATCACCACCGACACTTTTTCTAGCGGTGCGCCGAGCGCGTCGGCCGCGAGCTGAGCGAAAATCGTCCGGGCTCCCTGGCCCATGTCGGATGTTCCGGCATAGACGATGACGCTGCCGTCGGCGAGCAGTCGCACGGTCGAGTTTGAAAGACCAGTTGTGGCGCCCGACTTGAAGCCCACGGCAATTCCGCGACCGCGCCCAGGCGGAAGAGGAGCGTTCCAGCCTAGTGCGTCCGCCGCGAGGCGTAGCGACTCCGGCCAGTCGCCGTCTGCGGGCACGTCCCCGCGCACGATCTCATCCCCTTTCCCTGCAAGATTGCGCATGCGGATGTTCAACCCGTCTAAGCCCAGTTGCCGAGCGGCTTCGTCCATTTGCGACTCCACTGCCCAGGTGATTTGAGGCGCGCCGAAGCCGCGAAAGGCGCAGCTCGGCGTCGTGTGTGACAGCACGGCCCGGGCGCGGATTCGGGCATTGGGCGTCCGATACGGGCCACAGCCCAAGTAGTTCCCCTTGGTCATGACCCGTTCAGCAATGTCGGCATAGGCGCCGATCAGAAAGTCGGATTTGATGTCCTGAAAGACGACATCGCCCGATTGGGTGAAACCGCTTCGAACGTGTATTTCTGCCGCGGTCCGCCGAACGGCCTGGAACGTCTCCTCCAGGCTGAGGACCAGCCGGCAAGGTCGGCCAGTACGAAGCGCCAGATACGTCACCAACGGCTCAAACTTTGGGTTTTGCTTCCCGCCGAAACCGCCGCCCGGATCGGGAGCAAACACGCGCACCTGACTGAGCGGCAGGTCAAACAACTCGGCCATGATCCGCTGCAGCAGAAACAGATGCTGGACCGGACTCCAAATTTTCAGAACGCCTTTATCGAACAGCGCCATGAACCCATGAGGCTCGATCGCAAAATGCGTAACCATTGGAAATGAGTAAGAATTCTCGACAATGAGATCGGCCTTCGCAGAGTCGACGCCGCCCCAACCATATCGCCGCTCCTTGAAGATATTGGTCGTGGCCAACGGATCGCCGGCACGAAGGGCCGGGTCCTGCACGAGTGGCGCATCCGCTGCGAGCGCCGCCGCCACGGAAAAAACCGCCGGCAACGCCTCGTATGCGACGCGCACCAGAGAAACCGCGAGTTCGGCAGCCTCCTTCGACTCTGCCGCCACCGCCGCCACGGGCTCTCCGTGGTATTTCGTCTCGCCGACCGCGAGGACCGGCCGGTCCTTGTAAACCGGCCCGAAGCGCGGAACCGGTGTTGGCAACTCGTCGGCCGTAATGACATCGACGACACCGGGCACGGCGCGAGCCTGGGTCGTATCGATGGAGACGATGCGTGCTCGGGCCGCGTCGAGGGTGACAAGCTTGACATGAAGCATGCCCGCAAGCGGGATATCGGCAAGAAACTGTTGGTTCCCGCTTACGCGTTCGCGTCCGCCGAAACGCCGCACATTGGCACCGACCCAGGGTTCGACGTTTTGTCCGTCGCGCCTGGTCGCGTGGTCCGGTTGACGTTGACCATATTCCGTTGCGCTGCCGACAGAGTTTTTCGGGCGGCTATCCCGGCCGCTTCCACTGGTCCTCGACGCGGCGCGGACGGCCGCGACAATCCGATTGTACCCGCCGCAGCGGCAAAGGTTGCCTGACAAGCGTTCGCGAATCTTGTCATCGTCCGGTTGTGGATCTTCATCGAGTAGCGCCTGGGCCGACATCAACATGCCCGGTATGCAAAACCCGCACTGCACCGCACCCTGGTCGATGAATGTCTCTTGTAATGCGTTGAGACCCTCGGCGCCGAGCCCTTCGATCGTGACGACTTCGGCATCGTCCGCCTCAACAGCAAGCATCAGGCAGGCGTTGACGGTGCGGCCGTCGACCGACACCGTGCATGCGCCGCACTCGCCCACGCCACAGCACTCCTTCGAACCGTGCAGATGCAACGTGTCGCGCAGGAGGTCCAACAAGGAGATGTTTGGCCCGATATCCAACGAGTGGCGTCGGCCGTTGACCGTAATTTTGATTGGGTTCGTGTCACCCATATTTTTTCCTTCCAACGGCAAGTCTTTCGGCAGCTCGGCATTGGGCTCGCTTCGCCAATACCCCAAGCATCGCCAGGCGGTATTCCGCGCTCGCTCGCACATCCGTAATGGGAGCGGCCTTGGCGATCAAAGCTTCCAGGGCCATCGCTTTCGTTTCGGTCGCCGCAAATGGATCGGCGAGAACACCACCGGCGTCTCGCAGCAGCAGCGGTCGCGGCGACACGGCTCCGAATGCGAAAATTGTCACGCCGGCGCTGTCGATGCCGCAGCAGAGGTTCACGGTGGCCAGGTCGACGCCGCGCCGTCGTGTAATTCGGGTGAACGCAGCGCCGAAAGGCTGCTTTGGAAACGGGATGCTCACGCTCGTCGCGAGCTCGGCGGCCGCAAGTGCGGTGCGCCGGTTGCCCTGGATGAAGTCGACAACAGGCAACCGCCGTTCGCCACCGGGGCCAAGCAAGTTTACAACAGCGCCGTATACTGCAAGCACGGGAACGGTATCCGCGGCTGGAGACGCGTTACAGACGTTGCCGACCAAGGTGGCGCGGTTGCGGATTTGAATGGATCCGACGACGCTTGCGGCCTCCGCAAGCGCCGGGAAGTGGCAACGCACAATCTCGTGCCTTTCGACGTCGCTTAGCGCTGCCGCGGCACCGATCGTCAGCCAACCATCTGATTCAATAATGTTCGCGGGCAAGTCGCTTGTGCGTTTCAGGTCGATGATCACGCTCGGCTTAATCTTGCCGTCGCGCAGACCGACGACGAGGTCGGTCCCGCCCGCCAGCAACGCAGCGGCGGCGCCGTACTCCTCCAGGAAGCCGATCACTTCCTGAAGGCGAGGGGGTCTCACGAAGCGAAATGGTCGCACGGTCTATTCCATGACTCTGCCGGTTTCTGCCAAGTAGCGTCAGTCTGACGTAATCCGGGCATTTCTAGAAATCTTAGGCGCCGCTGGCTCCGATTCAGTTGCCATGCCGCTACGCTTGGTTCCGCAAGAGAGCAGACGCCAATCGGAAGCAACCGTCCGCGTTGACAACACGCGCACCCGATGCGGGTGGCCAGCCGAAAGTCAACGCGCGGTTTGCCTCAAGGCTCCAATTGCTCGCCTTTAATCCGAAACGGGCGAAATTCGCGGCCACAGCAGCCAACCTTTAGATGGTGGTGATCGGTCGGGACTGCAGGAGGAAGAGGTCGCCGATCTGATCGAATGCCCACTCGATGTCCTGCGGACACCCATGAATTTCTTCCAACTTCCGTCCCAGAGCCGCCAGTCGCCGCAACTCGGTCTCGTCTAGAACTTGCTGCCCAACGATTTGGCAGCGTTTAATCGTTCCCTTCCGATCCAGTGAGTAGTGGTCGGGAGTATGCTCGCCATCGACGACATTCTCGCCGAGGCCAAATGCCGCCTCAACGACCATTCGGTCTTTGCGGCCGTGCACCGGGTCAACGGTAAAGAGCACCCCAGACTTCTTCGAGTTGATCATCTGTTGGATAACGACAGCCATAGCGATGTCATCCAAGGAGCCTTTTTCGGCGCGATAGAAGACGGCGCGGTCGGTGAAGAAAGACAGCCAACATTGGACGATTTTGTCGAGTACGGCAGCAAGGCCATCGACGTTGAGATAGCTCTCCTGCTGGCCGGCATAGCTCGCTACCTCGGAGTCCTCCGCGCATGCCGACGAACGCACCGCCACGAGGCCATTGAGCGCGGTGTAGTGCTCGGCAACGATCGTCGCCGGTGGCTTTGCCGCTGCGACAATTTGCCGAGCGCCGGTGATGTCCCGGGCACGGCAGCAAGTTTGCAGCCGCTCCCGATCGACCGCGGCGGTAAAGGCGGCAGAGGTGACCACGAAGCCTGGAGGAACCGGCAGTCCCTCCTGCACCATGGTCGCGATGCTTCCGCCCTTGCCGCCGCTTAGACTCACCATGCGACATCGCGGGTCGCCGAAGGACAGCACAAAGGACGAGCCGGTCATTTTCGCGCCGTCCTGATCAGATATGGAGAAGCGAATCTTCCGCCGCCTTGTTCGCCGCCTGTTTCCCGGACCTCGAGAGAACATCCACCTGTCCGGTCGAGCCATTCACGCGAACGCGGTCTCCCGTTCCAATGCGCAGCGTTGCATCCGATGTGCCGACCACGGCCGGAATACCGAACTCCCGGGAAACAACCGCAGGATGGGAGGCCATACCCCCCGCATCGGTCACAAGACCGCCGATCCGGGTGAACAACACTACCCAGGCTGGACTCGTTGTTCGACAAACGGCGATCTCTCCCTTCTGAACTTTGTCGAAATCATCTGCAGTCAGCAGCACTCGGGCGATTCCTTCAACCACCCCGCTCGATGCGGGTAGCCCATTGATGACGCTGTCGCTGGTCGGCGGCTTGCGGTGGAATTTGTCCGGGAATCCCCAGTTTGTCAGATAAGGGAAGGCCAACGCTTCGTCGGTAGCGGTTCCCACCCAATCGCGCGGACGCAGTTTGTAGGCGTCCTCGCGCTGGTCACGGCGATCGGACACCAGTTCCGACACATCGCCAGGAAAACTGCCCGCCATGACTGCGCGCAGTTCGTTGTAATGCAGATACATCACATCCTCGAGGTCGAGCAGCACCCCTTGTGCCACCAATTTCCTCCCGATTGCGATCAGCACGACGCGAACGCGCGCATTGGTCCCTTGGTCGATGTAGAAGTGATGATCTGGCGTGAGTGGATTCATTTTCAGGCTCAGCGCGAGGGCGCGGGCCAGCTTGTCACGACCTTCGCCGGGCGGAACCCCTTCCATGGCCTCCGCCTTGGCGGCCTCGAGATCGCGAGCAACCCTCTCGAGATCGACGCGGAAGTCGTAGTTCGTCTCCAAGTAACCGCGAATGGCTTCGATCGCCGGCGCCGGGTTCTCCTTCCACGTCTTGAAGGAGAATTCGTGCGCCCACATGGATTTATAGCCGAACACGTTCAGATAGGGATTGAGTTGCTCGACAATGAACGAACGCCCAGCTTTGCTCTCCTTCAAGGCAGCGAGCACGTCCGTCGCCGTGGGCTTCGTGAACGCCTTGGCGACGTCTCCACCCTCGTCCTTGACGAACTCTTTTAGTTCCCACAACCCCTTGATCGAGTCCCAGTTGCGGTCCTCGGTCGACGCTTGCAAACGTCCCATCAGTTCCCGGCGGTCGCCTTCGCCTTTAACCTCGGCAATCGTCTGGTTGAGAGCCATGGTCGCTGAGAACTGCGAGAAATTGAGCAGCCAGTGAATTTTCCAGTGGCGGTCGTGAACGTCGATTGCATCCTCCAGAAGAATCGCTAGTTCGAGCAGGGACGCGCCATCGTAATCGTAGGTGTCGAACCGAGCGAAGTTGCGCTCCATTTCCGGCCGGAAACGCTCGCGCCACCAATCCAGGAAGTGGTCGGCGTAGTAAGGGAGCGTCCAGCCGAGGTAAGCGCCGATTTGCGCCGAATAAGCAGCATCAAGCGGTGTGCGACCCATGTAGCGAGCCCCGTATTCCGAACCCGCGGCATGGACCTCCGGCTTGCCGGGATCGCAGCACTGTAAACATAGCCGTTGATGACCTTGACCAGCCAATCGGACGCGAACGGAGTACCAAACCGGCGGAACATGTAATCGCAACTCAACCACCAACCGCCAATATCGGCATACATCGGCGACACCGGGTTGGGGATATGCAAGTCGTCGTAGACCCAGAACAGTTCCTTTTGCCCCTCGTCCCACTCAATCGGAAATTCTTTGTCACCGAAGAAAGTGGCAATCATGACTTGGTCTTCCCGGGCGTCTTTTCGTCGACGGTCACTGATCGACAATCGAGATTATGAACACGGCGCACTTGTGTCAATTTTGCATTTGGCGTGGAATACCATCCATAAAAATTCCTGGCCGCGCATCGGCGGTCCGGCTTCGCCGCGGCGGCAAACCAACCCACGCGAAGCTCATTTGCAGTACTCATTGCTGCTGCGAACTAATATAAGAAGGCACTCACGGAAAAGACGGGTGCGGATTCAGGCGTTGTTGTCAGATCAGCTTGTATTCGGTCGTTGTCAGCCGTGCGCGGCCGGAAATATGTGCAAGGGCGTCGACACCGGAAGACTTGCCGGCTTCGGAAGCGAAGGCCGCTTGCATCGTCGCCTCATCCTTGAAGTATAGCTCGTTTACGGAATCGAACGGATTGTCCCTCGAATCCGTCACCGGGGATGTTGACAACGAACTTCTCGAGACCTGGAATTTGACGCGCCAGTTTGACGTGCTCCTCGGTCAACCAGCGGCGGAACCCATCGAGGCTCATGCCTTCCTTTCGTTTCATCATTGAAAGCACCTTGATCATCTTGCCTTTCCTCTGCGTGATTGAAGCACGACAGTCATACCGACCGACGCCATTCCGACCATAGGTGCAATAGCCGGCACCTGCTTATCTCCTCGTCTGATTCCCGCCCGGCGACCGCGCGGTCGAGCAGTCTGGAACTATGCGGTTCCGAGCCCGGATTAGTCTTATTCCGGCTGTGAGGCGCATGCGAGCCAACCACTTTAGCGTGCCGCGATTGGGCGTTTCAATGTCGCGCCGTCGCTGCCTCGGCGTTCCGCGTCAGCGCGTGCCGATACTCGCTCGGTGCAACGCCGGTGTGCTGACGAAAGAACCGCGTGAAATTGCATTGCGCGTCGAAGCCGAGACAGCTCGCAACCGAGGTGAGGCTCGCCTGGGATTGGTTTATCTGGAGCATTGCTTCCTCAAGCCGTAGCGAGTTCCAGAATATGCTCGGCGTAAGGCCCAGTTCGTCCCGGAACAACGAGAAAAAATGCGGACGCGAGAGGCCGGACTCTCGCGCTATCGTCTCCATGTCAAGATTTCGTGCCATGTTGCTTCGCATCAGCGCCAGCGCCTTGCGGATCCTGAAATCGCGCGCGCTGTGATCCCGCGTCGCATCTGGGGTCGCCGCTTCACGGCATGCCATCAATGCGTGTTTCAGGAAAGCGGCCAAGGCGCAATCAAGCTCGACCTCGTCGCTCATATCGTCAAGCAGCATGTCTCTCAACAACCACAGTTCCTCTCTCAATGGCGCCGAGATCGGGACGTCGAGGTGCGTAAAACCTCTGGGCAGGTGAGGGGGCAAGCTTCGCGACAGCCAATCCGGGTCGAGATAGAACGACAGGCTCTGTGCCGGCCCTGAACAGCCATCGACTTTAACGCAATGCGGCACGAAGCGATCAATGATTGCGGCCTTGTTCGCATCATGACCGACCGGCGTTCCATTGATCAGGACGTGCGCCGGGGTTCCCGACAACCAGAAGCTCACGTTTGCGCTCGAGTGAGCGTGCGTCACGAGTTCGGTCGTCAGTTCGAGGGCCGAAACGTGACCAAACGAGCCACGGTGGACGCGAAAAATCCTCGACATTGCGTTTCCACCCAAACCGCGCGGCTTCTGCTACGCCGCATGCATTGTAGGCTGTAAATTTGGCTACGGTAGCGCGGATTAAAAATCCAACCGCGCCCGGCGTCAATGCCGGCCCCGAGGCCCCGCAAAACCAGATCGACTGATAAGTGCGCCGTTGTGGTCCGGCTAAACTGTCGTTATCCCCGGGATTGGCTTCGCGGCCGATTTTCCGGGATGTGACGTCCGGTCGGTACCGCAGCGCCGCCAGGGAAGAAAGCGACCGATGACCCTTTCCTATCAGACCTTTAGCGATACGCAAGCAGCGTCCCGCTTCCTCGCTGAACGGCGGGAGGCGTGGCTCTTGGGCGGTGGAACTATCCTGGTTAGGCGCGTGAACGAAGGCGACATCTCGATCAGCACGTACGTCCGCCTGCTCACGCCGGAACTCAAACAAATCCATGTCGCCGACAACACAATACGGCTCGGTGCCGGCGTGACGATGGCGACGATCGCCAAGACCCCTGCGCTTGCCTTCCTCGCCCCGGTCGCCAGATCGATCGGGGGGCCTGGCGTACGCTCCGCGGCGACGGTCGGCGGCAATCTTTTCGCGCGGAGCCCCCATGGCGATTTCGGTGTCGCGCTGCTGGTACTGGACGCCGTCGTTTGCATCGAGGGTCCCGAAGGCTGCAACGAAGTCGATCTCGAGACATTCTTTAAGTCGCGCAGGCAACTCGCCCGCGGGTCCATCGTCACAGCAGTGCGCTTCCGTCGCCCGATGCCCGAGGATTTTCGTTTCGTCAAAATCAGCCGGGTTAAGCCGAATGGCGCCGCCGTACTATCGATCGCCGCCCTGCTTTCGCGGACGCAAGGCCACGTTTCGGCAGCACGCATTGCCCTTGGCGCCATGGCGAACACGCCGGTCCGGGCACACAACTTAGAAGCGGCGTTAAGGGAAACGACGCTGACGCCGCGCGACATCGAGCGGGCAGTGGTGTCAGCCGCGGCGGACACCACGCCTCGTCTGATGCGATCGCCAGCGAATGGTACCGGAAGGCAGTGCTTCCCGTTCATCTCCGCCGGTTGCTCTCGACCTGAATTCCTCCACCTACCGCGAGCTGCGTGATGACCAAAGTACCTGTGCAAATGACTGTGAACGGCGAAGAGCGGGCCGAATTCGTCGATAGTGGAATGACGCTTCTCAAATTCTTGCGGGACAAGATCGGCGACCTCACCGCAAAGGCCGGCTGTCTCCAGGGAACTTGCGGCACATGTACGGTTCTGATCGACGGAGAGCCTCGCCTCGCCTGCATTACGCTGGTGGAGGACTGCCGCGGCGGGACCATCGAAACGGTCGCGGGTCTTGCGGCGGATGCCGAATTGCATCCTTTGCAGCAGGCCTTGCGCGACCACTTTGCCGCCCAGTGCGGTTTTTGCACGCCAGGCATGCTCATGGCGGCGAAAGCGCTGCTTGATTCAAATCCTCATCCCGATCGGGCCGAGGTGGAGGACGCGCTCAGCGGCAACATCTGCCGCTGTACCGGCTATGAGCCGATCATCAGGGCCGTCTTGTCAGTTTCCACAAGCAATGCTCGCCGCGACACAGCCGAGCGGGGAG
>Ga0187864_10003858_pt1 | contig 12055 bp, 6 predicted proteins | sample June2016WEW_11_4_FD_132985 | JGI IMG/M metagenome (GOLD analysis project Ga0187864, IMG submission 132985) | Peatland microbial communities from SPRUCE experiment site at the Marcell Experimental Forest, Minnesota, USA - June2016WEW_11_40 | ecosystem: Environmental > Terrestrial > Soil >... | reverse complement strand
TCTGAAGAGGGGAGCGTCAGAGGAAAGTCGACCAGACGGTGTTTCATAAATGGACATTGCATCTATAGTGCCGATCAATATTGCGCCGCTCCACCGTGGGGCGGAATGGGCCACCTACTTTATGGCACAAAGGAAACGTTGTTGGCGCCTACGTCCCACGTTCGCTGGCACTGGACGGGCGTGCGGTAAAGAAAAGTCCGAGAAAACCGGAGTTCAGTGAGCGGAATGGGCCACCCACTTTCTCTCACCCGGGAAACGCAGGTGGCCCCCACGTCCCCCTGGGCGCTGTTCTCACGCTCCACGCTCGGCGCCTCAAGCTCCACGCCCCATGACACCCTCGGCTGGGGATGGCCAAAAGCCGATGCCGGTGTATTTGTCGTCGCTGGTTTACTGGGGGATGGATTCAAGCTTCGCGCATGGTAACATGCAGAGTGATCGATCTTCTTCGCTCGATGTGCGAGCAAGATGAACGTTTATCTTTCGTCGATGGATACTCATGCGCGACGTCGTGACGACTCTCGATGAAACCAAGCCGATCACGCAGGCTCCCGAAGCAGGACAAATCGTCCGCGTCCGGCAACGCCAGTACTTCGTGGAAGAGGTCGTCCCTCGCGCGGCCGGGGATGACGCCACCCTCGTGCGCATGTCTTGCCTGGACGACGATGCCCAGGGCCAGCCGCTCGAGGTGCTGTGGGAGAAAGAAGTCGATTCCGAGATCATCAAGGGCGAGGCCTGGCAGACGATCGCAAGCCGCGGCTTCGATCCGCCCAAGCAGTTCTCGGCCTACCTGCACACCCTCCAGTGGAACTGCGTGACCTCGACGGACCCGAACCTCTTCCAGTCACCTTTCCGGGCCGGCATCCGCATCGACTCTTATCAGCTCGAGCCTCTCCAGAAAGCGCTGCGATTGCCCCGGGTGAACCTCTTCATCGCCGACGACGTGGGCCTCGGCAAGACGATCGAAGCCGGCCTGATTGCCCGGGAACTGCTGCTCCGCAAGAAGGTCCAGGACATCGTCGTATCGTGCCCCCCATCGATGCTTTTTCAGTGGCAGGATGAGCTGGAAGACCGGTTCGGGATGATCTTCCAGATCCTCGACAAGGAGTACATCGCCAGGGTACGCCAGGAGCGTGGTTACGGGGTCAATCCCTGGACGACCCACTCCCGGTTCCTGATCTCGCACCGGCTGCTGATTGACGAGGCTTACACCGCAACGCTACGCGACTGGCTCGGAGCCTTCCGCCCCGGCTCGCTGCTGATTCTCGACGAGGCCCACCACGCCGCGCCCTCGAGCGGGGCAAAGTACGCGATCGACTCGAAGATCACCCGGGCCATCCGCGACCTGGCCGGGCGGTTCGAGCACCGTCTTTTCCTCTCGGCTACCCCCCATAACGGGCACTCCAACAGCTTCTCCGCCGTGCTGGAGATCCTCGACCCTCAGCGATTCTGCCGGGGTGTTCCGGTGCGGACGAAGCAGCTCACCGATGTCATGGTGCGCCGTCTCAAGGAAGATCTGCGTGCCGTCGAGGGCGGGTTCCCGAAGCGGGTCGTCCGGCAGATCGACATCGGCGGACTTCCGCCAGAGACGCCTGAGCTCCGGCTCTCCGTGCTGCTCGACCAGTATCGTGAGCTGAGAGAAGAGCGACTCAGCCATGAGACGAAACGGAAGCAAGCCAGCGCAGCCTTGCTGATCTCGGGACTGCAACAGCGTCTGCTATCTTCCGTGGAGGCCTTCGCCCGGACTCTGCGCGTTCATCGTCGCACCGTCCAGAGACATCTGGAGGCAGCCGCCTCAGGACGGCCCGAGCCGGTGGAAGTATCGGCAGGACCGTTGCTCTTCGCCGAGGGCATCGACAACGATGACGACCGAGCCACGCTCTCCGAGGAGGAACTCCAGGCCGAGGAAGACAGTCAGATCGAAGCGGCGACTCGGGAGACATCCTTGTCGGCCAGGACCGATACGCTCGCCCGGGAGAAGCAGCTCCTCGACGAGATGACTGAAATAGCGGAGACGGCCCGTGGATTGCCCGATGCCCGGGTCCGGAAGTTAGTGGACTGGATCTGCGAGACCATGTGCCCGGGCTTACCGTCGCTCGGCACTATGCAAACCCAGAGTTCGCCGGCCCGGTGGAATGCGACCCGGGTCCTCATCTTCACCGAATACGACGACACCAAGCGCTACCTCCAGCAGCAACTCGCGGCAGCCATCGCCAATACCGACAGGGCCAGTGAGCGGATCGCCATCTACCACGGGCCGACCCCTCCGGCCGAGCGCGAGGAGATCAAGCGTGCCTTCACTACGGATCCACGGAAGAATCCGGTACGCATTCTGATCGCTACGGATGCCGCGCGGGAAGGCCTGAACCTCCAGACCCACTGCTGGAACCTGTTCCACTTCGACGTACCGTGGAACCCCAGCCGCCTGGAACAGCGGAACGGCCGGATCGACCGCAAACTCCAGCCGAACGAAGAGGTCTACTGCCACTACTTCGTCTACACCGACCGCAAGGAGGACCGGATCCTGGAAGTGTTGGTCCGGAAGACCGAGACCATCAAGAAGGAACTGGGAAGCCTCTCGCAGGTGCTCGAAGGTCGGCTCGCCCGAACTCTCAAGCAGGGCATCCGTCACCGCGACATCGCCGCTCTCGAGAAAGAACTCGCGGGGACCAATCCCGAGGCGGACAGTCAGCGCATAGTTGAAGAAGAACTCGAGGAGTCTCGCCAGCGTCAAGAGGTGCTCGAAGCACAGATCGACCGGCTTCGTACCCTCAAAGAACGCTCGGAGAAAGTCATCGCTTTTAGCGAGCTCCATTTTCGATCCGCGCTCTCGTGCGCCCTACAGATGATGCACGCCGATCCCCTGAAGCCGATCCCCAGGGGTGACGACTGGGAGAAGCCGATCGACCGGTTCCAGTTCCCGGCTGTCGACCAGCGTCAAGGCGCCGATCCGACCTGGGCCGACACCATGGATACACTCCGGGCGCCCCGGAAACGCGATCAGAAGCCCTGGGAATGGCGCAGAGAATGTCCCATTCGACCGGTCGTCTTCCACGACACTGGCACCATGGACCAGGATGTGGTCCACCTCCACCTGGAGCACCGGGTCGTCCAGCGGCTCCTCGGCCGCTTCACCGCGCAGGGCTTTGTCCACCACGATCTCTCCCGCGCCTGCCTGACCCAGACTCGTGACGCCATCCCCCGGGTTGTTCTCATCGGGCGGCTTTGTCTCTACGGCCCCCGCGCAGCCCGGTTGCATGAAGAGCTGGTACCCGTGACGGCCCGATGGCTCGAGCTCAGACAGCGAAAGCAAGCCCTGAGCCCCTATAGCCGCGAGGCTGAGGTAAGGACGCTCGACCTTCTCGAGTCTGCCCTGCTGCCGACCGGAGGGCCGGCCGTTGATCCTGTCATCCAGGCCAAGCTTCGCGAGGCTGCGTCGCGGGACATCGAGGAACTACGGCCACATCTCGACCGGCGAGCCACGGAACTTGCTGAGAAGGCTCGCGACGATCTGGCCAAGCGTGCCGAGCAGGAGGCCACGGCCATGAGGAAGATCCTGGAGGAGCAGCAGAAACGAGTGGCCGAAACAGCGGGCAAGTACAAGGATCCCCAGCTCATGCTCGATTTCAACGATGACGAGCAGCGCCAGCTCGAATCCAACAAGCGACACTGGGAGAAGCGTCTGCACGCTATCGGCCAGGAGCTGGCCTCCGAGCCCGATCGCATCCGGGCGCTCTACCAGGTCAAGGCCCAGCGGATCGAGCCCGTCGGCCTGGTCTACCTCTGGCCGTTATCGGGGTGAGGTGAAATCATGGCCAGAAATCCGGAACTGCTGCCGCACCTTGAATGGCTCGGTTACCTCCAGCCGGTCGGCCTGGTTGTGTCCCCGCCGGCTCTGGTCGATGCGCAGGCCTTCCCCTCCAAGAACATCATTCCCGACCACACGCGGTTCCTCGACCAAGTCGAGCAGGTCACCATGGAGGGAGAGCGCGATTCTCGGCCTGCGATTCGTGAGTTCCCGCGCTTTGCCACGCAGATCCTCGGCTGGGAGTCGGCGGACCTCGTCGGGACGGCGGAGGGAGGGCTTGTTCCCGATTCACTGGAGGTGACCCTCACCGAGTACAACGAGACCCTTCGCCCGTCCTACGCCGTCCCAGAGTTCGACAAGTTCCCAAACGGCGATCGCAAGTGGCTCATGCTGATCCAGCGGATCAAGCTCGGCCTCGACCTGGATGACACGCCGGACAACGACGCTAAAGACCATCGCTGGCAGGCGAGCCCTCAAGCCCGATTCGAGCGGCTTCTGCGCGAGACGCAGGTCCCGATCGGGCTGCTCTCGAACGGGACACACTTACGGCTCGTCTACGCGCCACGGGGCGAAACCTCCGGGCATCTGACCTTCCCCGTTCAGGCCATGACCGAGGTGGCAGGCCGGCCGATCTTCGCGGCCCTCCAGATGCTCCTTTCCGCGGAGAGGCTCTTCACGGTCCCGGATAAGCAGCGCCTGCCGTATATCCTGGCCGAGAGCCGAAAGTACCAGAACCTCGTCTCGATCAAGCTGGCCGAGCAGGTCCTGGCCGCCCTTTACGAGCTGCTCCGCGGGTTCCAGGCGGCCGATGACCAGCGGCATGGCGAATTACTTCGCGACGTGCTGAAGGACGACCCGAACCAGGTCTATGCGGGCCTGCTCCGCGTACTGTTGCGGTTGGTGTTCCTCCTGTGCGCAGAAGATCGAGACCTTTAGTTTACCAGGGACAACAAGAAAGGGAATTCTGAATCGATCTACGATTCGTACTATTCCGTCGTCGGACTGTTTCAGAGGCTCCGCGAGGACGCCGGGCGTTATACCGACACTATGGACCACCGCTTCGGCGCTTGGGCCCAGCTCTTGACCCTCTTCAGGCTGATCTACGATGGTGCTCGCCACGGCGGGATGAAGCTGCTGGCACGGAAGGGCTATCTCTTCGACCCGGACCGTTACCCGTTCCTCGAAGGGCGGTCAAAGGACTCGAAGCGGCAGCCGGGCGAACGGACCGAACCGCCCCGAGTTTCCGATGGCGTGGTCTTCCACGTGCTCCAGAACCTACTCATTCTCGACGGCGAGCGCCTCAGTTACCGCACCCTTGATGTCGAGCAGATCGGCTCGGTCTACGAGACGATGATGGGCTTCAACCTCGAAGTGGCCCTGGGCCACTCGATTGCGATCAAGCCCACGAAGCCGTACGGCGCACCGACCACGATCAACCTTGAGGAACTTCTCGGCGCCAAGCCCACCGACCGGGCGAAGTGGCTCAAGGATAAGACCGACCAAGCGGTGACCGGTCAGGCTGCCACCGGCTTAAAGGACGCCAAGACGCCAGAGGACGCCGTCGCGGCGCTGGAGCGCAAGGTGGCCTTCGCCGCCACGCCCCGTGTCGTTCCGGCCGGGGCCATGGTGCTCCAGCCGTCGGACGAGCGCCGAAGGTCGGGGTCACACTACACGCCTCGGGCCCTCACCGAGCCGATCGTCGTGACGACGTTCCGGCCGATCCTGGAACGGCTCGGCCCGAACCCCACCCCCGATCAGATCCTCGACCTGAAGGTCTGCGACCCGGCCATGGGCTCCGGGGCGTTCCTCGTCGCCGTTTGTCGCTTTCTCGCCGAGTTGCTGGTGAAAGCCTGGCACGCCCACAACCTGATCCCGAAGGACATCCCGACCGATGAGGACGAGTTGCTACTCGCCCGCCGCAGCGTGGCCCAGCGTTGCCTGTACGGGGTGGACAAGAACCTGATGGCGGTCGATCTGGCCAAGCTGTCCCTCTGGCTGGCTACACTCGCGAGGGACCACCCGTTCACGTTCCTGGACCACGCGTTGAAGTGTGGCGATTCCCTGGTCGGGCTCACAAAGTCTCAGATCCTGGGCTTCCATTGGAAGCCCGAGGAGCAGCGAGACTTCGCCAGGGCGGCCATCGAGGGGCAGCTCAGCCGGGCGCTGGAACAGCGACGGCAGATCCGAGAAGCGCCCGACGGCGAGCCGGAGGCGCTGCTTCGTGAGCGGCTCCAGGCCGCGGATGGGTTCCTTGCCCCGGGCCGGCGGTACGGCGATCTCGTAATCTTCGCCTTCTTCGCGGCCGACAACGATCGGCGACGGAAGGAACAGCTCGAATCCCTTTCGGACGACCTCGCGTCCCAGCGCAGGCAGTTCGACGTAGCGCGCCACCAGTGGCTCGATGCGGCCGTCGGCAGGCTTCGCGCTGGACCTCATCCAGTCGTTCCCTTTCACTGGGAGATCGAGTTCCCCGAGGTCTTCGACCGCGCCAACGGCGGCTTCGATGCGTTCGTGGGCAACCCGCCGTTCGCGGGAAAGAACACGCTCGCGGCCGGGCACGCAGCGGGGTATCCCGAATGGATGAAGATGATCCACGAGGAGTCGCACGGCAACGCCGATCTCGTGGCCCACTTCTTCCGCCGCGCGTTTGACCTGCTGCGGAACCAGGGGGCCTTTGGCCTGATCGCCACGAACACGATCGGCCAGGGCGACACGCGCTCAACCGGTCTACGCTGGATCTGCAAGCACGACGGCACGCTCTACGAAGCCACCCGGCGCAAGAAGTGGCCGGGGCTCGCAGCAGTGGTCATCAGCGTGGTCCATGCGCACAAGGGGCCACTTGCTGGACTATACCGGCTCGATGGTCGCCCGGTGCCCGTCATCACCGCCTACCTCTTCCACGCCGGCGGACACGACGATCCGGCAAGACTGAAGGCCAACGAGGGCAAGAGCTTCCAGGGGAGCATCGTCCTCGGTATGGGTTTCACCTTCGACGACACAGACAGCAAGGGCGTGGCCAACCCGATCAGCGTGATGCACGAACTGATCAAGAAGGACCCCCGCAACGCCGAGCGGATATTCCCCTACATCGGCGGCGAGGAAGTCAACGACTCGCCCACCCACGCCCACCACCGATACGTCATCAATTTTGGCGTGATGACAGAGGAGGAGGCGCGACGTTGGCCGGACTTGATGAGGGTCGTGGAAGAGAAGTCGAAGGGAACGAGAGCCTCTCACTCGACCGCAGAATGGTGGCACTTCGAGAGACTGAGACCGGAGCTCTACGACGCCATTCGCGGTATGGAGCGGGTGCTGGTAACGCTCAGAGTCTCTGAATACACGCCATTTGCCTTACTCGGGAATCACTTCGTGTTTGCTAATACACTTAGTATATTTACGTTTAGAGGTTATATGGCATTCACGTTACTTCAATCTCGTGCCTTCTCAGTATGGGGCAAGTTCTTCTCCTCGACTCTTGAGGAACGACAAACTTTTCATCCCTCCGACTGCTTCGTGACTTTCCCCTTTCCTCTTAACTTTGAAACCGACGCAGCCCTCGAATTAGCCGGCAAGGGGTACTACGAATTCCGAGCCGAGGTCATGGTCGAGAGCAACGAGGGCCTGACCAAGACCTACAACCGCTTCCACGATCCCGATGAGCGCTCGCCCGACATCCTCAAGCTCCGCGAGTTGCACGCTGCGATGGACCGAACCGTCCTCGACGCCTACGGCTGGACGGACTTGAAGCCGACCTGCGAATTCCTTCTCGACTACGAGGAGGACGAAGACGAGGACGAGTCCGGTGGCAGTCGTCGCCGCAAGAAGCCCTGGCGCTACCGCTGGCCCGACGACTTCCGCGACGAAGTCCTCCGCCCGCCTGCTGGAACTCAACCGGCAGCGGGCCGAAGAGGAGCGACTGAGCGGAGCCGCCGCGGAAGCCGGTGGGGGCAAACCGAGAAAGAAATCGACGGCGGGTCGGAAGGCTGCTAGAAAGAAACCTGACCAACCCGAGTTCTTCGAGGGCTGACGATGCCCAAGGCCCGCAAAATCGCGCGACGCACCCCGCCCAGCACTCCGGCCTTGCCCGTGCCGGCGATCGCCGCAGATCGGTTGCTGGGCGACATCCGGGCGCTGATCGAAGCCACCCGCGAACAGACGGCACAGGCGGTGAACTCGGCGCTGGTTGGCCTTTACTGGAATATCGGCAAGCGGATTCGAGAGGACGTGCTTCAGGAGAAGCGGGCCGCGTATGGCGAGGCCATTGTTTCGACGCTGTCGAAACATTTGATCGCGGAGTACGGGCGGGGGTACTCGAAGCCGAATCTGTCGCGGATGATGTGGCTGGCCGAGGCGTTCCCAGATCCGGACATTGTTTCGGCGCTGTCGAAACAATTGAGCTGGAGCCACTTCGTCGAGATCCTGCCGCTCAAAGATCACCTCAAGCGCGATTTCTATGCCGAGCTATGCCGGGTCGAGCGCTGGAACGTGCGGACGCTGAGGCACAAGATCGGTCATCTCCTTTACGAACGCACGGCCGTCAGCAAGAAGCCGGACGAGTTGATCGTCCGCGACCTGGCCACGCTCCGGGACGAGGACCGGATGACACCCGACCTGGTCTTCCGCGATCCGTATTTCCTCGACTTCCTCGGCTTGACAGGCTCGTATGTCGAGAAGGACGTGGAGCAGGCGATCCTCCGCGAGCTGGAGCCGTTTATCCTGGAGCTGGGGAGCGACTTCGCCTTTGTGGCGCGGCAGAAACGGATCTCCGTCGACCACGAGGATTACTACCTCGACCTGCTCTTCTACCACCGCCGCCTGCGCCGGCTGGTCGCAATCGACCTGAAGCTCCAGAGGTTCCAGGCTGGCGACAAGGGGCAGATGGAACTGTACCTGCGGTGGCTGGAGAAATACGACACGAGACCCGGGGAGGAACCGCCGCTTGGCCTGATCCTCTGCGCCGATAAGTCCGAGGAGCACGTTGAGCTGCTCCAGCTCGACAAGAGCGGCATCCGGGTGGCACAGTACTTGACGGAACTGCCGCCTCGCGAACTGCTGGAAAAGACCCTGCACAATTCCATCCGGCGCGCCCGCGAGCGGCTGGCTATCACGCAGCAAGACGTTCCAGCGGAAACTCTTACCGGCGGCACAGAATCGGAGTCGCCGCGTCGAAAACCAGGGAAAGCGTCGAAAGGATAACGCGATGACTGCCGTCGAAGTGACCCTAGGACTGGTTCACGCCCTGAAGCTCGAGATCCTGAGACTCCGCGAGTTGCACGCTGCGATGGACCGCGCCGTCCTCGACGCCTACGGCTGGACCGAACTGAAGCCGACCTGCGAATTCCTCCTCGACTACGAGGACGAAGAGGACCAGGAACCAGCAACCAGCAACCAGAAACTCCCAACCCGCCGCAGGCGCAAGCCTTGGCGCTACCGCTGGCCCGACGACTTCCGCGACGAGGTCCTCGCCCGCCTCCTGGAACTCAACCGCCAGCGGGCCGAAGAGGAGCGACTGAGCGGGGCTGCCGAGTCCGGGCGGGGAAAATCCACAAAAAAATCGACTAAAGGCCGAAAGGCTGATACGAAAAAGCCCGATCAACCTGAATTCTTCGAAAGCTGACGATGCCCAAGGCCAGGAAGATCACCCAGCGCACTCCGGGAGCTCCCCGGCACCGCCCGTGCTGGCGGTTGCCGCCGACCGGCTGCTGGGCGACGTCCGGGCCCTGATCGAGGCCGCCCGCGAGCAGACCGCCCGCGCTCAACTTGGCACTTGTCGCTCTCTACTGGCACATCGCCACCCGTATCCGGCAGGACGTCCTCCGGGAGAAACGGGCCAGGTACGGCGAGGAGATAGTCGCGACGCTGTCGCGACAATTGACGGCGGAGTCTGGGCGGGGGTACTCGAAGCCGAATCGGTCACGGATGAGCGGCGGGCGGAAGCATTCCAGGACCGGGGGGCGGTGTTCCACGCCGTGAGGTCCAACGTGTCCCCTCAGGCGAAGATGCGGTCCACGGGCATGCGCCAACCAGGAACCGCGGGCTCGGCGTCGGCCACCTGGCCCCGGCGGAAGATCACAGGCTGCTCGGGCGCATCGGCCCGATACACGTTCACACACGCGGCGATCGGGTCGACGTCCCAGACCACCACCGTGCCCGCCTCAAAGTAGTCGGCACGTTTGGCGGCCATCTCCTCCTCGGCGGCCTTACCGTAGTCGGACTCGCTTCGGACCTCGACCGCAAAGGTCGGCGGCCCCGCAATGAAGCGCATCTCGTCCACCGGGAATGGGCCGGAATGGAACGATGCATCGGGGGAGAACGACTCGCGCCCTGAGCTCAACTCGGGAATCGTAAAGCCCATGTTGTCCGTGTAGGCTTCACCACGGCCCGTCGCTTCGGCATAATCGTCGAGGCTCCGGAAGATACGCGCCGCAATCCGATTCGGCTTACGCCCGGTTGGCATCAGCGGAATGACCCTTCCTCCGATCAGCTCGGCCTTGCCCTTCTCGCCATAGAGGTCCTCGAGCGTTGCCCTGACTGGCGTTGCCGATGACATGATAAGGTGCCCATGAAGACGAAAGGATCGATACTCCACCCAGATCGTTAAGTTTACCCGAAAGCCAGGTTCGGGTCAGAGCCAGAAGACTTGCTGAGAAGCTGCGGAGGGTCAGCTGGCCCGAAGTTGGCGGTTGCCGCGTTTGAACCATGCCCTCACGGGCATGGTCACGGCTGGCCGCCACGGCTTTCCGGTGGAGATGAGCGAGGAGTCTCTTCGAAACAGCCTCCATTCTCGAGAAGCCCCTCGACTATCCATGCAATCTATTGGAAAATGGAAAACGTGCAAGGTCAACGAGGACGGCTGTATGTTTCGTTGTCTGGAAGAGAAGGGATGGGTCGATGAAGCCCGCCGAAGTCCGAGGGCAGCTCGTCGATGCCTTGCGTCTTGATCTGGTCGGCCCCGACAACGGCTCGGACCTCGAGGCCGAGGTCCTGACCCAGGCACCCTCACGTTGGTATCTGGCCGGCTTTCTCGTCCCCCTCGAAGCCGATCCGGCCCAGAAGATCGACGACACGGCGCAGGATGAATTCGCTTTTGAAGGTGGCGACTCGGACGCAGGCGACGACGATACGATCCCCGAGACGCCGGCATCGCGCAGGGCCTTTTTCCCTTCCTCGATCGGCCTGAGCCTGCTGGTGACCGAAACAACCGAACAACTCAGGGTGATCGTCCAGTGGGGCGACTACCGGGCCGATTCCCCGAGTGCTGGAGAGCATGCGGTTGAGAAGCCCACACCCGATGCCATGCCCAGGAGCTTGCTCCACTGGCATCGCAGTCCCCGTCGCGTCGAGATGGACGTTGACCTCCCAGCCGAGACAGCCCTGGTGAAAGAGGAAAAGATCACGGGCAGCGAGGGTTTACGCCTGGCCGTTTCGGTCCGTTCGGTGCAAGCGCTGGGGATTGCCAAGGACTTGGTTCCGGCAGGCAGTCGGTCGGTCTCGGTCTTCCTGGTCAATCGCCGCGATCCCCTCGAGGCCGATGAGGTCCGCGACTCCCGGTTTATCTTCCAGGCCTGCCTGGAAGTTCAGTCGCTTGAACCACTCGTCGCCCGCCCTGACATCCGCGGACTGGCCGCTGAACAGGGATATGCGTCCAGCATCGACCCCGATCAGCGCGTCGCGGACCTGCAGTATCGGGACGTTTGCGAGTACGCCGTCGGGCACGGCATTGCAACCCAGGCTGATGTCGACGAGCAGGGAAACTGTCGACGCGTCCGCACGTGCTGGATCCCCGCGGCCGAGGTCGAACTCATTGCGCCTGCTCCTATCCCGGACGTGGAGCTTCGCATGGAGACGCTGGCTCAGCTCGCCGATGCGACTGCCGCCAAGAAGGCACTCGGGGCTTTCGCCACGCGATACCGGGAATGGATCGAAGACCAGGCCGGTGTCTTTCCCTCTCTTTCTCCCAGGCGGCGAGAGGTTGCCGAGGCCTTGTTGCACCGCGCCAGGATGGCGTCGAAGCGAATTGATGCGGGCATCGAAGCCCTGGCCGACGAGAAGGTGCTGATCGCGTTCCGAATGGCCAATCGCGTCATGGCCAGGGCGGCTCGGCGCCGGTTCGGTCCGATAAAGGGCAAGGACGAATCCTCGGTCGAGACCCCGACCTGGCGGCCGTTCCAGCTCGCCTTCATCCTCATGAACTTGCCCGGGATCGTCGATCCGCACCACCACGACCGGGGGGTTGTCGACCTGCTCTTC
>Ga0187864_10003856_pt1 | contig 12057 bp, 9 predicted proteins | sample June2016WEW_11_4_FD_132985 | JGI IMG/M metagenome (GOLD analysis project Ga0187864, IMG submission 132985) | Peatland microbial communities from SPRUCE experiment site at the Marcell Experimental Forest, Minnesota, USA - June2016WEW_11_40 | ecosystem: Environmental > Terrestrial > Soil >... | reverse complement strand
TGGCAATTGCTGCTGGGAATTCTGGACAAAGCCACTCTTACCCTGGGCGACAACCGCCGCGTCGATCTTTCGCAGACGATGATCTTCATGACGTCGAACCTGGGCGGCGGCGAGATCACGGAGCTGATGACCGGAGGCCTGGGATTCGCGCCGATTGTGAGGCCGGAATCGAAGCCGAAGCTGGACGAGAAGGTCGAGCGGACAGCCTCGGAAGCAGCGAAGAGGAAATTCGCGCCGGAGTTCATGAACAGGATCGACAAGGTCGTGGTGTTCCATCCGTTGCGCTCGCAGCAGCTCGAACAGATTCTCGAGATCGAGCTCGGGATGGTGCAGCAGCGCGTGCTCGAGACCGCGAAGGGGAGGTTCCTGTTCCGGGTCACACCGGCCGCCAGAGATTTTCTGTTGCGCGAAGGAACCGACCTGAAGTACGGAGCGCGCCACTTGAAGCGGGCCATCGAGCGGCACGTCGTGTACCCGCTGGCGAGCCTGCTTGCGACCGAGCAGGTTCTGCTGGGTGATGTCGTCTCGATCGATTGGGATGGGAGCGCGCCGGGACTGGCGTTCCTGAAAGAAGCTGAGGGAGCGCTACTGCCTATGGACTCGCCCATGCCCGATACGATGACGGAAGCAGCCGCTGCCATCTCGGATGGCCGGGAGATCTCTTTTCCGGCAGCAACCACTGCAACCGCGAAAATAACCACCGAGGCGAAGCCGTCGTCCGCACAGGCTCACCGCAGTGTTCCGGCGGAGAAGGCCAAGAACGAGAAACGGTAAGGATTCAACGAGTTTTCCTCCTGCGGAGAGGCCGTCATGATTGCGGCGCGTGCTGTCCCTTGCGGCATGCGCCGTGACTCCGCTCAAACGATTTCCGCGAAGAAGGGCAATCACCCGGAAGCTTCGTTCGTCTTTTCCTCGGCGTATTTCTGATACGAAGCGAAGTCCATCAGGCCGGCAATTTCTTTCTGGTCGGCCAAACGGACTTTCACGAGCCAGCCGGAGCCATGGGGATCGCGGTTTATCCGTTCCGGAGCGTCCGACAGCGCCCGGTTGATCTCTGTCACTTCGCCAGAGATGGGGCTGATGAGTTCGCTGACAGCCTTTACGGATTCAATCGTGCCGAACGATTGCCCCGCCTGCACTTGCGCGTCCAATTCGGGCAATTCAACGAAGACGATGTCGCCCAGTTCCTGCTGTGCGTAGTCGGTGATGCCGACGGTTGCCGTCATCCCCGCGACCTCGATCCAGCCGTGGTCCTTCGAATAGCGATAGCCGGCCGGATACATTGCCATTCCTCCAAGCTCGCGCAGTTCGCGGCGCTCCTAATAGGTTCCATTCTATGGGATGCGGGATTACGAACAAGGGCGACGTCCGGCGCTTGTCGGCGCATACGAGTAGGCCTACCATAGAATGAAGGCGTAATCAGGCCTGAAGGAAAGGGCAACAAAAGTGGTCACTCTGTGCTCGCAGTGCGACAAACCGGAATCCAAATGCACTTGCGAGAAGTATTGCTGTTTTTGCCAGGCGGAATATCACGTGCGTCTTTGCATCGACGGCCTGTATTATTGCCCGGACTGCCGGGAGGCTTGCGACGTGCGCCTCGCTGACTCCGATGACCACTAATTCCGACCGCGTCACTTCCGCGAACAAGATCAGCCAGACGGCCCAGGCCGCCCCAACCAGCCAGATTCAGTGCACGCTGCACAACGATCCCCGCCTTATCGCCGGCGCCAGCGCGGTCGCAGCGCATGTCGCACAGCATGGGGGGCTTTCCGAACGGGCGCAGGAGGATCTCGCTGCGGCCGCCATCGAGGCCTGCCGCGAGGTGTTTCGGCTCCGCCCGAACCGAGGCTCGCTTCTTACTGCCCAGCTTATCGCCGCAAGTTTTCCCGATCACGTCGAAGTCAGGGTCGAATCATCGGCAGCGCGGGGTACAGTCGGCCCTGCGCCACGCGCCAAGCGGCCGAAAAAGAGTGCGGCGGCGAAAAAGGACAAGGCTTTCGCGAGCGCCCTCGTCGACGGTGTGCAGCAAGAGACACGCGAAGGCCGCGCGTGCATCACGCTTGTAAAATACGGCGGTGCTGTGAAGTCCCGGCCGAGGGTGTGACGCCGCTCCGTAAACCCATCCAGCTGAGAATTCAGCTCTTCCCTACATAGGTACGGCGAAAGCGCGGGTGCGAATCAGCGACAAAAGCTGGTCCTGACTTACGGGAGCATCTATCTTCAGGCGGTCGCCGCTCGGCGTCACCCGCACCTGATCGAGAGCACTCGCGAGATCCGGATGGTCCTGCGCTTCCTGATAGCGGCGGTACATGACGCCGGCCTGTAGCGCCGCAGCCAGGAGGTTCGCGTCGTCGGTGGAATTGCAGACGGCCTGGAAATGCGTCTCCACGCCGTTGTCCGCCTCGACGCTGATCGTCATGGCGTGCATTCGGTTGACGATCGCGGCGGCCTGCGGGAACTGGTTCGCCTGTGGGAGCAACTGCTGGACGGCCATCCGTGTGTAGTTTTGGTCGAGCACGGCCCAGATGATTCCGCTACCGTCGGCCTCGTTGATCAGAGGAAAGAGCTCGTCATTTCTGAGCAAGCTTTCCGAGACGCCTGTGCGCACGTCGATCAGCTTTTCGAGCGCGGACCGGGCGCCGAAGGCCGCCGTATTCGAGTCGATGAATGTAAAGAGAATGTCCGTCGGGCCAGAGCCGCTGCCGAAGGCGTAGAGATGGTAACCGTGGACGTCGAACATGGGCAGTTTCTGCTGCTTGAAGCGGTCCTCGCTCGAAGAAGGGTTGAACGCTCCCAGCGCAACGCCGACAACCTCCTCGTTCGTTCCTTTCCCGGCGGTAATCGCCCCCCAGGCAAGTTCGTCCACCTGGGTGTTCGGGTCCACGCCCGCCGAAGAGAGGAACTGCTCGAACTGCCGGAAACGGCTCGGAAGCAACTGCTCGCGCAGGTCTGAGAACCACGAAAATTTTCGCGCCGCCTTCAAATCCGCATACGCGAACTCGCCCACCTGCTTCGGGAACATCCCGATAACGCTCGTGCTGAGCGATCCAGCGGAGGATCGCTGCGGAACGACGAGCAAGGCGAGCAGGAGGCCCACGGTCAGGGCGCTGACTGTGATGGAACGGCGAATTGGCTGTCTCACGTTTTCTTCCCCCTCAGAACACTCAAACCATCCTACCTATCGGCCGGCCGTCACGGAACTTTCGGCGATCCGCAAGGCAAGCGACCGAGCTTCCGAACGCGCACGGCTCACAAATGCAGGATCGGCAATCGATTCGAGATTCGTAGCCACGTTTTCAAGTGCGCCGCGGACGGCGGTCGCGGCCATCATCCGGCCCACGCGCACGTCTGACAACATAGACGGGGCTGACATGGATTCCAGTTGCCCGAGCCTCTCAAATACTTCCGCCGCTTTACGCGCGACTTCGAGTGGCGCTTCCACCGCCGCCTGAAAAGCCTGCTGAATCGCGAGGTCGCGCCGCCGCTGTTCTTCCATAGTTTCGCGCGGAAGCTTGTGCGCGGCCAGCACCAACTCGTACGACGTCGCATCACGGTCAATGGCCTCGGTCAGCTCCCGCGATGCGACGCGAAATTCGCCGGCAGTCTCGCCGAGCTCGGCGGCATAGGCCGCGAGCGATTTCTTCTTGCGCGAAAGGCCCGCGACCATCTGTCCGAGGCTCGCGCCAAGCGCACCTGCGAGCGCGGCGACCGATCCTCCGCCGGGAGCCGGCGTGGCGCGCGCGACGGTATCGAGAAATGGCTGTGCGAGCGCCGCGAGATTCGCGGAACCTTTGCTGCCCACGTTGCCGAGCGCATCCTCCAGACAATTTTCAAACACTTGAGCGGGAGAAAAGTTCTCGATCTGGAGATAGGATTCCGCTGTCATCTCGATCGCCCGCCTGGGAATCAGGCCTACAATCTCGCTGCCCACGATTCCAACGCCGTGGCGTGCCGCCTCTTGCTTCACAGTCTCGAACACGAGATGTATCGGGGTCTGCTCGAAGTCCGTCAGGTTCATCGAGACTTGAGCGAGGTTGCGCGCGCGCAAGTCCACGCCCATGGCCTTGACGAAAGGTAAGCCGCCGCTCGAAAAGCGGATTGTCTTCGCGATGCGTTTCGCGATCTCGACGTCAGGCGTGTTCAGGTTGATGTTGTATGCAATCAGGAATTTGCGCGCGCCAACGACGGTGGCGCCGGCCGTAGAATGCAGGCTCCGCTCGCCGACATCCGGAGCGCGCTCGGGATTACGGAGAACTTCCTCGCGAAGGCCTTCGAATTGCCCCTTGCGGATATTTTCGAGATTCGTGCGCTCCGGCCGCTGTGCGGCTGCTTCGTAGAAATAGACGGGGATACGATAGCGCTCCCAGATTTCGCGTCCGGCTTTCTTCGCGAGCGCGACGCAATCTTCGATCGTGACGCCGCGAACGGGGATGAATGGGACCACGTCGGTCGCGCCGATGCGCGGGTGCGCGCCCGTCTGCCGCGTCAGGTCGATCAACTCGGCGGCTTTGCCCACTCCCCGCACGGCCGCCTCTACGACGGCCTCCGGTTCGCCCGCGAGCGTGATCACGCTGCGGTTATGGTCCGCGTCACTTTCGCGGCCGAGCACAAACACGCCGGAAACGTCGCAAATAGCAGCGACGATGGCGTCGACTTTAGCCGCATCGCGCCCTTCGGAAAAATTCGGAACGCACTCAACAAGCTGCTTCATGGGTCAGTATTTTTTCGAGTGGATGATAGCGCCGCGCTTCATCGTAAGAGTGCAAAGGTTCACACCAAAATAATACGGAATTTCCTGGTAGGCGGCCACGTCAAAGGCGGCGAGGTCCGCATACTTGCCAACTTCAAGCGAGCCGAGGCGATCGTGTTGCCGCAACGAGTAGGCAGGATTAATCGTCGCTGCGGCGATGGCTTCGGCGGAAGTCATGCGCATCTGCGTGCAGGCGAGCGAGAGAATCATCGTCATGCTGACGGTGGGGCTGGTGCCGGGGTTGAAATCGGTGGCGAGCGCGACAATGGCACCCTCGCCGATCAACGCCCGTGCGGGGGCGTAGTGTGGAAGGCCGAGGTGGAAGCAACAGCCGGGCAACACTGTGCAGACGACATTTGAGAGCGCGAGCGCTCGGATGTCGCCCCGATCGAGTTTCTCGAGATGATCCGCGCTCGCCGCTTGCACTTCGATTGCAAGGCGCGCGGCGCCCGTGTGGGCAAGTTGCTCCGCATGGATTCGCGGCACGAGACCGCACGCGCGCCCTGCGAGGAGAATCCGTCGCGCCTGCGCCACCGTGAACGCGCCGCGGTCGCAGAAAACATCGCAAAACTCCGCGAGGCCCGCCGTAGCGACCGTGGGAATCCAGCGCTCCACCAGCACACTTACAAACGCATCGGGGCGGCGCCGAAATTCGGGCGGCACGACGTGCGCGCCAAGAAACGTAGGGATGATGTCGAGCGGCTGCTCCTGGTGGAGATCGTGAAGAATCAGGAGGATCTTCCGCTCGCTTTTCCAGTCGAGACCGTAGCCGCTTTTAGCCTCGAGCGTCGTGGTACCGTGCGCGGCAAACTCGCGCAGGTAAGCCGCAGCGCCGGCTTTCAGAGTTTTCGGCGATGCGCGGCGCAGGCCTTTCACGGTCGAGCGAATCCCGCCGCCCGAGCGCGCGATTTGTTCGTAGGTCCTTCCCGAGATGCGCTGCTCGTATTCGGTTGCGCGGCTGGCGGCGAAAACCAAATGCGTGTGCGAATCGACGAAGCCGGGAAGTACAACGCGGCCGCCCAGGTCGAGCTTTTCCGCGCGACGCGCTTCACGCAGACGCTCGATGCGGCGACGCGGCCCGACGGCGGTGATGCGATCGCCATGAACCAGCAGCGCGCCGTCCCGAATGATGCCGAGATCACCGAGCGCTCGCCCGCGGCGCGGCACAGGCCCGCGAAGCGTGAGCAGCTCCGAGCAGCCGGTGATCAGCCAGTCGACCGGCATATTCAGACCTCGGGAATTCTGATGCCCGATTTGCGGGCAAAGTCGATGGCTTCGGGATAACCGGCGTCCGCGTGGCGGGCGACGCCGATGCCGGGATCGTTCGTCAGGACGCGCTCGATGCGCTCGGCCATTTCCTTTGTGCCGTCGGCGACGAGCACTTGCCCGGCGTGCTGCGCGTAGCCAATTCCGACGCCGCCGCCATTGTGAATCGAAACCCAGCTCGCGCCGCTCGCGGTGTTGAGCAGGGCATTCAAGAGCGGCCAATCGGCCACGGCGTCGGAACCGTCACGCATTTTTTCGGTTTCACGGAAGGGCGAGGCGACGGAGCCGCAATCGAGGTGATCGCGGCCGATTACGATGGGCGCCTTCAGTTCTCCACGCGCCACGAGATCGTTGAGCGCGAGGCCGAATTTGTCGCGCTCGCCGTAGCCGAGCCAGCAGATACGCGCGGGCAATCCCTGGAATCGCACGCGTTTCTGCGCCAGCCGGATCCAACGGCAGAGAATTTCATCGTGCGGAAACATTTCGAGCACGAGTTGATCGGTGCGATGGATGTCGGAAGCCTCGCCCGAAAGCGCGGCCCAGCGAAACGGCCCGCGACCCTCGCAGAAGAGCGGGCGGATGTAGGCAGGCACGAAGCCGGGAAAATCATAGGCGTTCTTCACGCCCTGCTCGAAGGCAAACGTGCGGATGTTGTTGCCGTAGTCGAAGGTCACGGCTCCTAGCTTCTGGAGCGCGAGCATGCCTTCGACGTGCTTGCCAACGGATTCGAGCGAGCGCTTGCGATAGGCGACGGGATCGGCCTTGCGAAGTTCGGCAGCCTGGGCGACGTCGAGCCCCTGCGGAATGTAGCCGCCGACGGGATCGTGCGCGCTCGTCTGGTCGGTGAGCAGGTCGGGCACGACGCCGCGGCGCGCGAGCTCGGGGACAACGTCCGCGCAATTGCCCACGAGCCCGACGGAAGCGGCTTCGCGTTTGCGAACGGCGTTCTTCAAGATGCGCAGCGCTTCGTCGAGGTCGTTGACCATCACGTCGCAGTAGCCGGTTTTGACGCGCCGCTTGATCCGCTCGGGATCGACGTCGATTCCGAGGAACGCCGCGCCGTTGAGAGTCGCTGCAAGAGGCTGCGCGCCGCCCATGCCCCCCATGCCGCCGCTGGCGATCAGTTTTCCGGCGAGATCGCCTTGAAAATGTTTTCGCCCGGCCGCGGCGAACGTCTCGTACGTACCCTGCAAAATTCCCTGCGTGCCGATGTAGATCCAGCTCCCGGCGGTCATCTGGCCGTACATCATCAGGCCGGCGCGGTCGAGTTCGTCAAAATGTTTCCAGTCGTTCCATTGGCCGACGAGATTGGAATTGGCGATCAGGACGCGAGGCGCATAGGAGTGCGTGCGAAAAACACCCACGGGCTTGCCGGATTGCACGAGTAACGTTTCGTCGTTTTCGAGCGCTCGGAGCGAGGCGACGATTGCATGAAAGCATTTCCAGTTGCGCGCCGCTTTGCCTCGCCCTCCATACACGATGAGATCTTCGGGTTTCTCGGCGACCTCGGGATCGAGATTGTTCATCAGCATGCGCAGCGCGCCTTCCTGCTGCCAACCTTTGCAGGAGATAGCGGTGCCGCGCGGCGCGCGGATGGGTTGATAGCCGGTCGCGTCTTCTGCTGCGATCTTCGCCATTGGGACCTTCTGCGCTGCATCTTATCGCAATGCAGCGAGACTTTCACAGGGGCGCATTGCGTGGATACTGACGGTAGGCTACATTGGCTGTCATGGCGACGGAGTACCCACCCCTTCCGACGTGTTTTCTCGACGCCATAGACCAGTCTGCAAACCCTCGAGCGCAGGTATATCGCACGGCCAGCGGTTGGCAGTCCGTCTCGGCTAACGAGATGTTGCGGCGAGTGGCCGGCCTTGCGAAGGCGCTCGCGCAATTGGGCGTCCGGCCCGGCGATCGCGTGGGACTCTTTGCACCAAACTGCCCCGAATGGCATACGGCCGACTTTGCCATTCAGGGCTTGGGCGCCGTGACTGTTCCGGTCTATTTCAATGAATCGCTCGACCGGCTCACCTACATCCTGAAGGATTCGGGTGCGCGGGTCGTATTCACTTCGGGTGAAGCCCAAGCCCGCAAGATTGCGGAGTGCCGCGAGCATCTGCCGGAGATCGAACATGTGATTTCAGCGGCGCCGCCCGCAGATCTGCACGGCGAGATCCTCCGCTACGAAACGCTGATCGCGACAGCGGGTGACGCGGACATCGCGGAGTACCGGCGCCGGGCCGCCGAGGTCACCGGAGACCAACTGGCCACGATCATCTATACGTCGGGCACCACGGGCGAGCCCAAAGGTGTGATGCTGAATCACGTGAATCTCAGTTCGAATGCGCTCGACTTCAGCCGGGAATACGAGATGTTGCCGTTCGACCTCGCGCTGTCGCTTTTGCCGCTCGCGCATGTGTACGAGCGCACGATCGACTACGGGTATATCTTTCGAGGGGTTTCCGTTGCCTACGTCGAGCACATGGAGACGGTGGCGCAGGCGCTTCTCGAAGTTCGGCCCACGATGATGGCAGCGGTCCCGCGTTTTTATGAGAAAACATACGCCAACATCATCGAAAAAGGACACCGGGAAACCGGACTCAAGAAAAGGATATTCGATGCCGCGATTTGCGTGGCGGCGGAAGCAGTGCCGTGGCGGGCGTACGGCAAGGATGTTTCCTTCGGCGTGAAACTGCGTTGGCACATCGCAAATCGCCTGGTCTATTCAAAAATTCGTGCGGGGGTCGGGGGCAGGATTCGACTATTCAGTTCGGGCGGTGCCCCGCTCGCTCCCGAACTGGCGGAGTTCTTCTGGAGCGTCGGTCTGCCGGTGTATCAGGGCTACGGGCTCACGGAAACTTCTCCGGTTGTCACGTTCAATTCGCCCAAGGCGAACAAGGTCGGCACGGTGGGCCACCCGATTCCGCATGTGCAGGTGCGCATCGCAGATGATGGCGAAATCCTCGTCAAGGGGCCCTGCGTAATGCAGGGTTACTATCGGAAACCCGACGCGACGCGCGAAGTTTTTGCGCCCGACGGCTGGTTTCGCACCGGCGATATCGGCCGGCTCGATGCGGACGGCTATCTGGTCATTACGGACCGAAAGAAAGAGTTGCTTAAGACCGCGGGCGGCAAGTTTGTCGCGCCGGCTCCGATCGAGAATCTGCTGAAGACCTCGCCGTTTATCGTGAATGCGATGGTCGTCGGCGAAGGCAGGAAATTCGTTTCCGTGCTGATCGTGCCGAACTTCACAACCATGGAGGTGGAGGCGCGGAAGGCGGGGCTTGAAGTTTCCACGCCGGCGCAGATGCTCGCCGACCCATGGGTCCGGGACCTGATTGCGCACGAAATCGAACGGCTCACATCGACTATCGCGCAGTATGAAAAGCCCAAGCGCTTTGCGTTGCTGGAGCACGATTTCACATACGGGAACGGCGCGCTGACGTACACGCTCAAGTTGAAGCGCCGCGTCATTGAGGAGCGCTTCCGGGATGTGATCGCGCAACTCTACGCTGACGTCGAGGAACCTCGCCCGCATCGAATGGCGTAGCTCTGGAGTTTTTTGCTGGGGCGAGTCTGAAACCCGCCTCCGCGCGGTACAATCGTTACGGAGATACGCATGGCAGACCAACTGGTGATAGCGGGGCGCGCATTTGGCTCACGGCTGATTGTGGGCACGGGGAAATATCGCAGCTTCCAGGAGATGGCGCGGGCGCACGCGGCCTCCGGCGCGGAGATGGTGACCGTCGCCGTCCGCAGGGTCAACCTGACCGACCGCACGAAGGAATCGCTGCTCGATTACATCGATCGCAAGAAATTCTTCATCCTGCCCAACACGGCGGGTTGCTACTCGGCGGACGAGGCGATCCGCACGGCACGGCTCGGACGCGAAGTCGGGCTTTCGGAATGGGTGAAGCTCGAGGTGATCGGGGACGAGCAGACGCTTTTCCCGGACACCGAGGAGCTGATTCGTGCGACGAAGACGCTCGTGAAGGAGGGCTTCGTGGTGCTGCCATACACGAACGACGATCTGATCGCCGCCCGCAAGCTGATCGACGCGGGCGCTTCGGCCGTCATGCCGCTCGGCGCGCCGATCGGCTCGGGCATGGGGATTCAGAACCTGGCAAACCTGCGTATTTTGCGCGAGCGCATCACGGAGGTACCCCTGATCGTGGATGCAGGCGTCGGCACCGCGTCCGATGCGGCAATCGCGATGGAGCTGGGCGCTGATGGCGTCCTGATGAATACAGCCATCGCGGCTGCGCAGGACGCGGTCCTGATGGCGGAAGCGATGCGCGCCGCCGTCGAGGCAGGCCGAAAAGCGTTCCTCGCAGGGCGGATCGAGAAGAAACTCTACGCGACGGCTTCGAGCCCGTTAGCGGGCACCGTGAAATAGTCCTGGCAACATGGTGCTAGTGGAATAGCACGTGCCAGAGAGTGTCGACGAGCGCGTGAATCAGAACGCCGGGGACGAGCGAGCCGGTTTTCATCCACGCGTGGCCGTAGAATATTCCGGCAATCGTAGCCAGAAAGACGTACTTCCAGTTCGGAACCGGCGCATGGAAGATGTGCGCGAATCCGAAGATCACCGACGCCACGATCAGTCCGGCCCATTCACTCCTCAGCGTCTTTGAGAGCAGATTCTGCAACAGCCCTCGAAATAAGAATTCTTCGGGCCAGGCTGTAAACAGCAGGATTCCGACTGCCGACAAAAGGAAAGATCCCATTCCCGAGAGCGGTACTGAGCGTAAGTGGGGCAGCTCGGGATGCCACGTGAGGAAGCCGATCTTGAGTCCAATCGGGATGGCGATTGCAGCGTACACAACAAAGTTGAACGCAAAATTCCACGCGAAGCCGCAACGCCACTCCACCGCATAGCCGACTCCGGGAAGCCGGCGGAGCAACACGAAAGCCGCGACGCCGGTGCTGAGCGCCATCAAAATCGTGAACGTGTGCGTCAAAGGCGGGGGGTACGGGAAAATGTGATACAGCAAGCGGTACGGCGGCTCAAGCCAGGCGGGCAGCCAGAGCGCCACTGCGGCAGCGTAGTCTTCCCAGGTTCCCGGCGGCTTACCCCTGCTACTCGCAAGGAGCAATGCGGGAATCACAGCATAGGCCGCGCCAGCGAGCAGCATTGTCCAGTTACCCGTTACGCTGAAGCAGTAGACCAGGACAGCAAACAGCGGAACCAGCGGAGCGAGTATCCCGCCGCGATTGCCGAGCGACTTCACAAATCGATCCTGCACGCGTGGAGCCGCGAGGAAGAATTCAAACGCAAAGAGCGCTGCGGCGACTCCGAGCGCGGCGAAGAATCGCCATCCTCCGAAACCGTTTCGCTCTCCGAGATAGGCCACGTAAAGAACGACGGCGGCCCAGACGGCTGCGGCCGTCGGGAAGTTCATCTGCCACGATTTGGAATTTGCCGCCACCGCAAACGATTCTACCGGACGAAAACCGTCGATAAGAACTTGATTTGATTTTCGGCCTCGGCGATTCTGTGAAGTGACAGGCGCCATGGCTGGACCCCAAACGCAAAGACTGGCTTACCTCGACTGGCTGCGCGGGCTCGCCTGCTTCGGGATGTTCGAGGTGCACTGCTACGACGCCTGGCTCGGCGGGCCAGCGCTCAACAGTTCCTTCTTCGGCCTGTCGCAATTCAGTGGGACGCTTCCCGCGCCGCTATTTATATTCATGTCGGGTATTTCGTCCGCGCTAGTGGCGGACCGCATGCGGCGGAAGGGGGTCTCGGCGAACCGGATTGCGGCTCGAATGATTCGGCGCGGCGGCGAGATATTCGCGCTAGCCCTGCTCTTTCGCGTTCAGGAGTTCGCACTCGGATGGCCGGCGGCGCCTTGGACCGACCTGCTTCGCGTGGACGTGCTCAACTTGATCGGGCTATCGATCGTTTTCATGGGCGTTCTTTGCTGGATCGTGCAAAGCCAGATGGCGGGCGCAATCGGCGCCGCCGGGGTTTCACTCGGGATCGCCCTCTTGACACCACCTCTCTGGACCTTGTGGCGTCCCCGCTGGCTGCCGTGGTATCT
>Ga0187864_10003852_pt1 | contig 12070 bp, 13 predicted proteins | sample June2016WEW_11_4_FD_132985 | JGI IMG/M metagenome (GOLD analysis project Ga0187864, IMG submission 132985) | Peatland microbial communities from SPRUCE experiment site at the Marcell Experimental Forest, Minnesota, USA - June2016WEW_11_40 | ecosystem: Environmental > Terrestrial > Soil >... | reverse complement strand
TGTAGTTCAGGTCGCGGATGATTTCTCCACCCAGCAGCCAGAGATTGTCCACGTGCCGGCGAATGGTCTTCGGGGAGAGACTCGATGCGGCCAGATGCTCGATGAAGAGCCGGAAGCAAACCAGAAGATTCGACTTCAGCAAAATTGACACCGTTTTTGCCAACGCCGAGAAAAATGGCAAATGGGTAGAGCTTATTTTGATACCGGGTTTCGGAACGCCTGCCTGAGCAATGAAAGGGGTGCAAAGCGGAACGTTCGCCATCCCATATGGACCCGGCAATGGAACGTTGCTGCCACTGCCGGTGCCTTGGGATCAAACCTACCTGTCTCGGTGGTTCACGTTCTTGAACGTGATTGCAGACCGATATGCAAGCAAGACTTCGTTTCGAAAGATTGCCGCAGCCGGCCCAACTTGTGTCTCGGCCGAGATGTCTTTACCCGAGTCCCCGAATGATATCGTCCAGTGGAAGAAGTTCGGCTATACCAGTCAGAAGTACATCGATGCCTGGAAGCAGACGTTTAGTGCCTACTCATCAACTTTCCCTCACCAGTATTTTTCGCTGGCACTGCATCCCGGTCTTCCGATTCCGGACAGAAGTCAGAAAACTTATGTGAGGGCCCAGATTGTCAGCTTGGGACTCCAGTACCCTAACCAGTTTGCTCTGCAAGCAGACGGCCTAAATAGTGAACGGTCAAGAGAAACGTATGGGGATCGCGCCGTTCGAGATCATAGTGGACAGGTGACTACTGGGTACATGATGTCTACTTCTGCTATGCAACGGTCGCAACACATGGGCGCTGAGGACAATCCCCCTCTGGCTTTGCGAAAATCCATCGACAAAGGGATGCTGCCGAACAGTGCCGGCCAGCATGTCAATTACCTGGAAATCTACGAACCGGATGTAGTTGCAGAGGAAATGCAACCCGTCCTGCGTTACGGAGCGTCGCTATTCGAAAAACAATGACCTGCCTTGTCTCTCGCCAAAATCCTGCCCACCCACAGAATCACCCGTTGGCGGAAGGTCAGCTTTACCGCTTTACCCTCATCACGCTGCCGATCAGCGGTGTCGGTCCAATGGCAAGGGGGACCTGGTGTGTCCGTCGGGGAAGGTGATAGCTCTCTTCACACAGAAGATTTGAAATTCTTGACTGTTGTTGATGTAGGGCCGCCTGACGAAACGTTTGTTTGGCAGTATGCTCCGTCGGATCACCGGGTTGTTGCTTCCGGCGGGATAGCTGAGGCTGTGGGCTCCGCTGGCCATGCTCGCCACGCTACCAGGGCGAATGCCCCGGCAGCCAGGATAGAGACGCAGCTGAGCAGTGGATTGAGCGGACCCATGAAAGTCGCGAAGCCCACAAGCTTTTGTGGTGTCAGGAAAACATAAAGGGCGAGATTGAGGAGAATGTGGCATGTAGCGATCAAAGCCGCTAGTCTCGGGCTCAATGTCCAAAGAGCCAAGACTCCTCCCGCAAAGGCTGTCATTTCTGTAAGGTAGCACCCCTGGTGAGTGATCGTTGTCGCAGGCCCGAACATCAAGAGACACCATGCCGCGAGAGTCGTTGCGGTACACAACAAAAGCCTCCAGGCTTGCTGTAACTCCGGCGAACCCCGTCGCCGGAGCACCATGCAACATAACAAAGCGAGAGGAGCAAAGCTGAACAGGTCGATCGACGGGAACCAGCGCAAGAACATAGAGTTCCGCAACGATGCCACAGCGGCGGCTCGCTTCTCCTGATCGCCGCTAACAAAGCCCTGTATAAGTATAGGGAAGTGTTGGATGAAGCCACTACTATCGGTTAGGGAAGTGAAATTCGCGGCTTTGTACTCCACAACTCCTTTGAAATGCAGATTACTGTAGTTGGTGATCACTAGATCGCGGAACTTGACTTCCGGGTGAGCCGCTATCGTTCCACCCAAGTGCCACTTCAGAAGGCGATCTCCCGGAGGATCATAATACTTCTGATAAAGACTCCACGGAAGATACAGGAGCACACCTGCGGTAGCGACGGCGAAAAGAAATCGGCGGCCAGGCACCCGACGCAGAAGGAATAGAGTAAGAGCTATCCCGATAAGACCAAAGGCGTTGCCACCATGACATAGCATAGCAAATGCCGCAGCTGCTCCGATCAAAGCCCCTACACGCCAGTCATTGCGAATAAAACGGTAACGGTCCGTAAGCAAGTAGGCCGCTGCGATAAACAGAAATGAAAGTGGCAGAAGTTTCGGCCAACTGTAAAAGGAGTTGAGGATTGTGAATCCCGAGAACAGAGTCGTCGCCAGGATCAGGGCAATCGCCTTACGGCTAACACTCGAAGCTTCCAGGTAAGCCCATAGTCCAGCCAAGAAGGTGAGCTGAAAGATGGTGGCCAGGATCTGGTAAGGCAGGTCCCGATTGCCGTGAGTCCAAGGATAGTGCCAGAGTGCCAGACCTGCCTGTAGCGGCGGCCGGTCACTAGAGAGCCAGTCGCCGACCAGAGGTATAGGAATGTGGCCATGGAAAACAGCGTCAGCCAGCAGCTTTGGCAAAAAATTGTCTATTGAGAGATTTTGAGGGCCGAAACGGTGAGCTGCATAGTCCTGCACCGAGTCTGGTTTGCCATATATAAATCCGAGAGAAATGATAAAGACAGAGGCCAAAGCCACGAGAACCATCGGTAGCATCATGCGTCGCAAGGGTGCCAAGAGAACCCGGTTCCTTGCACGCATCAGTGCGTACACGATTACTGCGCACGATGACAGAAGAACGAAGTAGCTATAGATGATTCCGGCCCTTTGGATTAAGAAGTAGATCCAGAAGGCGGCATATCCTACAAAGCCGAGGGTCAGCAGCGCTATAGAAGTTAAGTCAAGAGTATCCTTAACACCTCGCAGCGTTGCGAAAATGCAGGCACCTATTGCCGGCAGCATAAACAAAACAAAAAGGAGGAGCACTAGCGCCAAGAGCCGGCAAGCAAACAACGCTCCGCTTCTTAGCTCCGAAGTCGATGCGGGTTCGGTGAAACCGATCCACCCAGCCGGCCGAGTTGCTCCGTCTTCCGCCAATAATCGGACTGGCTGCCCCTTCCATTGGAAGGGGAGGGGAAAGTGATAGAGCCGCCAAGTCTCACCGGGGACGATCGCAACCTGAAGTGGCAACTGGCGTCCGGTCTGAACATTCTCCACGGCCAGGCGGACGTCTGCTGACCCCGGATACCCTGCGAGGTACAATGTCAAGTATGAGCCTGCGGCAACTGGCTTGGAGGCCATCCAGCCAGTGCCGTTATCACCTAATCCGCAGTAGGAGCCCCAGGCTACAACTCCGGGTGGAGGACCGCCTCTGCTCCACAGAGTGTGGGGATACACGCCGTTGAGGCAAAAGCCGGTTTGCGGACGGCCCGTCGGAATTGTACCGATAGCTACCGACGAATAAGGCAGTAATGGCGCTGTGAAACCAAACCAGCTCGTAAATGACGCGATGTGAGCCTCAGCAATCATCTCGACCGGTTTACCCACCCACTCAACCGGAACGTCAAAATTACTGCGTTGCCACCGTTCCCCTGGAGTCGATTGGGGACGCAGTTCGAGTTCCTGTCCCGATTCCAGATTCCGCAAAGTGAGTCGGAGGCCCGGAGAACCAACATACCCCGACAGAAAAAAGGACAGTGTAGAAGGCGCGAGAAACCTCGCTGATTCAGCTCGGCCGGTGCTGCTGGCCCATCCGTTGTCCCCGCAAAAGGAACCCCAGATAGTCAAACCCTCGCCTTGCTCGCCAAGCCACCAACGAAGTTGGGGTATAACCCCTTCCGGGCAGAACCCGCCATCGCTCATGAACAGGGGGGAAGCGAGATCGTCTGGCATGTTCTTGGCGAGTGCACTTATCGAGATTGTCAGGGCGAAGAGGCCGAGATAGAGATGCAGAAAACAATGTACGAATCTTAACAATTACCAGCCTCTGCAGAACGACTATTGTTCTCGTAGGAATAAAGATAACGCAGATCAACGACGATTTCCCCCGTTACCGCCAATCCGAGGTCGAACTGGACAACATGTTCCGGTTCTGCGATTGTACACACCGAGGAACTAAGTGGACACGTACTATCTAGACGAAAGAGACCACGATCCCGGCCCTCTGCGACTGCCAGTTAGATCGCAATTCAGCAGGGCAATTAGTCCGGCGGCGCTGTGCCTGGCTTAGCCACTTGTTCCATCTCTTGCATGATCCGCGGCCACAGCTTCGTTCCTTCGTACTCGATTGCCTTCCTCTGACCTCTTGTTCCCATACTGCGGCGCAGTTCGGCATTCGCCAGCAGCTTTTCAATTTCGTCAGCGAGTGTTTTGGCATCGCCGAATGGAACCACGACGCCGCCCCCACTCGCGGTGATAAGCTCACGCGATACGGCGATATCAGCCGCGATCACGGGTTTGGTATTGGCCCAAGCCTCGAGCATGACCAGACCGAGAGACTCCACGCGCGACGGTTGGGCGACCACCGTGGCCGAAGCCAGCAGATTGCGCTTCTCTTGATCGGCGAAGGCCGGCAGATTCAGCAGCCGAGGACGGCCCTGTGCATTTGCAGCCATGTACGCGTCGAACGCCGAAAGGCTGGGTCCAGCCATCACAAGCCATGCCTTCGAGCCGCGTTCCCAGAGCGTCGTCATCGCTTCTACCAGAGTGACAGATCCCTTTTCGAACGCTTTCATGCCAAGATGCAAGATCACTGGCCCATGCACGTTGTATCGCTGTTGCAGATATTCGGGATTGCCGCCCACCGCTAGCGCCAAATCGATACCGTAGGGCACAACGACTTTCCCCGCAGTGACTCCGAGATGATCCAGCATCTGCAGTTCGGTGCGCGTCATGCAAAAGATCTTTGCGCACCGCTGTAGAATAGTCAGTTGGTACGGCTGAAGATAGTGCCGCGCCACTTCGTCGTTGCCCTCCTCACCGAGGTGGGCGCACGGAGTGGCTACCACCGGCACTCCGCGAGCTTCGGCGGCCTGCAGACCCGCGTACATCAGGTTTGTGTACGGCAAAGGGCCGATGTGAAAGAGGTCGGCATCGACCGCGCGCAGCGCCTCGTGCAAGCCTGGGATGCGAAACGAAGGCCGCCAGAATTGCGCCTTCCATCTCCAGTAAGGAAGCATCCCCAGCAGGCGGCTTGCCCTTCGGCGCGTCTTGCTGTAGCAGATTGGGAAGCGGTGCACCTTCACGCCGTCGACGGTGATTTGTTCCTCCGGGAACGTCTTGAAACCCGGCAACCAGAAGGCTTCGAGATCGTCGGCAACCGTGGTGAATACGGTCACGCGATGGCCGCGCCCGATCAGGTGTTTCGAGAGCGCCAGCAGAGAGTTTTCATATCCGCCGCGGTAAGGATAAAAGCGGGGCAGTACGAAGGCGACATGCATCGGGGAGCGGCGCTAGTGGGAGCCGACGACCTCCGGTGTCATAGAACTCTGGTAAACCGGGATCACCTCGTCCGGACGGCCGTCGGCCATGATCGTGCCGCGGTCGATGAGAATTGCCCGATCGCAGTACTGCGCAATCTGGTTCATGGAATGAGTAACGAACATGATCGTCTTGCCTGCCCGGCGAAAGCTTTGGATGCGCTCAAAACACTTTTGCTGGAAGGGCGCATCTCCGACGGCGAGGATCTCGTCGATCAGCAGGATGTCGGGATCGATTTCGGTAGCCACCGAAAACGCCAGTCGCATGTACATACCGGACGAATATTGCTTGACCGGCGCGTCGATGAAGTCGCCGATTTCGGCGAACTCGACGATCCGTTCCTCGCGTTCCTGCATCTGGCGTCTGGAATAGCCCATCAGCAGGCCGTTGAGCAGGATGTTCTCCCGTCCCGTTAATTCGTGGTGGAATCCCGCGCCCAGCTCGATCAGCGGGGCCAGGGAGCCCCTGACCTTTACTTTTCCTGCGGTCGGCCGGTACACGCCGGCAACGATCTTCAGCAGCGTGCTCTTACCCGATCCATTGCGCCCGATCAGCCCCAGCATCTGCCCGTGCGGGACCTCGAACGTGACGTTTTTAACTGCATCGAAATCGTGATAGTGGGATTCGTGGCGGAAGAACTTGGAGAACAGTTCGCGCAAGGTGTCGGCGCGCTCCTGGATGACCCGGAAACGCTGGGTGATGTTCTCCAACCGGATTGGAACTAAACTTGAGGACATTCCCGACTCAGACGTAGAAGACAAAATCGTCCTGATACTTGCGAAAGATGGCAACCCCGATAAACAAGCTGATGAAGGCACACACGAACGAAGCTATGATCGACGACGCCTTCGGCAACATACCGTAATACACCGACAGCCGGAAGCCATTGATCACGTAAATGATCGGATTCAACTTAAAAATCCACTGGTGCTTCGCTGGTATGAAGTCGAGAGGATAGATGATGGGAGTGACGTAGAACCAAGCGGACAGCACAATTTGCAGGATGTGGGACACGTCACGGTAGTACACGTTGGCGGTAGCGAAAAAGAACGTCATCCCGAGAGTGAAAATGGTCAGCGCCAGCAGTGGAACGGGCAGGTACAGCCAGGTCCAGTAGAACGGATGCCGCAGCAGTGGAACCAGCAGCGCCAGCGGGATCAGCGACAACCCCAGATTGATGAGGTTGGAAACGATGGCTGCCATGGGAAACACCAGCTTGGCGACCTTGACCTTCTTAATCAAATCGCCGTTGCCAACGATGGATTCGACTGCATAAGAGAGCGACTGCGAGAAGAACGTCCAGGGGAGCAATACGCTGAGCAGAAAAACGGGGTAGTGGGGTATGGGAAAACGCATAATGGTCGAGAAGACCAGCGTCAGGACCAGCATGAGCAAGGCCGGGTTCAGCAGCGCCCACAGGAACCCCAGCACCGACCGCTTATAGCGGATCTTCAGTTCCTTCAAGGCCAGTGCCCAGATTAACTCGCGATAGCGGTATGTTTCCCGAACCAACTCAATCATAAGAATCAGCCGAAACAAACATGTTAAACGATTTCAGCAGGTGGTGCTTGGCACCCTATTAGATGCGGCGTATAAATCGCGGTTCTCGATTGCTCGGAAGAGGAGCAGTTGACAGGCATTTCGAGCATTATTCTCCACACCAAACTTGCCATCGCTTATGAAAGCTGCCGCTTCGAGAGACTGAGGATGGTTGTCGAAATCCGCCGCAGGTGGAAGGAGCGGACAGGCGATCATCCGGGCCGTTCTGGAGGGCGAGCGCGATCCGCATGAGCTGGCGGCGTTGTGTAATTGGCGGGTGAAGGCGAGCCAGGAGAAGATCGCGCGGAGTCTGGAGGGCAACTGGCAAGAAGATCTGCTGTTTGTGCTGAAGCAGGAACAGGATGGCTACGAGTTCTGTCAGAAGCAGATGGCCGACTGCGATCGGCGGCTCCAGCAGTATCTTCAGCAAAGAGAGGATCGCAGCCAGGGTGCCAGTCTACCAGAAGAAAAGCGGAAGGAGCGGCTCAAGAAGAAGAAGGGAAATAAGCCCCAGTTCGACCTGCGAGGAGAGTTGTTCCGCATGGTCGGCACGGACCTGACCCAGATCGACAGCATCGATGTCATGACCGCGATGACCATTCTCAGCGAAGCGGGATGGGATATGAGCAAATGGAAGACGGAGGACCATTTTGTTTCCTGGCTACGGCTATGTCCGGACAACAAAGTCAGCGGTGACAACCCCTGCGCAGATTCTGGAGGATCATCCGCAGCCCGAAGAAGCCGACATCATGGCGTGGCTCGCATACGGCGCCGAGATGGCTCGCGAGAGTCTCGTCGAAGTCCCAATTGAAGCGGTCGGAGCCAGCACCTTGAGACTGGATCTTCGGTGAAACGAGCCACAACTGGCTGGAACAGAAACGATCAGCCTCGATCGACTTTTCATGCTTGGTTGTGACCGCCACGGTGATCCTGACCTATTCTCAACGCCTATGTCTTACCGATAAGATTCTCCCATGGATGATGATTCCCGCAAACCCGACGAGCGCTTTTCCAGAGCCGAACTACGTTACCGAATCGCCGATTTCATCAATGATCGTCTCAAAGCAATTCCGTACTTCCACTCGACCTTGAAAACTGCGATTCGTTGGCTCCAACACCGCAGGGATTTGAGACGAATGAAAGCTGCGACGGAAAGTTTTCCCGCGCCAAGGGGAGTTTGGGGCACGGGGGGCCACGATCCTGTTCAGCAACTCAGCGGTTCGACCGAGCTCCCACTCCCGCCAGTGGAGATGCGGCGGCTCGTCGGCCCTTTCGATCCGGAATCCTACGACAACCCCACCCGTGCCTTGGTTTATCCCTGGCTCCCGGAGGAGACTTATGAAACGGTATTCGACTTTGGCTGCGGATGCGGTCGTGTCGCCCGACAACTTATCTTGCAGCGCCCCAGTCCAACCTCATATGTCGGGGTGGACTTGCACGCCGGACTGATCCGTTGGTGTAACGATAACCTTCACCGAGTCGCACCTAATTTCAACTTCTATCACTACGACGTTTTCAATGTCAGGCATAATCCCGGCCGTGAAAAGCCCTTGACCGCACCCTTCCCCGTTGCCGATTCGCAGTTCAAGTTGGTCAACGCCCTTTCCGTGTTCACGCATCTCACCGAGGAGCAAGCAAAGTATTGCCTGAGGGAGTGTGCGCGAGTACTGCATCCGCAGGGAGTGTTGCAGGCATCCTGGTTCCTATTCGATAAGCAAGATCATCCGATGATGGATACAGACTCCAACGCTCTGTACGTTTCGTATGTGGATCCTTCTGCCGCCGTTATCTTCGATAGGAAATGGGTGCGAGATACCGCGCGCGGAGTGGGACTGACGATTTATAACGTCATCCCGCCTGGAATACGGGGTTATCAATGGCTATTGCTGATGACCCGCAGAACCGACGTGCCGGAGCTGGAATTGCCTCCTGATACCGCACGACGGGGGGTGATTAACCCCCTCCGAAGAAACGAAATCAGCTATATCGAGTGAAGGCGCTGGTGCCCGGCACTCCCGGCTTTTCCTTACCGAAAAAGCCATCTGGTTTTAGTACCATCCCTTGCGCCGGATCTGAAGATCCGCATAGGTTCGGATTGTCGATTCGCAAATCTGCGGGGGACCGCGCACAGCACTCACTGCTCGAGTGCGAGTGCAGCGACATGAAAGCAGGCCGCAATTCCAGCCGAGTCGTTCAGGCTGCACAGCGTTCGTATCGATGGTGCAGCCCGCCAACTTCTGGCAGTTCTACCACTCTCCCGAGTTCGGGCGGCTCAATAGCACGAGGAATTGGCGCGTCTTTGTCGAGTACAGACCCTGCGGCCAGATCGGCCAGAACGAACAGCTTTGGGTGATTCACGGAGTACATGAAGCAGCCGCGCCGAACCCAGGATCGGAAATAACGCTCCACCGGCAACCCAGTATTGCGGCCCGAATCCAACAGGTTTCGTTCAGATATTGTCCAGAGCGAATTCGCAAAATAGCCCAGCCTTGCAAACACCCGTTCGTTGAATCTGGCGACTGTCTGCGCGGCATTAAGCCCGACGCTGTAGCACAGAAACGCCAGCGCAGAGCGGTAATCTCCCACCGGCGTTTTCACGACGGAACCAGAAGCGGTATGGAGGATAGATACCAGGTGGACCCCATTGGAGTTCCAGTCCCTAGTGTCGATGCACTCGTGCGTGACACTCGGCGCACAGTGTGCTCAAGTTCTGTTCCATGTCGCCACCCGCTTGGCTTCGGAGTTTGAGGTGGTGCACCTGCAGGTGCTGCATGCTACCGCAAGTCTGGCATCGCCAGCCGTCGCGCTCCAGCACCTGCCGATGCAGGTCTCGATAGCTCGTCGAATCGAGTCTGAGTCGCGGGCTTTTGCGGCGGACCCTCTTCATGAAGCCTCCCGGTTGACCTCGGAGAGAAAGGCCTCCTGTTGTGGGCTGGGCAGGAACTTGTAGTAACGAGAGATGGATCGCAACAGAATCTCTGGATGGTTGCCGTCCAGGCAGGCGCCGGCCAGAAAGTCCGCACAGATCATCTCCAGGCAGTAGCCCCGGGACTTGTCGGTTCCGAGCATCAAAGCCGCGGTCTCGATCGCCTGCTCGATGACCGGAAGCTGGCTCCTATAGACCTTGAAATAGATCAGCTCCGCCGGCTCGCTGTCCTTGCCCGTTAGCTCCTTCTCCACCTCCCGCTGGAACTCCGCCTTCGGCATCTGCCGGGCTTTGTGCAGCCAGGTTGCACTTTCGAAGCGCTGGCCCTGCTTGCGGGCCAGTTTGGCCAACTCCAGCCCCTTCGTCCATCCCACCTGTTTCAGCTCTCTCCTCACTTGCGGTGGAAGATGTTCGTGGATCGACATCAGGTAGTAGGCCTTCCTTCTGGACTCCGGAAACCGGCGCTCCAGGAACTCATCGAACGATTTCAGCTTCTCCAGCCGCCAGTACTGGCCCGCACGCACTTCGCAGAGGTACTTGCCCAGTTCCACAAACCTGGTATCGCGCTCGTTCTCGTGCCGTGCTTCCCACGCCAGGATCGCGTCGATCCGGCTCAGCACCAACTCGGCGCGGCGGCGATTCAGCTTCGGAGGCATCGGCGGATCCTTAGTAAGCAAGTTCGTCAAACAGACCAAGATCGACTCCCGGCTTGCGGATCAGGCCGGCCTCCACCAGATCACGCTGGTCGAGGCAGAGCCCAAGAAAAGGACAGGTGGTACACGGGTTCTGGGGGAAGCGGATGCCGCTCTGCGGCAGGAACAGTCCCGACTCGATCCTGCGGACCGTGTCTTCGACCAGGGTTTCGAACTCGTTGCGCTGTGCATCGGTGATCGTGGCCCGCAGGTACTGGACTTCGACTGTGCGCTTGCGGACGAAGACGACCTGGGCGACGTCATTGATCCCGGTCATCCAGGAATAACAAACCAGCTGCGGATCCAGAGCCGCAATGCCGTCGGGCTGCTCGGGATAGCGGGCGGAGCTGGTCTTCCACTCCAGCACACAGGGTGTGCTGTCCAGTTCGCCGACGGCATCGACGAAGGCGACAAAGCTGTTTCCAGAACTCAACGTGCGAGTGAATCGGATCTGTTGATGGCTGTGCGGCTGGAGAATCTGGACGCGGCCGTCCTGGGTGAAGCGCTCCAGCAACTGAATGCCTTGCTGGAGCATATGATCCCAAGTGTCGTTTCCGGAGTAGACCAGCTTCAGTTCCTTGCATGGCGCCCACTGCTCAAACAGGACAGCCGCCGGATCCTCGTGACGGAACAAAGCCGCCACCGCCTGCTCAAAGCAGCGGCCGAAAAGCATGGCGGCGCGGGTGTCTTTTTCCTGCCAGCCATCCAGATAGCGATGGCGATAACGGCGAGGGCAGGTCAGGTACTGAGAAATCTGGGTGTAGCTGTAATTCATCGTGATGCCCTTTCCTTCCCCGTACCGTTACCGTTGCCAGCCGGCGGAATGGGGATAGCGGTGGCCAGCTCTTCCCACTGGCTGGCCGGGGCGAAGCCGTCGAAGTTCACCAGCGAGATACCGTTGACCACGGTGTGGCTGATCTTCACGACGCCGACTAGGCCGCGCAGGGCGCGCTCGTCGACCTCGTCCTGGCTCAACAGTTCGGGATCATAGAGAAAATCCCGCAGGAACCAGCCCAGCTTCCACATCGCCTTTGGGGTGCAGGAGAGACGGCTGACAATCGAACGCCCAGCAAATGGCTTGGGTTCGAGGACAGAGAGCCGGAGCAGATAAAAACGCTTCTGGGCTTGCCAGCGATGCTGCGCCCCATCGAGCCGGACGAGAAATATGCCATCAGGAACCTCGGAGTGAGAATCCCGTGCGGTGTCAGAGAGTCCGGGAACATGACGTTTCATCCTGCCACCTCCTGGCTTGGAGGCGCGTAGCTGTTGAGCTGACAGAGCAGGGCATCACGGTCTTTCTTGGCCGCCTCAGCAAGCTGCTGGACGAAGTTTTCGACCTGGTCACGAGTGGCGTCTTTTAGGGCCTTGGTGCCGCAGAAGTCGACGGCATAGGCTTTCACCAACTCGGGATCGAGCTTGTGCTGGCGGATGATCTGGCAGAGCCGGTCGCGGACCTTGTGACCGGCACCACCATTGCCGTTCCCGTTT
>Ga0187864_10003848_pt1 | contig 12074 bp, 9 predicted proteins | sample June2016WEW_11_4_FD_132985 | JGI IMG/M metagenome (GOLD analysis project Ga0187864, IMG submission 132985) | Peatland microbial communities from SPRUCE experiment site at the Marcell Experimental Forest, Minnesota, USA - June2016WEW_11_40 | ecosystem: Environmental > Terrestrial > Soil >... | reverse complement strand
TTGGTGTGCGCGAAGACTATCACCACCATACGGATTGGAAGCAGGTCCAGGAACGGCTTCTGGAGATACTCGGATCGGATGGATCTATTCTCTATCGGAATGAAAGGCTGGGCAGCCGGACCATTGGCGGAGCACCCTTCGCGGGCGAGGGCGAACACGGATACTCCGGGCGCTCCGCAAGAATGTCCGACGGAACGCCGATCATTCTGATCAGCCGGAAATATGACTTGCAGGGTCGAACCATCCTGATTCGAGTCGGGTACAGCCAGAACCTGATATGGAACCAGTTGAAGGAAACACTCCTCGTTTTGCTTCTGGCTTCACCTCTGGTGCTCGCCGGCACTGCTTACGCTGGTTACAAAATGGTGGGCCGCACGCTCAGTCCCGTCAGCAAGATGGCGCATCGGGCCGAGCAAATCAATTCGGAGCACTTGAACGAACGGCTGCCCATTGAGAACCCAGAGGACGAACTCGGACATCTCGCGCGAGTTTTCAATGCGATGCTATCCCGAATCGAACAGTCTTTCGAACAGTTGCAGCGATTCACAGCCGACGCCTCGCACGAGTTGCGCACACCGCTCGCGGCTATCCGGAGCATCGGTGAAGTAAGACTGCAAGAAGATGCAAAGCCAGAAGAATACCGAGACACGATTGGAAGCATGCTTGAGGAGGTCAACAGGCTCAGCGCGATTGTGGAGAGCCTGCTTACGCTGTCGCGGGCCGATGCGGGGCAGATCAGGATGCAAGTGTCAGTTTTTCCCCTCAAGGCTCTGGTGCGAGAAGCGGCCGCCCTTTTGGAGGTTCTCATCGAAGACAAGCGTCTGACATTCACACTTGCGGGCGACGAAACGGTGGGCGCGCAGGCGGACCGCCTCTACATACGACAGGCAGTGATCAACATTCTGCATAACGCCGTGAAATTTACGCCCCCCGGCGGGTCGATTTCCGCACACGTCGAATGCAAGAGTGATTCTCGAGTCGAACTTTCAGTCAGCGATAGCGGCCCAGGGATTTCGGCCGAGCATTCGGCGAAAGTGTTCGAGCGCTTTTATCGCGTGGACGAGGCCCGAACGGGCGACGACATGGGCGCGGGCCTGGGACTCTCCGTTGCCAAGTGGGCTGTGGAAGCCAACAATGGCGAAATCGGGACGATCAATCTTCCTGGTGCAGGCGCAAGATTTTGGATCCGTCTCCCGGCCGTGGGGTGTCCTTCCAACCACGAGATGCGACATTAAGGTCCAACGGACACGCACCCCTGGGCCCGGTTTGAAAACCCAAAGACGCACGTTTAGCATTCGTAAGACAAAGATTTAGCCATATTTGTGTGACTCATACCTGTAGTCACGTCTCTTAATCAAATCTTCAGGATGTCTTCAGTGGTGCCCCTCCAGAAGACGCCTTACCGTGGAACTGGTGGCGCTGGATACACGGAGCGAGGCCTTGAACTCCAATCATCAACCAATCGCTGACCTGGAAGGGATACCAATGAAACATTCTTTTTCCGTGGCCGCTCTTGCGGCGCTGGCACTTGCTATTCCTGTCTCTGCCAATTCAAGAATCAAGATAGACACCGTTCCATCCGAATACGCTCCTATCAATAGCCCAGCCAACCGCGAACCTGTGTCGATGTCCAGCTACCATTTCGAGGTCAATGAAGAAACGGGACGCGCGCGCGTGGTCGTTGACTATACGTATCCGGATCAGATGATCTACGGACCTAACGATGATGCCGGCGGCCCCCGACCCACAATCGTTCAGCTTCCAGGACTGACATACGACGCCACCGCTCATGCAGTTGTTTACGATTCAAAAGGCACGAATGCTGTCTGCGCCACGGTAAACGAAAAACCGGGGCTCTTCGGTCATCACTTGAAAGTCAAGAACACGGGAGCTTGCACTGTGACTACCGTCGTCGCCGACCATGCTGAAGATACCGGATGGGACATTCATCGATTCCGCGCCATCGATACATATTTCGAGGTGCACTAGCCACCGCTACCGGCTAAACCTGTGACGATAAGAACACTGAAGCCTGCACAATTAGAGCAGTTTCGCCGCTTGAGCACCTGCCTGGTCGCGAGCGCGATTGAAACTTTCCGCGTGCGGCTACCCAACACGGGCTTCGCCGATTCAAGCATTCGGTGCATTTTCGAAGACCAACCGGCGATGGCCGCGTATGCCGTCACGGCTCGATTGCGGAGCTCCAATCCACGAATGGAGGCAGGTAAGTCCTACGATTATTACGACCGGACCGATTGGTGGAATGCCATCCTCACGATTCCAGCTCCGCGAGTCGTTGTGATCGAGGATGTGGACGATCCTTCGGGCCTGGGGGCATTCGTCGGCGAAGTGCACGCAAACATTCTCCTCGCGCTGGGCTGCGTCGGAATCGTGACGAACGGCGCGGTGCGGGACATTCCCGATATTCGGCCAACGGAATTCCAGATGTTCGCCGGCAATGTTTCCGTCTCCCACGCGTACGCCCACATCTTCGATTTCGGCGGGGCAGTCGAGGTGGGAGGCATGAAAGTCCAGCCGGGTGATTTGATTCATGGCGACTGCCATGGAGTTCAGACGGTCCCGCTCGAGATTGCCGACAAAGTTCCTGACGCGGCGCGTGAAATCAGGCAGCGCAGGCAACAGTTGATCGCCCTGCGCCGCTCGGCCGATTTCACGCTCGAAAAACTTCGCCAGGCCATTCGTGATACAGCCCTGGATCACCAAATAGGGAAATGATACCCCGGCCAACTTACATCCAACCTCGGTGAGCCCATGAGATCGAGCCACAAATCTCGGCGGAGAGAGTATGCCCGGGCGCTGCCAGCGATTTTTCTCGCCGCTGGACTGCTCACCGGTTGTGGGTCCACGGGCACGGCGGCAAACGTACCAACCGCGGCTGTGGTTACCGTCCAGCGACATGACCTCGCAAGCGAACTCAGCATTGCTTCGGAGTTCCAGCCCTATCAGGAGGTCAACGTGTACGCCAAGGTCTCCGGCTACATCCAGAAACTTTACGTGGACTGGGGAGCACACGTGAAGCAAGGACAGCTCCTCGCAGTTCTGGAGATTCCCGAACTCCAGCAGCAACTTCGACAGGACGAGGCGAGCGTCAAGAAGAGCGAGCAAGACTTGGCCCGTGCCAGAGAGGAACTGAACCGCGCGGAGTCGGCTTACACCGTCGCGCACCTTACATACTCGCGACTGGCGGACGTGCAGAAATCGCGGCCGGAGCTGGTGGCGCAGGAAGAAATCGACGTCGCGCAGGGGAAGGATTTGGAAGCAAGCGCCGGGGCATCCGCGGCAAAGGACTCGCTGGCCGCGAGCGAACAGGAGTTGCTTGCTTCCAAGGCCGCGCTCGAAAAGGACCGGGCGATGTACGCCTATGCACGCATTGAGGCTCCTTTCGAAGGCGTTGTCACCGAGATCGATGCCTATACGGGGGCGCTGCTGCCAGCAGGGACGTCCTCGAACAAAGGCGACCAAGCGCTGTGCCATCTTTCGCAGACCGATTTTCTGCGGCTCGTTATCCCGGTGCCGGAAAGGGCTGTGGCTGACGTTCACGTCGGTGAGAGCGTGGCCGCTCATGTCACCACGATCAACAAGACCTTCGATGGGAAGATCGCTCTTTTCTCGGGTCAAATTGATCCGGAAACCCGCACGTTGCATACCGAGGTGAACGTTCCGAACCCGAAATACGAGATCGTTCCCGGAATGTACGCCACGGTCCAGATTCCGCTTCACACGGTGCAGAACGTTTTGACCGTCCCGGTCCAGGCAGTGCAAGCCTCAGGCGAAAGCCGCGGCGCCGTTCTGGTGGTAGGCAGCGACAACAGGATCGAAAAACGCGACGTGTCTCTCGGTCTCGAAGGCGCGACGGACGTCGAGATCGTATCTGGCCTAAGAGAAAACGAGCTCGTTGTATTTGGCGAGCAATCGCAATACAAGCCGGGCGAGCTGGTCGCGCCGAAGATCGTCACACCGTCGGAAGTGGAGTAGGGCTTCCTATGTCTTCTTTCTCCTTACGACATCCTTATTTCATCGTTGTCATTTGCCTTTTCGTGTGCGTACTCGGGCTCACCAGCCTGGCTCAGATGCCCGTCGATATGTTCCCGCCCATCAATATTCCCGTGGTGATGGTGGCGACGTTTTATAGCGGCATGCCGCCTCAGCAGATCGAAGCGGACATCACGGACACGTTCGAGCGCTTCTTCACGCTGGGCAGCGGCATCGACCACATGGAGTCACGCTCGATGTCCGGGGTCAGCCTCATCAAGGTCTACTTTCAGCCCGGCACGGACGCAAATGCGGACGTGACTCAAATCTCGAATCTCGCGATGGCCGATTTGAGGCGGCTTCCCCAGGGCACCCTTCCCCCCGTCGTCATGAGCATGGACGCATCCGGCCTACCCGTCTGTCTCCTTACAGTTGATGGCGAGGGGCTGAACGAGACTCAACTCCACGATTATCTCCAATATCAAATTCGGAACCAGATTGCCGGTGTTCCGGGGGCCACCGTTCCGCCGCCCTACGGAGGCCGCACGCGCCAGATCATGGTTTACGTGGACCCGCTGAAACTCCAAGCACACGAACTGAGCCCCATGGATGTCGTGCGCGCCACGGACATGTCCAATCTCATTCTGCCCGCGGGAGACGTCCGCATTGGTCCGATGGATTACAACCTGTACACGAACGCCCAGGTGCCGAACGCGAAGGTCCTCAACGATATTCCGATCAAGACGGAAGGGCAAAAGTCGGTTTTCATCTCGGATGTGGGCCAGGCGGTGGATGGTTCTGCGTTGCAGTACAACATCGTGCGCGTGAACGGCGAGAAATCGGTGTACGTCCCGATTCTGAAGCAGGGCGGGGACACGAACACGATCGCGGTGGTCCGCGGAATCCGGAAGGCAATTCAAACGCTGCGCGATATTCCTTCGGAATTGAAGACGCACGTTGTCTTCGATCAGTCGCTTTTCGTGAAGCAAGCGATCTCGACGGTCCTGCGCGAAGGCGGCATAGGCCTGTTGCTCACGGCGGTGATGGTCTTGATTTTTCTCGGCAGCCTCCGTGCGACCGCCGCCGTATTTCTCTCGATTCCTCTTTCCGTAATGGCGGCGTTCTTCTTCCTGCACATCGGAAACCAGACGATCAACAGCATGATCCTAAGCGGCCTCGCGCTGGCATTTTCCCGGCTGATCGACAACTCGGTGATCGTCCTGGAAAATATTTTTCGCCACCTCGAACTCGGCGAAAATCCGGCCGTCGCTTCCGAGCACGGGGCGAACGAAGTCGGCCTAGCGGTGCTGGCCATTACTTTCGTCACGGTTGTCGTGTTTTTCCCGGTGACGCTGCTCTATGGCGTGAGTAAATTCCTGTTTACGGCGCTTGCGCTCAGTGTTGTCCTCTCGCTGTTCGCCTCGTACTTTGTCGCCGTCTCGGTTGTGCCGCTTTATTGCGCGAGGTTACTCCACGGAATCGTTCACCATGGGGAAGGAATCACGACGCCGGACCAACCCCGCCAATCCTGGGGAGCGCGATTCCATGCAGCGTTTAACGCTCGTTTCGAGCAGATGCTGGCCAGGTACGACCAATCGGTGCAGAAGGCGCTCGATCGGCCGAGGGAAGTTGTCTGGGGCTTCCTCGGAATCTTTGTGCTGAGTTTTGCCCTCTATCCATTCGTGGGCCTCTCATTCTTTCCACGCACCGATGCCGGCCAATTCGTCATCAACGTCAAGGCCCCCACGGGAACCCGAATCGAGCTTACGGAAGCCTATGTCAAGAAAGTGGAAAACATCATCCGGCAGGTAGTTCAGCCACGAGACTTGAACTCCATCGTCTCGAACATCGGGGTGACGCCTGATCTCTCGGCTCTGACCACGCCGAACTCGGCAATGCACACGGGGTTCGTTCAAGTGGGGCTGAAAGAGGATCACGACGTGAGCAGTTTCGCCTACATGGATCAGGTACGAAAACGAGTTGCCGAGGAGCTTCCCGAACTGCGCACGTACTTTCAGTCGGGCGGCTTGGTGGATTCGGTCCTAAACCAGGGAATGCCCGCGCCGATCGACGTGCAAGTAAGCGGGAGCGACTTGGAAGCCGCCAATCGCATCGCTCTGGATCTGCAAGAGAAATTCAAGAGACTTCCTGGAGTATCGGACGTCTACGTCCCCCAGGATATGGACTACCCCGCGCTGCAAGTGAACGTCAATCGCGACCGGGCCAGTGAACTTGGGCTGAGTCCCCACGAAGTGATCGACAACCTCATTACCTCACTCACTTCGGACGCGATGATTGCACCAAGTTATTGGGTCGACCCGAAGACCGGCAACAATTACTTCGTGACCGTGCAATATCCCGAGAATCAGGTCAAGTCCATCGAAGACTTGAAAGCGATGCCCCTGCACGCTCCGAGCCTGAAGCTCCCGACGTATCTCAACCAGGTGGCGGATATCCATCCGATCCTCACGCCGACCGAAGTCGACCACTACCAGTTGCAGCGGACGATCGACGTGTACGTAGCCCCGTCCGGCGAGGACCTGGGAAAACCGTATAAGGACGTTTCGAAGATCGTTCAAGCGACGCAGCTCCCGCCCAACATTCGCATCGACATCCGGGGGCTCGTGAACACGATGAACTCGTCGTTCCGGAGCTTTGGCTTGGGACTGCTGCTTGCGATCCTGTTGGTTTACCTCGTGCTCGTCGCACAGTTTTCGTCCTTCGTGGATCCATTTCTTATCGTGTTGGCCATTCCTACCGGGTTGGTCGGCGTGATGTTGACGCTGGCGTTCACGGACACCACGCTGAATATCCAGTCCCTCATGGGAATCATCATGCTGACCGGCATGGTCGTTTCAAACAGCATCCTGATCGTGGACTTTGCGAACCGGCTCCGCCAGGAAGGGTACGGGATTCGCGAAGCGGTGGCCCATTCTTGCCGGATCCGCCTGCGGCCCATTCTGATGACTTCGCTTGCGACGATTGTGGGGTTGCTGCCGATGGCGCTGAAGCTCGAGACCGGCAGTGAAGCTTATGCGCCGCTCGCCCGCGTGATCATCGGTGGATTGATCGTTTCCGTGCTTTTGACGATCTTCGTGGTGCCCGCTGCGTATCTATTGATCTACCAGCACAGGGCCCAATCGCAAGTGTCACTACCCGCGGAGGAAGCACAATGAGAAAGCCCCAGGGTTTGGGCTTGCTCCTCTACCCTCTTTTCGCGGCGCTCGGTGCCGGAACGGCCGGAGCTCAAACAGCACAAACCCTCACGCTGCAACAGGCGGAGCAAATCGCGATCCAGAATCACCCAAAGATTCAGGCCGCCGCCTACCTCGCATCCGCGGCCAAGGAGCAGGTTACGGAAGCCAAGTCCGCCTATTACCCGACAGTCTACGGAAGCCTCACGGGAGCGGACGCTGAGAACAACAGCCGGATCGCGGCCGGCGCCTTGAATAACCCCATCATCTACAAGCGTTATGCCAACGGCCTCACCGTGAACCAACTGATCACCGATTTCGGCCGCACGCATGAGCTCGTGAAGAGTTCGAACTATCACGCGCAGGCCGAGCAGGAAAACGTCGTCACGACGCGCGCCGATGTCTTGGTTGCCGTCGACCAGGCGTACTTTGCGGCCCTAAGAGCACAGGCGGTCCTGACCGTCGCGGAGGAAACGGTCAAAGAGCGCCAGCTCGTTTCCGATCAGGTCACAGCGCTCGAGCAGAACAAAATCAAGTCGGGCCTGGACGTCAGCTTTGCGAATGTCGACCTGGCACAGGCGCGGCTTCTATTGATTCAGGCACAGAACGACGTCGACGCATCCTTCGCTCAACTCTCCGCGGCGCTCGGTTACGCCGACCAGCGAACGTTTCAGCTCGTCGAGCAGCCATTACCGGCGGCTCCCCCGGCGGACATCAACCAGTTGATCCAGCAGGCGCTCGCCAATCGCCCGGAATTGATCGGCCAGCGTTTGAACGTCGATTCAGCTCACAGCTATGCCACCGCCGAGCGCGACCTTTGGTTTCCGACGCTGTCCGCCGCCGGCACCGCGGGCCTCACGCCCGAAGGAGCCAATCAGCTCGCTCCTCGATACGCCGCGGCGGGATTCAATGTCAACATCCCGATTTTCAATGGGCACCTTTTCGGCGCTCTCCATTCGGAAGCGGCCTCTCGGGCACGGGCGGAAGACGAGTCGCTTCGCGACCTTCAGGATCGCATCGTGCGCGATGTCCACACTGCCTGGCTCAGCGCCAACTCGGCGTACCAGCGTCTGGCCGTGACAGATCAGCTCTTGGCCCAAGCGAATCAGGCGCTCGATTTGGCTTCGTCGCGCTACAAGCTGGGTCTGAGTTCCATTATCGAGTTGAGCCAGGCGCAGCTGAACCAAACGCAGGCCCAAATCGAGCAGGCCAGCGCCAAGTACGACTATCAAACGCAGATCTCGGCCCTGAACTATCAGATCGGATCATTGCGCTAGTTCCCATGGTTGGTTCTGCTGTGGTTCGCCAAGATTCAAAACAGACGTGAGAACATCTGCTTCGCGAGTGCAGATGAATTCACTACCAGCATTGCGCCCCGAGGGGGTTGCTGAACTGGTGGCGATGTCTGCTGTGTTCTCGTGCGAGTACACGGGGCAGGCGTTTGCGGATTTCTTGCTCGGCGACAAGATGGCAGATCAGTCGCGGAACTTCCCGACGAAACTCGGCCGCTGCCTCAGCGGGCGTCGAAATCTTTGTGGTTGCGAGAATGCTGACATCGAATTCTTTCAACGCATGCCTGCATAAAGGCCATAAGACATTCCTTATCAGGAACTCGGTGGGTCATGGTGTCTGACCTGCTGCGGCGTCGAATGGCGGCCACCCCACCGGCGGCAGCGAATTGGGGCTCTATTAGTGTCAGAAAGGAAGCGCGGCCGAAATCGTAAGTCGCAGATTCGCGAGAGATAGCTGAGTTCGTTTTGTAATTCTGGCTTTCCCACCCATTCGGATGTGGCGCAGCTTAAGAAAGCCGGTGTGACCCCAGAGGCTCTATAGCATGGAGGGATAGGTTTCGGGAACCTCGCCGGTCTCCCAAGCCGCCGTCCGCTCCAGAGGCTCGACCGCGCGAGTCTCATCGTAGTGCAGAACGACGTCGAACTGATCCGGAAGCTGGGCATGGAAGTAGTGGCTCGCACGCTCCGATCGCGGCAGATAAATCACCCCGATGGCGCGCTCCAGGCGTGGCTCCCGCAAGGCGGCTGTGCCTTCTTCCCTTTTACCGAGCTGAAGGAGAAAATTCGGAATACCGGTCTGGTGGAAGAGAGCCTCGTAACTCCCGGCCAAAGCGGGTCGCACATGCTTGCGTTCGGCAGGACTGTCCCATCCAGACGCTGCAGTCACCGTTCCCGTGTGCGTGGTGAATCCAACGAGCGTCGCTTCTTTGCCGAATCGCTGGCGTACCAATTGCCCGAGATTCAGTTCACCTCGTTGCCCCATCTCCGTGGCGCGGGCGTCTCCGAGATGGGAGTTGTGCGCCCAGACAACAACCTTCGCCTTGGCTCCGAGATGGCGCACCAACGCATCCAAGGTCTCCGCCATATGGGTGTCGCGCAAATTCCAGGAGGAGACTCGTTCGTGAAACATCGAGCGGTAGTACTCTTCTGCATTTTTTACTAGCCGTGCATTCTGTTCTGCAAAAAAGAATGCATCCCGGGCGACCCGGCCATCGCGGCTGGCCAGATCCGAAGCCCGCCGGCGCATTTCCATCCACTGGCTGATAACTTCGTCCTCGCAGCTCTTGTTCAGGCCGAAACTCGTAGCATACCCGTACGCCTGAGTGTCCTCGCCAAAGTTGTCGAAGCAAGCATACCGAGAGCGCGCGCGGCGCGCAGCCTCGGGATCAACCTTGTCCAAGAAATCTAATACCGCACGAATCGAAGCGTGCAAGCTGTACAGGTCCAACCCATAAAAACCAGCCCGGTTGGCGCGGCGGTGCTCGTTGTAATTGCGCAGCCAGCCGACGAAATCAAGAACGTCGGCGTTGCGCCACATCCACGCAGGAAATCTCTTGAAGCCCGATAGTGCGTCGATCGCGTCCTCGTCATCACCCTCAAATCGCACGAATTGGTTAATGCGATATGCGTCCGGCCAGTCGGCTTCCACTGCAACGGCGTTGAAGTCTTTTTCCGCGATCAGGCGCTTGGTGATCTGCGCTCGCACCCGATAGAACTCGTGAGTCCCATGCGTCGCTTCTCCGATCAGAACGAAACGGGAGTCGCCAATGGCCTTCAGCAAGAGATCGAAATCAGTCGTCTCTCCTGTAAGCGCGTGTGCCGACCGCCGAATCGCGCTTACAAGGTCGTGTTCGTGTTTGGTGAGCATTCTGGCACCTCTACCCCCGGGAAAAGCTCCGCCGAACCATTCCTCCCGGCGCACCCCTCTTCCCACTCACCCCCGAGTCACCGCCGCCCGCTGAGTGGTGTAGTCCCCGCATCGTGAAACTGCTTCTCACCGCGCTGCCGAGAAGCACTGTCCAGCAGTTCATTGACCTCCTCGTCCGACACTTGCGAAAAATCGTGGTAGAACTGTCCGACCCCGTAAAACGGTTCCGGCATTTCCATGCAGACCAGTTCGTCAACCTCATGCCGGAGGCGATCGCAGGTGTCCGAAGGAGCAACCGGTGCCGCAATGACGATGGCCGCAGGCTTCATTTGCCGTAATGCCTGGATCGCGGCCCGTAAGCTCGACCCGGTCGCAATGCCATCGTCTACGAGAATGACCGTCCGACCGTGCACGTCGAGCGGCGGCCGACTCCCTCGATACAAGCGTTCGCGCCGCTCCAACTCCTCTCTCTCCGCTCGCGTCACTAACGCGATGTCCAAGTCCGATATCCCTAACTGCTCCACGACACTTGCGTTCAGAACCCGAACACCGCCACTTCCGATGGCTCCGAATGCCAGCTCTTCACGCCCTGGCACGCCCAGTTTCCGCAGCACGAATATATCGAGTGGCAGGTTCAGGGTTGTCGCCACCTCGAAAGCGACCGGAACGCCACCCCGTGGGACTCCGAGAACAATCACATCTTCGCGGTTCGCATATTTCTTGAGGCGCGACGCCAGCCTCCGGCCCGCCTCTTGTCGATTCCCGAAGATCATCGGACTGCCTCAGCTTCTTTGTGCAATTCTCGCCGCCGATTCAGCAACAAGATTTCATCCTGCTCATGCGTCTGTCCGCAGTAGAAATAATCTTTTTCGAAGTAAATGTTCTGGTTTGGTTTTGGAGATTTAGAAATCTCCTTCATCATCACTGCGACTTGCGCTGCGGGAGCATGAAGCGCAACGTCCGCTTGAACCACAATGTGGCGAGCGTCGCCATTCCTTTTAATCCACGCCGATTTTCCGCTCTCAATGGCGGCCGGCTCAGTGAAGCGCGTCACGCTCCTGCGTGAGCAGGATCACATCGAGGTACCGACTCCTAGACAAAAGGCAAGCACTCCAAGCCCCTGGTTCACGGCTCGTCGCGCACGAGGACGGCCCCGGTGGACATCGGTTGCACGGTTCGTTGATAGATCTCGAGATATCCCGTGGCCTTGGGCAACCTTGGTTCGCCCAGACTCGCACGCCGCGCTGCAAGCTCTGCCGGCCGGACTTCGATATCAAGGGTGTGCTTGTCGACGTCGATGGTGATGCGGTCACCATTCACGACCAGCGAAAGTGGCCCTCCGACTGCCGACTCGGGTGACACCTCGGCAACGGTCAATCCCTTGTTGCAAAGCCCGGATAGCTGGCCGTCACTCACGAAAGCAACCTCGTCTTGCTGACCGGCAGAATCCAATGCGAACACGACCTGCGACGCGGGTTCGGCCATTCCCGGCCCACCCTTATGAGACGCCGGAGTGTATTGTTGCGAACAGACATCCGATCCTGCCGCCGCTATCATTAGTTCGAAGGAGGGAACATGCCACCTAAACGAATCCGTGAGACGCCGCGCTACATTGAAACCAGTGGCCAGGAGACCGCCGAAAGCGACACTCGCAAGGGGGATGTCGAGGTCCAATTCGTGGACGGGACTACCGAGGTGTTCCCCGGTATCCCGCGCTCGGACTTCTCC
>Ga0187864_10003845_pt1 | contig 12078 bp, 10 predicted proteins | sample June2016WEW_11_4_FD_132985 | JGI IMG/M metagenome (GOLD analysis project Ga0187864, IMG submission 132985) | Peatland microbial communities from SPRUCE experiment site at the Marcell Experimental Forest, Minnesota, USA - June2016WEW_11_40 | ecosystem: Environmental > Terrestrial > Soil >... | reverse complement strand
GCCGCCGATGAACACCGATAAACGCCGATAAATCCTTGATTGATTTTCTTCATCCGTGTTTGAACGAAGCCGCTGGCGCGGCGTCGTGCTAAGCCAGGAAGAAGTGGGCCGGCTCATCGATTCCGCCAGCAACTTGCTACGCCGCACGATGCTGATGACGCTCTATTCGACCGGCATACGTCGCGCCGAGTTGTGCCATTTGCAAGTTGGCGATATCGACAGCCCACGCCAGTCTGATTCAAACTGGCACAAATCATGATGGTTTCCCCCAAAATAAAGGCGCGCTGCCCGGTCGCTGGTGGCGGAGGCCCACTATGGCTCGCCGGCCGGGAGGGTGGCGCGCCGCGTCCTGGCGAAGACGTCCTGCAAGTCGCCGATCACCTCGGGGTCGCCTTTCGCCAGTTCCGCCGCGATCTTGTCGCGCGGAGGCATGAGATCCTCCATGGCTTTGCGGGCGGGCGGGTCGGCGGCCAGGTCGGCGAGTTCCCGAGCGCGATTGAAGAATCGGGTGGACGTGGCAGCCGCGAGGCCGTAGTTTTTCTGGCTGGCCTGAACGTAGGACAGCCCGGCGAGATCGCGAAGCTCGGCATTTGCGTTGGCTTGCTGGAGCGCATGCAGTTCACCATCCAGGCGCCGGGTTTTGATGTACTGCGGAAGGAAGCCGACCAGGAAGGCAACGACGACCGCGATGGCCTCTATGAGTAATCTGTTCTTCACTGCGTCCTCCTCTTCGAAGTGGTCCAAAGGCGGGGTCTCAGATTGCGCCAGGGCGCACCTCCGCCCCTGGCATCCGCCAGCAGATAGGCACTACTGCCCCGGCTCGCCCCGGCTCGCGCCTCATACGCTGCATCTCTTACGGTTGAATCGTTGCCCTCAGGACTTCCGGCCCGCTTGGACCGTTTGTTCTAGGATCCTGCTCGGCGGTAACAAGCACATCGAAGCTCTTCAACGGAGTGACGGTTACGAAGGTCGCTTTTAAATTCTTATCCACTTTCAGTTGGCCCTGATTCTCGGAGTTCCCGCTCCGTTCCCGCAACCAAACAACATACGCGCTTGCGCGTGGCGTCAGATTTTCAAGATTGGCGAGATGCTGAACTGTCATCTTCAGTCTCGTGTTGCCGTTCTTGTCCTTGCTGATCGCAACCTCGGCCCGAGCACCGGGTACGATAGACGCTGCAGTCATTGGGTACTTCTTGGCTGCATACGCGACAGTACAGAGCAACGTGAACGTCAAACAAATGGTGTAAAGCTTTCGCATAGGACACCTCATACTTAGATTTGCACACACTCAACGTCGGCGATTTCGCTATTGGGCAGAATCTCCAATTTGGACTCCCGTGTCCTATTCATATTACACCCAGCCGTCATCCTTGGGTGGCGCCCACGACGGGCGCGGCACCTTGCTGTGGGGCATCCGGGACAGACAGAACTGTCCGGACTGTCCCCCGGTCGCTGCCCGAACTTTAGTGCGGGCAGGCACCCGGCGCAGAGGTTACGGGAAACAGGTAGCCTGTCACGGGTTTAGGGTTAGGTTGTTGCGCCGGAGTTCGGAAGCCGGGTGTGGGCAGGGCACACAGGCTGGTTGGCGATTTCATGTCACATTCCGTTCCTGGGCCCGGAGCATGGGAAGTTCGAGGACAAACGTCGCCCCCAAGCCGGGACCGTCGCTCTCCGCCCACAACCCGCCGCCCATCTGCTTCGCGTCCAGCGCGCCGGAGTGTAACCCAAAGCCGTGGCCGTCGCGTTTGGTGGTGAATCCATGCGCGAAAATGCGGGTGAGGTTTTCGCGGGCGATGCCGATGCCGGAATCTTCCACCTCGATTCGGACGTGGCCGGATCCATGCCGGCGAATGCGAGCGCGAATCACGCGAGGTTTGTTGTTGTTTTCCTTAATTGCCTGGGTTGCATTGCGAAAGAGATTCACGAGAATTTGCAGAACCTTGTGCTTGTCCAGGGTAACGGCCGGTATTTCCTCGAATTCCCGCTCGAAACGGATCTCATGACGTTCCAGACTCGGCTGAACGATGCGGAACGCATCGGTTACCAGGCCGGCCAGGTGGATTTGTTCGGTAAGTCCGGAAACCTTGGCATAATTCTGCTGTGCCGCCACAATGGCTTTAATGTGGCCGACATGGTCCCGCAGGAGTTCCAGCTCTCGGAGTGAAGTTTCCCGCTCTTTTTGCAGGTGCTTCGCCAGCATGGACAGGTATGGTATTACTCGTTGGCCTTTGGGATCGCGAGCGAGGAACTCCGACAGATCCTCCCGGTAAAGCTCCAGCATATCGATGGCGGATACGAGCCTGTCCAGCCGTAACTCCCGGATCTTGGCTGTGACAATGGTGGTGGAGACGTTGACGCTGTTCAACACATTACCCACGTTATGGAGCACGCTGGTGGCGACTTCAGCCATGCCGGACAGGCGGGAGAGCTCCATGAGGTGTTCTTGCGCTTCAGCCAACGCGGCGTGAGCGCGCTCTTTGGCGTAAACCTGGTCTTGAAGCTGCTGGGTTCGCTCCGCGAGGTCCGCGTCGCGCCGCCCGATCTCCTGGAGCATGGCGTTAAAGGAATCGGCCAGCACTCCCAGCTCGTCGGACGAGGTGACCGTCACGCGATCCGCGAAGCGGTGAGTTTCGGCGATCCGCTCCGCCACCCGGGCCATGGCTAGGATGGGGCTGGAGACGCGGGATTGCAGAGCCACTGCCGCTACGGCTGCCACGACCAGACTGAGCGCGACGATCAGGGCCGCCCCACCCAGGTATTGGCGCAGCACCGCCGCCATGGATGGAAGGCTGGCGGCCAGCACGAGCGTGCCCAACCGTTCGCCCCCGCCGTTGACGGCGCGAGCCAGAACCAGGGCACCGGCTTCCCGCCGGGCGCCATCCGGAGGGCGAACCGGACATCCGATGGCGGCCCTCCGATAGAACGTGGCGAAACAATCGCCGCGAGCGTTGTACAACACGGCGTCGCGCACCAGGTTGTCGGCGCGCAGCGAAGCCAGAAGCTCATCGGCAGCCTTTCGATCGTCGAGAGTGATGGCCGGCCCCACCTGATCGGCAACGATATTGCCGATGGCCGCCACCTCCGCAGCGGTGTGCTGCCAGAACCGGTGCAGATCGAGCCACGAAAAGCCGGCCGCGGCGATTACCGCCGCAACCACGCTGCCGCCGGCCATCAGGGCGGTCAACCTTCGGCGCAGGGATGAATACTTTTTCCTCAAGGCCGCCTCCCTCTGATCTGGCCGTACCGCAGGAGCTTGGAACTGATCTCGATACCAGTGCCGCCGAGCGCCTGCAGATTGACCTCGAAACTCATATGGCCGTTGATCGACAACAGATTCACGGCGCCTCCGTAATCCAGGAAGCGGTCCGACTCGCCAATGGTGAGCGCACGCGTAGAACGCGCCTCCGCCAGTGCCCGCTTGATTTCGGAGCTCTTATCGCCGGCGACATAAAGCACCTGGCAATCGTGCGCCTCGGTGGCGGAATTGCCTTCGAGGACACGAACGAGCCGGCCGTTCACGACTTTGCCATCGAGAGCCCGGCGCAGAAGCCGCGCGAGCGACGGCCGGCCAAGGACTTCCACCGTAAGGGGAGCATCGGCGGAAGCGGGGTGGGGCCATTCGGAATAGCGAAGAAAGCTCAACACGATGGCCGATTTGAGCTCATCCTCGGGCTCGGAAGTGTTGGCGCGGAACTCAGCAGCAGCCCGAACAAAGCCAGGCCGGTTAGAATCCGCGTCCGTCTGCCCGGCAGCGACATGGTCTCTCCGCCCGATTCAGAAGCGCTGGGTCCACCTGAGCATGTAGGTTCTCCGTATGGGAATGGCGATGTTCGGTCTCTCGGCGTATGCCTCGAGCACTCTGCGGTTCGTCAGGTTGTCCACCGAAAAGCTCAGTTCTCCGGAACGGGTCGGGCGCCAAGCCAGGCGTGCGCCCAGCAAAAAGACCCCGGGCAGAGCATAATTCTTGTCTCTCGATCTGGCTTTGGCCATCAGGTCGAACTTCAAGGTTCGTGAGAGATCGTGCTGGGAACGCAGCAATGCCTGATGAGGCACCGTCAACGGTTCCATGTTCCAGGTGTAACCTACATTGGCCGAGGCAGCAGGAAGCCAGGTGGCTTCATTCAGATAGGAGTAGGACGGGATCGGCCGCCAGCCGGTACGCACCTGCCACATTCCCCAGATCTCGCCGCCGTAAGAGCGGCCGGCGCCGGCGTTGTCGGCCACCATCGGCATCGACAGACTCGGAATCCGCCCGTTGAAGGTGACGACGGGCAGCAAGGGCATCTGGTCCGCATAAAGCCTGCCGTAATAACTCCAGAAAATGGACGCATCCACCGACCACCGCTGCCCGGACTGGAGCCGGTAGCCCACCTCCAGACTCCTTTCGGTTTCGGAACTCAAGGACTCGGACCCGTATCCCAAAAGTGTAATGGGCATGCCGTTTTCGACGATTTCTCCGGCCTGGACGCGCAGGTCGCGGTCGAAGCGGCTCGGCAGGTCCACGGCGCGCGACGCGGCAAACCAGACCGACTGTTTCGAACTGGGGGTGTAGAGCAGACGAAAGCTCGGCTGGTACTCGAGATGCCGATAGGAGCTGTAATCGAGGCGGACGCCGGCCGAAACCATCAGCCGGTCCGGGACGACCTGCCATTGATCGCGCACCACCGCATCGCCCATGCGAAAGGTATAGCTCGCCGGGTCAAACGCGGCAAAACGGAGGGAGGAGGTATCGTCCCAGTATTGTTGATAACCGGCGCCCCAATAGACCTCGTTCCCCGCGCCAGTCTTCCAGCGTTGCTGGAAATCGACGGTCATGTTGTTCTCGGTCCCTGCGATATAGGGATAGCCGGTGTTGTCGCGATCGAAGGAGAAATGCAGGGCGCTTTCGGTGGATGCGGAAGCGGTGCGAGTCCAACTGCCTTGTATGTAGCCGCCCGTGTAACCCGTGTGGCCGTTCTCCAGATCCGTCGTGACCGGCACCAGGACCGCGTAGGCGAGCGTGTCGTGCTGGCCCATCTCGTACAGATCGCCCTGGACCGTCCAGCGGTCCTTCTCGGTCGGGCTGCCGTCGAAACGAAAACCCAGCCTGCCGCTGGCCGCGTTCAGATCGTTCACCGAAGGGTCCCGATACATGTAGCCCTCGCCGAGGTAGAAATAGCCCGGGGAACCGTAGGCGGGCGTGCTCTCTTCGAGCTTGCCCCAGACGCGGTAGGCGAATCGGTCGCTCGGAGCGCCGCCCCAAACGGACTTCGGTTTCGCCGCGCAGTTCATTGCCGGTGGCGGCGCTGGCAGTTCCGGCCTTGGTCGCCTGCGCCCGTTTGGTGATGATATTGATCACCCCGTTGACGGCATTCGGACCCCACATTACGGCTCCTGGCCCGCGCACCACCTCGATTTGTTCGACATCTTCCAGGTCGACGTCGACCGCGTCCCATATGACGCCCCCGAAAAGCGGCGTGTAGAGGGAGCGCCCGTCAATCATCACCAGCATCTTGTTGGCGTAAAGTTTGGCGCCTCCCCGGGCGGAGACCACCCAGTAGCGGCTATCGAGGCGAAGCACGGTTAGGCCGGGCACCCATTGGAGCGCCTCGGGAATACAGGTGGCGCCGGACCGCCGAATGTCTTCAGCCGTCAGCACGAATACCGCCGCCGGAGCTTTAGAGAGTTCTTGGGCCTCGCGTCCCACGGAGGTCACCTGGACGTTGAAGAGCTCGTCGACGCCGAGTTTATCGAGATCATCGGTTGGAACACCGACGTGCTGGGCCGAGGCGATCCCCACGGCGAAAGCGATCGGGATCAGGAGAGAAACTGCCCTCACACCGACGTATATCGGCTGGCAAGGTTGCCGGCAATAGTCCCCTTTTGGCGATACCTGAGTGTTACAGGGTCCGCCGGCGGTCGGGCGATCGGTGTAGGGACAGACCCGAACAGACGGTCGTTTTTCCCGGTCTGTCAGGGCCGTCGCCAGGCCAGCCGGTCGACAGACGACAAAAAACGATGGTCTGTCCCGTCTGTCCCACTCGGGGGCGCCGCGAACAGATTGGTCAGTCCCTCGCTAGCGTTGAATCCTGGCGGAGCCGCCTTTGGCGAAGGCGCGGACCTGGTCGACGGTCGCCATGGTGGTATCGCCGGGGAAAGTCGTGAGTAGCGCGCCATGGGCCCAGCCGAGGCGGACGGCTTGTTCGGGAGCCTCGCCGGTAAGCAAACCGTAGAAGAAGCCGGCGGCGTAGCCATCGCCGCCGCCGACGCGGTCGTAGACGTCGAGCTCGGCGGTGGGGGAAACGAAGGTCTGGCCGTCGATCCAGGCGACCGCGCCCCAACTGTGGCGGTTGGTGGAATGGACCTCGCGGAGGGTGGTGGCGACGATCTTGACATGGGGGTGCTTTTTGACCACCTGGTCGATCATGGCAAAGAACGCGCTCGGGTCGAGCTTGGATTTGGCGTGCACATCCACGCCGGGGATACCGAGACCTTTCTGCAGATCCTCTTCGTTACCGACCAGCACGTCGACGTTTTTCACGATGCGATCGAGCACGGCGACGGCGCGCTCTTCGCCGCCCGAAATGCTCCAGAGTTTGGCGCGGTAATTGAGATCGAAAGAGCAGATGGCGCCGGCCGCCTTGGCCGCCTGCATGGCTTCGATAATGACATCCGCCGTGTGCTCGCCCAGCGCGGCGAAAATGCCGCCCGAATGGAACCAGCGAACCCCGCCCGCGAAGATCGACTTCCAATCGAAGTCGCCCGGTTTCAACTGCGCGGCAGCCTCGTTCGACCGGTTATAAAAAACCACTGGGGCGCGAACACCCTGGCCGCGGTCGCTGTACACGGTAGCCATGTTCGGACCACGGACGCCATCGTGCTTGAAATGCTTGTAGAAGGGACGCACGCCCATGGCCCTGACGCGCTCGGCGATGAGGTCGCCGATGGGATAGTCCACCATGGCCGAGGCAACGCCGGTCTTCATGCCGAAGCAGTCGGAGAGGTTGGCAGCGCAATTGAACTCGCCGCCGGAGACGTGGATGAGGCACTGGGTGGCCTTGCGGAAGGGAATGATGCCGGGATCGAGACGGTGGACGAGGGCGCCCAGGGACACGAAATCCAGGGCGCCTTCGGGACGAATGTTCAGGCCGTAATTCATATGTGTTCTCTCTAAGCGTTGTATGTTCCGGCGGAGACATTGCCGCCTTTGCCGGTCCAGTTGGTATGGAAGAATTTGCCGCGGGGCTGGTCGACGCGCTCGTAGGTGTGGGCGCCGAAGTAGTCGCGCTGGGCCTGGAGCAGGTTGGCGGGCAAACGTTCGCTGCGAAAACCGTCGTAGAAGGAAAGAGCGGTGGTGAAAGCCGGAACGGGCACGCCAGCGGTCACGGCGGTGGCGACGGCATGGCGCCAGGAACGCTGGCAGCCGTCGATGATGCATTCGAAATAGGGGTCGAGCAACAGGTTGGGCAGGGCGGAATTGTTGGTGAACGCATCCCTGATCTTGCCGAGGAAGGCGGAACGGATAATGCAGCCGGCGCGCCACACCATGGCGATGCCGCCGTAGTTCAGGTTCCAATGGTATTCCTTGGCGGCTTCGCGCAGCAGCATGAATCCCTGCGCGTAGGAGACGATTTTGGAAGCGAGCAGGGCCTGGCGGATGTCCTCGACGAAGACTTTCTTGTCGCCCGCGAACTGGAACTTGGGCCCCTTCAGAATCTTGGAAGCTGCCACGCGATCGCTTTTGAGGGCGCTGAGGCAGCGGGCATAGACGGCTTCGCCGATGAGGGTGAGCGGCATGCCGAGATCGAGCGAACTGACGCTGGTCCACTTGCCGGTGCCCTTCTGGCCGGCGGTATCGAGGATCTGGTCGACCACGTACTCGCCCTTTTCATCTTTGTAGGCCAGGATGTCGCGGGTGATTTCGATGAGGTAGCTGTCGAGCTCGCCCTTGTTCCATTCGGTGAAGCAGGCGTGCATCTCTTGGTTAGAGAGGCCGACGCCCTCTTTCATGAGTTGATACGCTTCGCAGATGAGCTGCATGTCGCCGTACTCGATGCCGTTGTGCACCATCTTGACGTAGTGGCCGGCGCCGTCCTCGCCCATCCAGTCGCAGCAGGGTTCGCCGGCGGGTGTCTTGGCGCAAATGGCTTGGAAGATCTGCTTGACCAGGGGCCATGCGGCGGGGCTTCCGCCGGGCATCATGGCGGGACCGAAACGCGCGCCTTCCTCACCGCCGGAGACGCCCGTGCCGATGTAGAGCAGCCCTTTCGATTCGAGATACTTGGCGCGGCGGATGGTATCGGGGAAGTGCGAGTTGCCGCCGTCGATCATGAGGTCGCCGGGCTCGAGATGCGGCAGGAGCAGCTCGATGAAGTCGTCCACGGCCTGCCCCGCTTTGACCATCAACATGATCTTGCGCGGCCGCTTGAGAAGGCCGACCATCTCTTCGATGGAATGCGCGCCGAGAATGGTTTTGCGGCCCCTGGCGGCGTCGTTCAGGAAGTCGTCGACCTTGGAGGTAGTGCGATTGTAGGCCACCACCGTGTACCCGTGGTCGTTCATGTTGAGGATCAGATTCTGGCCCATCACGGCCAAACCGATCAATGCGATATCCGCTGTTGGTTCCATGAATTCAAACTCTCGTGGGAAGGAAATTCCAGATGTCACCGTCTCTTATAACACGGCATCGGGCGTCCAGCCAAAAGGCTCCGACCCGGAGACTCTCAGTTTAGACTTCCATCCATGCCGGTCGCGAGCCAAGTGGGACAGGCCTCGCGGGCTGTCTTTGGCAGGCAAAGGACAGGCCAGGAGGACTGTTCCCCTATCCGAACGTTTACACCGCCCATGCTAACCGTTTCCATCTTGCATGGCGACGGCTTACCATCTAGCGTGAGGCGGTAACGTATGCGCACGTTGGCGGCTAAGCTACCAAGCCATCCGAGGCCGGGATGACCACGAGGGCGGGCTTCACTCGCGCCGATGCGGTTTTCCTTGGCAGCGTGGCGGCAATTTGCGGGCTGGCGGTGGCGGTCGGCATGGCTCCGCTGCGAGAGTTTGAACACGATATTTTCTTCGCCCTGGACGGCGCCTACCGGGTGCTGTGGGGCCAGGTGCCGCATCGCGATTTCTCCTCCGCCTGGGGGCCGCTGATCTTCCTGATGGAGGGGGCGGGGCTGGCGCTAGCGGGAATGCGTCCGGCCGGCCTTGGATATGCCAATGCGCTGTGGGGCGCGCTGGTTGCTATCTGGGTTTATGGGATTGCGAGGCCACGCCTGACTTCCGGACTGGCGTGCGCGGCGGGAATCTACACCCTGCTACTGATGGTGGGGCCCTACGCCCTGGGCTACAGTCCGCTGGCATTCGGCCATGTCATGATGTACAACCGCTATGGTTTTACCCTGCTGGGAGTCCTCCTGATCGAGTCTTCGGCGCCGGATGGAAACGCGGGCGCATTCTCGAGCGGCGCGGCATGGGCGCTGCTGGGGTTTCTCAAGATCAGCTATGGAGCGATGGCAGTGCCGTTCCTGGCGATCTCTTGTGTTTTCCGCCAGGGACGCACGCGGCGCTGGTTGTGGCGGCGCTGCTTGTGGCTCTGCGGCGGCGCGGGTCTGGTGACCCTGCTCGTGTTCTGTTACCTCAGATGGGATGTGGGCGACATGCTGCGCGACCTGGCGGCGGCGGCCAGTGGGCGCAGCCAGAGCTGGCGGCCGGGCGTTATGCTGAATCCGGCATCCGTCGCCGAAGCAATCCCGCTGGTGTTGTTGGCCGTGGTTTGCGCCTGGAAAAGCCCGCGCATGGCGCGTCTTCATATGGCGGCTACAGCGGCGGTGACGTTGGCGGTGAGCGGGATACTGCTCTCCACCAACCATCAGGCGGAGTCGCTGCCGCTCGCGGGATTCGCGGCGTTGGTGCTGGCCAGCGGCGCTCTGGCGCGGTGGCAGACTGCGGCCGCGGCCGGCGCGCCTCTTCTCCGCAAGCTCGCGGTGCTGCTGTTGATGGGTCTGAGCGTGGTTCCGCTGGCTCTCGAAAATGCCATCTCACTGGCCGCCGCGGCCGTCGAGGAGGGCTGGCCACCGGGAACGGCTGAGAGACGGGTGGCATGTGCGCGCGGCGCACCGATGCGCTTCGAACCGGCCGCGTCTTCGATGACGTCCGAAACCGGAGGTCCCGCTTACGTCGATGTCTTAAACGACGGCCTGGACCTGATCCGGCGCCGCACGGATCCCGAGGCGGGCGTGCTGGCCATGGACATGTTCAATCCGTTCAACTATCTGCTCGATCGGCGTCCGCCGCGGGGAGGAATGGTGACAGCGGCTTACAACTATGTCTTTAGCGATGCCGTCCATCCGCCGGACAGCCGCTTCTTCGGCGACGCCCGTTACGCCATGGTTCGCAAATATGGCGCTGCCGTGCAGGACTACGAGATCGAAACCTATTACTTACGCGGCCTGGATCGGGTCTACGGAGCCGCGCTGCGCGAGCGTTTTCGCCTGGTCGAAGAAACCGCGCACTGGTCTCTGTGGGAGCGGCGATAAGCTCAGACGTGCTGAAGTTGCCGAACACTCACAGTGTGCCCGGCATTCATGATGGATACACGAGCGGCCTCGATCACTAACTCGTTGTAATTGCTGTTTGCGGGGGTGGCGACAATGCCCGCGGCATCGATCTCTTGGAGTATCTTTTGCCGGTCCGCGCGGTCCGCACCCGCGGTCTGGACGCGTATACAACTTTCGATGAGATACTCGACCGACCGATATCCATAACCGACCGGTGTCAACCCCGTGCCGCCGACGTCAACATACTGAAAGTAATCCGGACTCGGTTCGGCGTAGACCGTGGCGCCAGGCTCACGGCCTTTATCGGTGTAGGAGTACTGCAATCCGCGGTATTGATCTGAATGCGAGATCAGCGCGCCGTCAGTCTCTCCTTTGCAGTACATGACGAGCCCTTGCCGGTTGCTACCCGGCGCCGCGTTCGGAAACCCCAGACCGTTTTGCACATTCAGGCAGCCGCCATTATTCCAGACGATGCGGGCGTCGGTCCACAGAAACCCCTCTTTCCCATTGGGGAACCGGTCCCGGATTCCATAAACGCTGACCGACACGGGTAATAAACCGGTGATGAAGTGGACCAGGTCGACATAGTGGCATCCGACATAGGTGAACGCGTCCGAGTTTTCGGCGGTCATCCAGTTCTGGAAGTTAGACTCGCGGTAGTACCACTTTTCGAGGAGACATGCGGTTCCTAATTTGAATTCGCCGAACAGCCCAGCCCTATAGTTTTGCCTGGCCATCAGATTGCGGTCGTCGAACCGCTTATGGTAGTCGATGCCGACGAACAGACCGCGCGAATAAGCTTCCTTCTCGATCTCCAGCGCCTGGCAGTGTTTCAAGACGAGAGGCTTTACGGAGCAAACGTGCTGACCGCCTCGGAGCGCCTCCATGATGACATCGAAATGCAAGTGATCCGGCACGGCGGCGATGACGATGTTGCCGGGCGGCATGTGAGCGATCAGGTCGCGAAAGAGGTCGGGGTGGGGCCGGCTGGAAGCGGTGCCGTCCGGGTGAGGGCGGAACGACTGGCCGGGAAACGCCGCGGTCAGATTAGAGGCTTTGAGCAATGGCCGCAAATCCCGGCCGCGCAGCGAACAGATGCCGATTTCACCAATCCGGCCCTGGCGCTGCATGTGGTAGAGAGATGGAAGAAGCTGATCGTGGGTAATCATGCCCCCACCAACAATCAGAACCTGTGGTGTCATGCGAGTGCCGCTTTCCCGATTGTTTCCACCAACGCCTCCTCAAGGACGGCCAGGCCCTCGAGGAGAGCCGCTTCATGAATTACCAGGGGCGGGGAGATTTTGACGGTCCCACCCCCAAAACCGACGGGGCTGAACATCAGCACGCCTTTTTCGACGCACCGCTCGATTACGTCGAAGGCCAAATCGCCATCCGGATCTTTGGTTCCCGGTTTCACGCAAGCTACCCCAGCGACCAACCCTTTGCCTGCCACACATCCGATCTGCGGAAATCTGGATTGAAGATCGAGCAGGCCGCGGTGGAGGATGGCGCCGAGCTTGCACGCATTTTGGGGTAGGTTCTC
>Ga0187864_10003844_pt1 | contig 12079 bp, 20 predicted proteins | sample June2016WEW_11_4_FD_132985 | JGI IMG/M metagenome (GOLD analysis project Ga0187864, IMG submission 132985) | Peatland microbial communities from SPRUCE experiment site at the Marcell Experimental Forest, Minnesota, USA - June2016WEW_11_40 | ecosystem: Environmental > Terrestrial > Soil >... | reverse complement strand
CCGCGGCTCGCGGTACTGCGCCTTGACGGTTCCGGCGCACCACGCTCCTTGGCACTTGTACTCCTCGTACAGCGACCGGCAGACCATGCGCAGCGTGGAACGGGGCACTGGGTCATAAGATAATATGCGCATCAGCATCTCGTTGGGAAGCGCGGGAACTGAGGCGGCGCGCTGGCGCTTGGCGGGACGGGCGTTGCGCACGCGGCCCATGGAGCGGTGGTATTCGGACGCACGAGTCCGCGGCGCTTATATAGAAAAATCACGGGGACGAAATTTAACCGAAATCGACGATCACGCGCGCCGCGTAAGGCCCGTCCGGGCCCGTTTTGACCCCGCGGCGCTCGCCGGTCTTCGGATCGCTGATCATCCACTGCTTGTCGCGCTTCTTGTCCCTCTTGAGCTCGGGGTCGTTCACGCTGAACAGCCTGACCGTGCCGCATCCGAAATATTCCGCGAGCTGCTCGCGGACGGCGGAGACGGCCTCCGTCTCCGTCCCTCTTTCTTCTTCGTCGTCGTCGTCGTCTTCGTCTTCAGCGTCTACGGATTCCAGGAGCTTGCATATCCACCGGGCCGCGTCGCGAGCGTCGCCCTCGGCAGAGAGCGAGAAGTCCCCCTCGATGAACCACACGCAGACTGCGTCGTCGTTGGTCGCGAGCATGTCCCCGTATTTTTGGCGGAACACCGTCGATGCCTTGACCTGGGCGGCAAAGTCTTTTGCGAGCGCGCCGCAGTACGCGTTCACTGCGCGGCGGCGGTCGAGCCGCACCGGCTTCCTCGGGTCGTCGAGCCCGTAGAAGCGCAGTTCGTCGTTCCAGAGCGCCTGCCCTATGCTGCGCTTGTCGGGCATCCGGTAGGCGCTCGGCTCGGTGCACGACCGGAGAACTTGCAGCACGTGGGCGAACAGGACAGGCGAGCGGTCGATGAACAGCGAGCCCTTTGGCGTGCGGAGCCCCCTCGTCTTCCAGTCGCCCGAGAACATGCGCCCGAGGAACGAGTCGGGGTACTTTGTCAGCGTCGAGCGCATGGTCGTGAACTCTGTCCCTCCCACGTCCAGCTGAACCAGCTCGTCCTCGGGGAGCGCATCCTCGGAGCGGGGGCGCTTTGCGGAGGCCTCCATGGGAAAATAATAAAATCGCGGGGACGAACGCGCAAAATGGAAATTTATGGTTCAGTTGAGGAGAGGGGCGAGGTCACGGCGTCTCAGATACGCGCGATCCAACGCCACGAAGAGCGCGTAGGCGTCGATATCGCCCGGGAACCGCGCCACCTCGTCCTCTCCCTCGTCTTCGACGTCTTCGAGCGGGGGCATGTCGGCGTAGATGTCGGCGGCGGATGCGCTGGCATAGAGCCGCGCAAGTTTCTCCAGCAGGACAACCAGGGGCGGCCGCGGCTTGTATTCGATGAGCGCTCTGCTGCAGCGGGGCGGCGTCCAATTCGCGAGCAAGTCTCGCAGCACGGAGCGTCCCGCAGACATGTTGCGGCGGCGGCTGCGGCGATGGAAAATGGCGCGCTAGAAAAGCGTCCGGCCCGAAATAGAAATCGCGGGGACGAAAGACGCACTGGCATGACGACTCTCCCGGCGGCGCCCGACCTTTCCGCATTCAATCGCTACGCAACCGAGATGAGTAAAACACAGGACGAGGACGAGACCGGCGGCGACGACGACGACGAGAAGCGCGAAGTCGTCAGGGTGAAGTTCGTCTTCCCTGATAGACAGTGGGCCGAAGCGAGGAAATGAACGTCTATTGTTCGCTGACCCACTTTTCGAGGTCGTGATCCCAGTAGGCGCCGTCGTCGTCCGAGTCGTTCACGTTGCGCCACCGCTTCTTCTCGGCGTCCCAGTAGTTGAACCAGCGGAACTCGGCGCGCTCCTCTTTGCTCTTGGCGGCGATGCGCTTCGGAAGGGGACCGTCCTCTTCGTCTCCGCTGCTGCTGCTATCGTCTTCTGCCTTCCGCTTGCCTGACATGGTTGCGGTCTAAAAAAACCGGGGCTACATTAAAAACCCATAAATCGCGGGGACGAAAAATCGCCGCTCGCATGGCCGGTGCCTGCATCGCAAAGGGGCACTGGATCACCCACGAGACCGGTGACGCCTATGTCTGCTTCGACTGCACCGTGGCGGGGCAGCTGAAAGAAAAGGAGCCGGGAAAGTTCGGGTACGACACGAAGAACGTCGTGCCCCTCGACAGCTGGACCGGACACGCCCACGAGCTCGTGTGGCACGGTTGGGACGGAACGGACAACTACTACGTGTGCAGCAAGTGCAACGTCCAGTCGCATGATCATGCGGGCTACGCCGGCGCGCGACGAACGACAGACGGGATAATTGCCCCGAATCCCTAGATAATAAATCGATGCCCAAGAAGCCGGCCTCTCCTCCCGCTGCGAAGAAGCGAGCGGCGCCTCGCTCCCGCACCGACAAGAAGACCGGCTGCGTCTACACCAAGGGGAAGCGACACGATTGCAAGCGAAACCCTCCGTGTTACGTCCGAGCGGACCACTGAAAAAAACGCTTTCATTTCTTGAGCGCCTCGTCGAACGCCTTGCGGAAGGTGGTGAGCGGCTCGTCGATGGCCACGGCCTCGATGGCGCGGAGGTCCCTGTCGCGCTCCTCCTTGATCTCGGCGCGCCTCCGCTTCGCCTCGGCTATGGCCGCGTCGCACTCGGCGAGCTCCACGGAGGCGAGCGCGCGGCGCTTGTGCTTTTGCTCGTCCCGCGCCGCCTTCTCGAGGCTGGGCACGGCGTCAAAGTCGATGCCGCCGTCCGAGGAGGAGGAGCCCGACTCGGCGTCGTAGCGGTCGGTCTCGCCCGGTGAAGCTACCGGATGTGCTGCTGGTGCATCGGGACGCGGACAGCAGTGCCCGTCGACCTTGTACCAGGACTTTGCCTTGAGCATCTGCTCGAGGAGATCGCCGAAGGTCTTGCCCTCGCCGAGCACCCAGTGGCAGCCCTTCGCGCTGTAGTGATCCCCATAGTAGTCGGGAATATCTCCATCCTTTCCTTTCCAGCGGAGGAACGGCGAAAAGTTCACGTTATCCCGCACCGCATTTCGGAGCTTGTCCAGGAGAAGCAGGTCGGCGCAACACGCATCTGCCGGGATCTCTTCGAGGTCGGGGCGCGCGGGAAGCCTTCCCCGGAGAAGCAGCTCGGCCCAGCGAGGGTGGTGTGCCCGAAGCGCCTTGATGGCGACCAGCCATTGGGAGTCGGGCTGCTGCTTCGCGGCGGAGGCCATGGCGGGGATAATTGCGCGCCCGATTCCTAATCCGGCAAATGGCCGCGTGTTCCTGCGGCGCGAGCAGCTGCTCGCGCCGCGTCTTCGACGGCTCGCAAGAGAAGGCCATGGGCGCAAAGTGGCTCGAGAAGGGCCGCCCGGTCGAGCTGCTGGTGGTCCCCGAGAACACCTATGCGACTTCGATGCCGATTTTCTGGAACGGAGAGGGCGAGGTGGTCGACGCGTTCACCGTCTATCTCTGCGGCCCTCGGAAGAGCAGGGCGGCGGCGCACTTTGGGTACATCGCCTGGGTCAGGACCACTCCGACTAAGCTCCAAGAGCGCACCGGACTGCTCTACCCGAATCTGCAGAGCGCCCAGGACTTTGACGTCAAGAAGCAGCGCGCGCTGTGCGACTTTGTGATCCGGGAGTTCACGACGCGGCTCAGTCACGCGCGGGGGTGCGAAGGCAACTGCGAGTGCGTCGGCGTCAGCCTCGCCCAGACCGACTGGGCGACTGGACCAAACTGGGTGGCGGTGTTCGTGCAGGGCGTCCTGTCGCGCGACCTCGAAGACGCCCACCTCACCATCGACGATCAGAGTTCGCCCATCATGTAAATACGAAAAAGCGGTTTTCGGGTCTCAGATGGCGGAGCTCGACGTCCGAGAGAAGCCGTGCCCCCGCTGCCAGCGGCCGATCGCCAAGACCCTCGGCTGCGCGCACATGACCTGCAACAGCAAAGAGCGCGGCGGGTGCCTCCACGAGTTCTGGTGGTGTTGCCTTCAAGACTTTCACGGCTTGCCTCACTACTACAAATGCAAGAACTCTGCGTGAAATGTATTACACAAAGTCGAGCAGATACTGTTCGAAATCATCGGCGAGACGATCCTTGGGCGGCTTCGAAAGCAGATGCGCGCTATCCTTGCCCATGATCTCCATGTCCTCGAACGCGTCTTCACATGTCCAATAGTGCGAGAAGAGCTCGCCGTCGATGTAGAGCCATAAAGGAGGGATGACGAGTTCGCGGGCGAGCCAGACGGCCTTCTTCTCGCCCACCACGGGGGCGAGCCTTTCCGGGCTCCACCTGCGCTCTCGGAACAGAGAGCGCAGGTAGAGATCCGGGCAGCGCTCGTAGTTTTGTCTGTGGAGGGCGAGCAGCGGCTTGCGCATTTTCGACTACGACTGCCGGAAACGGAAGCGGCGATTTTCATTTCTCCCCCGATGGCCGAGCCGGTCGCCCTCATCCCCAAGCACGAGCGTCCCTCTCAGCCGGCAACCCTCCAGCCGGACGAGTTCTGTTCGGCGTGCGGCGCGTCGCTGCGACCGCATCCCGCGTCTCCGGAGGTAGTTTCTTTCGTGTCGCACGAATACGAAGCCCTCAAAGACATGCTCCTCGCCGGCAAGATCACGGACGCCCAGTTTACGCTGCTGTGGGAAGCGGCTCTCGGCGTAGCGTACATAAACGCCGTTTGAACGGAGAGCCCGGGTTACAAATCTCGAAGAAGAGAGCCCCGCTCGATGCGCTGGCTGCCGTTGCTGCTGCTGCTGCTCGTGCACTGTTGCGAAGCGCGGAGGCAGACGGCCGCGCAATCGTTTGCGTGCCCGCCCTCTCCGGAGGGCTATTCCCTCCGGGTGCTCGTGACGGGACTAATCAGGAGCGGAAGTACATGGCAATTTAACTCGGTGCTCGGGATGCTGCGCCAGTCGAACATCACCGCTGCCAGCTTCCACGGACACGCACCGAAGGAGAAGCACAAGATGCTCCAAGTGCTGCGCTGTCCGGTAGCAGTGGTGAAGATACACGAGTTTGACGCCGAGCTGCTGAGCAAGGCGGACGTCGTCCTGACCAGCGTGCGCCACGTGCTCGATTCCTACGCGTCGGTGATCCGATTCAATTCGAAGACGGGCTCGTGGAAGGCGATGTTCGACCATTACGCACGCTGGCGCGAGGTCGCCGACTACGAGATGTATTACGAAGAATTCTGGTCAAACGAGACGGCAGAACTCGAACGCCTCGCGGATGCACTCGGCCTGAAGATCGACGCGCCCCGGCTGGAAGCAGAATTGGCCGCTCAACTCGAATCCGTAGTGCATGCCAACTGCACTCACGCGAGAGGAAGCGGGTGGGACAAGGCGACCGCGTACCACAAGCGTCACGTCATCGAACCGGAACCGGGACGGCGCTTCAAACTCCGCGGCACAGAGCACGAGCAAGGGGCGCTCTCGTTGCAAGAGAGCCTGCGCGATTGGATGCGCGCCAATGCTTATGAAACAGATTTATGAAGCCGCTTGCGCCTCGCCTCGGCACATCCGGGGCACAGCTTCTCGCCCGGTCCGCCGAGGCAGAACAGGCAGAGGACCAGGGCGCACCCTTCGCACAGGGCGAGGGCGTCGGCGCAGCTCTTCTCCGGGTCGGTGCACACCGGTGCTTTGCATCCCTCGCATCGAGAAACGGCCTCCTCCTTGCGGTTGTAGACGCGGCAGATGGCGCATTTTATGGCTCGGATGCGGAGCGCGGCGGGCATTTCGGGCGGTTTTCCTTTTATGGTGAGACCTCTGATTTACGAGTGTGGTTTCTCTCTCACACGGAGCAACCTCTCCCCGAACTCGAACGCGACGACTATGGCCACGACTGCGCCCAAGCCCGCGAAGGCTACGTTCCGAGTGGGATGCGCGCCACGGGAAAGTGGTTAAGATTCTCCGCGCCAGGCGGACCTGCAGAGTTGCTCCGCGGGTGGTGCCTCAAATACTGCATCGACATCGGCGAGATCGATGAGGAAAAACGGCCCTTGTGCCACATGTGCGAAAGCGAAAGGCCGATATACAGGCACATCATGGGAAGAGTCGACCCGGCTTCAGAGGCCATCGTCGCGACCTACTTTGCCGGGGTAAAGCAGCCCGATGTCGGGTGCATATGCGCCGCTTGGATGACCGGCTACTTCGGAAAGGGCGTCACCCATCAGAACATCGAGAAAGCAGACTACGCTGCGCGCAGCGGCATATGGAGGAAGGATTGTGCTCACATGGAATTCGAGCAAGAGAAAGCGGTCGAGGCCAAGGACGACGCATCAAAGTTGGTAAAGAAGTTCATCTTCCAGTGATAAACGCGGCCGCGCGCTTTTCACGCCTGTCCGTAGTCGCACATCCAGCGATAGAAGACGTGTTCGGCGGGGTGGCGTACCGGGTCAGACCAATCCCACAGCTCGTCGGACGGGGCGTCGCAGCGGTGGAAGAGCTCGGGCTTGATATCCAATTCGAGCGAGGCGATCCAGGCGAGGTCCCGGATGTCCGAGTCGGATTCGACCCGCGCTTCGGGCGCGGCCTCGGACAGCCACGCCTTGGCGGCGCGCGAGTCGACGACGGACGTCGTCGACTTTGGATGGGCGTACAGGACGGGGAACACGATGAGGGCGCGGCGCTTTCCCGGGGCGCGACGATAGTACACGGCCGACCATGTGAGGACGACATCCTTCCCGTCGCCGCCGCTGGATACCACTCCCATGCGGCACGGATGCTCGACCCAGCCGCCGAGCTGCATGACGAGGGAGTGGTGCGCCGCCTGCTTGCGCGTGGCCGCTATCGCCAGCTTCGCCTTGCTCGCGGCGGACGGTATGTCTCGCGGGTTGAGCAGCGGGTCGTCGGGGCAGAGCAGGGCCATCTTCGAGATGTCCACCTTGGCAAAGCTCGCCTTCTCCGCCGCTCGGTTGTCTCGGACCTCGTCGAGCAGCTCTCGCTTTACCAGCTCCGAGGCGGAGCGCTTGCGGCGGCCGCCGGCGGAAGCCATTTGATTCCGGAAAAGGAGCGTCCCCGCATTTTATTCGCATGGCCTCCTGCTCGTCTTGCTACTCGCTCCTGCCGGCCGGAAGCCGAAAAAAGTGCGCCGCGTGCCGCGTGGTCTACTATTGCAACAGGGACTGCCAGATCGCGCACCGGCCCGCTCACAAGTCCATATGCGAGGCGATGGCCGCCGAGCAGAAGGAAGCAGCAGAGGCCGGCACCGCCTCGCTATACATAGCCAACCAGAAGGCGGCGACCGCCATCAGCATGGCCCTCCTCGAGATCGTCGCGGGGATGCCGCCGCGGGTGAGGGCGCAGTTCCGCAACCTGATCGCCGCGGACAAGAGCGCGGGCATCATCCAGTTCACCGGGCCGGCGCGGCCGTTCGACAAACAAGAGCTGCTCGAGTGCGTCGCCAAGCTCGTGGCCGGCGCCGTCATGGAGTGCTTCACGAAGCTGCGTTCCCCGCCGGTGGGCGGCATCGCCTTCTGCGTGATGACGTCGAAGGAGCTTGCGGAGACGACCTACCGCGACGCGCTCGGGGTCGAGTCGTCGGGCGGAGGCCGCATCGACAAGGCCGGCCTCGTGGAACTCCTAGAGCGCGAGCCCTCGGTGATGATCCAGTCGGCGGTGGACGGCAACGAAGAATATGCGGTGACCATGCTAGCTCGCATCTAAAGCTCTTTAAACATCTCCAAGAGCGCAGGCTGGAGCGCCCGCTTCATCGCCTCCGTGAGCCGCGCCGCGTCGGAGCCCGTGTACTCGTCGCGCCACGCGCCGGGCCTGCCTTCGCGGACCTTGGCTCCGTAGCGCGCGGATTTCGTGAGCCCGCGGAGCTCGCCCCCGCGCTCGAGCTTTCGCATGTGGTCGAGGCTCGTGCGCTCGAGGACGGCGGCGAGCGCGCGGTCGGAGAGGTCGAAGCCGAGCTCGCCCGCCACGCGCCTTACCTCCGCCTCCGGATTCGAGAGCAGCAACTCGTAGAACACCACGATGCAGTCTTGGCCCTGCGCATTGGCGTAGAGGGCGGCCATGTCGCCTAGGATCTTGGAAAAGTAGGCGTGTCCGCCGCGGTCTTCCCGGACGAAAAACTCTCGGGCCGACAGCAAGACGTCTCGCGGGTCGCGGAATATGAGGGCGTAGCGCAAGCCCGGCTGCCTGGCGAGTCCGGTGCTGTGCTTGTCTCCGCCCAGCGAAAAGTGCCATTCGCACTCTCCGTCGGCCAGCAAGACAGTCATGCCGCGCTGCTCGCTCTTCTTGGAAAACGGAGAGTAGTATTCGCTGCGCGGGTTGCCGCTCTCCATGCACTCTCCGCTGCCGTTGCAGTGCTCTCGTATAATATGCTCTATTACATACTCGAAAAACGTCGTGCCCGACTTCTCCTCGCCGCGGAGGAATAGGTGCGTGAAGGGGGGACAGCGCGCGCCGTAGCACGCCACTGTCAGCGCGAAGAGAAGCAAAAACTGCCGCATCTGAAAATCGCGGGGACGTTTCCGAATAAAGGGAGGGGCGAATTCGTTCGCCGAAATGGCCAAGCGTCCGGCACCCGCTCCCCCCGCCTCGTCCTCTTCGGAAACCAAGCGCCTGAAGAGCGCCGTGCGCACCCTGGTCGACGAGCTCGTCACGGCAGAGTACGAAGTGGATGCGTTGCGCCTCAAATTACAGCGGGCCGGCGCCCTCCTCGACGAGGCCGGCCTCCGCCTCTCTTCGCCTCTCTGTACCAAGATAGGCTGCACGAGGGAGGGCCTGGTGAAGCTTCACGACTGTCACCACGTCTGCCTGCAGCACTTCTCGCACGGGATAGATCTACTTTCGCCAGAGGATCCCGTCTACGAATGTCCCGCGTGCAAGGCTTCGGTCAGCGAGGGAATCGAGATAACCCCGCTGGCGAACCGACGCGCACGCTTCTCGGCCGACGCCCTCGAGAAGGGGGCCGCCGCGTTCTGCAAATCCGAGGCGTGGCGCTCTCACACGCGAAAGGCCCTCGCGCAGCTGCTCGCCCTCGATCCCGACGAGCTGTTCTCGGACGCCGGCGAGCAGTTTAACGACTATGGACAGCGGAAGAGGCTCCGCAACTACGAAGACAAGGCGCGCCCGGGAAAGCCCGTGCTTCATTTCGAATGGAATGGTCTCCTCGAAGAGCAGCCCGCCGTGCCCGAACAAGAGGAGGAGGACGATTTACAGTGCGCTCAGAGACCGGATTAAACGCGCTTTCCGGAAAAGGAGCGTCAGCGATGAGCGTCGACTGGCACGCGCTGCTGGTGCACCGGCTCGGCCTCGTGAGCGGCGGCGGCGTCGTCACGCACTACAAGGCCGTGGACGGGCACATCCACCAGGGACTGTTCTGCTTCGAGTGCGGCAAAAAATTTGCAGACGGGAAGCCCGAGCCGGCGGGCTCGCTCGCCGAATCGCTCCAGGAGGCCCACCAGCTCCACCACATCTGCAAGCGCATGGTGGTCGGCAAGAAGAAGTTCCCGTGGCCCGTCCCGGCCGAGGAGGAGATCGCGCGAGACGTGGAGGCTTGCATGCGGGCCAACGGATGGAAGCCGGTGGACCCGAAGGCGTGACGGATTTGATAAAAGTCGGTTTATAATAAGGCTCTCGCGAGAGGTCAAGAGGCCTCTTCATGTCGTTCGAGTTTGACGCCCTCGGATGGACGACGCTACTCGTGTCGTTTGGTTTTACCTTCGGCGCTAACTATGCCGGAGCCATTGCGATGGCCGCGGATCCAAAGTTGCGGTGGTACCGATGGCTGCGCAAGCCCTCCTTCGTCCCCTCCGGGCAGCACGTCGCCTGGCTCTTTGGCATCGCCTGGTTCCTGATCAGCGCGGCCAGCGGCCTTGCCATCTACCTCGCCATCATCCAAAACCAATCTAATTTCTGGGCATATCAGCTGGGGATCGCAGCCTACTGGGCCACTCTCTTCCTCGGCATCGTGTGGGCCGGTGTCTTCTTTGTCGGGCACGCTCTCGGAGCGGCGCTGCTGGTCTTGTTCCTCGAGTTGCTCCTCGCCGTCCTCACGACGATATGCCTGTTTTTCGTCTACAATGTCGCCGGCTTCCTGATGCTCCCCCTCGATATCTGGCTGTTTTATGCTATGATGCTCAACGTCTGGCTGCATTTTTTGAACCGCGGCCGGAAGATGGCGATCACGTCAGTCCCCGCTCGGAAAGTATAAAACCTCACTGCTGTACGATGCGGGGGGCAGGCGGCCAGTAGAATTTTCCATCCTGTTTGCAGTAGCGCGCGTGGATCCCGTAGTCTCCGATCATGCACGTCTCGTTGCAGTACACGCCAGTTTTGCAGTAGGGACATTTGAGCGGAGCGGCCGCTTTGCCGCACGTCCAGCAGCACAGCAGTTTTTGCTGCGGCAACATCCCCACCCGCTTCACCTTTGGATCGAACGGACCCGGCTGGAGGACGTCTTGGGTACAGAATGGCACGTGCTCGATGCTGAAGGACCCAGAGGGCGGAGGGGGCGGCGATCCCGCGTGCTCTTCTTCTTCTTCCTCGGCCGAGCCGCGGCGCTTCCGCTGGGCGCTCATGATAACAGCGGGGCGGTCAGTTGCGCTTTCCTTTTATGTAGTGGCCCAACACGCTCTGCACAAGTAGCTCTCCGTCGTCCCCGACATCCGACACGTCCGGATCTGAGCCCACAGCTTGATCATGCCGCACGCGTAGCACTTGTAGAGGCACTGATGACGCGGAGGCGGGCGACGCGGTTGCATGCCGGTGGCGGAAGAGAAAATGGAAGTCCATCGAAAAAACACTTTCCGTTTACGGCATCACACGCTTATACCCAAGGTGGTCGACTCGCCCCTCGAGCGGGCGGCTTCGTGAGCCAACAGCGTCTCGAGGCTGGAGTCGAGCTCGGCGGTGCTGCCGACGAAGATGTGATCCTCCGAATACTTTCTCCCGTTCTCGATGAATCGTCCCACGACCTGGAGCGCCGCGCCAAAGTTGCGCTCGTGCAGGAACACGAGGCGAAAGCGCAGGCGCTCGGCGAGCTCCGCCTCGGCGTCGGTGCAGACGTTCAGCAGGACGAGCGGGCGCGTCGGATCTTTGCGGAATGCGCCGAGCTTTGCTTCCCACTGATCTCGGAGGCTGACGCGCACGATCACCGCCCGGTGGTTGTTGACGAGCCGCGTCTCTGCGCGCTGGATCTGCCACTGGTGACTCGACCCGAGAGCGATGCGGACGGGGCGCGCCATGAATAAAACGCCACATTTCCGCTTCCGGCATCAATGGCTTTCGATCCCGAGCGCGATGTGGCCGTGCTGGCCGTCTGCTGGCATGACATGGCGAGCGATATCGATGCGGCCATGATATACGAGTTCTGGGCCTCCACCAAAGAGGAGGGCACGGTCAAGTTTGCCGAGGCGTTCGCAAATGCGCGCGCGAAGGGAGGGAGAGCGGTGGTATTCTTCGCCCTCTGGATCGAAGGCGAAGGCCACGCGGGGAGGAAGCTCTGCGGCTATGCCAGCATGGACTCGCTTCCTATCCCCGGACGGAGCAACTGGCGCGACGGCGTGTGGAAGGCGAAGGGGCACTGGGGACCGACGTTCGACATCACATGGCTCCGAGCGTGCGACAAGGAAAACCGACCGACGCTGCCCGCCGCGGCGAACAAGATCAACGACGCCGACACTGTCTCGCCCGCGCTCGCCCTCCAGATGATGGAGCTCGCCGCCAAGTTCGGCGCCCCGATTCTTCCGAGCCGCATGCTCTCCGTCCGCTTCCGCACCGTCGACGGTCTCGGCCGAGTTCCGCGGCAGTCTCCCCGCAGCCACCCGTTGGAACCGTGCGAAGGAGACACGCACTCGTTCCGCGTGGGGTTCGAGCACGGCGTCTACACGTTCTGGCTCGTGCGATTGGAAGCAGAAGGGCGCGTCCCTCCCCTTCGCTTCCTCGCGGAGATCAGCGGCGGATGCGCTGCCCGCGAGTACCTGGACGAGCAGATCGCGCAGCTGAGAGGCATCGCGGGCGAGTACAAGAGCTGGCCCGCCCTCGCTCCCTCGGACTGCGCGGGCGCCGAAGCCGCCTACATCTGCATGACCTCCGGCAAGCACTGCTGGGCCGAGTTTTACGAGCTT
>Ga0187864_10003842_pt1 | contig 12082 bp, 9 predicted proteins | sample June2016WEW_11_4_FD_132985 | JGI IMG/M metagenome (GOLD analysis project Ga0187864, IMG submission 132985) | Peatland microbial communities from SPRUCE experiment site at the Marcell Experimental Forest, Minnesota, USA - June2016WEW_11_40 | ecosystem: Environmental > Terrestrial > Soil >... | reverse complement strand
CCACCTGCTTGGCGTGCAGATCGGGTAAATCGGAAGGCTGCAGACGCCACTTGATCTCGGGATTGCGCCCGAGGGTTCCCGTGCCGGAGCACGGCGCGTCGACGAGGATGCGATCGAATTTGGCACGAAAAGGAAGTGGCCGCGTACCGTCCAGCACTACCAGCGAGCACTTGAGGTCGCTCATTTGTTGCAAACGATGCAAGTGGATGTCGCACGCAACAGCCCGGACGCCGCACTCGATGGCTTGCGCGGTCTTGTTCCCCGGCGCGGCGCACAGATCGAGAAAAGTCTGGCCGGGATGGAGATCGAGAAACGGCACTATGGACTGCGCTCCGATGTCCTGGATGCGGCCGGTGCTGGCGATGTGGGTCTCGGCCGGTTGAAGAAAGGCGGCTGCAATCTTGTTCGCTGTGGCGCGGCCGAATTGGCGATCCCATCTTTCGAGCAACCAGGCGGGCATGGAGAGATCGGTGGCGCGGTCTGGCCAAGGCACGTGTTGCCGATCGGTTTTTCTCAAGATCGCGTTGACTAATCCGGCGGCCGGCGCTTTGTGAGCGCGCTTCACCAGTTCCACGCTCTCTCCCACCGCGGCATGCGGCGGGATGCGATCCAGATAGCGGAGCTGATAAATGCCCATGCGCAGAGCGATGCGAACTTCGGGCTCAGGCGCACGCGGGACGCGGCGAGCGATCAGATAATCGAGCTGGGCTTGATGGCGCAGGCATCCGAAAACGATCTCTGAGGCTAGGCCGGCGTCGCGCGAGTCGAGTTGGACGGAGCGCTGCAGCAAAAGGTCAGAGGCATAGCCACCCAGGTGGACTTTGCGGAGAACATCGAAGGCGATCTGGCGCGCGGGTGAGATCAAGTTCTATTTTAGTAGCAGTGCTAAAAAGCAACGGAAGATATTGCGACGGATGCGGGCAGAAACTGCCGCCGGGATCCAGGCTATCGCTGCAGGCGGTGTCGAAAGAGGAGGCCCAGGCGATGGGCGCGGCGGGCGTGGAGAATCCCGATGGGACGGTCACGATTGACCTGTGCCTGAACTGCCGGGTACAGCGGGCGAATCGCATCAAGCATGGATTCGCGTGACGGCTACGGCGCAACTTGAACACTCAGGGTTGCAGTTACGGTATGACCCGCGCGATCGTCAGCGCTCAGTTTGTACTCCGTGTCTCGAAGAGGCGAAACCTGGAAACAATGGCTGAGGGCCGGGTGTAGCTGTTCCACCGGGGGTTCAATGCGAACATGCTCGGCCGCATTCACGCCGTAGCAAATTAGGCTCGGCTGGCCGCGTCGAATAGTTGGCGGGGTCGCATAGAAGTTCAGAATCTTGAGAGTATCGCCACCCAATAAATCGAGCGTGCGACGCGCCTCCTGGGCTTGCTGTCGCGCCTCCGCCTTCTGGGCTTCGCGTGCGTAATTCCAGCGCGAGTAAAAGATCCAGCCGTCGTAAAGCACAGCAATGACCATCGCGATGGTGAGATAGGGCAGAACTCGACGGAAGACACTCACAGCAACGTATTCGGCGAGCTGGATCGCCCCAGAAGGCGGTCCACACAGTCGACGAAGCGGTCCAGAGCGAACGGCTTCGGAAGCGCCAGCAAGCGCCCTGGGATTTCGCTGTCCTGAAGACTCTCCGCCGATAGAGCGAGGATCTTCAAGGTGGGATAAGCGTGTGCCAGCTCGACCAGACCTTCGACGCCGGTCTCTGGCACCGCGGAAACATCCACAATCAACAGATCGGCGCGGCGATCACGCAGTTCCCCCGCCAGGTTTCCAGCGTGCGAGATCTCCACCGTGAAGTATCCTCGCCGCTCGAGCAAGCGCCGAAGAAGTTTGCGGATGGAAAGATCGCTCTCCAGGATCAATATGGGGCCGGAAGCGGCAGCGGGTAATGGCTGCGAAGTTTCGATGGGCGGCCGCTCAATGGCCTCAGTTCCGCGCTCTTCCATTTCCGGGCGAGCAGCCGAAATTATGGGCTCTGGCTCAATGCGGCGGGGTTTCTCCGAATCCAAATTGAGAAGCGTGCGCCGGGACGACTCCATCAATAGCGGCGCGGCGGCCGGTTCGGGCTCGGACGGGCGCTGCAAGCTGGGCCGCCACACGCGATAGAAGCGCATGCGGCATACGCGGCAGCGAAACGGCGCAAGAAACAGGCACGCCAAGAGAATGTCCAACGCGTTCCGGCGGTTCGAAGGACGTATCTCCGGCGACCCGCAATTGGCGCAGCAACGTCCCGTAAACGCCAACTTGCGAGCAGCGGTCGCCAACGCACCGAACGTCGGCTCATTTTGAGCGACACTTGGAACACGCGCCATGATGTGCGATCTCAATGATGGCGATCTCGAGGGAAGGCCGTACGTAATGATTGTAGTGACATTTGAGTTAAAAGTGATGTACCTTGCGTGGCTATTGTGCGCCGGAATAGCACTAGCACAACCAGCCGATCTAGTACTGCGCAACGGCAAGATCGTGACGCTGGAACAAAGCGCGGCAGAGGCCCAGGGGTTGGCTGCGCGCGGTGGCAGGATCATTGCGGTAGGGTCCAACAAGATCGTGGATGCCTTGGCTGGGCCGTCGACGCGAGTGATCGATCTGAAGGGACGCCTCGCGATTCCGGGATTCATTGAGGGTCACGGGCATTTCACGGAACTGGGCGCGTCAAAGATGATGTTGGATCTGCGCGGCGCAAGAAATTGGGATGAAATCGTCGCGATGGTGGCGGCGGCAGCGCGCGAAGCCAAACCGGGGACATGGATTCTCGGCAGCGGCTTTCATCAAGCGAAATGGGATCGCGTGCCGGAGCCAAACGTGCGCGGGTTCCCAGTGCACGAGAGCTTGAGCCGCGTTTCTCCTCACAATCCGGTTTGGCTGATGCATGCGAGCAGGCACGCTGGTTTCGCCAATGCGGAAGCGCTGCGACAGGCCGGTATCGACAAAAATACACCCGATCCGGCCGGTGGCGAGATCTTGCGGGACGCGCGCGGTGAACCTACCGGATTATTGAACGAACGCGCGCAGGAGCTGATGCAGCGCGTGCTGGATTCGTATCGCTCTCATCGGCCGGCGTCTGAGGCAGAGGCCGAAATCCGGCAACAGATCAAACTGGCCGAGCGAGAATGTCTCACGAAGGGGATCACGACTTTCGAAGACGCGGGTTCGCCGCTTGCGACCGTGGATCTCTTTCAGAAGATGGCGGAGCAGGGCGAGCTAGGGTTGCGGATGTGGGTGATGCTGCGCGCGCCGCAATCCGAGTTGGCGGCGAACCTGCGCCGCTATTACATGATCGGGGTGGGCGGCGAACACCTGACCGTACGCGCCATCAAGGAATATATGGACGGCGCGCTGGGCTCGCGCGGGGCCTGGCTGCTGGCGCCGTACTCCGATCTGCCCGCGGATGCGCCGGATCGAAGCGGGATCAACGTAGAGCAACTGCCCTACATCCGCAAGACGGCGGAACTGGCCATCGACAACGGCTTCCAGCTTTGTACGCATGCCATCGGAGACCGCGCGAATCGCGAGGTGCTGAATTTGTACCAGGCGGTTTTTCGCGAGCATCCGGATAAGATGAACCTGCGATGGCGGATCGAGCATGCGCAGCATCTGGACCCCGCCGATATCCCGCGCTTCGGCCAGCTGGGCGTCATCGCTGCCATGCAGGCCATTCATTGTACTTCCGACGGTCCGTTCGTGATTGCCCGATTGGGCCGGGAGCGCGCGGAAGCCGGCGCGTACGTCTGGCAGAAGCTGATGAAATCGGGCGCGGTGGTGGGGAACGGCACCGACACGCCGGTGGAGGACGTGGACCCGATCCAGTGCTTCTACGCGTCGGTAAGCCGCAGGTTGAAGGATGGAACCGTCTTTTTTCCGGACCAGAGGATGAGCCGGATGGAAGCGCTGAGGTCGTACACCATCAACAATGCATACGCGGCCTTTGAGGAGGGGAGCAAGGGATCTCTGAAAGCGGGGAAGCTGGCGGACGTGACAGTGCTGTCGGGCGATATTCTGACCCTGCCGGAGAACGAGATCCAGTCGGCGAAGGTGGACTACACGATTGTGGGCGGGAAGGTTCTGTATGAAAGGCGCTAGTAAGTGTAGCGCCAGTCCCGGCGGAAGTCGCGCATTTGATCGCGAATCTGTTCGCGGATGCGGTCGCGCTCACGGGCGATATCACGTTGGGCGCGCCAGGCTTCGCGCTGGGCGTCGCGGAATTCCCGCGCTTGTTCTCGCGCGGCTTCCCGAGCTTCTCGGGCGCTTTCCCCCACCTCCAGTGCTCGGGCCCGCGCTTCAGCCCGCCATTGCCGGTAACCGTCGGAATCCCACGTACAGGCTGCGCCGCTACTGACGGCGAGCATCACAATCGCAATCACGCCAAGGATCAGAAGTTTCATGGGGTGGTAGACGAAGGAAAGCGAGATTTGTTCCGAAAAAACTTTGGGGCTACAAAATGGCGGTTTCCTCGATTGCCCGGCCTTCGGCAAACCGTTGCACATTCAGATCTTCGGCGTCAATCAGACGGGTCTCGCCTTTGAGGATTAAGTCCGCCAGAATGCGGCCGGTGGCCGGAGAATGCATCACACCGTGGCCGCTGAAACCGTTGGCGAAATAGAACCCGCGGACGTCGGGTGAAGGGCCCAAGATGGCGTGATGGTCCGGGGACATTTCGTAGAGCCCCGCCCAGTAGCGCCGCGGGTTGACCGCGAGATTGACGAAATCGGGCACCCGGGCAGCAGCGTGCGTCAGGCTCTTTTCGATGTACGCAGGATCGAAATCGGTACGGAATCCGGGTTGCTCATCGGGGTGAGCCCAAGCCATGAGCAGCCCCAGACCCTCCTGGCGGAAGTGCCAGCCGGTGGCCATATCGATCATCATCGGCAGGTGTTCGGGCAAACCCGGGAACGGCTCGGTGGGAACCAGCATGCGGCGCAGCGGTTGAACCGGCAAGTCCACCCCGGCCATGCGCGCCACTCCCGCGGCCCACGGTCCTGCTGCGTTCACCACTACGGGCGCCGAAACGCCGCCCTTCGAAGTGAGGACGCCCGAAACCTTGGCATGGTCTGTGTAGATACCGGTGACCTCGGTCCCGCGCCAAAGCTCCGCGCCGCGATCGATGGCGCGCGCCATAAGTCCGGTCATGACGCTGTCCGGATCGACAAAGCCGTCGGTAGTACACAAGCTGCCTCCCACGATGTCGTCCGAGCGAACTTGCGGCAGAATTTTGCGGATGTCGTCGGGCGCGAGCAATTCGACGTTCTTCAAGCCGAGCACCTTCTGTCGGGCGCTATTCTTGCGCAGATAATTCATGTGCCAGTCGTTGTTGGCCATGAACAGATAGCCATGGGGTTTGTATCCGGAAGGATGGCCCGTGGCTTCTTCGAATCGCGCGAAGAATGGAATCGAATAAAGGGACATGCGGATGTTGACGTCGGTTGCAAATTGCGCACGCACTCCGCCCATACTCTTTCCAGTGGAACCAAGACCTTGCCGGGTCTCGCGTTCAACGATCAAGACGTTCTTACAGCCCGCTTCAGTGAGATGAAACGCGATGCTGGATCCGACGATTCCGGCACCGATGATGACCACATCCGCCGACCGTGCCATGAAGCCTTGATTCTATCCAAGCGGCCCTCAAGAATCTCCAAGCCAGACGGGACAGCCACTTTGTAGGCTTCAGTAACGCGCCGAAAATTGTGAGGGCGCTAAAAGGGGATTGTGATGAATCGAGAATCTATTTCGCTGCTTCTTCTGACGGCTTTGTCCGGAATTGTTAGCGCCGCAACTGCGCCGGCACCGGCCAATATCTATATCCAGCACAACCTGGTTGCAGATCTGCCCGGCGTAGCGGATGTAACCGATCCGAATCTAGTGAACCCCTGGGGGATCTCGGAAAGCGCGTCGAGTCCATTTTGGATTTCCGATAATGGCAAGGGTTTGACGACGCTGTACAACGGCTCGGGCACGATCATTCCCTTGGTGGTGACGGTTGCGCCGCCGAACGGCCAGTCCGGCGCCTCTGCCCCGAGTGGACAGGTGAACAACAACACCACAGTTTTCTTGCTGGCCAACGGAAAGCCCGCATCGTTTATTTTTGTCACGGAAGATGGCACCGTTTCAGCGTGGAATGGGGGCAGCGCTACCACAATCGAGGTGGATAATTCCGCGAGCGGAGCGATCTACAAAGGCGTGGCGCTAGGCGCGAATGCTTCGGGTCCGCAGCTTTACGCAGCGAATTTCAACGCGGGCACGGTGGATGTATTCAACGGCACATTCGCCTCGACAAAAGTGGCCGGAGGCTTTGCCGACGCTAACATCCCGGCTGGTTTTGCTCCGTTTAACATCGCGAATCTGAACGGCAAACTGTACGTCTCTTATGCCAAGCAAGACGCCCAGAAAAACGACGACGTGGCCGGACCGGGCAACGGCTTTGTCGACATTTTCGATATGGACGGAAACTTGCAAACGCGGCTGATTTCCAATGGTCCGCTCAATTCGCCCTGGGGCATGGCCATCGCGCCATCCACATTCGGACCGTTTGGCGGCGCGTTGCTGGTGGGCGATTTCGGAGACGGAAAGATCAATGCGTTCGACGCCAGCGCGGGCACGCTTCTGGGAACGCTTCAGAACAGCCAGGGCGTCGCGATCTCGATCGACGGCCTGTGGGCGATTATTTTTGGCAACGGCAAGACCGGCGGTGACAAGAACACGCTGTACTTTACCTCCGGGCCGAATCAAGAGCAGCACGGCCTGTTCGGGAGTCTCGCTCCACCGGCCGCCATTTCCGGCATTCTCAACTCGGCCAGCAACCTATCCGGGCCGATAGCGCCGGGCGAAGCCGTGACTTTGACGGGAGGCACGATTGGCCCGTCGCCACTCGCTTCCGCGAAGATTCCATCCAGCGGTACGCTGGGCACGTCTCTCTCAGGGGCTGGAGTTACATTCAACGGCACGCTTGCGCCGATCATTTACACGTCGGCGTCGCAGACCGCGGTGCTGGTTCCCTACGCGATCGCAGGCTCGTCGACCGCAAATGTCGTGGTGACGTATCAAAACCAAACCACCGCCAGCTTTCAAGTGCCAGTGGCCGCGTCGGCACCGGGCATCTTTACCCTGGATTCCAGCGGCGGCGGAGCGGCAGTGGTGTTCAATCAAGATGGCTCGCTCAACTCCGCCACCAATGCGGCCAGCGCCGGATCCGTGGTGGCGCTCTTTGGCACCGGCGAGGGAATGACGGAACCAGCGGGACAGGACGGGCTGGTTGAGAACAATGTTTTCCGCACTTCCGTTGCGCCGGTTACTGCGACCATCGGCGGAAAGGCGGCGCAAGTGACGTACGCAGGATCAGCGCCAGGGCAGCTTTCGGGAGTAATGCAAGTGGAAGCCGTGGTGCCTAGCGGAGCTGGCACTGGAGCGGTTCCCGTAGTGCTGACCGTCGGGTCGGCTAGCAGCCAAACCAACGCGACTATTTATTTGCAGTAGCGCCCTCCGTTGGAATGGCGTGTTGAAATTCGCCGGCGCGTGTGTTTCTCTAGGTCATGGCTGAATCCGACCCTCTGCGCCAGCATGTTCTCGACCTCTTGCGCGGACGCAATGCGCACGCCGACTTCGACACGGTAATGGGGGACTTCCCTGCCCGGCAGCGTGGAGCGAAGCCCCCGGGCGCGCCGCACACCGCCTGGCAACTGCTGGAACACATGCGGATCGCACAATCGGACATTCTGGAATTCAGCCTCGACCCCAAGCATAAGTCGCCGGCGTGGCCGGACGGCTATTGGCCCAAGACTGATGCGCCCCCCAGTGCGGCATCCTGGAATAACAGCTTGCGCAGCTTTCGCGCGGATTGGAAGGCCATGGCCAAGCTGGTGGCGGATAAGAAGACGGATCTGTTCGCTCCAATTCCCCATGGTTCCGGCCAAACCATTCTCCGCGAGGCATTGCTGATCGCCGATCATAACTCCTATCATTTAGGACAAATGGTGCTATTGCGGCGCTTGCTGGGCACGTGGAAGGCTTAACCCCCGTATAAAATCGCCCTAATTCGGCAGTGCAGTTGTTGACTTGTGATAGAATCTTTCCTATTTCTATGCAAACCACTGCTCTGGCGGTACTGGTGTCTTCCCTCTTTTTCTCAAGCGCATGGTCCCAGCCCTACACAATCAGCACAATCGCTGGAACTTCTCGATTGGAGGATGGCGGCCTCGGGACCGCGGCTCCCTTGCGGGCACCAGTGGCGGTTGCCCTTGACTCCAATGGGAATCTCTATATCGCGGACGAAGCTGATAATCGTATTCGAAAGGTAGACCCTACCGGAATTATCAGTACTTATGCAGGTACCGGCCTCCCTGGGTATAGTGGCGATCGAGGTCCTGCGAAGAACGCGCAGCTCAGCTTCCCCACAGGGATTGCCATGGACGCGAAAGGGAACCTGTTCGTCGCCGACGCGGGCAATTTTCTCGTCCGTCGCATCGCAGTGGATGGCACCATCAATACGGTCGCTGGTAACGGAAAGCCGAACTTCGCCGGAGACAATGGCCCGGCGACATCCGCTCAAATTGATCCGGTGGCCGTCGCGCTTGACTCCACCGGGAACCTCTACATCGCCGATGGCCTTAACTATCGCATCCGCAAGGTGGACACAAACGGGATCATCACCACCATCGCCGGCAACGGAACCGAAGGAGACGTCGGCGACAATGGACCGGCGACGAGCGCTGAGATTGATTTCGTTACGGACTTGGCTGTCGACAATCTTGGGAATGTCTATCTTGCCGACTATTTCAACTCCGAAGTTAGAAAAATAGATACATCGGGAATGATGTCGGCCTTCGCCGGGGGTGTGCCATACGGCCCCATTGAAGAAGACGGCATACCCGCCACCACGGCTGTTATGGTTCCGTATGGCGTAGCGTTTGACCCTTCCGGCAACTTGTATATTTCCGACGACAACTTGAATAACACCTTGGTGCGCCGGGTGGATCTGTCCACGAATTTGATCTATACCGTGGCCGGCACGGGAGAGGTAGGTCTTGCAGGTGATGGCGGTGAAGCGTTGGTGGCGGAACTCAACAGTCCTGCCGGACTGGCCATCGGCGGCGGCGTAGTCTACTTCGCGGATGCTGCGAACTTGCGTGTTCGCAAGGTTTCGAACAACATCATCAATACAGTGGCAGGCACGGGTATCCGCGACAACGGACCGGCGACCAACGCCTTTCTCAACTTCCCTGAAGGCATCACAATCGACGGCAGCGGGGACATCCTGGTGGCTGACACTGGGAACGCGGAAGCGCGGCGTTTCAAGGCGGGAGGCCCGATCAACAGCTTGGGGCAATTGCTCGGAGGCACGCCCAATGGCGTGACAGCGGATCGCGCAGGAAACTTCTATCTCACCGACGAGGAACCCGGCTTTCCCAGCGAGATACCGCATATCCTCAAAGTGGCGCCAGATGGCACCACGTCCATCGTTGCGGGGAACGGACCCGATGGGTTCTCAGGAGATGACGGCCCGGCAACGCTAGCGGTTCTCAACACACCCCGGGGTGTCGCCGTCGATGCTGCCGGCAATATCTATGTCGCCGATTACGGCAACAACCGGGTGCGCAAGGTCGATACAACAGGGACCATCAACACCATCGCGGGAAATGGCAAGTTTCAATTCTCGGGGGACAACGGACTGGCAACTGCGGCTGGAATAGATCCGTTCGATCTCGCGTTGGACAGCGCGGGCGACGTTCTCGTAGTGGATCAGCTCAATAATCGCATCCGCATGATCGCGCCGAACGGTACGATTACGACGGTGGTGGGAACCGGCTTGGCGGGCTACGCAGGCGATGGCGGGGCGGCAACCGAAGCTCGTCTCAACCTCCCGTCTGGCATCGCGTTGGACAGTTCCGGAAACATGTACATCGCCGATCAAGGCAACAAGGTGGTACGGAGAGTAACATCGGGCGGCCTGATCACAACCATCGCCGGTAATGGCACGTTCACACCCAGCGCGGGCGATGGCGGTCCCGCAACAGCGGCCCAATTGGATCCCTTTAGCATCGCAGTGGACGCGGCCGGCAATCTGTATGTCACGGATTCCTTCAATGACCACGTGCGAGTGCTGACGCCCCAAACTGTGAAGCCAGCCAGCATGAGTATTGTGAGCGGCAACAGTCAGAGTGCAACGGTGGAGACTGGTTTGCCGGCGCCCCTGGTCCTGAAGATCGCTGACAGCACCGGGGCCGGCATTCCCGGAGTACTGGTCACGTTCACTGTCAGCCCGGCGGGCGCCGCCACAATTACGCCTTCACCGGCGATCACGTTGAACGATGGCACGGTCACCGCCACGGTGACAATGGGTAGCAACCCTGGTCCGGTGACAATTACAGCGCAGTCCTACGCGCTCCCGAATGTTACTTTCTCGCTGACGGCACTCGCGTCGAACTCCCCGGCCATCTCGGCGGGCGGGATCACCAGCGCCGGGCTCAGCAATCCCGCCGTCAAGGTGCTTTCGCCGAATGCGATCGTGACCATCTTCGGCACGAATTTCGCACCGGCCGGAACCGCAACACGGGCCGGCTTGGTCAACGGTCAGCTTCCGACCAACGTCGCGGGAGTCTGCGTGGAGTTCGCAACCGTTCGCGCGCCGATTTTCGCGGTCTATCCAAACCAGGTGAACGTGCAGGTGCCCGCCGTTACGCCCGGCAATGTTCCGCTGCAACTGATCGCGGATTGCGATACGCCGCAGGCGGTAGCAACCCCGCCCGTCAGCGTTGCGGCGCAAGCCACGGCGCCCGAGTTTTTCTATTTCGCCACGAATTCGAGCGGCGCAAACCCAATTGCGGCGATCAATGCGGTCACCGGCGGGTACATAGGCGCCGCGGGATTGATCACCGGCGCGACGTTTACGCCAGCCAAGTCCGGCGATTATCTGACGCTGTTTGCGACCGGCTTCGGCGCGACGAATCCGGCGTTCGCTCCTGGCGTGCTCCCCAGTGGCACGGCACCAGTGACGACCCCTTTGTCGATCACATTGGGTGGCCTGACCCTCGATCCATCGGACATCTTGTATGTGGGTCTTTCGCAGTTCGCGGGGCTGTATCAAGTGAATATTCAGGTACCCGCCGGCGCTGCCAATGGCAACCAGCCGCTAGTGATCACGGTGGGTGGAGTGGCGTCGCCAGCCGGCGCATTCATCACAGTACAGAATTGAGCTATTCTTCACGCAGAATCTCGAGCGGCTTCTGACCCAGGATCGGAAAGCTGGCCATCCAACCGGCGGCATTGGCGATGAGAGCGGTAGCGATCACCGACAGCAGGATCGGAATCACGGGCACCGAGGTCTGAGCGTCCAGCATCCGCTTCAATAAAAGATTTGCGAAACCACCTGCCAGCAGGCTGCCCATCAGCCCCGCCACGCCACCGAGCACCAGAAACTCAACGGAGAAAATGCGGCTGACGCGCCAGCGCGTGGCGCCGAGGGTTTTGAGAATGACGACTTCGCGCATGCGGCGGAAACGCGTGCCGGCCACGCTGGAGGAAAGAATCACCGCCCCGGCGAGAATCGCGAACATCGAAATGAAGCGGACCACTTGCGAGATGCGATCCACCACGCCCTGGACGATCTGGAGCACGTCGGCCACGTTGACCACCGTGACGGTGGGGAAGCGCTGGTAGAGCGCCTCTTGCAGTGCGGGAACGGCCGTGGGCTGAGCGCGCAGGCTGCTGTAGTAAATGATCGGGAAGCCGGCCAGCGCGCTGGTGTTGAAGATGAATTCGACACGGCTGGAAAGATGAATCGAATCGATGGTCTGGATACAGGCAACGCGCGTTTGCAATTCCCTGCCCGAGATGCTCCAGCGCAGTTGCGATCCTGGCTCGATGCGGAGAGTTCTCGCGGCGTCTTGGTCGACACAAACTTGGGGGCTCCCGGTGGGAGAACTCCACCAATCGCCGCGCTCGACATTCACATAGTCCGGCATGGCACCCGCGGATGTGACGGAGCGGGGCGAGCGATAACGGCGGCCGAAACCCTTCAAGTCCATGCTCGCGACGTCCTGTCCATTCACGCTGATCAGTTTGGCCGCTACGGTACCGATCAATT
>Ga0187864_10003840_pt1 | contig 12086 bp, 11 predicted proteins | sample June2016WEW_11_4_FD_132985 | JGI IMG/M metagenome (GOLD analysis project Ga0187864, IMG submission 132985) | Peatland microbial communities from SPRUCE experiment site at the Marcell Experimental Forest, Minnesota, USA - June2016WEW_11_40 | ecosystem: Environmental > Terrestrial > Soil >... | reverse complement strand
CGACTCATCCGGTCCGATGTCGACCGTCGAGTCCCCAGGGGGCTGGTTGATGTCAACACCGAAGAAGCTTCCGTAGGAACCCAAGCTAGAGCAGTCGTAACTCCAAGCCATGGTCCAGTTGCCGGCTTGGGAAAACTGTGGCGTCTCGCCTGACGTGCCTACCTGGGCGCTCGTGTAGGTTGCTGCATCGGCAGTCGCCGTGCCCACATTTGTCCCCACGACGAAAGCGCCGCCAAGAGCGAGCGAACCGAGTCCTGCCGCAGCACTTCTAAGCCACTGACGATGGCTCCGCCGTTCATGGTTCATGTGTACCGACTCCTCCTCGTACCTGAGTGGTTCGTACCCTCTATGCGTCCCCCGGTCGCTAGGACTGCGACTAATCCTGCCGTAGCGAGGAGCCTCATCAGTTGTACGAGCCGAGTATCGACCTCGGTAGATGGGTTGTCAACAGATCGTGTCACCCTCGTCTATGTATTGAGGTGTACTCGTTAACTTGGTGCTTCTGACACCGTCCCCGGTGTGAACTTCCATCCTGTTATCGCTAGGCCGACAACGCGTCGATTCACCGGGCCAGATCCAAGTCGGCCTGTGTGATCCCCCCGACCGAGTGCGTCGACAGCTTCAGAGTCACCTTGTTCCAGGAGATGAGAACGTCGGGATGATGGTTCATCTTCTCTGCGAGCGCCCCCACCGAGTTCACATAGGACAGTGAGGCCACGAAGTCCTTGCCCGAGTGGACTTTCACCAGCTCGGACCCCTCGCGCTCCCATTGCAGGTCGATGAGTGCCGCGTCCACCTCGGTCAGACCTAGAAGATCCATATCATGCTCGGGGCCGGCTTCAAGGATGGGTCATGTCCTCGGGCCGAACAGCCCGGTCGAACTCGTCACCGGACAGGTACCCCAATGTCACGACGGCCTCCCTCAACGTGCTGCGTTCCGCGTGCGCCTTCTTGGCCACCTCGGCCGCCTTGTCGTACCCGATCAACGGGTTGAGCGCGGTCACGAGCATGAGGGAGTCGACGACGTGCTGGTGGATGCGCTCACGGTCGGGCTCGAGTCCCTCGACGCAGAACTCCCGGAACGTCCCACAAGCGTCTGCGAGAAGGCGCGTCGAGTGAAGCACGTTGTGGATCATGACGGGTTTGCATACGTTCAATTCGAGGTTCCCCCGGCTGCCGGCCACGGCCACGGCGGCGTCGTTTCCCATGACCTGGATGCACACCATGATCATCGCCTCGCACTGTGTGGGGTTCACCTTGCCGGGCATGATCGAGGAGCCGGGCTCGTTGGACGGCAGGACGAGCTCGCCGAGGCCGCCTCGTGGACCAGACCCGAGCCAGCGGATGTCGTCGGCGATTTTCGTGAGCGACACCGCCAGCGTTCTCAGTGCTCCGCTCGCGTGCACGAGCGCGTCGTGGGAGCCGAGCGCGGCGAATTTGTTCGCCGCCGAGACGAAGGGCAGACCCGTCAGCTCCGCTATGTGGGCCGCAGCACGAGCCCCGAAGTCGGGATGGGTGTTCAGTCCCGTCCCCACCGCCGTTCCTCCGAGTGCCAGCTCGTAGAGACCCGGCAGGCTGGCCTCGACACGTTCGATGTCGGCTTCAAGCTGCGCGACATAGCCCGAGAGCTCCTGACCGAGCGTCAGGGGGACCGCGTCCATCAAGTGTGTGCGGCCGATCTTCACCACGTCCGAGAACGCCGCTGCCTTCTTCTCTAACGCTTTGTGCAGGGCGCGCACCGCCGGAAGAAGCAAACCCGTGAACTGCTCGGCTGCTGCGATGTGCATCGCGGTGGGAAAGGTGTCGTTCGACGACTGGGACATGTTCACGTGGTCGTTCGGATGAACAGGCGACTTCGAACCCAGCTCGCCGCCCGCCAGCTCGATGGCGCGGTTGGCGATGACCTCGTTTGCGTTCATGTTCGTCTGCGTTCCGCTCCCGGTCTGCCAGATATGCAGCGGGAAGTGCTCGTCGAGGGTGCCGTCGGTCACCTCGCGAGCTGCCTCTACGATCAAATCGGCGAGCCGCCTGTCGAGCTTCCCGAGCTCGGCGTTGGTCAGCGCGGACGCTTCTTTCAGAATGCCGATGGCCCGCAGGAGCGGCCGGGGCATCGTGTCGTCGCCTATCGGGAAGTGGACGAGCGACCGCGCTGTCTGGGCACCCCAGTAGCGGTCGGCGGGGACCTCGATCGGTCCCATGGAATCGGTCTCGACACGTACCACGCTCACCACACCACTCCTTGCTCCGCTAGTTCCGCTAGTTCCGCCGGCCCCCTCGTGGCCCACGGTAGTAGGGACGAGGAGGACCTCGCCTCTCGCTCTCAGGTCGGTGAAGGTGCCAACTCGAGGCGGTGACAGCCCAAGCCTGACCCTCCGAGCCCGCCACCGGCGTCTGGATCGTCAGGTCATGCGATCCACAACTCCGAACGCACTCGTGAGCGTGGAGCCCGCGAGCGCGACGACATCGAGGTCGTGGGCATCGGGCATGTTGAAGACCAAGCCGTCGAGGCCTGCATCGAAGAACGCAGCCACTTGCTCGACGACGCTGTCAGGGCTCCCCGCGGTGACCATGGAGCGCAACGCCGCCTCGTCCTGATGTCGTCGGGAGGCTAGCTCCCCGACGCGGCGGTCAGCCTCCTCTTGCTTCTCTGCGATCACGAGTGTGCCTAGACGAGTCCTAGTCACCGTGGAGGGGTCACGCCCGACGGCGGCGCAGTGGCGGTCGAGCACGGCCAGCTTCTTCCGGACGGTGTCCACATCGCCGAAGATGTTGCAAGCGTCTGCGTGCTCTGCCACGAGTCGCAGCGTCCGGCGCTCGCCGCTACCGCCGACGAGGATCGGCGGCCCACCAGGCTGGATCGGGCGCGGACGATTCACGGCGTTGTGGATGCTGTAGTAGCGACCCTCGAAGCTGGGTGCATCCTGCGTGAACATTGCCCGGCAGATGCGAAGTGCCTCGTCGAGGCGTCCGAAGCGCTCCGCCAAGGGCGGGAAATCGAAACCGAGCCCCTCGTGCTCGTCGTCGAACCAGGCGGCGCCGATCCCGAGGACCGCGCGCCCACCCGAAAGCACGTCGATCGCCGTGACCTGCTTGGCGAGGAGAGCGGGATTGCGGTAGGTGACGCCCGTCACCATGGTTCCCAGCCGTGCCATCTCAGTGCGCGCGGCGAGGCCACCGAGCAGCGTGTACGCCTCGAACATCGGCTCCTCGCGCCGGCCGATATAGGGGATCTGGAAAAAATGGTCCATCACCCAAAGCGAGTCGAATCCCGAGGTCTCAGCAGTCGTCGCGATCGCCACGACCTGCTCGAAGAGGTCGGCGCTGACATCGTCCGGGTACGAGAAGCTCGGGATCTGGAGGCCGAAGCGAGTTACGTGGGCCATGACCGGAAACTAGTGCCCTGACAGCTCCTATCGATCGCGTTCCGAGGTCTGCGTAGGAACGGTGGCGCCAATACCCGTCGTGCCGAGAGCCGATCATCTTCATTCCTCGACCGTTCACCCACTGTCGCGGGTCTCAGGAGGCGACCAGGGTCTCCTGCCCGTGCTGCCAGCCACACGCGGTGAGGCCACCTGTCTGCAAGGCTTCGACGGTTCGTAGCACCTCCTCGACGCTGCGCCCCGTGTCGAGGTCGTAGACCGACACGAAGCGGATCAGGCCCTCGGGGTCGACGACGAACGTTGCGCGCAGCGCCACGCCTTCGTCTTTGTCCAAGATGCCGAGCTCACTCGCCAGCTCCCGCTTCAGGTCGGATACCATCGGGAAAGGAAGCAACCGAAGATCCGGGTGCTGCTCGCGCCACGCCAGATGGACGTACTCGTTGTCGACGCTGACACCGACGACCGAGGCACCTAGCTCGGCAAAACGCTGTTGTGCGTTCCCGAAGCCGGCGATCTCCGTAGGGCAGACGAAGGTGAAGTCCTTCGGCCAGAAGAACACCACGAGCCAATTCCCGTCGTAGTCCTTGCTCCGTACACGCTCGATGTGCGGGTCCTCCCTGCCGACAACGGCGGCAAGGTCAAAGTCGGGGAACCTGTCTCCGATCGTAAGCATCAGTTGCTGTTCCTCCTGGATCTTGGGGTCGTCATGGGTCTTGGGGTCGTCCTCTTGCGTGCCCGGCTCAGGCAACGGCGGCACACTCCTCGGAAGATGATCTGCGCCTCGTCCACGTCCCCCCAGTCCCCCGAAGCCTCCAGGCACGGCTTCGCGCCCACCACGCACTCGACGTCGCTCACTTCGCCGCACTCCCGGCACACCGCGTGGTGATGCCACACGCCACCGGCCTCGGTACAGCGCACGGCCGGGCCCCGCGTCAGCGGCCACCACCATCCCAGCGCGCGTGAACACTTCGAGGGTGCTGTAGACGCTGGTTCGCGAGAAGCGGTCGCCTCGGGTGATCAGAGCTTCGTGGAGCTGGTCGGCGCTTCGGTGACCTCCCAGCGCCACCAGGGTGTCGTACACAGCAAGGCGGCCGTGCGTGACGCGAAGCCCAGCTTCACGCAATCGGTTGATCACGCTCGCTGGGCTGCCAGCATCCACCGGTGCTTTCCCCAGACGAGCAGCGACCGAGATGAGGGGGTCCTGGCTGATCCGGTCGATGCTCTCGAGGTGCTCGATCCGTCGGCCGGGACACCGAGTGTCACCAGCCTCTCGGCTACCTGGTCCGACCAGCTGCGCACATCGTCCGTCAATCGTCGAGGTGTAGGTGCAAGGGCCGAAAGACTGGCCCGGTCAGGTTCCAGTGCGCCTGCTTGGCGATCAGCGCCAGATCCGTGAGCTGCACCGATAGCGGCCGCAGCTGCTCTGAAACTTCCTCCCGTTCCATCGGTTGCCTCCTTCTCGGCACCTGTCTCTGATCGCTGAAGGCTCTTGATCGCGGAGCACATAGATCAAACACTGTCCAAGGACGAGCTATTCCCGTGCCCGAGCTCGAGCCCAGACCCGAGCGTGCCTGACGTCGCGAAGATGACGAATGCGAGCTGCTCGAGCCGTTCAGCGGGTCACTTGAGACGCGCGCAGCTCCGTGCGCCCGGCTACCGGCGCGGCCGTGACCACCATCCGCCTTCGCTTGCTGCCAGTGAAGACGCGGCCAGCTGTTCCAGCGCGAGAGTGACCTCACCCAGCGAGAGCCCGCAACGCCGGACCACCGTGTCGAGAGAGGCAGGGTCGTGGTCGAGCGTTCGGAGCACCGCGGCAGCGATCGGGTTCGGTGCCTGGCTAGGCCTGGCGGAAGGGTGGCCCTTGGGGCTCTCCAGGAGCCTGCGCGGTCTCGAGATGTCGGATCGGCCAGCGATGGCCAGTTCGAGCGCTGCGATCACGTCGTCGACGTCGCGAACCGGAGACGCACCGTCGACGAGAAGCGCGTTGGTGCCGGCGGACGCAGCGCTTCGTACTGATCCAGGTACCGCAGTTACCGGCACACCGCGCTCGGCGGCGGCCTTGACCGTGTGTAGCGCACCTCCATGCGCATGAGATTCAACCACCACCACTACGTGTGACAACGCTGCCATCACCCTGTTGCGAACGACGAACCACCAAGCGGGGGCGCCGCGCGATCCGGGAGGAAGCTCGGACACCACCACACCGCCCTGGGCTACGCCCCCGACAAGCGTCGCTTGCGAACGAGGGCGGGGCGCGTCAGGAGCGGTCCCCAGCACGCCGAGCACCGGGGCACCTCGAACAACAAGCGCCCCGCTGTGGGCAGCGGCGTCGATTCCCCTGGCAAGACCAGACACCACCACGACCCCTGCCTCCGCGAGACGGCTGCCGAGCTCCGAAGCAACACCGAGCCCGTAAGGGGTGGCCGAGCGAGTCCCCACGACGTTCACTCGGGGAAAGCCGTCACAGATCGTGGGATCGCCGACGGCGAAGAGCACCGCAGGTGCCTCGTGATCCTGTGCCAATCCGGCCGGGTATCGGGCGCGGCCGAGCACGATCACCGAAGCACGGCTCCGCTCACACGCTGCTGTGACCTCGTCGAGTAGCTCGCTTCGGGCCTTGTCCCGGTATGCGGACTCCGGGTCGGCGGGGTGACACCCACGCACAAGCGCCTCCCAGGCTTCTGGAGGCTCAAATCCGTCGAGGAAACGCCGCAACCTTCGCGGACCTGCGCCGAGGCTCGCCAGGCCCGCGGCATACCGCTCGTCTTCAGTGAGCCACACGGCGTCGCTCATATGTAACCGCGAATCCTCACGCCACGAAGTATGAACACCCACCTTGCAGGGTCCCTTGCTCGACTCCTCGCATCCGAACCTATGATCGAAAACACCGGCCGACCAAGCGGACGGCCAACATTGGCCGTACTTGGCCGGATTCGGCCATGCTCGAAACCGGCGATCGCGAGACGAAGATGCCCATCATCGGCGGCGCAGACAGGATGCGGCATCGATCAACTGTGCTCACGCTCGTTGCCGCTGTGGTCGGGTCGGTCGCACTAGTTCCAGAACCCGCTCACAGCGTTGGCGCCTCGGCCCAGCCTCACGTGCTCACAGTCTCAGCGAGCTCGACCCCCGCGTTCAACGCCGACGCGCCCGATCCCGATGTCGTGCTCAACGCGGGGACGTACTACGCCTTCACGACTGGCACCGCTCTCGGCAACCACATCCAGGTGCTAGTCGACACATCGGAGAATCCGGCGAGTGGCTACGGTTCCTACACCGGTCAGCCGTACGGGTCGAGCGCCCTGCCGGTGACTCCGCGCTGGGAGACCGAGAACACCCAGACCTCGCCGGGGGTCTTCAACTGGGGCGGGCAGTGGCTCATGTACTACGACGCCTCGACTGGCGGCTACCAGACCGGTACCGGCCACGACTGCCTGTCGGTTGCGACAGCGAGCCAGCTCATGCCAAGCGACCCGGTCTTCGTCGACAACTCCTCGGCACCACTTCTCTGTCAGGCTCAACTCGGGGGGTCGATCGACCCGAGCCCGTTCGTCGACCCGGCGACCGGCCAGGCCTATCTAGTCTGGAAGTCCAACGACGGCGGGTCCTCCCAGCCTGCCGAGATCTGGTCCGCCCAGCTCGATAGCAGCGGGCTAGACCTCGCCTCGGCGCCCGTCGAGCTCATGACCAATGACACTGTGGACTACCCCTGGGAGACGACGGTCGAGGACCCCGACATCGTCGATTCGTCAGGCTCCTACTACCTGTTGTTCTCAGGCGGTCAGTACGACTCTTCGAATTACTCCGAGGGCTACGCCATCTGCAACGGACCACTCGGCCCGTGCCACCAGCCCCTGGCGGGCCCGATCCTCAGCTCCTACGGCTCGGTGGCGGGTCCCGGTGGCGGGTCCCTCTTCCAGGACGCAGCGGGGAGCTGGTGGATCGACTATGCCGCCTGGACCGCTGGCTGCACCAGCTACTCATGCGGGGGGAGCCGCAACCTCTACGTGGCGCCCATCAGCCTGCCGCCGACGTCACCCCCTGCACCGGGACTGCCGGTACAGCGCATCTACGGACAGGACGCCATCGGCACGTCGCTCGCGATTTCGCAAACAGAATTTCCCGAGAACGGTTCGGCCGCCGCGGTCGTGCTTGCCCGTTCCGACTACTTCTCGGATGCGCTTGCGGGTGGGCCGTTGGCGGCTCACGTCGGCGGCCCACTTCTGATCACTCCTGGAACTCCATTGAGCTCGAGCCTCGACCCCCGTGTGCTGAGTGAGATCGAGCGGGTCCTTCCCTCGGGGCACACGGTGTACGTGCTCGGTGGGCCGCTCGCCGTTGCGCCCGGGATCGACATGACGCTGTCGGGCTTCGGTTACACCGTGGTCCGAGTTCAAGGCACGAATGAGTTTGCCACCGCCGTCGCTATCGCAGGCCAACTCGGTGACCCGTCGACGGTTCTCGAAGCCACAGGGACCAACTTTGCCGACGCGCTCTCCGCCGTGCCTGCCGCGATTCAGGCTCACGGTGCCATCGTCCTGACCGACGGGTCTACGCAGGCTCCCGAGACCGCTGCGTACCTCGCAATTCACCCGCCCTCCATACGCTATGCAATCGGAGGCCCGCTCGCCGCCGCGGGCGCTGACCCGTCGGCCATCGCTGTCTGGGGACAGGATCTGTTCGGGACGTCTGCAGCGGTGGCCAGTCGATTCTTCCCCGCGGCGAAGACATTTGGCGCTGCAACCGGCTCGTACTTCGCGGACGCACTCTCGGGTGGAGTGTTCATGGGCATGCCCGGGGACATTGGCCCCATGCTGCTCGTCGCGCCCTCCTTGCCTCTGCCGTCGAGCGTCACCGATTACCTGGAGACAGACGATCAGGCGTCCAACGGTTACCTCTTCGGCGGTCCTGCCGCGGTTGGCGATGACGTCCTAGGGGCCCTCTAGGTTCGCTGCATGAGCAGTGCCGAGTGGCCCTCGCGCAAAGAAAGGGCTTCTGCGACTTGGCGCTCGCGCACGAGTGGTCCGGCACGATCGAGGTCGGCGATCGTGCGCGCAACGCGCCGTACGCGATGCAGCCCGCGTGCCGAGAGAGTCCCGGAGCGAAGTCGTCGCTCCACGAGGGCAGCCGCCTCCGCGGTCAACGGAACCGTCTCTTCCAACGAAGACATCGGCAGCTCGGAATTGCACCGCGCACCTCTCGTCGCGGCCTCGAGGCGAGCGAAGCACACCCGCTCCGCTACCTGCGCCGAAGACTCCGCGGGGGGACCTCCAACCAGGTCCTCGACATCTGGACGTGACAGCGAGATAGCGAGATCGAACCTGTCCAGCAGCGGTCCCGACAGCCTTCGCGTGTAGCGAGCGCGGTCACGGTCGCTACACCTGCACGCTCCACGCAACGACCCTTCGCCGCATCGACAGGGGTTCATGGCACCAACGAGAAGGAAACGGGCAGGAAGGCCCGCGGCCGCACGCGCCCGAGCGACGTGGACCGCTCCCTCCTCGAGAGGTTGCCTCAGCATGTCGAGCACCACCGCGGCGAACTCCCCGAGTTCGTCCAAAAAGAGGATCCCACAGTGAGGAAGCCGGCTGTCCCACGCGCGGGATCGGCACTTATGTGCGGACTGGGACATGCTCCTCGGGTTCATTCCCCTCCTATTTCTGGTGATCCTTGGGGTGTCCACGTCCCAGGCGGCACTCGGGGGTGGTGACTTGCCCTCACCGATCAAGACCAACATTCTCAGGCAATACTGGACCATGGCTCAGAGCCTCAGGCAGATGGCATTCATCCTCGTGGGTGCTCTCGTTCTCCTGTCAGGATGCGGAGTTGCTTCCGTGCAATCGACGGCACCACGGAGAGCGTGCCCGCTGATGACAACGAAGGAGGCGGCAGCGGTACTTAATGGACCCGTTACGACGCCACAGGAGGGCTCATTGACCGTCACGAACCAAAGCTCCTGCCTGTACCTGTCCAAGGGCTCCTTGGATGTGAGTGTCTCTTGGAGCAGGAGGGCTGTCACTACCTTCACTGTGCTCCACAGCGGTCACGCTCATTTTGTCCCGACGACCTCGCCAACGGGGGCGACGTTCCCCCCTCCTCGCTACACAGAGGTGTCGGTGAATGGGACTCATGCCTACTGGCTGGTCAATCCGACCGCACCGCCCGGGAGCAATCTCGCAACAAACACAACTAATTTGACCGCCATGAAACACGGCTACGTCGTTCAACTGCTCTCTATCGGACTGAACGATTCGCAAGACGAACAGGCTCTAGCCGTGATCCTCAACCGACTCTGACCATATCTCAGCATTTTTGCCGCCTCGATGGTGAAAGGGCGCGCAAGTCGCCGATCCGAGGGTGCGCGCGAACGCCGGATCTCGGACCCACTCCCGCCTTCCTCAAGTGACATTCCCGCACCCTCGCATGCGCCAGGCTGACTTCACCCGGCCTCAGCCACGCCGTGCCACCACCCACGAGAGCCACCTCCGTAGCATTGTGGTGCGGCGCGCGAAACGGAGGACGCTCCGGAAGACTTCCACCCGGTATAGGAACGCCGGCGGCTGACCACACGCGCATTACCTCGAGTGCTTCGTCTCTTCCCAAGGGAGGCAGTATCCCTACGAGGCTCCTCGCCAGCATGGTCTTTCCAGACCCGGGCGGCCCGACGAGAAGCAGGTGGTGTCCGCCGGACGCCGCCACTTCCAGGGCTCGTCGGCCCACTAGCTGTCCCCGTACGTCGCACAAATCAGGCTCCGGAGCACGCGGCAACCGTGAGCCTGTGACCACCTTGTCCCAAGTGGTCCCCTCGCGAAGTGCACGGAGCAGATCCTTGACACTGCGCGTGGCACACACCTTCTTGCCCGCGACAAGCGCCGCCTCCGAAGCGCATGAGCTTGGCACCACGACCCGCGGAGCCGAGAGCGAAGCAGCCAGCGGCACGATCCCGGGAACCGATCGCAACGAGCCGTCCAAGCCCAGCTCACCCACGAACGCGAAGTCCTCGACACACTCGGGAGCGAGCTGACCGGAACCGACTGCAACGCCTATGGCGATTGGCAGGTCCAGACCGCGTTAGTCGTGCTTATCGCTCCTGATCCTCCTCCAGTAGTCGGGTCAGCCCATCGCAGAGCCTCGGAGCCTCGTCAGCCATCTCCGTCCCCAGGTGCGCCGGGTGACAAAGGCCCCCGCTACGACGAGTAGGCCAGGGCCGAGCCCTAGCCCGATGAATACCAGGGCGACGACGACGACGGCGAGCACGAGCACGAGCTGTGGTCGGCTACTTGGGAGGTTCGGGACCAGCGGCTTTGAGCACGTCCGTCCACCCGGCAGTTCGCTTCATCAACGCCTGCGCCGTGAGCAGTCCCACTCCCCTGTTCGCGTCGTATTCGGACATGGTGGGAGCCCGGCTAGGAGCTGAGTGGAACACCAGGGTGGAGCTGGTCGAGACCTTTGGCATGTTCGTCACAAGCATCAACAGCCCACCGCTCGCCACGGGGGGTCACGAACACACCGTGCCAGCGCGGTGGAGCGGGGCAGCGCATGGGGTAGCCGCCCCGTGTGGGGTCCTGCACCATGCGGAAGCAGAGGCCCGGTGCGGGCCAGGCGACGTTGGCGACGTGAGCCACGTAACGATCATCGCACCCGGGCTTGGGGTCAGGGCGCTGCTGGCGCAATGCCACCGTAAGCAACATTGAAGCCGTTGGAATCGAGAGCGGACGGCGTGGACACCTGGACCCCGTACTGGAGCATCACCAACTCGGTCAGCGTCGTTTCGGTCCCCACGAATCGCAGATCGCTGAAGGTCACCGCCGGAGAGAAAGGAGCAAGTGTAGTTAAGCTCCCGTTCAGTGTCGGCGCTTCGACAATCCACTCAGCCGATGAACCGGGACCTGTGTAGGTTTGGTCTGTCGTGAAGCTCTCCCCGTTCGTATCGTCGGTCAACGTGATTCCCCATTCCGCCCCGTTGATTTGCCCGATCGTCACCGTGACCTCATCGCCAGCAGCGACCGACACGCTGGTGATCGGGGTCTGAAGAGCTGGAAGAATCTCCCACCACGCTCGAATGTAGAAGAGGCTTAAGTTGCTGGGGTCGATATACTCGTCAATCCCGGCTTGGATCAACGGGCTGATGCCAACGCCATCGATTCCGACCCATTCCGCCATTTCATCTCCGACCGGGGTCCCGCTAACGAGGCGGGGCACGCTGAACGTCCCAGTTACGTACGTAAAGGGGACGCTGCCACCGACGTAGTAGCCGGACCAATTGCGACTAGGTAAAGTACGTACCGGTGCCGATGACACCGAGATCGAAAGTCCTACCGTCGCCGTTTGGGGAATCGGCGTCGTGGAGTCGGTGACCTGCACCGTGAAGTCGTAGCTGCCGGTGCTGCTCGGTGTGCCGGTGATCGCACCGTTCGACGAGAGGCTCAGACCCGGGGGAAGCGAACCCCCAACGATGGCCCATGAGTAAGGAGGCGTACCTCCGGATGCGGACAGCGTTGCCGAATACGACGCCCCGAACGTCGCCGAAGGTAACGCGTATGTAGTTACCACGAGTTGGGACGACCCCACCGCAATGGACAGGGCTCGGGTTGCGCTCTGAGGAATCGGCGTCGTGGAGTCGGTGACCTGCACCGTGAAGTCGTAGCTGCCGGTGCTGCTCGGTGTGCCGGTGATCGCACCGTTCGACGAGAGGCTCAGACCCGG
>Ga0187864_10003839_pt1 | contig 12086 bp, 12 predicted proteins | sample June2016WEW_11_4_FD_132985 | JGI IMG/M metagenome (GOLD analysis project Ga0187864, IMG submission 132985) | Peatland microbial communities from SPRUCE experiment site at the Marcell Experimental Forest, Minnesota, USA - June2016WEW_11_40 | ecosystem: Environmental > Terrestrial > Soil >... | reverse complement strand
CGGACCCGCACGTTGCCGCTCACCAACCGAATCGTCCCCGCGTTGGTCAGCAGGCCTTCGAGGTCGTAGTCGTTGCCGTTATTTCCCGCCAAGGTCAGCACACTATTGGTCGCCAGCGTGAGCGCGCTGCCCTGCGAGATGTATCCGGCCGTCCAGGTCCAGGTCCCGCTAATGACGCCGGTGCCGCCAACGTTGGCCCCCGCCCACTGGAGGTTGGTCGACGCTACGGCCCCATCGAAGCCCGCGGCCCCGCCCGACACAAGATTCAGCCCCGCGCCGGTGAAGGCGGCGCCGTTATTGAACGTGTAGGAGCCGTTGAAATTACAGAGCGCGTTAGTGGCGGCGTTAAACGTGCCGCTGCCGGCGCCCCCGCCGCTCACCAAAACCGTCCCGTTCTCCACGTCCATCAGACCGCTGTTGGACAAGGGCACGCCGCCCTGGAAGGTCGTGGTCCCGCTGCCGGCAGTCTTCCGAAACGTGCCGCTGTTGACAAAAGAGAATGGCCCGTTTGCGTAATCGTCGTTGATGGCCTGGTCCACCTGTTCGAGCCAGAGGCCGCCGTTGTTGACCACGCCGCTGTAGCCGCCGCGCACGCGCCCGCCGGTGTGGACCACCGTGCCCGAACTGTTGAAGGTCCACCCGGGCAGATCGTGGTCGGCCGTGCCGGCGACGGTGAAAGCAGCCCCGCTGGCGAGCGCCAGCGTGCCGGCGGGGTTTTGGGATGAACGCGTGAATAGGCCAGCGGTCCAGGAATTGGAGCCGCTCAGGCTCACCAACCCCGGCCCGTAAATGTCCCCCCCGCCCAGGTTCAGCCCGCTGCAGTTGATCGTCCCCGCATCCACGACCGCCCCGGCGCTCACGTTGAAACTGCTCAAAGCATTCAGCGTCCGGTTGCTCAGCACCGAAAGCGTGATGCCCCCGCCCGAAAGCGTCAGGCTGTTGACCGAGTTGGCGCCGTCGTCGGCGACGGTATAGGTCCCGGCCCCCTTGAGCAACACGTCATCTGCCGCGCCCGGCACCTGGTTCGGACTCCAGTTGGAGGCCACGCTCCAGTTGCCCCCCGCGTTGTTCGTCCACGTGATGACCGTCGCGCGCCCCGCCAGGACGCCGCACCCAAGAAAAATCAGGATGAGCCATGCCCGCATCGGTCCCGTCAACTGCCGGCCCAACAGCCATTGGTTCGCCATTTTCATGCTGTTTCTGCTCGCTTGCAAAATATCCACCAAGTTGCCCGCCCGGAAGCGCGCCGGCCCCGCGGCACGTTCCACCAGACACCATTATGAGCAGGACAAATTCACCTTATCCATTAGCACACTCCTTAACTGTGTCAATAGCGGTTCTTGATAGACCCGATTTTTGCGGCACTTGACCTCTGTCCGGGGTTGTTTTTTTGTCTCACACCCAAATTTCGTCGCCTCCGGCCCTGGCTTCCTGCAGCATGGGGCGGGCCGGACAGCCTCGAGCCTGCCGCCCACGCATGAACCAGAGCTACTATGTTCCGGGGGAGCAGCGCGCCGCCAAGGTGAACGAGTTGTTCGCCGGTATCGCCCGGCGCTACGACCTCCTCAACGACATTCAGAGCTTGGGCCTGCACCGGCGCTGGAAGCGCCGCCTTATCCAATTGGCCGGTCCCAGGCCCGGCCTGCGCGCCCTCGATGTCTGCTGCGGCACCGGAGACCTGGCCCTGGCCCTGGCGCGTTGCGGCGCGCAAACCGTCGGCCTGGATTTCAGCGAGCCCATGCTCGAGGTGGCGGCAGAGGGGCGAAGGGCGAAAGGCGAAGCCAGCCGTGGGGCGGCCATCCTGGCCGCCCAGAGTTGGGCGAAGGCCGAAGTCACCCGTGGGGCGGCCATCCTGGCCGCCGAGAGTCGGGCGAAGGCCGAAGAGCAAAGGGCGAAGGGCGAAGTCACCCGGTTTGTCCGGGGAGATGCTCAGCGGCTGCCTTTTGGGGATGGCTCGTTCGATATCGTCACTGTGGGATACGGTTTGCGCAACCTGGCGAACTGGGAGGCCGGGTTGCGGGAGATGCAGCGGGTGGCCAGGCCCGGCGGGCGGTTGCTGGTGCTGGACTTCGGCAAGCCGGACGCCCCCCTTTGGCGGGGTCTTTACTTTGGTTACCTGCGCCTGTTCGTTCCTTTGCTGGGCCGGGTGTTCGCCGGCAGCGGGAGCGCCTACGCTTATATCCTCGAATCCCTGGCGCATTATCCGGCGCAGCAAGCCCTGGCGCTCCGCATGCGGCAGTTGGGCCTGGCCAAGGTCCGCGTCATCAACCTGCTGGGCGGGGTGATGGCAATTCACTGCGCCGAGAAACAGTGAACCGCTGCGAAAAACATTGTCTTGCGGCCCCGAAGATTTACTGTTCCCCAAGAAGTGATGAAGACGTTCGCTGAACTGAATTTTCCCGGGCGGCTGATCGCGGTGGAAGGGCTGGATGGCTCGGGCAAGTCCACGCAGATTTACCTCCTCAAGCGGTGGCTCGAGTTGCAGGGGCTCAAGGTCTATTTTAGCGAGTGGAACTCTTCGGAGCTGGTCAAGGCCGCCACCAGCAAAGCCAAGAAACGCGAACTGCTCACGCCAACGACCTTCAGCCTCATTCACGCGACCGATTTTGCCGATCGTTACGAGCGCCACCTGGTTCCCCTCCTGCGCGCCGGTTACCTGGTCCTGTGCGACCGTTACATCTTCACCGCTTTCGCCCGCGACGTCGTGCGCGGCTGCCCCCCGGAATGGGTCCGGGGCATCTACAACTTCGCGGCGCTGCCGGATCTCACCTTTTTCTTCAAGGCCGATCTCCAGGTCTCCCTCCAGCGCATCCTCGATGGCCGGCCGCTCTTGAAGTACTTCGAGGCCGGCATGGACCTGCGCCTCTCGACCGACCCCTATGAGAGCTTCCGCATCTTCCAGGGCCGGATTCTCGAGCAATACCTGGCCATGAGCACCGAGTTCAGTTTCCTGGGGATTGATGCCAATGAATTGGTCGAGAAACAGCAGGGCATCATCCGGGAACTGCTCGCCCAACGGCTCAACCTCACGGACTTCCGGCGCGCCGAGCGGCCCCTGCCGGCCCGGCGCCCCCAGCGCCCCCCGCCCGCCCAGGTCCTCATCTCCAACCGGGAGGAAGCCGTCGAATGAAACGCCTCCTCCAGAATCACATTGTCGTGCCCGGCCCCTCGCGCCGGCGCTTTTACGGCCACGGCATCCCCAATGTCGAGCTGGACCAACTGGCCGGCAAACTGATCGTCGTCGAAGGGGCGGACGGTTCCGGGCGTTCGACGCAGATCGCCCTGCTCGTGGAATGGCTCGAGGGCTGCGGCCATGCCACCGTCCAGGTGGGCCTCAAGCGTTCGACCCTCGTGAGCGAGGAACTGGAGAACGCCCAGGAGGGCAACATTCTCAGCCGCACCACCCTGAGCCTGTTTTACGCCACCGACTTCGCCGACCAGCTCGAGAACATAATCCTGCCCGCCCTGAAGGCCGGCTTCGTCGTCCTGGCCGACCGTTACATCTACACTTTGATGGCCCGCGACATGGTCCGCGGCATGGACGAGGCCTGGCTCAAGAACCTCTACGGCATCGCCCTCGAACCCGATGCGGTCTTTTACCTCAACGTGGCCCCTGAGGAACTGGTCCAGCGCAGTTTCGCCAAAAACAGCGCCCTCGATTACTGGGAAAGCGGCATGGACCTGGGGCTCTCGCGCGACATGTTCGACAGCTTCATGAAATACCAGGTCCTGATGCAAAAGACCTTCCGCCATTTGCAGACCACTTATGGCTTCACGATCGTGGACGGCCTGCGTTCGGCCGATGCCCTCAACGCCGACCTGCGCAAAAAAATCAGCGCCGTCCTTGCGGGAAAGTGACCCATCAACTCCTTAACCCACCCTTGCTGCCATGCCCGAAACCAATACCAAAGCAGAATACGTCGTCGGCGTTGACCTGGGCGGCACCAAGATACTTGCCGGCGTCTTCACCCACTCCCTCGAGTCGCTCAGCACCGCCAAGGTCAGCACCAAATCCCAACGCGGCGCCGAGGCCGTCGTCGAGCGCATCGCCCGCTGCGTGCAGGATGCCGTGGACGAGGCGGACCTGACCCTCAAACAGGTGGCCGGCATCGGCATCGGCGCTCCCGGAGCGGTGGACTTCGCCACAGGAACCGTCATCTTCGCCCCGAACCTCGAGGGCTGGAAAGAAGTGCCCCTCAAGAAGGCGCTCGAGAAACAACTGAGCGTGCCGGTGTTCGTGGAAAACGATTGCAATATCGCCGCCCTGGGCGTCTATGTGGCCGAACTCAAATCCAAACCCCGCCACATGGCCGGCATCTTCGTCGGCACAGGCATCGGCTGCGGCTTGATCCTCCACGGCGAACTCTTCAGCGGTTTCTGCCATACGGCCGGAGAGATCGGGCACATGGTCCTCGAGGTCAACGGCCCCAAATGCGGCTGCGGCAACAAAGGCTGCTTCGAGGCCCTCGCCAGCCGCACCGCCATCTTTCAGCAGATCAAAGCCGGCATCAAGGACGGCCAAAAAACCCTCCTGACCGACCTCCTCGGCAACGACCTGGACGACCTGCGCAGCGGCGACCTCCGCAAGGCCATCCGCCGGGGCGACAAATTCGTGGACCGCATCGTCGAGGGCGCCGCCGAGTACATCGGCATTGCCACCGCCAACCTCGTCAACCTCCTCAATCCCGAGGTCGTCGTCCTGGGCGGCGGCGTCATCGAAGCCCTGGCCGACGAAATGATGGGAGTCATCGTCGAAACCGCCCAGGACTACGCCATGCCCGGCTCCATGAAAGGCGTCGAAATCGTCGCTTCCAAACTGGGCGATAACGCCGGCATCACCGGCGGCGCTGTCCTGGCCCGCCGCGAAACCAAATGATGGGCTAACCAGTTCCCAAAGGCAGATTTGCGCCCGTTTGGCCGGTGCTATTCGTTCTGGTCCTGAGCTGCGGCTGCGCTGCGGTTGGCGATGCGCGCTTTGCCGGTGAAGATGTTGTCCGAGATGACCGAGCGGCGCACGGATTCCCCAAGCTCGATCTGGGGCTTGTTTTCCCGAAACTCGCAGCCACGGACCAGGAGCGTCCCGCCCTCGGCCTGGATCGCGTGACGCCCCTCGTTCTTGTGGTCCCATTGCACGAAGGTGCAATCGCTGAAACCCACGGTGCCGTGTCCGGAGATTTTGGCGATTTGATTGCACGGCCCCCAAAACGCACAGTTCACAAACCGCACGCTCCCCGAGTTGGCGGCTTCCACGCGGACCATGGTGGGGTCCGGTCCGTGGAAGGAGACGAATTCACCGTTCGAGATGAGCAGGCCGAAGGGAGCGGAGTTCTCGACGACCAGCGTCGTGAAGCAGTCATCGGCCCCAATCCCCAGGAAATTTCCGTTGCACACCCCGGCGCGGGTCTGGATGAATCTGTAGCCGATATTATAGCCGAAACAGAACGTGTTGAAGACGTATTGCCAATCGCTGCGACCGAAGATAAAGGCCTCCCCATGCTCCTGCTGCCAGTGGAACAAACGCGGCTTGTTGCTCCACCAGGGATTGAAGTGGACGTCTTCGATGCGGCCGATGTCGTAGATGTCATCCACGAAAATGCCCCGCCGCAAGGGCTGCCCCTGCACATCGCGGATCAGGTGCCGTTCGTTGTGGGCGGCATCGATGCCGTTGTAGGGATTGAGCAGTTCGACGCCGAGCACGGCCGGGTTTTTGCCGCGCAAGGCGATCGCCCAGGGATACGCCTTGGGCTCCTCGGCGGGATCCTGGAGGGGATAGTAAATCACCACGCCCTTGAGCGTGCAGTTATGGTTCAGCGTGATGAAAGCCGGACCGTCCTCCTTGCCTGGATTCTCGGTCACGAGGAAGGTCGTGCCGTCATCGGTCGGTTTGCGCAGGCCCGCATCGCGGATGCCGTTATGGGCCGGAACGGATTCCCAAATGCCTTTCAAGGTGACCGCCGTCGGCACGTTGAGGTGGCCGGCGAAAAAGTAATTGCCGCGCGGGGCATAGACGATGCCCCCGCCGGCCTTCCCGGCGGCATCGAGGGCCTTTTGAAAGGCCGCCGTGTCGTCTGCCTGCCCGTCCCCTTTTGCGCCGAAATCACGAACGGACAAGACATCCGGGTCCGGCGCCGCGCCGGCCAAACCAGCGGCAAGAAAGAGGGCCAACCCGGCGCAGCCGCCAGCCGACATCGATGCAAATGATGTGCGCATGAGGACAGAAAGCCCGAAACGGCCAGGAAATCAAGCAGCAAGCGCACTCCAGGAGTCCGGACCATTTCTTCCTCGCCTTCTTCCGCAACGACAGTATCGTATAAGCATGAGCGTCGAACAACTTGAGGAACAGATTCAGAAGCTGCCGCGGGAGGAGTTGGCACAGTTGGTTGGCTGGCTGGACCTTTTTCTCGGCAGAGCATCCGCCGCCGACTATCGCCCGGAAGCCGAACTTGACCAGGATGAAATCGCCGAGTTGTTGTGGCGTCGCGACGCGGTCCTGGCTGACTCGAGTTTGGCGCAACCGGCGGACGACGCATATTTCGCCAACTTGAAACAGGACATGGCTGATGCCCGCTCCCGCAAAGCATCCGGTAGTTGATGCCGAAATCAAGGCCGCGGCGAGTTGGTATGAAGACCGGTGCCCTGGTTTGGGAGACCAGTTCATTGACGCGATACGGTCCGCCACAGCCCTCATCAGCGGTTCGCCTCTGCGTTTCGCCATTCGCTTTGCCGACGTGCGGCGTGCCAGGCTTTCACGGTTTCCTTATTCGGTCTGGTATTGCGTCTCTGGCGGCCGTGTTTACATTTTGTCGGTCCTGCATGACAAACGGGAACACCGCGCCATTCTTGAACCGAGGCGACCCGAGTCGTGAGCGCTCAGGGGCGCGGACCGCGTGAAGTTCCTGTTCGATAATTTCGCGCCGTTCCCGCTTCCGGAAATCCTCACAGAGGCCAATCCAAATATCGAGGGGCTTCAGGACAACCGCTGTTCCCCGGTCCTGAATCTGGCTCGGCGGGTTCAATGCAATCGCAAGATTCACAAGAGCATGCTGCCAAAGAGGACATGGAGTTCAAGCCGAATCTGTATTCGGGCGATGTCCTGTCTGACATGAGCAACTGGTGAACCTCCGATTTACTCCCTGACCTTCCACTCCAAAATGCCTCCCGAGAAGTCAGGCTGGAGCTGGACTTCGAGGCGGAGGGCGGGGGTCCGGACGGGCTTGAAATTGACGCGGTTGTAAGTGTCCGGCTTCACGGCGCATGCGGAGGCCGCTTCCACCGGTTTCCAGTTCTCGCCTTCTTTGTAAAGGACCTTCCAGGAGGCCGGGACGCGGCAGCTCCCGACGCCGGTGTCGTCGAACCAATAGACTTCGACGGCGGAGACTTTGCGGGGCTTGCCAAAATCGTATTGAACCCACTCGGCGCTGCCGCGATGGTCCCACCAGGTAAAGCGGGGGATGGAGTGGTCGTTCGAGTTTTTGGGTTCCAAGCCATCGATCATCGCCTCCACCGTATCGCCCTCGCTGCAGTGCGAAGCGGAGACGGGGGGCGCCTTGGGCGCCGTCCATTCGTGGGCGCCTGCCCCTTCCCCGATGACCGGGAACGCTGAGATGCGCAACCGCGCGGCGCCCATCGGGATGAGCGTGACGGTCTCGAGCGGCTCGTCGGACTTCACCGGGCTGGGCTGGAGCTTGCCGGCCAAACCGAGGCTATCCTGCTTCCAGGCGGCTATCTTTTTGGCCCGGGCATGGAGTTCGATCGGGGCGCTTTCCGTGGTGAAGGGGTTGGCGGGCATCGGCCCGGGTTTGGTCACGACCTCGAACGACTTCGCCGGGTCCTGCTCATCCAGGACCAGGCCGTAATTCCAGGGCGTCGTCGGGAAGACTTCGGTCTCGGGCCAGGCCGGCGTGCCGCCGTAGCGGGAATACCGCTCGCCGATTCTGAGCGAGAAGGTCAACGGGCCATAGTCCACCGAGACGGAGTCATTGTTCTTGGCCCATTTGCGGACGGAGATTTTCATGGGCAGGCGCAAGGAGACACGGTCGCCGCTTTCCCAGGTCCGGTCCAGGACGGCATAAGCGGGGGCCTTGGAGTCCAGGGCAACGGTTTCGCCGTTGACGGCGAGGGAGGCGGCAACGCACCAGCGCGGGATGCGGAGGTAAAGCGGGAATTTGACGGGCTGGGCGGCGGCGACCTTGAACTCAACGGTGTCGCTGAACGGATAATCCGTGTCTTCGGAGATGGTGACGCTGGCGGCGCCGCCGCCGGCTTTGGCGGTAACTTCGCTGGCGCAGTAGAGGGAGGCGCAGAGGCCGCGGTCGGGGGTGGCCAGCCAGAGTTCTTCGGCGTAATAGGGCCAGCCGTGGGAGACATTGTGCTGGCAGCAGCGATAGACCTCGTAGGGGCTGTAGGAGAACATGGTGCCGCCGTTTTGGATGCCGGGGGATTTGTTGTCTTTGTCGAGCTGGACCTGGTTGGCGCAGGTCAGGTAGTGCAGGCCCTTGAGGTCCGGCGTCAGCGCGGCCGGGAGCGAGTTGAAGGCTATTTCCTCGCAACGGTCGACCCAGAGCGGGTTGCCGGAGATCCTGGCGAGCATCTCGAAGCTGTGCATGAACTCGACGATGCCGCAGGTCTCGAAACCCTGGCGCGCATCGACGTAACCGGGGCGGCAGTTCTCGTCGCCCGCGAAACCGCCACCGGGGAACTGGCCATACACGCCCATGACGGCCTGGTAATTGCGCTCGGCGGCATTCAGGAATTTCTCATCGCGCGCCTGCTCGTAATAGACGCCGGGCTCGCGGAATCCCTGGGAGATATTCACGTTGTGCCAATTGATGACGCCGGTGTCCCAACGGGCCATGTTGTCGTGGATTTTCCTGCCCAGATCCAGGAGCCAGGCCTGGCTGGTGCGGTTGTAAAGCCAATGGGCCGATTCGAGGGTGTCGCCAAAACGGAGCTTGGGCCAATAGCCGCGCCCGAAGGTTTCGGGCGGCTGGGCGTTGAGCCACTTGAGGTAGCGCGTCATGAAAGGGATGACCCGTTCATCGCCGCTGAACTCGTAGAAGGACTGGAGCACGTTGAGCATGACCATGTGCGGCCAGAGGTCCGGGTGCCCGTCCAGCCCGGTCTTGTTGGCGCGCGGGCCGAAGTAGCCGTCGGCCTCCTGGCTCGAGAGCGCGGCATCGATCCATTTGCGGGCGCCCCGGATGATGCGCGGGTCCTTGAGAACGTAACCGAGATCGCCGTATCCCTTGAGCCAATATGGCAGCTCTTCCCAGCCGAACTTGCCTTGACCGGAGGGCGAAGCCCAGGCGCTATCGTTGAACTTGCACCATTGGGAAATCTCCTCCAGATGGCCGGTCATGCCGTCGGCCTCGAGTTGGAGTTGGGCTCGGAGCCAGCCCTTTGGGGTGATGCTGCCGATGGGCAGCTTGATGAGCGGGCTGGGAGTCAGCGGCTGGCGGTTGACGGGGTAAAGCGCACTGCCCCACAAAGCGGGCGGAATGGCAACCACCCTGGCGGTGACGTTTGCATCAGCCATGCAGCAGAACTGGGATTGGAGGCAGAGCGCGGCAACGAAGGCCGCAATGCCAAACAAACGGGGGTTTGGATTGCTCTTCATGGGACGGGTAACGGCATTCGCATTCATCTGGTTATTCATCCGGTGGCCCGAGGCCGACCGCCACGATTAGAATCTGGACTTACGCAGCGACGATTTCAACGCGGGGCGCGAAACCAAGTTCGCGGAGAAGCTCCTCGCAATCTTCCCAAGGGAGGCCGAATGCGCGAACATCGGCAACCCCAAGACGGGCTACCACGGATGATATTGTCTTGGCGTCGTCCTCGGCCAGTTCGCCCTCCGCCAACGCGCGCTCCGACCAATCCACCAACTGCGCCAGCGTGATCTCGTGGTGAAGATACGCGGCGATCTTGTCGGCGACGGTTTGTTTTGTGATCGTCATGGTCCCATCCTACACTTTCTGGTGGCTTTTATCCACCGGATACTTCTCGTGCGTCTCGGTCAGTTCGTCCTGGTCGTCGTAAACCTCCTGCCAGAAGCGCAGCGTAGTTTCCTGCGCGTCCACCTCCTTCAGATAGCGGGCGCGCCAACCCAGCCGGCCCGTGACATCAAGCCAGTAACGCCGCCCGCCGCCGGGTAACTCATCCCATTGGCCAAACTTCTTTTCATTTTGCGCGCGCGTGCTCATTCCTGCTCCCTGCTCCCGCCATCACCGCCCAGGGGGTATTCAAAATCGCACCTTCAACCCCGGACTATGCTATCCCGGCAGGCCACTCGAAAGAAGTTTGATTTTGACGGCGGCGGCCGAAGCATTATTTTTTGCCGGCTGCATTTATGGACAATCTCGAAAACGAACTGAAAGATCTCAAGGGGTTCATCGCTGAACTGAAGGCCGATCGCGCCGCAACCAAGGAAAAAGAAAAACGCGAGTCCTGGATCAAATACGTCTCGCTCACGGTGGTCGTCATCGCGGTGGTGGGGTCCATTGCCGCGGGATGGTCCGGCAAATACGGCAGCCGCGTCCAGCTCAGCCAGGCCAAGGCCTCCGATTCCTGGAATCTCTACCAAGCCCGGTCGGTCAAGGGGCACCTGCTGGAGGTCACCACGAACATGCTGGCCAAGGCGGCCAATGCCGGCGACCCCGCCGTCCAAAAGATGCTCAAAGATTACGCCAAAGAGGTGGCCAAATATAACGCCGGCAAGGAGGAGAGCCAGAGAATAGCCAGGGCCTATGAAGAGGACCGCGATGCCGCGGAGGCCCTGGGCAAAAAACTGGCGCCGTCCCTTCCGCTCTTCTCGGTTTCAATCGCCATCGCCTCGATGTGTCTGCTGACGAAAAAAAAGCCGTTATGGCTGGTGGCCATCGTTATGGCCGCCATCGCCACCGGCATGATGCTCTCCGCGCGTTTGGCCGAAGCCCCGCCCAAGGGTCCCCAGGCCGTGCAAGCATCCCTCGCCCAAAAGGCGCCCCCGCCTGAGGAAAAGCGCGCCGGGGCGAATTAAGCGGCCGTGCAAAAACACCTTCGGTGCTTTGGGCCTGATTCGACAATGCTGATGCGGGAGCTTGCTCCCGCTTTCGCGCGCATCGAACCGTCCAAAAGCGCCCCCGACACGTCGGGAGACGCACTTCAAAGGCTTCGCCCTGCCGGCGGCCCAGACCGCATTCCGACCCGCCGAGGAAGCTTAACATTGCCGAGCTAATTCCAACAAACTGCCGGATCTCGGAATTTGTTGTTGCACGATCCCTAAGCGCGGGGTCCGTCACGATCCGCCAAACAAGAGCGCCTTTGCTCGGGCTGTCGTCTGTTCAATGAAGGCTGTTTTGCCCTCGGTATAGGCGACACGGTCGTTGGGGTGCATAGTCGCCAATTCAATTTTGAGGCGTTCGTAGGCACGGGCGGTCTGGGGATTTGCAATGAGGTAGTCGCGGAAGAGCAGGCGTTGCCAGTGCTCTTGGAATGTCCGCCGGGCGGTAACCATGTGAATGTGGTGCGTGCGGATTCCATGGGGGTCTCGCTTGATGAAGAAAGCATACCAGGGCGGAACATCGTCACCGAAGCTGGGACGCCAGAAGTAGTCGTAGCCCTGGGCCGTGAGGATGGGCGCAATCTGGGTTCGAGCGGCGCGAAGGCTCGTCACCTGAACCAGCATGTCCACCACAGGCTTGGCGGCGAGCCCGGGAACGGCAGTGCTGCCGAAGTGTTCGATCCGGCCGATGAGTGCTGCCGGAAGGCACGACCCAAGATGCTCAGCCTCGCGTTGAAACAACTCCGGCCAGCGCGGGTCATAGGGCGAGATACGCAGATCCTCGGCGATGGCTCGCCGAACACGCTCTTGAATCAGGGAGCCAACAGCAGCGCCAACAACCCGCGAATGCATACGCGAGGGTTGGAACTTCGCCGCGAAAAGTCAAGCGCCGCTGCTCTGGAGGGTGCGATTAAAAGTGTCGGGCATCCATCTCGGGAGCTTTGTCCCGGAGGGACATTCGTTATGTGAAGATATCGATTATGTGAAGTTTCCAACAAAAGCCCATATTTCACTGGGTTTTTCGCGGGGTCGCTTCACATAATCG
>Ga0187864_10003838_pt1 | contig 12087 bp, 9 predicted proteins | sample June2016WEW_11_4_FD_132985 | JGI IMG/M metagenome (GOLD analysis project Ga0187864, IMG submission 132985) | Peatland microbial communities from SPRUCE experiment site at the Marcell Experimental Forest, Minnesota, USA - June2016WEW_11_40 | ecosystem: Environmental > Terrestrial > Soil >... | reverse complement strand
GGGGCCGACCTTCTGAACCCGCGGGTGGAGCGATCCGGAAGGCTTGACGATGGTGAGATAGCGACGCGATCGACGAGTTCTTGACTTAAACCTGGTAGCCATGCGAACACCTCCTGGGAAAGGGACTGGGAAAGTCCCAATGGCCGCAGAGTAGTCCGGATGGCGCAGTGAAAGAAGAAATTCTCTCAACGAAACCACATACCAGGGGCCACCTACTTTCTCGAGCAGCACGTCGACCCGCGCGGGCGCCGCCGCTTCGGCCAGGGCGGCTCGCAGATCGACCGCCTCGTCCGGCCCGAGCCTCCGGTCCTGGTGGAGGATCAGATCGAGATCGCTCGACGGGGTCGCCGCCGCCGCGCCGGTCGCGATCTCAAAGCCGATACTGCCGCCAGGCCCCCAGCGCTGACCTCGGCAGGCCAGGACGGTCACGACACGGGCCAGCGCGGCCAGAGCTGGCACCGCGTCCTTGCGTTCCCGCTCGATGAAGTGAGGCGAAGCAGCCAGATCCTCGGGTGACAGCCGGTCGGTAATCTCGGCGACCGCCAGAAAGGCGGCAAACCGTTGCTGTCGCGTCATGCCGCGAACGCCGACAGGCATCATGCCGTCACGGACGGCCGCGGCGGACGACCACCCAGGGGGCCCGTCTCAGCACCGGCTCGACCCACGACGGCACCGGCGCGTCCACCGTCAGCGCGATTGGCTCACGCAGCCGGATCAGGTCATGGGTCGGGGCCGGACTGCCAGGCATCACGACGCGTTCCACGCAAGTCCCTAATCTCTCGGTTCGCCCGTAACGGTCCAGTGTTTGTGCACGAGTCGCTGCTTTAACCTCAGTGCGGCTGGTTGCAATCTCGGAAACCATTGTTCCGGGGATAACCGATCTCCGGCGGCCCCCAGATGTAGTAGGGCGGGTAGGGCGGCCAGCACACCCTGGGAAGCGGCTTGCGGCAGTAGTCGTCCGGGGCACCTTGGCAGGGAAAACAATGAGGGTACCACCAGTGCAGCAGGCCGCCGCCGTACGGGTTCCAGCCGCCTGCCGGTTGCAACCGATGCGGGAACCGCTGCGGGGGTGCCTCGGGACTCCCACCCTCACCACCAAGTACCTGACCACACAGGATCAGGGTGAGCACGATTAGCGACGTCGTTACCTGACTTCTCATGCCATGCTTGCTCCTATCCGATTTGGTTGTCATCGCTCGCAGGACTCCCCAAGGCTCACGACGCCGGGGTAACTTGCCGGCCCGGGGTCAAGGAACCGGCCGAGGCGCCGGTAACGGTTCTGGTAACGATTCCGGGCCGAGAGCGGCTGGCGCCTCCAAGGGCGCGCCTCGAGCATCTCCGTGCTCGCTATCGGTAGTCCGTTGCAACTGTCCTTTCTGGTAACGTATCTCCCACCCTCCTCCAAGGGCTCGATAAACGTTGACCAAGTTGAGAGCGATGTTGCCCGCGGCGATCGCCAGTTGGTCTTGCTGCTGGACCTGCGTGGTTTCCAGATTAAAAACTCTGTTGAAATCGATGGTGCCGGTGCGGTACTGCTGCAACCCAAGCTGGGTGGCCGCCGTGGCCGCCTTGACGCTACGGTCAAGGTCCTCGGCCTGTTCCCGAGATCTCAAGAAGCCCCGGAGCGGAGTCTGGACTTCCCGGCCGGCCGCCAGGACCGTGTTCTGGTAGGTCGCAATCAGCTCCTGCGTCTTGGCCACCTGCAGGCGCACGTTGTTGCGGATCCGGCCGTAATTCAAGATGTTCCAACTGAAGCTGGGAAAGACGGCTCCGATGAAGCTCTTGGTCTCGAACAGCTTGGTCAGGTCCGCGGCATCCCAACCGATGAGGCCGTTGATGGCGATGGTGGGGTACAGGGCTGCCTCGGCCACTCCGATCTGAGCGCTCTGGGCCGCGACCTTCCGCTCGGCGCTGCGGATGTCGGGGCGGCGGCGCAGCAAGTCGGCCGGGATGCCCGTGGCGACCCAGGCCGGCGTGTTCGGCATCGGGGCGCTGCCCAGAGCCGGCCCCGGTCCCAGCTCCGGCTCCAGGTCGCGAGGCGGGAAGCCCACCAGGATACAAAGCGTGTCGTTGGCCTGCCCGAGATGGATCCGCAGGGCGGGGATGGTCGAGCGTGTCTGCTCCAGGACGGTCCTTGCTTGCTCCACGTCGAGCCTGGTCGTCGTGCCGACCCGGAATTTCTCCTCGGCGAGGGCCAGGACTCCCTCCTGAATCCGGACGTTGTCCCGCGCGATCTTGATGCGCTGCTGGGCGACCCGATACTGCGCGTAGTTCGTGGCGACGTCCGCCAGCAGGGTCACCAGGGCTGCGTCATAGTCCTCCACCGAAGCATCCAGGCTGGCATTGGTCGACTCGATGTTCCTGCGGATGCGGCCCCACAGGTCGAGCTCCCAGCTCAGGTTGAAGCCGTACATCCAGTTGGAGAACGCGAGCGAGCGTTCACCAGGTGGGAACAAGTTGAGAAGCGGGCCGACGAGGGGCATGTTGGAGTTGAGGTTGACCCGGCTGTACGACCCGGTCGCTTGCTGCGTCTGGGGGAAGATGTTGCCCACGGCGATCGCCTGGCCGGCCCGGGCCTCGAGGACCCGTGTGCCCGCAATCCGCAGGGTCGGGTTCTGCTCGTAAGCCGTAACAATCAGGGCGTCGAGCGTCGGATCCCCGAAGACCTGCCACCAGTCTTGCAGGTGGTGGTTCTGCACGCTGGGATCATTCGCCTGGATCCATTCCGCAGCCACGGGTGCCGGCGGCCGGCCGTAATTGGGCCCAACCTTGAAACCATTATGAATCCACTGCCCCGGGCTGGTCGTGATGCATCCGCTATTGAGCAAGACCGCGACCACCAGGCCGGCCAGCGCGGACCATCGCCAATGGCGAGGTCGAGAAATTCGGTGAGCATCATGCCCGTGTGGAAGTCGCCAAGACATCCGTCATTTCCGTCGTGTGTGCGTTCACGGCTTCCCGCACGCGAACATCGCCCACGGCAAATCGAGCACGATCCGCACAGACGGAAATATCGACCGAAGCCGAGTGCAGGGTTTAAGGAAGCTTCAATTCTGGGGCGGTGATTCACCTGTCCATGGCCAGCAGCAGCCGTGAATCGGTCCACTTCGATCAGGACCCAGCCTCCGTGACCGTCCGGCGGAACCGCGCCAGCGCCAGGGTGAACAGGACCACCCCAATCGCAGCCACGGCGGCGAAGTCCCGCCACACCACATCGAGCCCCGCCCCGCGGAACAGGATGGCCTGAGCGAAGCTGACGAAGTGGGTCGTCGGTGCGAACTGCACCGCCTTCTGGAGCGACTCCGGCATGCTGTCGAGCGGGGTCGTGCCCCCGGACAACAGGGCCATCACCAGGTACACCGACATCCCCAGCAGGGCGAACTGCGACATCGACCTTGCCAGGGTGGCCAGAAAGATGCCCAGCGACGTGACCGCGAACAGGTAGATCAGCTCTCCGAAGACGAACAGCGGAACCGACCCGGCGATCGGCACGTCGAGCACCCACCGGACGACCACCAGCAAGGAAATCGTTGCCGCCGTCGCCACCACCAGCGCGGTCGCCCATACCTTGGCGAGCATGATCTCGACCGGGCGGAGAGGCATCACCAGCAGGTGCTCGATCGTCCCGTGCTCCAGCTCCCGGATGACCGCCGCCCCGGTCAGGAAGAGCGCCAGCATGGTGATGTTGCTGATCAACTCGGTCACCGCCGAGAACCGGCTCTCGTACAGGTTCGGATTGTACTTGACCCGGGTGACAAGGCTCACCTCCGGGCCGGGCGCCTGCCCGAGGGCGAAGTTGGTCAGCTCCTGGACGGCCACGTTCTGGATGTACCGGACCCCGGACCCGGCCTGGCTCATCGCGGTGGCGTCCACGATCACCTGAACGGTGGTACTTCGGCGCCGCACCACGTCCGCCTGAAAGTACGGGGGGATATCGAGGACGAACGTGTACTGCCCGGCGTCCGTCGCCGGGTCGATCTCCTCGACCGACAGCCGTCCCGGGGTGAGAACAAACGGCCGGCGCAAGGCGGCGATGATCCGCCGCGACAGTTCCGACCGGTCCTCGTCCACCACGGCGACCGAGGCGTCCACCAGTTCCACGAGCGAGCTCTTCGCCGGCAGGTAGACCGCGATGGTGAAGGCGTACGCGATCAGCACGAGCAAGACGGCGTCGTAGCGGACGCCGTACAGCTCCTTCACCCCGAGCCGGTACACGTTCGCGACACTGTCCCACACGCTCAGGCCTCCTGCTTTCGGAGAAGGGCGCGGGCCAGCGCCAGGTAGACGACGACGAACGCCGCCAAGGCAAGCAGGGAGGGGGGCAGGTCGCGGAGGCCCAGCCCCTTGGTGATGCTCCCGACCGCGATCTTTTGGAAGTAGGTGCTCGGGAACAGCGCTCCCATCGCCCGCCCGCCGCCCGACAGGGAGGAGACCGGCGTGAGCAGCCCGGAGAAATGCACGGCCGGGAGGACGGACAGGATGCCGGTCGCGAAAATCGCCGCCACCTGGGACCGGACGAAGGACGACACCAGAAGTCCGAACCCGGTCGCCGCCCCGGCGTACAAGGCTGCCCCGGTCAGCAGGGCGGGGAGGCTCCCCTTGACCGGGACGCCCATCACGAAGACTCCGAGAAGGGCCATGGTGGCGAAGTTGACAAGGGCCAACCCGACGTACGGAAGCTGCTTGCCGAGGAGGAACTCGAGCTTGGTCACCGGCGTGACGTACAGGTTGACAATTGACCCGACCTCCTTCTCCCGCACCACCCCGACCGCGGTCATCATCGCCGGGATCAGCATGAGCAAGAGCATGATCACCCCAGGGACCATAGCGTAGATGCTCTTGAAGGCCTGGTTGTACCGGAAGCGGACGGCCATGTCGACCGGCGGGCGCTGGCCCCACCGCCCGGGGTCGGTCCGGGTGAGGGCGTTCAGGTACACCTGGTGGGCGCCCTCCACGTAACCCCGGCTGGTGTCGGCCCGGAACGGCATCGCCCCATCCAGCCAAAGGCCGACCTCCGGCCGCCGCCCCCGCCGCAGGTCGCGGCCGAAGCCGGGCGGGACCTCGATCGCAAACTTCAGCTCGTTGCTCCGGAGGCGCCGCTCCAGCTCGGCGTAGTCAATGATCGGCGGCTGCTCCCGGAAATACCGGGACCGGGCGAACTCGTCCAGGTACTCGCGGCTCTCGGGCGAGCGGTCGTGGTCCAGCGCCGCGTACGCCAGGTTCTCCACATCGAACGTGATGCCGTAGCTGAAGGTGACCATCAGCACGAGCGGGGCGAGGAGGGCGAACGCCAGCCGGATCGGGTCGCGGCGGATTTCGGTCGCCTCCCTGCGGGTGTAGGCCCAGAGCCGCCGCAGGCTGAACCGGGCGGGCGGTCCCGCGCCACCCCCGTCCGCCGCCGCCCTGGCCTGCGCCGGTGCGGGCTGCCCGGCGGTGTCGGGCAGGCTCCCGCCGCCGCCGGCCTCCTCCAGGTATGCGATGAAGGCCTCTTCCAGGGTCCGGGCGTTGCGGCTCCGGACCAGCTCAGCCGGCGGCCCCGCCGCCAGGACCTTGCCGGCGTGCATCAGCGAAATGCGATCGCACCGCTGCGCCTCGTTCATGAAGTGGGTCGAGATGAAAATGGTCACCCCGTCTCGCCGCGAAAGTTCGATCAGCGCTTCCCAGAAAACGTCCCGGGCCACCGGATCGACCCCCGAAGTCGGCTCGTCGAGGATCAGCACCTCGGGGCCGTGGACCAGGGCGACGGCCAGGGACAGCCGCTGGCGGACGCCCAGCGGCAGGCTGTCGGGCCGCACGTCGGCCACCTCGCGGAGCCCGAACCGGTCGAGCATCTCCCCCACCCGCCGGGTAACCTCATCTGCCGGCAGGTGGAACAGGCGGGCGTTCAGCTCCAGGTTCTGGCGGACGGTCAGCTCGGTGTAGAGCGAGAACGACTGTGTCATGTACCCCACCCGCCGGCGGGTGGCGAGGTCGGCGGCGTCCAGCGGCCGGCCGAAGAGTGACGCCGCGCCTTCGGTCGCCGGCAAGAGCCCGGTCAGCATCTTCATCGTGGTCGTCTTGCCGCATCCGTTGGAGCCGAGGAAGCCGAAGATCTCGCCCCGCTCGATCCGGAAGCTGACGTGGTCCACGGCGGTGAACGAGCCGAACCGCCGGGTCAGGCCGCGGGCCTCGATCGCGACGGGAGTGTCCCCCGCGGGACGCGGGGGCAGGGTGACCATCTCGATGCTGCCGCGAAGTCGGTCCTCGCCTGGATCGGCGTCCTGGGCCCTTGGCGTTCGATGAGCCACTTGTCATTCTACCGCCTCCGGAACTCCCGCAGCGCCTCGACAAACTCCGCGACGGTTCCGAAGGTTCGGACCCAGAGCAAGTTCTCCGTCAGTGGGGTTCGGGGCGCCTGACATGAGTCTATGCTCCTGGGTCTGGACGCTGATGATGTCGGAGGAATTCACGCATTCTGTCCGGCCTACTCGGCGGCGATGTGGGCCCCCTTCTCGGCCACCGAGCGCCTCACCAGCAGCATGAGGAGCGCCAGCCCCAGGCCCTGGGCGCCCGGCACACGGAAGACGTCGAGTTGAAGGTGAGTTGAGAAAGGAAAGCCGCCTCTGGTAGAATTGCTCGTGGGCAATGGTTCCTTTTCGGAATGGGAAATGCCATGAAAGTTGCCGAGATCGTACGGGCCGACGGCGCTCAGTTGGTGAAACTGCCCGAAGGATTTCAGCTAGAAGGGGACATCGTCTCCATTCGACGCCAGGGTAAAGCCATCGTCTTGGAACCGGTCAAGCCTGCAACCTGGCCGCCCGGATTCTTCGACCAAATCCACATCGACGATCCCGCGTTCGCGCGTCCCCCCCAGGGGCAAGTGCCACCGGCTCCAAGACTGGATTGAGCTGCCTCCGCGATGCGCTACTTGCTCGATACGAATACCTGCATCGCCGCGATGCGCCATGACGCGCTGGTGCTGCAGCGCATGGCTGCCGTGGCTCCCACAGAATGCGCGATCTCGACCATCACGACCTACGAATTGTATACCGGAATTGAAAAGTGTGCTGCTCCCGCGAAGGAGCTCGCCAAGGTCAATCTGTTATTGGCTACGGTTAGTGAACTCGGCTTCGACGAACAGGCCGCGAGAGAAGCCGCGCGTATTCGCGCTTTACTCGAATCTCAAGGCTGCATGATCGGGGCCCACGACGTCCTTTTGGCGGGTCATGCCCGGTCCGCTCGTCTCACGCTGGTCAGCGCCAATACGGGAGAGTTCAGCCGGGTGCCCGCATTGAGCCTGGAAAACTGGCAGGTGCCACCGGGACCGTAATGCGTCTGGCCTCATGGGGGAAGCCAGGGCAATGCTACGCCGCTGGCGGACTCGATTCCGCCAGAACGGACAGGATTTTGGCCGGCAAGGAATGAAAGATGAACACCACATTATTCTACTGTTGCGTGAGCGCGCCCGGTCTTTCAGGTCATCCGGCGAACCCTCGGCAATTAGCCGGCCGTGGTAGACCAGTACGACGCGGTCGCAATACTCGGCCTCGTCCTGGAAGTGGGTGGTCACCATCACGGTGACACCGTGCTCAACAATAGCGTTGAGGCCCCCGAACAGCCTGATTCGCCGCTTCTGTCCGGCCTACTCCGCTCCCATGTGAGCCCCCTTCTCGGCCACCGAGCGCTTCATGAGCAGCACCAGGAACACCAGCGCCGCGGCCAGGACGGCCGCCACCCAGAAGACATCGAAATAAGCCATCGATGCCGCCTGCTGATGCCGGAGGTCCGCTAGCGTTTGCAAGGCCATCTGCTGCGCCCCGGCCGCATCCCCGGTTTGCTGGAAGAAGAAGGCCCGGGCGTGCTCCAGGTAGGAATTCACCGCGGGGTTGAAGGGGTCGAGAAATTCACCGACGCGCGACGTGTGGAATTGGTCGCGGCGTTCCTGGAGGGTCTGGGCCATCGACGTGCCGACGCTGCCCCCCTCGTTGCGGAGCAGGGCGAGCAGCCCCACCGCCGCCCCGCGCAGGTGCCTGGGGGTGTAAATGAAGGCGGCCACGTTGATCGGGGCGAAGAGCAATCCCAGGCCGGCGGTCAGCACCATCCGCGGCCAGATCACCTGCCACGGGCTGACGTACAGGTTCATCTGCGACATCCAGTAGTTGCTGACCGCCACGACAAACAGGCCCGCCGCGATCAGCCAGCGGGCGTCGGTGCCCCGGCCCAGCAGGAAGCCGACGACCACCATCATGCTGATCGAGGAGATGCCCGCGGGAGACAACACCAGCCCCGCCGCGAGGGCGTCGTAGCCAAACAAGGACTGGAGCAGACCCGGCAGCGAAATGCTGGCGGCGTACAGGACGGCGAAGCCGCAGAAGATGATGACGCAGGACATGGCGAAGTTGCGCTCGCCCAGCACCCGGAAGTTGACGACGGGGTTGTCAATCCGCATCTCCCGGACGATAAGGACGCCGAGCCCCAGCAGGAACAGAATAAGCAGCGTCTGCACCCGCCAAAACGGATCGCCCATCCAGTCCCACTCCTGCCCCTTGCTGAGTACAATCTCCCAACAGGACATGACCAGCGAAAGCAGCCCCAGGCCGATGTAGTCGAAGTTCAGCGGCTTGCGGCGCAGCTCGGCCCGCTCCTTCTTGAGGTAATCCGGATCATCGACCAGGAAGTAGGCGGCGGCCAGCGCCAGCAGGCCCACCGGGACATTGATGAAGAAGATGTAGCGCCAGTCGTAGCTGACCACGAGCCAGCCGCCCAGCGTCGGGCCGACGATGGGACCGATCAGGGCCGCGATGCCGAACATCGTCATGGCCGCCCCCTGCTTCTCGGGCGGGAAGCTGTCTAACAAGACACCCTGGCTGCTCGGCTGGAGCCCGCCGCCGGCCAGGCCCTGGAGCACCCGGAACAGGATGATCTGCTCCAGGCTGGCGGCCATGCCGCACAGCGCCGAGGCGAAGGTGAAGACGAGGATTGACAGCAGGAAGTAATTGCGGCGGCCGAGGTGGGCCGAGAGCCAGCCGCTGATCGGCAAGATGACGGCGTTGGCGGCCAGGTAGCTGGTGATGACCCACTCGCTGTCGGTTTGCGCCGCCGACAGGCCGCCGGCGATGTAGCGCAGCGCGACGTTCGCGATCGTGGTGTCCACCACTTCCATGAAAGTGGGGATGACCACGGCGACGGCGACGAGCCAGGGGTTGACCGCCGGGCGGCTGACCGCGGGCGGGGCAAGGGCCGCGCTACTCATGTGGTGTGCTCCAGCGCCTGGCGCGGGTCTCCCGATCGCGCCGATGCCTGGTCAGGGTTTGGGGTCCGTGGGGCCTTGCGGAAGTGGGTGAAGCGGTTGCAAGACCTCTCCGGCGTGCGGCCCCGTGGGCGGTTCCTTGTAGTACACATAAGGGACGACCGACAAACCGACGAACAAGGGGACCTTGTCCGGGTCGTAGTCGGTCAGCTCGATGCGGACGGGCAGTCTCTGCACGATCTTCACATAGTTGCCGGTGGCGTTCTGCGGCGGGAGCAGGGCGAGGGCCTGACCGGTCCCCATGGTGAAGCCGGTGATGCGGCCCTCGAACTCACGACGGCTGCCGTACATGTCGACCTCGCAGCGCACGCGCTGGCCAATGCGCAGGTCCCCGAGCTGAGTCTCCTTGAAGTTGGCGTCGATCCAGATCTCCGCGAGCGAGCGGATGGCCATCAAGCTCTGCCCCACCTGGACGTTGTTACCGGGGTTCACGTTGCGGCGGGTGACCACGCCATCGATCTCGCTGACAATGTCGCAGTAGCGGAGGTTCAGCTCGGCCTGGTCCAGGTCGCGGCGGGCCTCGAGAAGCTTGGCCTCCGCCTGTTTGATGGGGGGCGCATGGGGGATCAGCTTGGCATAGACGTGATCGAGATTGCTGTCCTCAGGATCAAGCTTGAGCGCCGCATCTTTGACTTGTTTATAAGTAAGGTCCCATGCGGGCGGCGCGTAACCGACCTGGGCCGCGCTCTGGAGTAATTGCCCCAGCGCCTGACGCACGGAGGAGAAGTTCTCGGCGAGATCGGCCGGCGCCTCGCTCAGGTCGCGGCCCTCGGGAAGCTGGGCGGGAAGCCCCAGGCCGGCCCGATCCGCGTAGACGGTCTGGAGGGCTTGATCGACGGCCGCCTCGGCGACCTGGACCGTCTGCCGCCTCACGTCAAGGTCTTCCTTGCTGATCCCGCCGCTCGGTAGCAGTTCCTCGCCCCGCCTCAGGTTGTCGCGCGCGAGCGCCAGCATCGCCTTCTTGCTCTTGATTGTCGCCACGTCGGCTCGCAGATTGGCGACCCCGGTGTTGACCGCCTCCATGGCATGAAAGAGTTGGAACCGAGTGGCGACGACCAGGGCTATGAGGCCGCGCACGTGGGCCTGGGCGGCCACCAGGTCTGCTTCCGCCGACACCACGGCGGCTTGCTTGATCGCGAGTTGAACCTGGTAGGGTTCCTTGTCGAGCTGGACCAGTACGGCGCCTTTCTTCACCCGGTAGTTGTCATCAACCAGGACCCGGCTCACCTGGCCGGCGACTCGGGGAGCCACGAACGTCACGTGGCCGTTGACATAGGCGTCGTCGGTGGAAACCGTGTTGAGCATCGTTTCCACGACGGGAACAAGCCGGTAGCCCCCGAACGCTAACCCGACCACGGCCACTGCCCACAGCAATCGTTTTCGCCAGGGGTGCGGTGGCGACGCGCCGGGAGGAGAACCGGTGGTCGGGGCGGCATCATGGTCCGGATGAGCAGCCTGATCTGCTCGTGCGGCAGCCGAACCATCCTTCGCCAGAGCCCGTTCCGCCGCGCGAGGGGCCGGCCTGGGTTCTATCGAAGGTTCTGAACTCCGATCACTCGTGCTTGCCATGCTGGTACTTCCCATTTCTGTACCTGAGTGCCAGTAAGAATCTGGCGGGTACAGTGCTTTCGCCCGCTGCCTGGACGATCATGCAGATCACCTCACGACATTAATCTTTGCTTACCTCCACGCCTTCCGCAAGGACTCCAGGTTACGTTGTTGGGCCTCGGGTTGCCACGCATCACGACGCGTCCCATTGCTCGGCCAATCGCCGCCGGACCGAGCGCCGCGTGACGTGCGCGGCCGATTCCTTAGGGATCGCATGGACCATGACTCCGGGAGCATCCAGCGCCAGCAGACGATGGGCCTGCAAACCATGTGCCAGGAATCCTCCCGAGATGGCCTTGCCGACCACGAGGGCGACGACCGGATTTCGGCTCATGCGGGCCGTCGCATAGGCGTCGCCAGCCGCGCAGGAGGATTATTGGTCGCAGTTCTTTTTTCGCCGAAAAAAGAACTGACACCAATAATCTTGACACCAATAATCTTGTTCGCGGGTGGGGACGAGGTGGATCAGGTCCGCGACAATCTCGATTTGGAGCGCTGGTTTCGCTTACTCAAGGGGCATGAGCGTCGGATCCACGGCCACAAACATGCCGGTGTTCGGATCGTCCAAGAGGGACCGACCACAGCACTGGCCTTGGACGCACACAGGGCCCACCGCGGACTGTTCACCGCTGATGACCTCTTACCTTATCGTTCGGCACGCGTGCCCGAATGCCAACGTCAAGCGATGAAGCAGCGCAAAATCATGAGATAAGCCCGATCCAAGACCAAACGACCCAAATTGCTGGCCGAGTTGGAACGCCGATATCGAGCCTGTTCTAGCCGTGTTTAGAGCTGTTGAAAGGATAATCCTACAGCATTCTGGGCGTTACCCCCCTTACGGTGATTGCACAGATCTGGTCGATACCCTCTCCGGGCCGGATCGGCTTGGTTCCCACGCCGCACGAGGACCCATCAACCGACCGTTATCAGTTCACGATGCTTCGAGGGGCCAGGACATCCGCGGGGATCTGGCGGATGACCTGCACGGCGGCCTCGGACAAGGAGTAGTTGTCCACCGTGCGGGCTACGATGCGTCGGGCGGCGGAGGGGTTCAGAAGCAGGCGCAAGGTCAGATAAACGGCGGGGATCAAGCTCGGAGGGTCCTCGCGGGGGCGAGTGATTTCGTCCTGGCTGGCATCGTAGGGCGCGAGGTGAGCCCAGGCCCGGCGCAGCTCGGCCAGAAGGCGTCG
>Ga0187864_10003836_pt1 | contig 12094 bp, 6 predicted proteins | sample June2016WEW_11_4_FD_132985 | JGI IMG/M metagenome (GOLD analysis project Ga0187864, IMG submission 132985) | Peatland microbial communities from SPRUCE experiment site at the Marcell Experimental Forest, Minnesota, USA - June2016WEW_11_40 | ecosystem: Environmental > Terrestrial > Soil >... | reverse complement strand
GTGCTGCACTGCCAATCCAGTTCGCTGTACTCCGGCTTGCGCTCCGTCACGCCGTAAGGGGCGCGCAGGAAATTCTCCTCGATGCCCACGATGTCGCCGATCGCCCCGTCGTGAATGCGCCGCACGGTTTCCGCATAGCCGGTGTGGAAACGGCTTTGCAGGCCCGAGACGATGCAGAGCTTCTTCTCTTTGGCCAGGTCGCACGCCTGCTGCATCAGCTTGACGCCCAGCGGATCAATGCCGTGGGGCTTCTCCACGAAGACGTGTTTGCCGGCGCGGATGGCAGCCAGGGCATGAAACGGATGGAACTTGGCTGCGTTGGCAATCAGCACCACGTCCGAGGCTTCAATCACCTGTTTGTAGCCATCGAAGCCGGTAAAGCGGTGGGCCTCGTCCACGGTCACCTGAGCGCCTTTGGCCCCTTTCAGCACTTCGAGCTTGTCATTGATGCGGTCCCGGAAGATGTCGCACATGGCGAGCAGGCGCGCGCCGGGATCTGCCGTCAGCGCCTGGGCCGCCGCGCCGGAATTGCGGCCACCGCAGCCGATCATGCCGACTTTGATGATGTCGCTGCCGGCGGCGTGGGCGCTGCGGCTCAGATCGAGCGTGCCGATGGCCGCGGCGGAGGCGGCGACCGTCGAGGTCTTGAGGAAGTCGCGGCGGTTGATCGGTTGAGGGAGAGGAGTGTTGTCTTTCATAATCTTCTTGGGTATTTGTTCGCAACTAACACGGAGGCTATTTCTGCACCCACTCGATAATTGAGATGACGGCATTGGAGCCTTTGCGGGCGTTGACGGCGCGGATGAGCACTTTGCCGTCCGCAGTTTGGCCGGCGCCCACCGGGTGTTCCAACCATTTCCCGTCCTGGAACTTCTCAATGGTCCCCAAATCGTCTCCGGCGACGAACACCTTCTGTTTGCGCCCGCCCTCAAAGTCGTCGGGGTCAATGACATAGACGCGCACCAGGCCCGCGGCGCCTTTGGGCACGGTGAGTTCAAGCTCCGTTTCCTCGTTCCCGGCGCGGGCGTAGTAAATCGGCGGCGCCCAGCCGCTATAGGCAAAGCCGCTCTTGGCCGCCGCCCCGTAGCCCGGTTCGGCGAAGGTCACTTCCTTGCCCGGACGCCCGCACCGAACTTCGAGCTTCACGCCCCGGCTCTTGAGTTCGTCCGCTGACGGCAGCGTTTCCTTGTCGGGCCAGAACGCCTGCTCGGGCGCGGGCGCGCGCTCTGCCGCCGCCGGCATCGCCGGCAATGGCGCGTGCGGCTCCGTCTGATACCAATAGACGGTGGTGGACAATTGCAATGTGCTGCCGGGTTTGGAGAACTCGCGCCGGAAAAACGGGGATTCGTTGACGCCGAAGCCGATGGCCACGCGGAGCGATTTCTCGAAGCTGATCGCATCCTGAATGAAGAATCGGTAGGCGAAGGCTCCTTTCATGAAGGGGAAATAGCCGGTCAGCGGAAACATGCTCTGGCTTTCCGGAAACCCCCAACTGAACCCGAAGGAATCCTCCAGCCCCTGGAACTCGACCGAGGCCGTCTGTTCTCCATCAATGAAGAACTTCTCGTTCTCATCCACCGGGTAGCCGTCGCGGCCGGGGCTGCGGACCGTCACGTTCCAGCCGACGACCTTGCCTTTGCCCCGGGCTTCGAGCGCCACGTAATCCCGCTTGCCCAGCAGCAAGGCCTCCTGCCGCCAGCTCGCGTGAAAGTAACCGGTGTCGGCGAGCACCTTCTTCAGCGAGCGATAACACACATACGAATAACACGGCATGAGGTTCCACAACTCGTCGCCCGGCGCCAGCGGCCCGTCATAGACCAGCTCAACTTTGGCGGACTTGCGGAACGGCATCGGGAAATAGGCGTTGAAACCGCGGCGCACGTTCACCAGCGCCGTGTTGACCTCGTCGCGCGTGCCCGCCGGGTCGCAGAAGAAATCCACCAGCGGGCAGTCCACGCTCGGGGAAGCCTCGCCGTCCCAATAAATGCGCAGCAGCAAGTCGCGATTGAGCCGCTTGTGGCTCTGGTTAATCTGGCTCGCGCCGTAGGCGAAGTGCATCATCGTGATGAGCGCCGGCCCTTTCAGGTCGGCCACCACCACGCGTTTGGTCGTCTTGAACTGGACCGTCAGCGGATTCTCGATCCACAGGGCATTCTCCGCCTTCGTCCGGCCCGGCGTGCGCTTGGCCAGCCCCTCCAGGCCGGTCGCCGGACCGCCCGCCGCCGCCGCCGTACACACAGCCAGACCAATGCCCGCGACAATTATAGGTAACCGACCGTCGAATAAACGTGATGCTCTCATGCGCCGCATTCAACCGCAGCCGCCCCCCGCTGGCAAATGGAAAATGAGAAGGCGAAAGGCAGAATGTAGAATGTGGGAGGCAGAAAGCGGGGGACAGCAGGGGGAAAAATAAGCAGTCTTGGAAATAGACCGCCCTCAGGCGCTTTCCAAAATCATGTTGGCATATTGAATTGTATCGCCGGTCCGAATCAAGCCGACAGCCTGAGGCACCCGTTTCTTAAACTCCGCGTGAGGCTCATATTTCAACTCGATCCCGCGCAAGGCCTTGAGGAAGGCTGAACGCGTCGCCGCGGTATTCTGCTGAACGAACTCCTGCGCCATCCAAGCCTTGCCGATATTAAAATTGGGCCGCAGCGCCCGCAGCACGTCCAACACCGTGGGGACGTTATCCACCAGCGAGATGTCCACCGTCTCGATCATCGGCCAGAACGGAAAGCCTCGGTCAGAGATCACCAAGGTGTTGGTGTGGCGCACCCGCGCCAGGAGCGAGTTGATCTGCGGATTCAGAATGCCTGTTATGAGCATGGTAAGGTTGGGGTTCTCTAAAAGCTTCTCAAATCGGTGCTGGAGCGTTTGGGCAGACCGGGCGCCGGAGTGCGCCTGAGCACCAAATACTCGATGCCGAGTCTCTGGCAGTATTCCCTCTTCCCGCCTTTGTCGCCGTCCTCATTCTCAGCCAGCATCGGCACAACCACAGCGGCCGATTTGTAGGAATGATTCAGGAACACATTGCGGTTGTGATGCCACTGGCCAATGCACGTAATCCAACAACGCACAAAAAGGAGGCCCAACACCCCCATCAAAGAGCCCGCCGCCAATCCGCCCCCAACAATTACCACCGACTCTTCCCCGCCTTCTTCGCTCTGGCCCACCTCGCCTTGGCAGCAGCAGAAATCGCAGCTCTCCAGGCAGCACTCCTCTGAATCTTGGACTTCTGACCTACTTTGCCGGCCTTGACTTTAGCCCATCTTGCCTTTTGTGCTGCTCGAATGTTGGCTAGTCCCTGGGCGCTGATCTTCTTTTTTGGCGCTGTCCCTTTGATCCTCGCCCATCTTGCCTTTTGCGCCGCTCGCATTCTGGCCCTGCCGGCTGCACTGACCTTCCGCCTCTTCCTGGGTGCTTCGATTGCGGCAGTTTCATCAGAACCACCCAGAAGTTGACCGAGTTCCTTTTGCAGCGACTGGATTCTCTCCTGGATTTTAGCTGCCTTACGGAGTTGTTTTGGTGTTGCGTTAATCATAGTGAGGGGAGTGTGAATGGATTTGAAGTGGAGGTCAAGCCGACGAAACAAGAATCATGGGAATCCCCGGGGTGCAAATGAAGAGGAGCTTTTGTGGTTGGTTCATACTGCTGGCCTCGGATTAAACAACTCCTTCGCACTCTGGCGATCGAGCACAAGAATCGTCAACACCCCAGGCAACAGAACTCGTGCGGGAATGAAAAAAGGCCGATTCTTGCGAATCGGCCTTTGGGAAAGCGCGGGGTGGATTACTTGCGGAGCTTTCGCCAGAAGGCGAGCCCGCCCAGGCCGAGGGCCATCAGGCTGAATGCGCCGGGTTCGGGGACCGTTACGATGAAGGCCTGGATGCCCTGGTTCGAGCTCATGCAATAGAGATCCTCTGTGACGCTTCCATCTGCATTGAAGGTCGGAGCGCCCCAAGCCAGTTCGCCCGTTGCATTGACATTGGCGGTCAGGGTCCCCGTTGTATTGTTGCCGCTAGCCAGGTACACGGGATCAGTCGGGTCGGTCACATCGTATAGACTCACATGGGAATCGCCAATGCTCTGGACGGCGAGCAGCGCTCTCCCATCCACCACATTGTACGATAGCAGACGATCGGCGGTGGCCCCGGCCGGGTCGGGGATGGCTGGGCTGGCCAGAAGAGTCCCAGTTCCTCCTGAAAAGCTCGAGTAGCGGTACAACGAACTGCCCGCTGTGCCGATGACATGGCTGGAATCGGTAAAAGTAAGCCCTAAACGAAAATCGCCCGCGTTGGGCGGCGTGCCGGTGAAGCCCACCGCTGTGGCCGTGCTGGCGGTTGGGTTAATGATTGCGTAGCCGTTGTTGCCAGCGACCGACGGGGTGCTGTTGTAACCTGCGGCCAGCACAGTGGAACTCCCACTGCCGATCACAGCCAGGGTATCTCCAACTCTTGAACCGGCCAAACCGCCATTGCCGCTATAGGCGACAGTGGGCGCCGAGCTTTCGTTGGCCCAAGAGTAAACTTTGTACGGTGAGGTCGTCGACTGTACGGTCAGATTTCCCACGTAAATCGCCCCGTCGCCGCCAACGCCTATCATGTTCACGGCGTATGTTCCACCCGAAATGCCGGAAGTGTTCAGGCTGCCCAGGTCATTGCCCGTCGTTGGATCAAGGATGCGGATGTAGTTGCCTCCATTGCGGCTCACCAGATACAGGTGGCCGTTTCCGAACGCCAAACCGCGCTCCGTGCTACCCGTGGTCAGGTAGGTGTACGTGCTCCCATCTTGGCCGTTTGGCGCCAGCCAACCGTCGCTGCCAAAGGTCGTGAGCGGGGTCAGGGTGACTTGGGCCTGAGCACACAGGGCGCCAAGCAGGAATGGGATTCCAAACAATACAGCAAGTTTAGTTTTCATCTTGGTGGCTTTTTACGAGAAAAGGGCACTTCTTGTCAACACTTTCTTGCGACTTTTTTTGGCTCTCTTGCAACTCCTTTTGCCTTACTTGCGCGCGGGTGAGCTGAAGTGGAGGTCACAGCTTAGCCGGAATAACCGGAAACGGGGTTGTGGCGGGCTGGGGACAGCCGCGCACCGGCATCGTCCGTAAGGATGAGGAATTCTCGTCTTGCCAATTCGCCCCCGGTGAGCCAACCTGCCTTCAAACAGGGCGCGACCACGTGCCGAGCGACGACGATGGCCAAAGGGGTTGAGCGGGATAGCGAAGCGGCGGTGAATGGACTTCTCTGCCTGTCTGATCTGGCGGCTGTAGCGGCACAGCCGACCAGGCAGAAAAGCATGACGATACGATTAACTTTACGAGCGGAACGAAATGCCCCGGCGCAAGCTGGAGCGCCGGCATATTGCCGGCTTAAACCATTCGGACCGCGTAAGCCGGCAACATGCCGGCGCTCCGGCCTGCCCATAATCCGTGCGCGCTATGCAATATCCGGGTTAACCCTCCTTTGGCTGTTCACCTCAGTGTTTCCGGGCCGGGGCGCGCAGGTCATCGATTGCGACATCTGCGTTTATGGCGCCACCTCGGGCGGCGTATCCGCCGCCGTTGCCGCGGCGCGCCTGGGCAAGAACGTCGTGCTGGTCACCTACAACAACCACGTCGGCGGCATGACCTCCGGCGGCTTGGGCGTGACGGATATCGGCGGGACCAATACCGCCTATATCGGCGGCATTTCGGCGGAATTCTACCAGCGCGTGGGGCAGGCCTATGGCTCGACGACGCCCGTCTATTGGTTCGAACCGCACGTGGCGGAGCAGACCTTCTGGCAAATGCTGAGCGAGGCGGGCGTGCCGGTCTATACTAACCAGCTCCTGGCCTCCGTCACCATGTCCAACCAGACGATCACCCAGATCACAATGAACGATGGCACCATCTACCAGGCAACGGAGTTCATCGACACCACCTATGAAGGCGACTTGATGGCCCTGGCGGGGGTGACCTTCACCGTGGGACGGGAAGGGACCAACACCTACGGCGAGTCCTTCGCTGGCGTTGAAACGCCTGGCGGTTCCTACAACTACGACCCCTACGTGATAGCCGGAAACACCAACAGCGGGCTGCTTCCGTTTGTGCAGCCCGGCAGCCCCGGCACGCTCGGCCAAGGTGACAATAAGGTGCAGACTTACAATTTCCGCCTCTGCCTCACCCAGAACCCCACCAATCAAATTCCCATCGCCCCGCCGGCGGACTACTCGGAATCGCAGTACGAGCTTTTCCGGCGCTACATTGCTGCGCGCGTGGCCCAGGACGGCTCCGTGAACCTCGACCAGCTCATTAACATCCAGACCCTGATCCCCAATGGCAAGACCGACATCAACGCCGACGGCGAGCTGTCCACCGACTACATTGGCTACAACTACACCTATCCGACCAACACCTATGCCGAGCGCGACATCATTTGGCAGGCGCACGAGGATTACATCCGCGGCCAGCTTTACTTCTTCGCCACCAGCACCAACGTGCCGCTCAATGTGCGCACCCAAATGCAGTCCTGGGGTCTGGCGAAGGACGAATTCCAGGACACCGGCGGCTGGCCCCACCAGATGTATGTCCGTGAAGCCCGCCGCATGGTCAGCGATTACGTCATGCTGCAGCAGGATGCCCTGGGCAGCCGTTCGGCGCCCGACCCCATCGCGTTGGGCAACTACCCGCTGGACTCGCACCCGGTGGCGCGGCTGGCCGTGAGCGGCTATGCGCGCACGGAAGGCGGCGCCATCAGCGGCACCCCCCCCTACCCGTTCGGCATCAGCTACCGCTCGATCATCCCCAGCACCAACCAATGCCAGAACCTGTTCTGCACCTTTGCTCTCTCGGCCAGCCACGTCGGCTTCGCGCCGGTCCGCATGGAGCCGGTGTTCATGATGACCAGCCAAAGCGCCGGCACCGCCGCCGCGTTTGCCATTGACGACAATGTCCCCGTCCAGCAACTGAATTACCAGAAGCTCTCGGCGGAACTGCGCACCGATGGCCAGGTGCTCACTTGGCCGGCTTCCAACGGCAACACCAACGGCATCATCGTGGATAATTCCGACCCCAATGTGGTCATCACGGGCACTTGGTACGTGGGGGCCAACGCTGGTTACTGGGGCAGCAACTACATCCACGACGGGAATACCGGCAAAGGCACTAAGTCGGTGCAATTCAACCCCACGTTGCCCACCAACGGCACTTACGAAGTGGATGCGTGGTGGGTGGCGGCCTCCAACCGCGCCACCAACACGCCCTACTACATCGTGTCTGCGGCTGGAACAGCCCGCGTGCTCGTGAACCAAGTCAACTCCAGCGGCGGCTGGTTCAAGCTGCTCACCACCAACTTCAACGCGGGCACCGGTTCCAGCGTCACCATCAGCAACGCCGGCACCACCGGTTACGTCATTGCCGACGCCGTCCGCTGGCTGCCAGTGGGAAGCACCGCTCCTCCGCCGCCGCCGCCCGTGGTGGACCTGGTGGCCAGCGATGCCGTCGCGTGCGAGTTCGGCACCAATACCGCCCGGTTCAGCCTCGTACGCAGCGGCGACACCAACCTCCTCCCGCTGACGCTCAATTACACCGTCAGCGGCACAGCCGTCAGCGGGGTGGATTACGCCCCGTTGCCCGGCAGCATCACGATTCCCGCCGGCGCGCTCGCCACCAACATCGTGATCACGCCGCTGGGCAGCAACCTCGCCACCAACCAGGCGACCGTGACACTCACGCTCGTTCCGTCCAGCAATTTCACCGCCACCAGCCTCAGCAACGCCACGATCGTGATTCTCGACCGCCCGATCAACGTTTGGCGCCGGGCTAATTTCACGCCCGCCGAACTGGCCGACCCGTCCATCAGCGGCGATCTGGCCGACCCCGACCACGACGGCCTGTCCAATCTCATGAAATACGCTCTTGGCCTGCCCCCCAAAGCCCCCGCCCCCGCCAATTGGCCCTGCGCCAGCGTCGCGACCGGGTACCTGACACTCACTTATACCCGCGCCAACGCCGCTATCGATGTCTCCCTGGTGCTTGAGCAATCAAATGATCTGGTCACCTGGCATTCCGGGACCAACTACGTTCAGCAGCTCAGTGCTGTTGATCAGGGCAGCAACCAACTCATCACCGTGCAGACCCTTGCTCCCGTTGGTTCCAGCCCGGCCAACTTCGTCCAGTTCCGCGCCACGCGGCTGCCATAACTTTTTTATACTCACGCCTTGACCGATGACAAGATCGGGCGTACAAATGCGGAAGTCGGTCGCAACACGGAAATCAGGCATTGCCCGGCACGACTTTGTTGGCCACATGAATCAAACCCGTAAAACAAACGCGGCTGCGCACCGAGCCAGCCGCTCAGATTCAGCCCCACCTGATTCCAGGCCTCGCAAACAAGGATTCGCCTCAATAATGGCGTTCACCTTGATCGAGTTGCTCGTGGTCATCGCCATCATTGCGATTCTCGCCGCCCTGCTCTTGCCCGCCCTGGCCAAGGCCAAATCCAAAGCCCTGACCATTTCCTGTCTCAGCAACTACAAGCAGCTTCAGCTTTGCTGGTACATGTATGCCGGGGATAACGCGGACAACCTCGTCAACAACCACACTGAGGGCGATGCCAAGTGCGGCCCGAACGCCTGGATTACGTCAGGCTCGAAGCTGGGCGTCGGCTCGTGGACCGGCAACGCCCGAGTCGATCCCACCAATTGGGCGGTCGTCTATGGAATTCTTTACCCTTACAACACCGGCTACAAAATCTATCACTGCCCGGCGGACCTCTCGACGGTCAACGGTGAACCTTACAATCTGCGCTCGCGCAGCGTCTCGATGAGCGTCGGCATGAACTGGGTGGACTCCAGCGAAGCCACCCCTACCAATGGCAGCTTTGTGAAGCTGACTCAGATCATGAACCCGTCGCCGAGCAAGGCCTCGGTGTTTCTGGATGAAGCGGCCAACAGCATTGATAATAACGCCCTGGGCATCCATTCCGGCACGGCCACCGACCCCTACGGCGGAGCCAGCGGATTCTGGAACCTCCCCGCCAGCCGCCACGACAACGGGTGCATCCTCACTTTTGCCGACGGCCACGACGAATACTGGAAATGGAAAGGTCCCTGGATCCTCCAGGACAATGCCATTCCGGACACCTCCTCCGGTGATATGGGTCCCGGTTGGGGCGCTCCCTGCCCGCTCAATGATCCCGATCTGATGCGGCTGAAAGAAACCGTGCCGATCATGTCAGACTGAACCATCGTGAAAACTTTTTCTTCGGTCTGCGCCGGTACGCCAACCGATGCCAAACATAAAACAAAACATCCCAAAACCTATGAAACAGCGTAAAACAAGTTCAAATGATCCGAGTCGTTTCACTGCCCTGCTGGCCGGCGTGGCCGGGCAGCCGGTAAAACTAATCCTAACCGCCCTGCTCCTGACCGGTCTCGCCCATCAGGCCACGGCGCAAACCTGGAGCTTAGGCGGCGCTTGGTCCGCTGCCAACGGCGTTGGGCACCTGGCCAACACCGGCAATAACCGCGGCGTGGCCTACGGCGCGGTTTCCAACCAGGTCTTCGTGGCCACACGCAACGGGAGCAGCAGCGCGATTGACGTTTTTGATGGCACCGCCGGCACGCTTCTCAGCGGAGTGGGCGGGGTGAATGGAGCTTCGACCGTGGCGCCCGATCAGATTGGAGTGGGCGACGACGGGGTGCTCTACGCCATGCCTCTCGCCACCAGTGTTGCCGCCGGCAGCCCTCAAATCTATAGCTGGACGAATTGGAACAGCACCCCTTATCTGGCCTACCAGGGCGCCAGTGGCGATCCCGTGGTGACCGCATTCTCAGGCAAACGAATCGGTGATACCATCGCTGTAACCGGGTCCGGGGTCAACACCCTGATTGTTGCGGGCGTTGGCGCCTCCGCTAACTACGTATTGTTTCATACGGCGGACGGAGTGAACTTCACGCCCACCGCGATCACCAACATAACGGGCCTGCCCACTACTGCGGGAAACATTTTCGGCATTGCCTTTTACACCAACGGCACCTTCCTCGTTCTGCCGGGCGTGAACGCCTCCGGGCACAACGTTTACCTTGTTTCTTATCCGGCAAACTTCGCCAGCCAGACCGGGGTGACCGGAACGCTCCTGGGAAGCGCCGGAACTTTTACTACCAACTCAACCTATGCTCTGAATTATGCTCCGGCAGGCAAAATGCTGGCGGTGGCATCGACCGCCAGCGTCGGTCCCGATGCCATTGGCATTTTCAGCCTGACCAATTTCCCCACCAGCGCAGGCCAGTTGGCAACCACCAACTTCGCCACGCCGAATGCCAACGGCAACGCGACTGGCGGCGTTGCCTTGGGGGGGCAAGGCAAGACCAATTATCTCTATGTCCTCGAGTCCAACAATGGCTTGCAGGCTTACATGATCAACTTCACCGCCGCACCTCAGCCAGTTGTCCTGAGCGGGCCGTCGGGCGGCGTGACTAACGCTTATCCGCCCCAAACCTTGACGGTCACCGCCAGCGGCACCCTCCCGATTCATTATCAATGGTATGTGATTTCCGGCGGCACGACGAATCCGGTGGGCGCGAATACCAATTTTTACACCGTCACCACCCCGGTGACCAACACCTACTTTGTCATTGTCACCAACTCGGTCAACGCGGTGACCAGCTCGGTGGTGGGCCTCTCCCTGTTGACGCCGGTGACCAATTCGGTCGTCAGCCAGCTCTGGAGCGCCCCCATCGGGGCTCCTGCGTTTCTTGCGAATGACAACAACACGCGCGGCATTGCTTATGACACGAATCTGAACCGGGTGGTGGTTGCCAGCATGAGCGGTGGCGTCGGCCTTTATATTCTGGATGGCAATGCTGGCAGCAGCCTTGGCAGCTTGAGCACGTCCGGGATGTATGCGGGGGCTACATTCACTGTGGATCAGGTCGGAATCGCCGATGACGGTGCGGTTTATGCCGGCAACCTGGCGCAGGCCGGGCAAACTTTTGCCCTCACCCAATGGCCGGCAGCGACCAATACTGCGGCCGGATATCAGGCTTATCCGGGCGGCGATCCCGGCAGCGGGTCGGGTGATCGCTGGGGGGACACGATGGCCGTCCGGGGCGCCGGCACGGGCACACAGATTCTTCTGGGTTCCAAGGGCACTAACGTTGTGCTCTTCACCACCCCTGATGGGACCAACTTCACGCCGACGCTCATTGCCATTACCAATGTGCCTTCCGGCTTTGCCGGCAACGGCGTCGCCTTCGGCGCGGGCAATACCTTTTGGGCCACCAAGTACTCGGGCGATTTGTACGAAATTGCCTTCAACCTCGGGATTGGCACCGGCGGCGCCGTTCTGGACTTCACCGCGGGCAGCCAGTTCCCCTCTGCCATGACCGGCGTCGGCGTGGACCAGGTCAATAACATTCTGGCGAGCATCAACCTTTCAGATATTAACAATGATCTTCGGTTGTTCCAGCTCACCGGCACGGCGGACCCGCCGGTAATGTTCGATCAGGCCTTCTTCCCGTCGTACAACGTGAATGGCAACGCAAATGCCGCCATCGTCATGAAGTACCCGCGGGTTTACGCCTTGGACGTCAACAATGGCATTGTGGCTGTGACGTACGGTGTGCCCGCGACGACCGCCCCGGTCATCACCACGCCGCCGGCCAGCGCGACCGCTTACACCAACGACCCCGCGGTTACGCTGTCCGTGACCGTCTCCGGCTCACTGCCGCTCTATTACCAATGGCAGTTTAATGGCACGAACATCTCCGGTGCGACATCCCAGAGCTATACCCTCCATTATCCCCCGCTGAGCGCCGCGGGAAGTTATGATGTGGTGGTTCACAACGTTGCCGGGAGCCAAACCAGCACGCCGCCGGCGGTCCTGACCCTCCTCACCCCGACCGTCAGCACGGTTGTGACTCAGCAGTGGACTTTGGCGGCGGGTTCCAGGTCCTATCTGGACGCTAGCTCGTACTATGTCCGTGGCCTGGCGTATGACACAAACACCGGCACTCTGCTCTTGTGCGACCATTCGGTGCCCAATATCTACGTTCTGAATGCCGCCAACGGCAGCGATCTGTTCACCCTCAACACAGCCGGCTTGCCGAATGTGGG
>Ga0187864_10003832_pt1 | contig 12103 bp, 7 predicted proteins | sample June2016WEW_11_4_FD_132985 | JGI IMG/M metagenome (GOLD analysis project Ga0187864, IMG submission 132985) | Peatland microbial communities from SPRUCE experiment site at the Marcell Experimental Forest, Minnesota, USA - June2016WEW_11_40 | ecosystem: Environmental > Terrestrial > Soil >... | reverse complement strand
ATGGATTATCTCAAGGAAGGCATCGGTCTTCGCAGCTACGGGCAGCAGGACCCGCTGGTCGCCTACAAGCGCGAAGGCCACGAAATGTTCCAGCAGATGATCTCCCGCGTAAAGGAAGAAACCCTCCAGAAGCTCTTTCATATCCAGATTCAGCGCGAGGAGCAGTTGCAGGAGATGCGTGCGGAACAGGAAGATCAGCCCATGTTCTACGGGCCGCCCGAAGGGGCTCCAAAGCAACAGGCCGTAAGAAAAAACGGAAAGGTTGGCAGAAATGACCCCTGTCCCTGCGGAAGCGGCAAAAAATACAAAAAATGTCACGGTCAGTAGAGGCGCATTCGAGGTCCCGGGTTTTCTTGCAGGCGCTGTTGAATCGGGGATGCGCTACAGCGGCAGGCTTGACCTGGCGCTGATCTGTGCGCAGGACCCTGCGGGCTGCGCCGCTTCGGGTGTTTTCACCAGGAACCTTTTTTGTGCGGCCCCGGTGGAACTCTGCCGGGAGCGCCTTGAAAAACGCAGGGCAACGGCAATCCTCGCCAATGCGGGAATTGCCAACGCATGCACCGGCAGGGAGGGAAAAATCCGTGCGATTGAAATGGCCCGGATTGCCTCCGATGCGCTTGGCTGCCCGTCCGATTCGGTGCTCGTTTGCTCGACCGGGGTTATCGGAATGCAGGTGGACGTCGAACCGGTCGCCCGTTGCATGCCCCGGCTCATCCATGCGCTCAGGCCGGATGGGTGGCAAGACGCCGCCAGGGCGATAATGACAACGGATACCGTCGAAAAAATGGCGAGCGCTCGCATCGAGTTGGGTGCAGGCTTGAGTGTTACCATCGCCGGCATTGCCAAAGGTTCCGGTATGATAGCTCCCGATATGGCGACCCTTCTCGTATTTGCCTGTACGGACGCCGCCGTAAGTCCTGAAGTCCTGGATCATTGGACCCGCGCCGGGGCGGACAGCTCCTTTAACTGCATAACGGTTGACGGCGATACAAGCACCAATGATTCGCTGATCGTGCTCGCGAGCGGAGCGGCTGGGAATACACCCATAACTGACACAGGCGGCAGCGAGAGCCGGGCTTTTGGCGGGGCGCTCGCCTCGGTTCTCCGTGACCTGGCGTTACAGGTCGTGATGGACGCAGAGGGCGCCACCGTGCTCGTCGAGATCGAGGTCAGCGGCGCCGCCGACCGCGAAAGCGCAAGGCAGGTAGCGTTTACCGTAGCCAATTCGCCGCTGGTCAAAACCGCCTTTTTCGGGCAGGACGCAAACTGGGGCAGGATAGTCGCGGCCGCCGGAAGGTCCGGCGTGAAGCTGATTCCCGAACGGGTGGCCCTTTTTTTCGAGGACCTTTGTGTATTTGAGAACGGCGCCCCGGTTTTGGGGGAAGAGATCGAACAGAAGGCGTCCCGGATATTCAAGCAGAAGGAAATACACGTCCGGCTGGACCTGGGACTGGGAGACGCCTCCTTCACTGCCTGGACCTGCGATTTTTCCTTCGATTACGTGAAGATAAACGCCTCGTACAGAAGCTAGGGAGCGGGGAGCGGGAAGCGGGAAGCAAGAAGCAAGAAGCAGGAAGCGGGGAGCGAGAAGATGGATAGTCTGAATATTGAATTCACGATTCATGTGTGGCAGGAAGGGCGCCAGTTTATAGCTCACGCCATGCCTTTGGATGTCATAAGCGCCGGGAATACCCCGGATGAGGCCAAAAAGGCCCTGGATGAGGCGGTCAGGCTTTTTCTCCTGACGGCTTCCGATATGGGGACCCTTCATGAGATCCTGGAAGAATGCGGGTACCAATGTGACAAGGGGACCTGTGTCGGCCCGGCATGGATCGCTATCGAAAGGCACACCAGCATGATCGGATTGACTTGATGCCCAAGCTCACGCCGCTCCATTGGAAAACCCTGGAGAGAGTTATCCTCGCGGCGGGATTCCGGTTTGCGCGGCAGGAAGGGAGCCACCGATCCTATGTAAAACAGGGAATATTGCGCCCAGTTGTGATTCCAACCTATGATGAGGTGCCGGTAGCCATAATTCGAAATAATCTGAAAACCGCAGGTATTTCACGGGAAGAGTTTTTCCGACTCTTGATGAACGAGTGATTTCTCGATCTCCGGAAAAAGGTGCCATTCCTCCTTGAAGGACCGGCTTCGGTCGCCTCCAAATCACATCAATGAAGAGCGGCTTTATACGCTTTAGAGCGGAGAAGCAGGGAGCGGAGCCTTGATTCTCGCTTCCCGCTTCTTGCTCCATCCTACGAGGAGTTTTTCCCTTTTTGCTTTCGACAATTTGCTCGAAAGGGTCAACTTGACTTATGACCCGTTTAATACTATTTCGCTATCAAACATTAAAGTAATTGTGGTATAGTCCCCTTCTGAATTGTTCATCAAGGAGGGGACCGACGATGAGAAAAACTGAGCTTAAAGATCATCTTGAGCAGGCGGAAATTCGGAAGGAGATGCAGGCCTCTGAGAGCCGGGAGCAGTTCCAGCGCTGGCAAGCTATCTATCTGGTGGGAAAAGGCCTACGCGTGGAACAAGTGGCGGAATACATTGGCATTACCAAGGGCACGGTCTATCAATGGATTTTTCAATATAACCATGAAGGACCCGAATCATTCCAATTGCGGGGCCGGGGAGGAAGGCGATTCGGCCTCATCTCTTTTGAGGAAGAAGCGGATTTTTTGGAACACTTGAGAGCAGAGGCTGCAAGAGGAGAGATAGTCGGAGCATTCTGGCTACGTGAAAGACTGGAAAAGAAGCTGGGGCATAAAGTATCAAAGGATTACCTATATGATCTTTTGCATCGCCATGATTGGCGGAAAGTCGTGCCTCGGCTAAGGCGCCCCAAAGCTGATGTAGAGAAGCAGGAAGAATTTAAAAAAAACTCCCGGAGTTGGTGGCAACCGCCGCCCAGAGCTTCCCGCCGGAAGATACCAGGCCACTGAAGATGTTTTTCGAGGACGAAGCACGGTTTGGGAGGATCTCGGAAATTTTCAGTTGTTGGGCGCCTGAAGGCGTAAGGCCTGTCATTCAGGCCCAGATCGTAAGGCAGTATACCCATATTTTCAGTGCAGTATGCCCGCACGATGGTGAATCGTTTTCGTTGATTTTGCCCTATGCCGATAGCGAAGCAATGGAAATATTCCTGTTCGAATCATCTACCAACCACCGTACTCTCCGGAAGTAAACCCGGTAGAGCATCTGTGGGAACATATCAGGGAGAAGTTCTTACGACATGGTTATTGGGCCTCAATGGACATTCTCGATGCTGTGCTCGAAGAAATCATTGTCCAAGTGGAGAAATCGAAGAGCATAATTCAGAGCCTGGTAGGATTTCATTGGGCAATTGTTTAGTATGTGATAGCGAAACAGTATTAAGTCGCTATTGTTCGGGGAATTCTCGACGGTGGAAGAAGAGTGAAATATCAGTGAAGCAAAACCACTAAAAATCGGTAGAGTTAAGGTAGGACCTCAGGTTGACTTTCTTCTGTTTCAACCCGAGCTTTGATCGGAGAAGATAGCGGTGAGTCATGACAGTATTCAGGGAGATCCCGAGTATCGAGGCGATCTCCTGGTTTCTCCTGCCGGCCTTGACAAGGTTTGCGACCTGGACTTCCATCGAACTGATATGGGCGTGCTTAAGCGACAGATTTTTCAGGAATGGGGAACAGATTTCCGACAGATTTGTCTCCAGGGCCTCAATATACGCTTTATACTCTTGACTAAGATGACCATTTTTCAACTTCTCCACGTAGGGCAGAATCAGTTCCTTTACATTGGAGACAACATGCGCGCCAAGTTTCTCCTTTTCTCTCTCCGCCCGTTGAAGGAGCACTCCCATGGTAATATTCAATTCCCGAAGTTCCCTCTGCATGTTACGTTCGCGATCGATCCTTTCAATCTTTGCCTTGAGTTCCGGCAACTGGAATGGTTTTGCTATGAAGTCAGCCGCCCCGGCCCTGATTATGTCGCTGTAGGTATAAACACCGGTATGACCGGTCATCATGATCGTATCGAGTCCGGGGTCGATTTTGAGAATTTCACTGAGGAGTTGCAGGCCGTCGATGCCCGCCATTTTAATATCTGAGATAACGAGATGGAAATCGTTTCGTTTTATTGCTTTCAGCGCTTTGGTCGGATCGGTGGCGCTCTCGCAGGAATAACCGGAGGACCGCAAAAATTTAGTCAGCATGGCGCAAATATCTTGTTCATCATCGACGACCAGGACCTTTTTAATTTCCCTTCCCAAATCAGCCCCCTTTTTGCGCATCGAGAATCTTTCGGACCGCCTCGGATATTTGCCCCATGCCATAAGGCTTCATTAGGAGTCCAATCCCAAGCTCTTTCACGCTGTTAGGAGTAATTTTTTCACTAAACCCCGTGCAAAGCAGGATCGGGATATCGGGCCGGAGCCGACGGATTTTTTTGGCAAGATCCAGCCCGGTCAAATTTGGCATGGTGTAATCAGTAATAATCAGATCAAACTCGTTTGGCCTGGCGCTAAAGACTTCAAGAGCACGAAGGCTATCCGTCTCGGTGGTAACCTTATAGCCGAGTTCCTCTAAGATTGCGGTTCCCATTTCAACAATCGTCTGTTCGTCGTCCAGGAGCAAAATACTCTCTGTACCAATTGGAGCCTCACGAGGTGTCTCGATAGGAATAGGAGTTGCTGTTTCTATCCTTGGAATGTAGACACTGAAAGTTGTACCTGTCCCAGGTTCGCTTCGCACGGTAACGGCCCCTCCGTGCCGTTTGACTATGCCATGTACAACAGCCAGTCCGAGCCCACTTCCTTTTCCCACTTCCTTGGTGGTGAAGTAAGGGTCGAAGATGCGCTCCATAGTCTCTGCATCCATCCCACACCCAGTATCTGAAACCGTCAATCTCAGGTATGCGCCTGGCTTGAGATCAACTTTTAACTGATCGTCCAAATCGTTTTGGCTCAAATCTACGGGGGACAGGCGAACTTCCAGAATGCCCTTGCCATCCATTGCATGGGCTGCGTTGGTGCAAAGGTTCATCAACACCTGGTGGATTTGAGTTTGATCGGCCAGCGCGACACCCTTCCGGATCTTTTGCCTCATTTCTATCGAGGTTGGGAGCGAAGACCGCAAAAAGTTAAGGGCCTCCTGGATAATCGAACTTATATCGGCAGGCATTCTTTGCTGCTCTTGAGTGGAGCGGGAAATCGCCAGGATTTGCCTGATCAGTTCTTTGGCCCTTAGAGATGCATTGAGCACCCGCTCCAAACTTCCTCGCAGTGGACTGGACGGAGAAAGTTCAAGTAGCTCCATTTCCGTGTAGCCGATAATAGGCTGCAGTATATTGTTGAAATCGTGCGCTATGCCTCCGGCAAGCATACCGATGGCTTCCATTTTCTGTGATTGGCGGAGTTGTGTTTCGATCTTTTCCTTTTCTTCCTCCGCACGCTTACGCTCGGTGAAGTCCCAGGCAAGGCCTTTCACCCTCACTGCCTGACCTGTTGGATCGCGGAACAATTTTGCACGGGCGATGATGTAATGGACGCTTCCATCAGGCCAGACGGCTCGGTACTCCGTTTCATACGGCACATCCTGTCCAATGGCTCGTGCCAATGCCGCCTTGAGCACCTCACGGTCGTCAGGATGCACCGCGTTGAAGAACTCATCTGCGGTTCCGGTGAATTTAGCCTGGTCGATACCCAGAAGGCGGCAGACCTGATCGTCAAAAAAATGTTTGTCTTTAATTAAGTCCCATTGCCACACTCCCATATTCGCAGACCGCAGTGCAAGATCGAGCTGTGACTGGTTCTCCTGCAGGACCTGCTCGGCTGCCTTACGCTGAGAAATATCGCGGCAGACGCAAAACACAAGTTTTTGCCCAGCCAATTCAACACCATTGTGACTAATCTCGACATCATAGATCGTGCCGTCCTTACGGCGATGGCGCGTCTCGAAAACACTACCCTCCGCATCGGCAAGCCGCATTCGCTCCAGTAGATTCTCTTGTGTCCATTGAATATCCCAATCCCATACGTGGAGCTCACTGATTTCTTCGGCAGAGTATCCAAGCATCTCGGCATACCGTTGATTCGCCTCGTATACCTTGCCGTTCTGGTCAAGGACAACGATTCCGTCTCTGGACTGCTCGAACAGGATGCGTCGCCGGATCGCCTCTTCCGCCAGCGCCTCTTCCGCCTGCTTACGTTCGGTGATATTCGCAATCAAGCCATCGTAAGCTATCAGTTCTCTCCGCTCGTCGTAGTGTGGCACGGGTGTATTTCTCACCCAACGGATTGAACCGTCTCGATGAATGATCCGATGTTCTAAAGGCGATACCTCTTCTCCGGAGATTACCCTGGCGGCCTGATCTATCACAGCATCCCGGTCTTGCTCATAGACCATTTGATACCAGAGGTACGGATCAGCCTCGTAGTCTTCTGACGTATAGCCTGTCACCGCAGCGCAACCAGGACCATGAACAGTGGCCAGTGGACGGTTATCTTGAACTTGCACCGTGTAGATATAGTCCGTGACCGATTCGAGAAGCTGCTTATAGCGCTTTCCGCTTTCTCGCAACGCCTCCGCCGCCCGCTTGCGTTCGGTGATGTCGCGAATGTTGCATTGGATGACTTTGGCATGGTCCACCTGGTAAACATTGCTGACAAACTCCACGGCGATAGACCGCCGATCGAGGGTTTCCAGCGGTAAATTCTCGTAACGGATGTATTCGTTATCTTGCAGGGTCTTGAAAGCGTCCTTGGACGCGGCAATGTCCTTGAATACACCGAGTTCCCAGATATGTTGCCCGCATATTGCGCCGTAAGAATAACCGAGCAACTGCAACAGGAAAGGATTGACATCAACCACCTTGCCCGTATCGGCCTCGAGAATCAAGATACCGTCCTTGGCTGATTCAAAGAGCCGCCGGTAGCGTTTCTCGGAATTTTGACGCGCCTCCACGGTGTTGGCGAGGCTAGGTTGGTTTTCGCCATTTGTGTTTGACATAGTCACAACCTCGATAAAGTTGTCTTCCGGCTAATATGTTACTGCGCATTTTCTGCATATCTCCAGCACGTGGGGCGGGTCTTCGATGCTTGACGCAGCAAGAAGGTTCCGTCTTAAGGTTGTTCACGGGGACTACCTCACACAGACCCTTTTTGGTATTATAACCAACAATTCAATTATGCACATTCAATTATGCACAAGTTAATTATCCTTAAGGTCCTAGCAAAGATTTTCGGATACCCTGTGCGCACCCTTCTGTCTAACATGCACCATGTAAGAATATCCCCAAAATGGAGAACTAACGATGCTCAATCATCTTGCCAGAAGGTAGAACCTGACCGGAGAGACCTGGCATAAAAAGCATGATCCGGATGTGCTTATCTTCTGAGTCGTCAGGAATTCAAGGGCCGAAAGGGCTGCCGACACCATCTTTCAGCCATCTATCCCAAGTGGTCCAACACTTGTCTGACTCTTGCGGCAAGCTCATCGCTTCCGAAAGGTTTCTGGATGAAATTTACTCCTTCGTCCAGAATGCCGCGATGTGCTATCAGGTCGGCGGTATAGCCCGACATATAAAGGCGCTTGAGGTTCGGGCGGATGGCGCCAAGCTGTTCTGCCAGTTCCCGGCCGTTCATCTCCGGCATCACCACGTCGGTGATAAGCAGGTGAATATCACCCGGATGATCTTCGACAAGATGAATGGCGTGTCCCGGAGTCGACGCTGCAAGGACCGTGTAGCCCAGATTTTCGAGAATCATCTTGCCGAGGTCCAGGATCGCTTCATCGTCCTCGACCAGCAGGATGGTTTCCGTACCTGTGGGGAGCTTGTCGGCTGCCTCCTCAGATGGGACCTGTGCGGTTTCAGCCTCGAGCCGCGGCAGGTAGATTTTAAACGTGGTCCCTTTCCCCGGCTCGCTGGTGACATAAATAAAGCCGTCGTTTTGTTTAACGATGCCGTAAACGGTGGACAATCCCAACCCGGTTCCCTTGCCCAGTTCCTTGGTGGTAAAAAAAGGCTCGAAGATATTCTCCCGGACTTCCTGACTCATACCCGCTCCGGTGTCGCTCACGGTCAGCAGGACGTATTCTCCGGGAATGAATTCGGGGGTCTCTCCATTGGAATCGTCGACCAACACGTTCTCGGTCCTCATGGTGATGGCGCCTACTCCGGAAATGGCATCGCGGGCATTGACCGCAAGATTGGCCAGAATCTGGTCCACCTGGGAGGGATCGATTTTGACTTTCCACAGATCGAGTTCCGGTACCCAGAACAGGTCGACATCCTCGCCGATGAGCCGCCTCAACATGTTGAGCATGCCCGAGATCGTGTCGTTCAAATCCAATATCTTCGGGACGGCGGTCTGTTTGCGGGCAAAAGCCAGCAGTTGCCGGGTAAGGTCTGCTGAACGCAGGCCCGCTTTGAGGATCTCTTCGAGGTTGTGCTGGAGTCCCTCAGTGGAAACGCCCTTATTTAAAGCCATTTCCGCCCGGCCGATGATCACGCCGAGCATGTTGTTGAAATCGTGCGCCACGCCGCCGGCCAACCGCCCTACTGACTCCATCTTCTGGGCCTGAAGCAGTTGTTCCTCAAGTTTTTTCCTTTCCTTCTCTTCCCGCTTGTATACCGTGATATCGCGAAATGTGACCACGGCCCCCACAACTTCACCCTCTTCAATAATAGGCGCGCTGCTGTATCTGACCGGAAAACCTGTCCCATCCTTTCTCCAGAAAACTTCTTCCGCAAACTGGCTGAATTTGCCGTACCTGAAAGCTTGAACAATCGGACAATCCTCTTCAGGGTACGCCCCTCCATCTTCTCTGGTGTGATGATAAAGGTCATGACTCTTTCGACCGATGAGCTCATCGGCCATATACCCCAACATCCCGGTAGCGGCAGGGTTGACAAAGGTGTGTCTTCCCTCCCGATCCAATCCCAGAATCCCTTCTCCTGCCGAGTTCAAAATGAGCTCGTTCTGACGCCTGAGCCGTTCAACTGTTTGGTCTGCCTGTTTGCGTTCGGAGATTTCCCGGTACAACCGTTCATTGGAAGCTTTGAGGGCGGCCAATGTCTCCTTGATGCCGCTTAGGTCCCTTGCGACACAAACGCTGCCAAGGGTTTCCTTTTGGCAGTCTTTGAGCAAGCCAATGGAAATTTCAAGTGGGGCAATGCTGCCATCCTTTCTCTCCAGTCTCATTTCCCATTTCTTAACCGAGCCTTCCCGGCGCAAGCTCATAAGCATTTTTCCGAGATGATCTTTATCCGCGTATAGATCATAGGCAGACTTTCCCTTCATGTCTTCAAAGGTATAACCGATGAGATCCTCTGCCATTTTATTCCACCTGATAAACCTTCCATCATTATCCACAATGCCGATGGCATCGGGCGAATCCTCAAAGATATTCTCGAGGTAGGCATTGGTTTGCCTGATCTCCTCTTCCATCAGCTTGCGCTCCGTAATGTCCGCGTAAGTTCCCAGCACACCAATCACCTGGCCGTCCCGGTCATACATGGGCACCTTGCTGGTCATAAGCCAAGCCTGAGAACCATCCGGCCTGATTTGCGGTTCTTCATAGTTGAGCTTGGGCCTGCCGCTCTCCATCACCTCACGATCGTCGGCAAGATAGCGGTCAGCGGTTGCTGCAGAGGCGGTCTCGTAAGCGGTCTTGCCCACGAGCTTACCTGGGTCCTCATAGCCGTAATCCAGGGCGAAAGCCCTGTTGCAGCCAAGGTAGACCGAGTTTCGATCCTTCCAGAACACCCGCTGTGGGACATTGTCCAAGACTGAGCGGAGCATCTGACGCGAGTTGAACAGCTCGTCCTGCGCCCGCTTGTGCTCCAACAGTTCTTGTTCTAACAGCCTGGTGCGCTGCCTTACCTGTGCCTTGAGAGTATGATTCCATGATATGACCCCCAGGAGAATCAACGCTATCACGAGAAGCCCAGCGCAAACAGCGACCCGGAACTTCCTGCTTCCAACGATTGTTTGAGGGCCGATAGCAATCCACTTTCTGGCGATGACATCACGATCCTCGTCAGTTATGGATGACAACCCTTTATCCAAAATCCGATTGAGAACAGGCCAGTCCTTCCTGGAAGCAAAATGCAATCGATATGTAAAGCCTGTATCGCCGGCAACACGAAGGTTTGTGATTCCCGCCTTTTCGATGATGTAGGATGCACGTGATATCTCAACAACCATTGCGTCAGCTTCGCCAAAGGATACCTTTATCAGTCCGCTCAGTTCATCTTTGACCGGATAAATATCCAAATAGCCGTAATTGGCTTTCAAGAACTCGTGAACTGCACTGCCTTCCGAGCACACAATCTTCAAACCTGTCATTTTATCGAGGATGAAAGCGCCCTCCATATTCTTTCTCACAATGATCATGTTGGGCAGTTCAATGTAAGGATTTGAAAACAGAAGGTACTCCAAGCGATCCTGGGTTTTATGAGCTGCGAAAATCATATCAATGTCGCTATTTCTGGCGGCTTGCATGACCTCATTCCAGGTCGAGTAATACACCAGCTTAAAATCGCATCCGAGATGGTGCTCCATAAGTCTTATGTAGTCAATGGAAAGTCCTTTGTAATCTCCATCTGTTTCGCCACGCAATACTTGAGGAGGGATCTCGGTTATACCGATCCGTATAGAGGCGGTATGCTCCGATAACCACTTTTGCTCGTCGGGCGTGAGAAGATCTTTCCGGTTAACCTTGTTCTGGTCTGCACTAACCCCAAGACAAAGGACGAAAAGGATAACGAGTGATATTGTGCACAGGATCGATCTCAGATGGCTCATATCAACCTTTGCATTATACTATGCCTTTGGGCTGAAGGATATCCTACTGCTTTTTCTTCCTTCGCACCGTATGGCAGGAAACCCGCAGCCAGGCGGCCAATCGGGAATCGGCTATAAAACGTTTCATTGAACTGCTGCGTTATGCAGTGAAGCAGGTTCCACCAAAAAAGAAGGCACGAGTGAGCCGAGCGGCAAAGCTCAGCGGCAGGGAGGAGAAAAAGCATCGCAGCATGCTTAATCATTGGAGATCGCAATGGGCGCCCACGGAGGATAGGACCTAGCCAGGGTGATGAAAAAGGGTCCTCTGGTGGGAGAAACTCACCCTGCTAAGGCAACGGGTTCCCGGAGCAAAGGCCCCTATTGTGAAATCCGGCAAAGCAGAGTAGAGAATCCGGTCTTTGAGATTGTACATCGAGGTCGCAGCAGGAGTTGAAGATTCTTCAACCCCTTACGGCTATTCCTCCCACCATCTGAGCAAGGCGCTTCCCCACGTAAAGCCGGCCCCGAAAGCGGCCAGCACCAGATAGTCGCCCTTTTTCACCCCGGGGTCTCTTTCCACCACTGCTTCGTAGAGGCCGAGCGGAACGCTCGCTGAAACCGTGTTTCCGTAGTTTCCAATGTTTGCAATTACCTTTCCGTTTTCGATATTCATGCGCCTCGCGGTGGCTTCTACGATGCGGTTATTTGCCTGATGCGGGATCAAGAAGGTGACGTCATCGCCGGTAAGTCCGTTTTTTTCAAGAATCTCGGCCGCAACGTTCGACATTTCGCTTACTGCTGCTTTGAAGACGGCACGGCCATCCTGAAAGACGAAATGTTCCTTGTTATCCACGGTTTCGTGCGTTGCGGGCCTGCGGCTTCCTCCACCTTTCATACAAAGGTATTCCCCTCCGGAGCCGTCAATATGCAAAATAAAATCGAGAATACCAAATCCGGGTTCGGTGCATGCCTCCAGAAGCACGGCCCCTGCAGCATCTCCGAAAATAACGCAGGTGTTCCTGTCTGTGTAATCGATGACGGTGGAGATTACGTCGCTGCCTATGACAAGCGCCCTGTTGATTCTTCCTGCCTCTATAAGCTGGGCCGCAGTCGAAAGAGAGAAAAGGAACCCGGAGCACCCGGCTGACAAGTCGAACCCCCAGGCATTTTTTGCCCCAATCTCATTCTGCACGAGGCATGCGGTTGCGGGAAACATCATGTCGGGAGTCACCGTACCTACAATGATGAGGTCAAGCTCTTCAGGGGCGACTCCGGCCCTTTCGAGGCATTCCAGTCCAGCCCGAACCGCCATATAGGAACATCCCACACCCGGTT
>Ga0187864_10003830_pt1 | contig 12106 bp, 10 predicted proteins | sample June2016WEW_11_4_FD_132985 | JGI IMG/M metagenome (GOLD analysis project Ga0187864, IMG submission 132985) | Peatland microbial communities from SPRUCE experiment site at the Marcell Experimental Forest, Minnesota, USA - June2016WEW_11_40 | ecosystem: Environmental > Terrestrial > Soil >... | reverse complement strand
TGATCACCAACATGAACCTGATCGTGGGGACCACTCATAACAACGCTCCCATCAACCTGTCGGTGACGCAGGCCGCCAAAAGCCTGATCCACGACGGGAAATACGATCAGGGGATATTGAACACGGTCGAGATGACCATCCGCGCTTATGACCCGTGTTTTTCATGCGCCACGCACCGGCTGGATGGAAAGCTGTCGGTGAAGCTGGACATCCTCGATGCGAAGGGCAGCTTGCTCGATTCGCTCGCAAACTAGCGCCGCGCGGCGCCGGAGGCCGTCATGCCAACGATTGAAGAAGACGCGATCCCCGACTTTTGCTCGAAGCCGGCGCTGATCCTCGGCTGCGGCAACGTTCTCTTCGGCGATGACGGCTTCGGCTGCGCGCTGGCCGAATACCTCGAAACGCGCTTCGACGTGCCCGGCGGCGTTTGCCTCCTGGATGCCGGCACGGGTGTGCGCAAGCTGCTGTTCACGCTTTGCCTCAGCCCCGTGCGCCCGCGCCGGCTGCTGATTCTAGACGCGGCGGATTTCGGGCGGGAGCCGGGTGAGTGGTTCGAAATCGACCCGGCCGAAATCCCCGCGGTCAAACTGGACGATTTTTCCATGCACCAGATGCCCACCTCCAACCTGCTGCGCGAATTGCAGCAGCAGACCGGCGTCGAAGTGCGAGTGCTGGCCTGCCAAACCGGCCCCTTGCCTGCGGAAATCTGTCCCGGATTGTCCGATCCGGTCCGGCGCGCGGTGCCGGAGGCCGCGGCATGGGTGGCGCGCGAGTATTTCGATGCGGCGGGCATCGAATCCGCGCTGGAGGCGAGCCATGCCCAATAAGCGGGTGATTCAAGCCGGTCATCTCCTGGCAATGCTGTTTGTCGCGTTGTTGCTGGCCGGCGCGAACCAGTATTTGGGCGCCCATCCTTTTATCGCGGGGCTGCTGCTGGCGGCTTTTGCCTTCCCGTATTACACGGCCGCGCGCATCACGGGCGAACGGCAATTTCTATATCCCGCGGTGCTGCTCGTGGTTTTGGCGTATCACCTCTTCTTGCATGGCACGGGGATCGCTCCGGCATTACAGCCGCTGTTTGCCCTCTTGCCAGTGGCCGTCATTTACACCATCGCCAACCGGAATCTACTGCATCGGCCGGAGCGCGCGAGTCAGGCTCTGTACGGCGCTAACGGAGTGCTGATCGGCGCCATGGCGCTGTGGGTCCTTTTCCGGCTCGCGTGGTTCTACCAACAGGCGCCTCTGGCCACCGCGCTGGCGCTCGCCGGCTTCTGTGTCTATGCGTGGTTTCGCTTCCGTGCCACGGGAAAGATCCTGCATTCGCTCGCCATGGTTCTGCTGGGCAGCGGGGCTTTCCTGGTCTTTCTCTATTGGCGGCCGCAACTCGCGGTGCTGTTGGCGACCGCCGTGGGGATGCTGATCTGGGGCCTTTTTTACCGCAAGTCGGATGGGCCGGCCCTGCCGCGGCTGGAAACCGGAGCCCTGCTGGCGGCGGGCGCCTATCTTTTGTATATGGGGACGGCGGCGGGGCCGGCCCTGATACCGTTCGGATATCTGGTTGCCGCCACCATCTGGTTGCAACTGGCGCTGGCGTTGAGTCGCCCGAAGCAACCGGACATCCTGGGACCCCATCCCGCGGCACTGCCGCGCCTGCTGCCGCTGTTTGGCGCTGGAATCGTGCTGGCGCTGGCGGGCTGCCCATTGGGCCAGGCGGTGTTTGATCGCTGGACGCCAATCGCACCGGCGGTTGGTTATCTCGCGGTCTTCTCCTTTGTGTTTGCGGCCACCGGTTCGCGGCTGGCGCAAGGCAGCCGAAGCCTCATCGGCGTGGCGGCGGCGCGCGTGATCGCGGGGTTGGGGCGTATGGCGCCACTGGCGGCTTTCGCCTACATCGCCGTCGAGCGATTTCCGGCCGGCCTTCGGCTGGCGCTGGGCGCTCTGAGCCTCGGGCTCGTCAGCCTGCTTTGGGCGTACCGGCAGCGGCCCAAGCTGTTCGTCCGGCGAAATTACTACGCCTACCAGGCCGGCGGTTTTCTCATCCTGGCCTACTTTTTGATGGAACGCCGTTTCGCGGCGGCCGGCTCTCCCGTGGATCTGACGGCGGGTGCGGCAGCGGTTCTAGTGGTATTGGCCACCGCCTGGCTGTTGCGGAAAAGCGTGACCGAGGACTGCCGGCTCTCTTTGTACGAGGTGGCCAGCGTGGGCGCGATCGCGGCCGCCCTGATCTACCCGCTGGGCAATCCGATCGACCCATTCCTGGCCGCGCAATTGGGGCTGCCGCTGATTCTCGTGAGCGCCATCGCGTTTCTGGTGGTGCGCGAGGTTGCGGTCCTGTTTTCGATTCCGGTGGCGCTGGCCTACTGGCTCTACATTGCGGAGTGGATGCTGGGCGTGCGCGGCGAGTGGCTGGGCGTTCCTTACCTGGTGTTGGGCCTGGCGTGGGCTGCCGCCGCCTACCGGCTGTCCGCGCGTGCCAGCCGGTGGTCTTCGCTCCTGTATTTCATGTGGTTCCTTTCGGTGGGCGTGTCGCTGGCCCTGTTCTCGCCTTACCAGTCGGTGGGTGCCTGGTTAGTGCCGATGTGGCCGGTGGTGTTCGTCCTGGTTGCGCGAGGATCGTCCAGCCGCCGCGACCCTGCTTTCGCCTGGGCATTGGAGGCCATCGGCGGTCTGCTGGCGATTGGCGCGGCAGGCGTGCTGCTCTGGCAGCGCCTTTATGCGCCCGCGGCTTTCGCGCTGCTGGTTTATGCTCTGCTCTATGCCTGGGTGGCGGCACGCCACGGCGCCTGGCGGTATGTCTATGCTGCCGCGGCGAGCGCCGTCGCCGCCTTCTACCTGGAATTATTGGCGGTGGGTTGGGCGCTGCTCTCGCTGCCGCTGTTTCTTGTGGTGGCCACGGCACTCTCCGCGGTCGCGATGTGGCTGAGGCGGCGCGGCAATGCCCGCGAAGCGCTGCCGTTGGACCTCGCGGCTGCCGCGGGCGCGGCGGCTGGAGCCGTAATCCTGCTGGCGCTGCCGTTCGGGCAAATGGCCACCATCGGTTGGATGAGCGGGCTGGCCTATCTCGCCTTGTATTTGTTGTTGAGTTATTTGGGCACCGGGCAAGTCTTTCTCGCCGGCGCCGGCCTGGCGGGGGCCTTTGCGATTTACGAATTTCTGCCGGCCCTGGCGCCGGTCACCGCGGGTAACCACATCGCCTTCCTGATACCGATAGCGCTGGTCCTGGTGCTGCTCGGCCGCTGGCGGCAGGCCGGCCGGGACGCGCGAGGCGCGTGGGCGCTCTACGCCGCCGCGATCGCGATCACCGTCGCAGCCAGCTTCTTCGTGTTGGGACCGGTGGCGGTTCCGGCCGCGGCTCGGATGGTGCTGCTGGTGGCGCTGGCAGTGTGGCTCGCGTTAATGATGGCGACGGAGCGCGAGATCTTCATCTACTGCGCTACGCTCACCCTGGCAATCCTGGCTTACCACTTCGTGCAGAATTCGGCCGATCTCTTCGGCCGCCATCTGGTGGCCTTCTTCCTATGGGGAACGGCTCTGCTGGGGCTGATCTTCCTGGCCGCCGTGTCGCGCAATCTCATGCGGTTCCGCCGGCCCACGCTGTTCCTGCCGGCTCCCCCATGGCGGCATCGTTTTCTCTACGCGTTCCCGGTGGTTCTACTGGGCGTGGCAACATTCGGAAGCTGGGGCGTCGCCACCAGCTCCAATCCGATTTTCTGCGGAAGCTGCCACGAGATGCGTTCCTATTTCAGCGACTGGAAATCCTCTCCCCACGCCAAATCCGAAATCGGCTGTCCGGCATGCCACTACGAGCCGGGTGTGCGCGGCTTTGCGAAAGCCAAGATGCAGGGCTTTTCGCAACTGGTCGTCTCTTTGACCGGGGCGCCGGCGTCGAAACCCGCCGCCCGGGTCAGCGACGAAACCTGTTTGCGCAGCGGCTGCCACAGCGTCCGCGAATTGACCGGCGTCCGGTATGTGCGCCGCCTCTTTTACTTCAATCACTCGACGCATCTCGGGAGCGCGTTCGCGGCGGCGAGTTTGGGTGGGCCCGCAGGGCGCCCCGCCAAGAACTGGCGCGGGCCGGAATTGCGCTGCACCAGTTGCCACACCGATGTCGGTCCCGAAAGCCACTTCGCCGTGGACACCAACGCCTGCTTCACCTGCCATTTCGAGACAGCCGGGCCGAGTGGGCCCGACCCGCGGCCGTCGATCGCCAGTGTGGGCTGCGTCAATTGCCATACCGTTCCGCAAGGCTCCGACCGGTTTGACCACGCGGCCGCCGGCGTGAAGCCGGGCGACGATTGCGCCGCCTGCCATGCCGGTTTGTCGCGCGGGTCCGTCGCGGTGGAAGAGCGCCAGTGCCGGCATTGCCACCTGGAGCGCTCGCAGGACCTGCTCCGCGCCGGCACGGCCGCCATTCACCGCCAGCACGTGCGCGATGCCGCGATTGGCTGCGACTGGTGCCACGGGGTGATCCGCCATCGCCTGGAGCGCCAACCGGTGGCTGCCGCGCGCGTCATTGCTTCCGGCAAAGAGAGGGAATGAAGAATGGACGGCCGTTCGGGCCTGACTTGTGCTCCGGCAGTCGTTTAACTGAGGAAAATATTTCCGGATAAAAAGGATTCGTATGACGCGCAACCGCAGTTTGAGAGAGATCGACGATTTTCTGGGAAGCGCGCATGTTTTCGCCTCCGCCGTCACCGACATTATCGAGCAGCGGCTGCTGGAGAAAGCGGCGGAAGGGCAGGTCACGGCCTCGCAAATGAAGCTGCTGAAGCTGGTGGCCATGACGGATTCCTACACGCTGGGCGACGTGGCTGCGTTCCTCCGGGTCAGCAATGCGGCCGCCAGTAAGGCGGTCGATCGCCTGGTACGGCGCGATCTGCTGCGCCGCACCGAGGACCAGAAAGACCGGCGCGTCATGCACCTCCACCTCACCCGGGCCAGCCGGCGGCTGCTGGCGGCTTATGAGAACGCCCGCCAGCGCAAGCTCCAGAGCGTCTTCGTCCAGTTCCCGCCGGAAGAGCTGCGGCGCGCGTCGGAACTGCTGGACCGGTTGTCGGCGGATATCGTGGATCACACCTCGAATCCGGAGGAACTCTGCCTGAAGTGTGGAATCTATTTCCGGGAACGCTGCCTGGTGCGCCAGCTCGTCCCGCGCAATTGCTTTTACCAGCGGGCCCAGAAGGGCGTCGCGGCAGCGGCCCAACCGGGGGAATAACGGGAAGGAATGAACTATGTGTCTGGCAGTGCCGGGTAAAATCATCGAGGCCGAAGAGCGCGACGGCAACCGCATCGCGAAGGTGCAGTTCGGCGGGATTACCCGCCAGGCTTTCTTGAACTTCGTTCCGGAAGCTCAGGTGGGCGACTACGTCATGGTGCACGTCGGCTTTGCCATCAGCCGCGTGGACGCCGCAGAAGCCGCCCGCACGTACCGGCTGCTGGAAGACATGGGTCTGCTCGAAGAAGAACTGGGCAATGCCGAACAGCCGGAGCCGGGGACGCCGTGAAGTACATCGACGAATACCGCGACGAGCACTGCTGAGGTCGGTGATGCACGAACTGGGAATTGCCAATTCGGTGCTCGAGGCGGTTCAGACCGAAGCCGCGCGCCATCCGGGAGCCGTGGTCCGCAAGGTTGCCGTCACCGTGGGTGAACTGGCGGGCGTCGATCCGGAGGCCCTCGCCTTCGGCTTTGAGGCGATGACTGCGGGGACCGAGTGGCAGCATCTGGTCCTCGAGATTCAGACGCGGCCGCGACTCAATCGCTGCCCCGCGTGCGGGCTTACCTTCCGCGTGATCGATTACCAGTTTGCCTGCCCTGAATGCGGCGCCTTCGAAACCGAATCGACCGGCGGCGATGAACTGGAACTGGCATACCTGGAAATGGAGGAACCATGAATCGTGTACCGCTTGAAAGGAAGGTGCTGAGCGAGAATGACCGGATCGCCGGCGAGCTGCGGGAGCGTTTCCGTGAGCACGGTATCCTGTGCCTGAACCTGATCAGTTCCCCAGGGGCCGGGAAAACGTTGCTGCTGGAGCGCACCTTGGAGAGCTTCGCGCCAGGCACGCGCGTCGCCGTGCTGACGGGCGACATTCAGACCGACAATGACGCCCGGCGGCTGGCGCGCTCCGGCTTTCCGGTGCGGCAAATCACCACCGGCGGCGCCTGCCATCTGGATGCCCGCATGATCGAGCGCGCGCTGGCCGAGTGGCGGCTGGAAGATCTCGACCTGCTCCTCATCGAAAACGTCGGCAATCTGGTCTGCCCAGCCAGTTATGATCTCGGCGAGGCGGCCAAGATCGTTGTGCTCAGCGTGACGGAAGGAGAAGACAAGCCACTGAAATACCCGTCGATTTTCTTCAAATCGGCGGTTCTGGTGTTGAACAAAATCGATCTGCTGCCCTATGTGCCATTCCGCATCGAGGAGGTGCGTGAGAACGCGCGGCGCGTTCATCCCGGAATGGAGATCATCGAGGTTTCGTGTACCACCCGCGAAGGCCTGGATGTTTGGCGGCGGTGGCTCGAAGCGCGGTGTGAAGCGGCCCGGGCCGAACTGCGAGAGGCTCCGGCATGTTGACCATGCGCGCGGCGCCGCGAAGACGAATCGAAATCTCTCGAACCGTTCATTGGGTTGCGTTTCGGCCGTTTGTCTACTTGCCTGGCCTGCCGGCTGGGGATTGCGCGCTCGACCTGTGAGTCCAAAAGTGAAATCTCAGGTCAATATATGCCCGCCTGGAGACTTGTGAAAATGCGACACGCGATGGTGAACATCGCCTTCTTATTGGCCGTCGGTGTACTCCCGGCGCTGGCGGACACGTTGCCGGCCTATTGCGGCGGCGTCGGAGCGAAGAGCTATACGCCTCCCGCGGTGACCATTCCCGCGGTGGTTCTCAATCGCGGCACGGTGATCACGGTCACGAATACCTCGATGCTGATTAATGGCGACACGTCCTCGGTGAAGGCGCTGGTGGCGAATCCCGGCACGGACGGAATTTCTCTCCAGGAAGCGGTCATCGCCACGAACAACGACCCCGGCACATGGGTAATCCAGTTCGCCTCTGCCCTGAAGGGCTCCACCATCGTCGAGGATTCCGGGCCCATCCCGGGATTGTCCTTTTTATCCGGGGGCAACGTCACCATCAACGGTGACATCGATGGCGATGGACAGCCCGATATCACGCTCACCAGCCTGTCGGGCAGGTCCGCGGGGTTTTTTGTCGCTTCCGGGGGCAACACGATCAACGGGTTTGCTATCCAGGGCTGCGGGAACTGTGTTGAGGTGCGGCGTCCTTCAGCGGGTCTCGGGCTACCGGATGCCACCGGGATGACTTTCTCCAACATCACCATCAGCAACCTGGTGATGACGAACATCCAAAATGCCGCCGTCTTGTTCGCTCCAAACAACGGCGAAACCCCCACATCCCCTACGGGGAACACCTGGGACCATGTGCTGATTACCGGCAACACCATCACCGGCAGCGTCTCCGGCCCACAGTTCGGTATCGGTGTGGGCGTCAACAGTGGCGACACGTTGCAGCACACCACCATCGCCAACAACAATATGGTGCTTCCGACGCCAAACGCGATAGGCATTACGGTCAGCGCCGACGGTGGAGTTGGTCCGATGAGCCAGGCGCTCGACACCTTGATCGCCAACAATTCCATTTCAGCCGCTCTTCCTTCATCGGGGATTCTCATTGGGGACGGAGATGGCAGCAGCGCATCCGGGGCTTTGATTGACGGCATGCAGATTATCGCCAACCAGGTAAGCATCACGGGCTCGGTCCCGCCCGGCGACTACGAATACCCGTTGAACGGCATCGTATTAGCGGTCGGGGATTCGCCCAGCGACGATGTGCTGCCGACCCAGTACTCGGAGAACAACACCGCCAGGAACATCGGCATTCTTGCGAACACCATCGAGGGACCTGCCAGGACGGGAATTCAGGTTTACGCGGCATCGGGAACGACAATGAACGACGCGATCTCCAGTCTCTCCATATTGGGTAATACGTTGACGGGCGGGACGGCTTCGGGAATGGCGCTCGAAGCCGGCGGTTCTTTGGGCGCGAGCGCACCCGCGACCGGGAATGCGCTATCCGACGTGCTGGTCCAGGCGAACAGCATCCAGGTCCCAGTTCCTATCGGAAACGCAGCCATTGAGAACGCGCTCAGCAACGCGGGAGTTTTGGTATGGGGAGGAATAACGGCGCAGGGAAACAGTATCGACGATATCTGGATTACAAATAACGACGTGGACACGCCGTTGATCGGAATCGACATTATCGGAGGATTTGGATTCGGATTTACGGGGAGCGCCCCTCTCTTCCCAGCCGACAACAATGTCGTGACCGCTGCGCAGATTTTTTGCAACCAGGTGGACCAGGCTCCCAAGGCCGCCTCCGGAATCAAGGGGATCAACGTGGTGGCCGGAGTGGATGACGCGAGCGGAAACCAGGTGCGGCAGTTGCTGGTGGCAGACAATCTGGTGGGAGGAGTGCTTGGCGCTGCGTCCAGTTTCCCCTACCTGGGCAGCGGTGGCTCGGGGAATACGCTATCGATGTCACAAGTCCCCAGCCCCGCTAATTGGCCTCACTTCGCGGCAGCGGGCGTGGTCAACGCCGCCACGTTTCAGCAACGCGCTCTGGCTCCCGGCTCCCTGGTCAGCCTGTTTGGCCTCAACCTGAGCGGGGCAACGGTGGAGTTTGACGGCATTTCCGCCCCCATCCTCTATGGCTCTTCGTCTCAATTGAATTTGCAAGTGCCGTGGGAGTTGCAAGGCGAGTCGAGCTCATGGGTCACCGCAACGGCTAATTCGGTGGCCGGCCTGCCACAGCCCGTCCCGGTGGGCCTGACCGACCCCGGTATTTTCTCCCTGGGAGCGCCGGAGGGCGGGCAAGGCGCCATCGTGAATCTCGCCGGAATCGTGGTGGATGCGAACTCGCCCGCCCATGCCGGCGACTACCTGGAGATTTACGCGACCGGGCTGGGCGCGGTGACGAACACACCACAGACTGGAGCCGTAGCCTTGGTAACCCCCCTTTCCTACCTGATTGGCAACGCGACGGTGACGATTGGCGGTGTGCCGGCTACAGTAATTTTCGCGGGACTGGCTCCCGGCTATGTCGGGCTTTACCAGGTGAACGCGCAAGTCCCGCCGGGAGTCGCAGCCGGGAACTCCGTTCCGGTCGTGCTTTCAACCGGCGCTACCGCTTCGAATACTGTTACGATCTCCGTTCGCTAGCCCTTGATCGCGGCGGACGCAATGAAGGCGGATCGTTGAGGCTCGATCCTGAAAGCCAAAGAACTCTGGTCGATGGGTCGGTATACTGTCCGGGCGATCCGGCCGTCGATCGAACTACTACCGCCTCATTTCCGCTAAGAGCCACGCGCGGGCCAGCTTCCAGTCCCGCATGACGGTTTCGGGGGAAACGCCGACAACCTCGGCCGTCTCCTTCACGTCAAGTCCCGCGAAGAAGCGCAATTCCACGATGCGCGCCTTGCGCGCGTCGATTTCAGCCAGCGCGGTCAGCGCCTCGTCGAGTGCGATGAGTTCCCGCGACCGCTGGGAGGACAGATCGGCGGCCTTCTCCAGATCGATCGCTCCCGCCATCCGCCCACGCTTCGCCGCGGAACGCCGGCGTGCGCGATCCAGCAGGATTCGCCGCATCATGGTGGCCGAGACGGCAAAGAAATGCGCACGATGCTGCCAATCCAGTTGATCGACATCGACGAGGCGCAGGTAGACCTCCTGAACCAGGTCCGCCGACTGCAGCGACATTCCCGGACGCTCGTTTTGCAGAAAATGGCCGGCCAAGCGGCAGAGTTCGCGGTGCACTCGCGGAACCAGTTCCGTCAAAGCCTGCTGATCGCCGCCGGCCCACGCACGAAGAAGTGCTGTCGTATTCAGTGGCGCTGGGGCCGCCATGAGTCCCCCTCCGTCAGATCATACTATAAGGCCAGGGGGGGAAGGCCGGATACCCGACGCCGGCCCACCAGAGAAAATCTTTTCGCCGATGACAGTTTTCCCCGGGGAATTGCGCCTTTGGAGGTGTACGCAAACGACAGTCATGAGTTTGACGTTTGCGACAGGAGGAGAAATCGTCATGAACGCGACACAACGGGTAATAACCACAACTCTAAGCGCAGCGATCGCGGGGATGCTGTTCGTTCCTGCGGCAAGCGCGTGCGGCTATCCAGCACAGCTGCAAAACCCCCTCACCACTCAGCAACTCCGGCAGGATCCGCAGAATCCCCTGGAGGCAGTTCCTTCTGCAAGTCTTGCTCGCGACCTGAGCGCCGCATCGAGCGGCGGCAGCGTGTCGATCGTGGGGATGTGGAACATCCAGTTTCTTTCCATGGGCAACACAACGCACAATCCGCCCATTCCGGATGGAGCCCCGCTCGACTTCGGATATGTCCAGTGGCACAGCGACGGAACCGAATTGATGAATTCGGGCGGCCGCGCCCCGGCCACGGAGAACTTTTGCATGGGTGTATGGCAGCAAACCGGGCGCTACACTTACGTGCTCAACCATTTTGCCCTGAGCTACGATGCCGCAACGGGACTTTTGAACGGCAAAGTCAACATCTCTGAAACCGTCACTTTGTCACCGGGCGGCACCAAGTACAGTGGCACGCTTACGATCACTGAATACGATACCAACGGAAACGAGGTCGACCACCTGACCGGCCAGGTTACCGCCGACCGGATCACGGTGGACACGACGACTCCCTGAGACGGCGCACGCCGGTCGGGATAGAATCGCGGCAGAGGCGGCGAGGCGAAAGCCCAGCCGCCTCCCGCGCCAAAACGGTGTCGGCCTGGAAATCGGCCGGCGCCGCCTGTGCTAGAGCGCGGCGCGTCATAATACGGAGGAAGCACGGTGATCCGCATGAGCATTACTCCGGAACGCTGGAAGGAAATCGAGGAACTGTACCACGCCTCCGTGGGCCAGGCGCCGGAGATACGAGACTCGCTGCTCGAGAAAACGAGTCCCGAAGTTCGCGAGATCGTTCACCGGTTATTGTCACAGGAAAAGACGGGCATCCTGGACCGGCCAGCCTGGGAGGCCGACACGGAGCTGATGACACCATCGCCCGCCATCGGGCCCGGGTCGAGCCTGGGGCCCTATTTGATCGAAGCCAGCGTGGGCACAGGGGGTATGGGAGAGGTTTTCCGCGCGTCCGACACCCGTCTTGCGCGAAAGGTCGCAATCAAGGCCATCCGCGCCGGCCACTCTTCGGCGGCGCTTGAGTTGCGGTTTCTCGGCGAGGCGCGCGCCGCTTCGGCGCTCAACCATCCCAACATCATCACTATTTACGATGTCGGCACGCTGGAAGGGCAGCCCTACATTGTTATGGAGTGGATCGAGGGCCAGACGCTCCGCCAGAAACTGGTGCAAGGTCCTCTATCCATACCCGAGGTTCTTGGGATCGCCTCGCAGATTTTAGACGCACTGGCCGCGGCGCACCAAAGCGGGATCATACACCGGGATCTGAAGCCCGAGAACATTATGGTGACTGCGAGCGGCCGGATCAAGGTACTCGACTTTGGCATCGCCAAGCGCATATCGATGCCGGACGATCCGACTCTCGACTTGGTTTCGAGGAATACGCTCGGTTTCGTCGTGGGCACACCGGGGTATATGTCGCCGGAGCAGGCCCGGGGCGAGTAGCTTGATTTCCGCTCCGACCATTTTTCATTCGGCGCGGTGCTCTACGAGCTAGTGGCCGGACAGCGGGCATTCGCGGGTAAATCGAACGCGGATGTGCAGGCCGCGATTCTGCTGCACCAGCCCGAGCCGTTGACGCGCCTGAATCCGCAGGCTCCCGCGCCGCTGCAGTGGGTGGTGGAACGTTGTCTCAAGAAGGCTCCGCGCGATCGCTTCGAGACGACGGAGGAATTGCGGCGCGAGTTCTCCGCAATCGTCACCAGGGCCGGCCAGAGCGCGGCGGCTGTCCCGTCCGTCAATAACATCCCAACGCCGCGCACCCCTTTAATCGGGCGCGAAGCGGAACTCTCCCGTTTGCGGGATTTGGTCGCCGATCCGGATCTCCGCATCCTGACGCTGACCGGAGCGGGAGGCATCGGCAAGACCAGGCTGG
>Ga0187864_10003823_pt1 | contig 12111 bp, 15 predicted proteins | sample June2016WEW_11_4_FD_132985 | JGI IMG/M metagenome (GOLD analysis project Ga0187864, IMG submission 132985) | Peatland microbial communities from SPRUCE experiment site at the Marcell Experimental Forest, Minnesota, USA - June2016WEW_11_40 | ecosystem: Environmental > Terrestrial > Soil >... | reverse complement strand
AGCAATGCGCTTTGCAATGGCGGCAGCCGAAGGCGCCGTTTCGAATGCTGGCTCATTGGGGCTTCGCTTCCACGGGAATAGACCCGTTGGGGCCTGGCGCCACCCGGGCCGGTTGCGTCGGAGCCTTGATGGTTGGCGGCGGCGGCGTCGAGGCGGCCGCCTCCTTCTTCTCCGCCTTGTTGATGTGGACGCGCACCTGGCCGCGGAACAGAAGGATATTTTCGTTGGAGCGCATCGTCAGTGCCTTGGCGCGCACCGTGCCGTTGCTCAGGTCGAAGGAGACGGGCTGGTGCGAGCGAAGGATTTTGTTCTTCATTTCGAGGCTCGCAAAAGTAAGCTTGCCGGTGATGCCGGAGCTTGTGGCCATGCGTATGTCGTCCTGCATGATGAGCCGCTCGGTTTCGCTGTTGAAGACGCCGCGTATGGACTGCATGCGTGACCAGCCCTGGGACGCGGTGGTGAGATCGGCCTTGATGGCATGGAGCTTGATCCATTTGGGGGTCTTCATGTCCTGATCGGCGTAATCGGCGCTCACCACATAGTTGCCATTCTTCTTGTCGACGCCTTTCAGGGTGGGGTTGACCATGCGCAGATTACCGTCCCGGACCTCGACGCCGCTGACGCTTGCCGTGACGCCGCCAACGGTGACGCTCAGCCTCGACGAAATAAAATAGGCGGCGAGCACCAGCACCGCCAGCACCGGCAACGACTTGCGCAGGACGGAGACCAGGCGGCTGTGCCGCGCTGCGCTCAGGAAAGCGCGGTCGTCCTCGGCGCCAGAGCGCACGCGATACCGACGGCCGCCGGGACCCAGTTGCGCCTCAAGCGTCACGAGCATGCTCCTCCGAGACCGGCATGGCCGGTGCTCCCGCCACAACTAGCCGCAAGACTTTGATGACATTGCGACGGCCCCTGGCCGGGCAGCGCTTTGCCCCTTCGCGCTCGGCCGGCCCTAATGGGCAAAGGGATCGATCTCGGACCACCCTTGGAGATCGAGCTCGACCCGCGTCGGCAGAAAGGCGAGACAGGCGCGGGCCAACCCCTCGCGCCCCTCGCGCACTAGCATGGCCTCAAGTTTCTCCCTTAGCGCATGCAGATGCAACACGTCGCTTGCGGCATAGTTGAGCTGCTCGGGGCTCAGCCGATCCGCGCCCCAATCGGAGGATTGCTGTTGCTTGGAGAGCTCGATTCCCAACAGCTCCTTGCATAAATCCTTGAGCCCGTGCCGGTCAGTGAAGGTGCGGGCAAGCTTCGAGGCGATCTTGGTGCAATAGACCCGCCGCGGCATGACGCCGAGAGCGTGCTTGAGCACCGCCATGTCGAAGCGGGCAAAATGGAAGATCTTGAGCACGCTCTCATCGGCGAGCAGCCGCTTCAGCTCGGGCGCGTCGTAGTGCCTAGCGAATTGCACGAGGTCGGCGTTGCCGTCGCCCCGCGACAGCTGCACGAGGCAGAGGCGGTCGCGATAGGGATTGAGGCCGAGCGTCTCCGTGTCGATGGCGACGGCGTTGCTCCAGACGCGGCCCGGCGGCAGATCGCCTCTATGCAGCTCCACCGTCATCGGCTCGTTTCATCGGCTGGCCTCATCGGCCAGCCTGCGCTCCTGCGCCAGCGCCGATTTGCGGAACATGGTGCCCAGGAGAAGACTCGAACTTCCACACCCTTTCGGGCACTAGCACCTGAAGCTAGCGCGTCTACCAATTCCGCCACCTGGGCTTGAGGTCCCTGAGGTACGATTGGGGATCCGCCTTGTCAATCGGCGGAAGCTCAACGAAGCCCGCTTCACAGAGTTCGACAGGGTCGTGTATTGCTGGTCTCCCTCGCCGGGTCGCGGCAGGGATCATGCAGGAAGACAAGTGGGCATTTCCTTAAACAGCTCGACCCTCGTCACGATCTATGGCGGCTCGGGCTTTCTCGGCCGCCATATCGTCCGCGCGCTTGCCAAAACCGGGGCCAGGATGCGGATCGCGGTCCGCCGCCCGGAGCTTGCCGGCCATTTGCAGCCCCTTGGCGGCGTGGGCCAGATCAGCGCGGTCCAGGCCAATGTACGCTTTCCAAAGTCGCTGCTCGCCCCCGCGGAGGGCGCCGATGCCGTGATCAATCTCGTGGGCATTCTGGCACCAAGGGGCCGGCAAACCTTCGAAAGCGTTCAGGACGAAGGCGCGCGCCACGTGGCGGAGGCGGCGCGTGTCGCCGGCGCGCATGCCTTGGTGCACGTGTCGGCAATCGGAGCCGATCCAAAGTCGCCTTCGGCTTATGCGCGCAGCAAGGCGGCGGGCGAGGCTGCCGTCGCCAGCCTCTTTTCCGGGGCGGTGATCTTCCGCCCCTCCATCGTATTCGGCCCCGAGGACGATTTCTTCAATCGCTTTGCCGCCTTGGCGCGGATTGCGCCGGCGCTTCCGCTCATCGGCGGCGGGGTCACGCGTCTGCAGCCGGTGTTCGTGGGCGACGTCGCCAAGGCGGTCCTGGCAGGCCTCCGCGGCGAGGCCGGGGTGCGGTTGCCCTACGAGCTTGGCGGCCCGGAGGTGATGACCCTGAAAGAGGTGATGGTCCGCGTGCTCGACTATACGATGCGGCGGAGACCGCTTGTGCCGCTTCCCTTTTGGCTCGCGAAGATCCAGGCAGCCTTTCTGCAATGGCTGCCCAACGCGCCGCTCACCGTCGATCAGGTGCGCATGCTCGAGACCGACAATGTGGTGAGCGAGGCCGCCAAGAAAGACGGCCGCACGCTGGAAGCTCTCGGCATCGAGCCCGTCGCCGTCGAGGCGGTGGTGCCGGACTATCTCGAGCAATTCCGCCCCAGGGGCCAGTTCTCGATTTATCGGCCTTGAGCCCCCGTCTCAGCCATAGAGCAGCACGAGCAGGAAGGCGCCGAGCATCACCCGATAGAGCAAGAAGGGAAGGAAGCTGATGCGCTTCAGCAGATTCATCAGAAAGGAGAAAGGCGATCGCGAGAATCCCGGCGACGAAAGTGAGCCCGGCGGCCAGAAGCTCATCGGAGGTGATGTGACCGCCATTGGCGAACGCATCGCCGATGGTGAAGGCGATGGCTCCCGCCGTGGCCGGGATGCCGAGCAGGAAGGAGAAGCGGGCGCAGTCGGGCCGCTGGAAGCCCAGGAAGCGGGCGGCGGTCATGGTGACCCCCGGAACGGCTCGTGCCGGGGATCAGCGCCAGTGCTTGCGCCACGCCGATCATCAGGGCGCTCGGCAGCGTCACATCGGCGATGGTCTTGGTTTGCGCGCCATAGGTGTCGGCGACGAGCATCAAGAGCCCGAACAGGATCGTGTTCCAGGCTACGATGGCGACGTTGCGATCGAGATCGGTGATGCCGAGCTTCTTGAGGGCAATGCCGAACACCACGGCCGGAATGGTGGCGATGATGATGTAGAGGGCGAGGCGACCATCGTCGGTGACCTTGCCGCGCAGCAGCATGAGCCCGCCGGTGATAAGGCGCCACACATCGCGCCCGAAATAGATGAGAATCGCAAACAAGGTGCCGAGATGCACCATCACGTCGGTGAGAATGCCTTGATCTTTCCAGCCGGTCAGTGCCGGAATGAGAATCAAATGCCCAGACGACGAAATGGGGAGGAATTCCGTGATCCCCTGCACCACGGCGAGCACGATGATTTGTTCTAGCGACATGGACCCCCTCGCTGCTCGCTTGTTCCGCGCGCGAGCAGGTTCTATACCGAGGCTCAATCCCGCGCGATTCTTATCGCGGTGTTGAAGCCGCCGAACGGGTCGATGGCGACGCTCCTGCACTATCCGCTTTGTCCCTTCTCCCGCTCGATCCGCTTGGCGCTTGCCGAATGCGGTATCGAGGCGACGCTCACCGAGGAGCGCCCATGGGAATGGCGGGCGGGCTTCCTCGAGCTGAACCCGGCGGGCTCGCTACCGGTGCTGATCAGCGACACGGACGGTGTGATCGTCGGGTCCTACGCGATCTCTGAATATCTCGATGAGACCGCGAGCGGGGACGGCGAGGCACGCGCCTTCAGGCTGCTTCCGGGGGAAGCTGTCGCCCGGGCCGAGGCAAGGCGGGTCGTGGACTGGTTCCACCGCAAGTTTCACGAGGAGGTGACGGCCTATCTCGTGGACGAGAAGGTCTTCCGGCGCTACGGCCCGAATGGTGGCTCGCCCAATATCGAGGCGATGCGTGCAGGCCACGAGAATTTGCGGTATCATCTCGCTTATCTCAGCCATTTGGCGGAGACGCGCCCCTGGCTCGCGGGCGAGGCGCTGAGCTTTGCCGATCTCGCCGCGGCGGCGCATCTCTCGGCGCTAGACTATCTCGGCGAGGTGCCCTGGGAGGACTATGAGGCCGCCAAGAGCTGGTATGCGCTGCTGAAGTCGCGGCCATCGTTCCGGCCGTTACTGGCCGACCGGGTTGCGGGCTTTATCCCGTCAGGGACCTATGCCGACCTCGATTTCTGAGGTTCAAAGCGTCATGGCGCTCACGCTCAAGCAACGGATCGCGCAACAAGCGAAGGATCTGGGCTTCGAAGCCGTGCGCTTTACCGGCGCCGAGGCGCCGCAAGGCTCCGGCGCGGCGCTTGCGACCTTTCTCGCCAAAGGCCGGCACGGCGACATGGCGTGGCTTGCCGCCAACGCTGACCGCCGCAAGGCCCCCCGCGCCATCTGGCCGGAGGTAAAGACGATCATCATGTTGGGCTTGAGCTACGCGCCCGAGTGCGACCCGCTCGCCGCGCTTGCGGAACGGTCGCGCGGCTCGATCTCGGTCTATGCGCAAGGCGAGGACTACCACGACATCATCAATTCGAAGCTCAAGACGCTCGCTGCGCGCGTGCAGGAGCTTGGCCAAAGCGAGGTCAAGATCTTCGTCGACACCGCGCCCGTGATGGAGAAGCCGATCGCGGCAAAGGCAGGGCTCGGCTGGCAGGGCAAGCACACCAATCTTGTCTCCCGTGAGTTCGGCTCCTGGCTCTTTTTGGGCTCCATCTTCACCACGGCCGAGATCGAACCAGATGCGCCCGAGCAGGATCATTGCGGGGCCTGCCGGCGCTGCCTCGATGTCTGCCCGACCAAGGCCTTCGTCGCGCCTTATCAGCTCGATGCGCGGGCCTGCATCTCCTACCTCACCATCGAGCATAAGGGGCATATCGGGAGCGAATATCGCGAGCGCATGGGGAACCGCGTCTTCGGCTGCGACGATTGCCTCGCCGTGTGCCCCTGGAACAAATTTGCGAAAGGCGCGCGCAAGGTGAAGCTCAGCGTGCGAGCGGAAAGCGACAATCCCCCGCTCGCCGAGTTGCTCGCCCTCGACGACGCGGCTTTTCGCGCGCGCTTTCGCGGCACCGTCGTAAAGCGGACCGGCCGCGACCGCTTCTTGCGCAATGTGCTAATCGCCACCGGCAATTCCGGCGATAAGACGCTCCTTCCGCAGATCGAGGGACATCTCGGCGATGCCTCGCCGCTCGTCAGGGCCATGGCGGTGTGGGCCCTGTCTTGCCTCGCGCCGGCAAGGGCCCGTGCCTTGCGTGCGTCTCATGCGGGAGCGGAACCGGACCAAGCCGTCGCTGCCGAGTGGGCGAGGGCTTCCGCGTGAGCCGGCTGTTCTGCTTCGGCCTCGGCTATTCGGCTGAAGCGCTCGCCGCGCGGCTGAGTAGGAAAGGATGGAGCATCGCCGGCACGGCCCGCGATGCCGCCAATATCGAGCGCCTGACGGCGCAAGGCTATGCGGTGACCCGCTTCGCCGGAGAGCCGGACAATCCCGAGATCCCTCGGCTGCTCGCCGGCACCACGCATCTCCTCTTGTCGATCCCGCCGGGGAGCGACGGCGATCCCGTGTTGGGCCACGACCGCGCGCAGATCGCGGCTCTGCCCGCGCTGGAGTGGATCGGCTATCTCTCGACCGTGGGCGTCTACGGCGACCATGCCGGCGCCCTGGTCGATGAAAGCACCCCACCCAAGCCCAATAGCGCCCGGACGAAGTCCCGGGTCGTCGCCGAGAGCGATTGGCTCGCGCTCGGCGAGGAGATCGAATGCCCGGTACAAATCTTCCGCCTCGCCGGCATCTATGGGCCTGGCCGGAGCGCGCTGGACAAGCTCATGGCGGGGACGGCGCGGCGCGTGGTCAAGCCGGGCCAGGTGTTCAACCGCATCCATGTGGAGGACATCGCCACCGTGATCGAGGCGTCCATGGCGCAGCCGCGAGCCGGCGGGATTTACAATGTCGCGGACGACGAGCCCGCGCCCCCCGACGAGGTGATCGCTTATGGCGCTAAGCTCTTGGGCCTCGAGCCGCCGCCTGCGGTGCCCTTCGAGCAGGCGAAGCTCTCGCCCATGGCAAGGAGCTTCTATGGCGACAGCCGGCGGGTCTCCAACGCCCGCATCAAATCCGAGCTTGGGGTGCGGCTCGCCTATCCGTCCTACCGCAAAGGGCTGAAGGCGCTCGTCCCTGTGGCCTAACCTCCTCCAGCTTCCCCCGCGCTGGAACGCTGAGCGCGCGGACGGTGAGCGACCTAACGAAAAACCGCGGCCAAGCGAGCCGGGGTTGGCAAGAGCGGCGGGCCGAAGACCCGCCGCTCGCTAGCGTCAAAGGCGGCTTACATCGAGCCCTTGCTGCAGGTCTTGGACGTGGCATCCCATTTCATTTTAGCCTTTTCACAGGCAGCTTGCGTCTTGGGGGCCTTGTCCGCGGCAAATGCCGGGGCGTTGAAGGCAACCGCGAGACCAACAGCTACGATCGTGGAAACGAGAATCTTCATCTTTGGGGTCCTCCCATTGTTGGCATTACACCAGCACCATTTTACGCCCAGACGAGCATCGCGAAGCTGGACCTTCTGCCGCAGGGTGCGCACGGCGATTGTGATAGAGTTGGTGCAATGACAGGCCCGAGCCTGATTGATGATTCCTTGGGGACCTTGGCCCCGCGCTTCCGCCGGGGCTTCTTCTTTTCTGGTTTCCGCGCGCGCTGCATCAGCTCTTCGCATCGAACTCATCCCTCGCCCGGCGCCTGGGGAGTGTACGGCCCTCTCCCCAAATGCCGAATCTATCCCCGTGCGCCAAATCGCTTCTATGCTTCCCCTACCTCGTCGGCTTTAAGGGGCGTTTCGCGAGGCGTCGTGAGGCGGGACGAATCAGGGATGACGTGTGGAAACACGCATCATCCTCGATGGCGGGCATTGGGTAATTCCCAGTGTCTCGTTGGTGCGGTGCCCGCGGCTCTGGTCCGCAAGCCAGGCACTCGGGCGGCGCCGGCGCTCCGCCCGGAGGACTAGGGCCTCCTGCCAGCAGCTGGCTGACGACCTGAGGCAGCTTCGCTGCTTCGCGGCATCGCTGTTGACCTCAGGCGAAAGCGCGGCCCGGTAGCCGAACAAACGCCGCTGATGGCGCGCCGAGAGGCGCCCGCGCATCTGTAACGGAGGCGAACCATTAGGATTTGCGCTTTTCGGCGTGCCATCCCCCTTGCCGGAGCGAGGGGAGAGAGGAACAAAGCACGGAGGCTTCACCGCATCGCGGCAACGGAGTCCCGCATGCGGATTGTGTTAGCTCGCTCGCTCGACAAGCGCGGCGATGGTGGCGGTGAGGCGCCGCAGGTCTTCGGGCCGCGACAGGCGGTGGTCGCCGTCCTTGACCAGCGTGAGCTCGACATCGGAGGCTTGCAGCAGATCGACCAAGGCGAGGACATGGTCGAAGGGCACGTCCGCGTCGCGCATGCCCTGAAGGATGCGCACGGGGCAACTGGGATCGAAGTGATGATCCTGAAGGAGATGGGAGCGCCCCTCGGCGATCAAGCGGCGCGTCACCGGATAGGGATCGCCGTAGGCCGAGGGCAGATAGGTCACGCCCTCCACCTCGATCTCCCGGCGCGCCGCAGCCGGAAGCTGTTGCCAGATCAGCGCTTCGGTCATGTCCCAGGCCGGAGCGATGAGCACGAGGCCGGCGAGGGGTCCATTCCGGCCCTGTTTCGCCAGATGGCGCGCGAGCAGCAGCGCGATCCATCCGCCCATGGAGGAGCCAATGACGATGCGGGGCGCGTCCCCCATGCGCCCCCACACCGCGATCGCCTCTTCGAGCCAATCGCCGATGGACGCCTGAAGGAAGTCTCCGCTCGAAAGCCCATGGCCGGAATAGTCGAAGCGCATTATGGGAAGCCCGCGGGCGTACGCCCATTCCGCCACGGCGAGGGCTTTCGTGCTCGCCAAGTCGGAGAGGAAGCCCGGGAGCCAAAGGAGCTGGGGCTCTTCGCCCCGGCCCCCGCTCCACCGATAGGCGATGCGCCGGCGCGTTCCTCCAGCCCCGAGCTCCAGGAATTGCGGTTCTGGTGCGTCCATCCTAAGAGACTGATGACCCTTCGTCCGACCAGCGAGAAGCAAAGCCGTCGTTCATGGTGACCATACTCCAGGTCGTGCCGCGCCTCGATGCCGGAGGCAGCGAATTGGCGACCGTCGAGATCGCACAAGCGCTGACCCGCGCCGGCGCCACGGCGCTGGTGGCCACCGAAGGGGGACGGATGGCACCGGAGATCGCAGCCGCGGGCGGCGAGATCGTGGCGCTTCCTGTGGCGAGCAAGAACCCGCTCACCATGCTTGCCAATGCAGGCCGGCTCACGCGGCTGATCAAAGCGCGCGGCATCGATTTGCTGCATGCCAGGAGCCGGGCGCCGGCCTGGAGCGCGCTGCTCGCGGCGCGCCGCATGGGGCGCCCCTTCGTCACCACCTATCACGGGGCCTATGGCGAGGTGGGGCCGTTCAAGGCCGCCTATAACAGCGTCATGGCCCGCGGCGACCGGGTCATCGCCAATTCCCGCTACACGGCTCAAGTGATCGCCGAGCGGGATGCGCTGGCCCGGGACACGCGCGCCCGGGATCGCATCCGCATCATCTATCGCGGCGTCGAGGACAAGACCTTCGATCCAGCGACCGTCGATCCGCTTGCGGTGGAACGACTGAAATCCGGCTGGGGCGTTCCTCAAGGCGCCAAGATCGTGCTGCACGCGGCGCGGCTCACCCGCCTCAAGGGCCAGCGCGATCTGATCGCCGCGGCGGCGCGGCTTGACGCGGAAGGCGCTCTCGACGGCGCGGTTTTCATCCTTGCCGGGGACGCGCCCGGACGCGACGCCTATCGCCAGGAGCTGATCGGTCTCCTCGAGAGCCACGGCCTTCGGGGCAAGGTGCGGCTCGTCGGTCATTGCAGCGCCATGCCGGCCGCGTTTCTCGCCGCGCAGGTGGCGGTGACCACATCGACGGTGCCGGAGACCTTCGGCCGCACCAGCGTCGAGGCGCAAGCCATGGGCTGCCCCGTCATCGTTCCCGATCTCGGGGCCCTGCCCGAAACGATCGTCGCTGCGGGACGAGGCGGAGCAGGGTTCACGGGATGGCTGGTGCCGCCACGGGATGCAGACGCGCTTGCCGATCGCATCCGCCAGGCGCTCGCGCTTCAGCCTGCCGAGCGGGCCGAGATCGGCGCTTACGCGCGAGCCCATGTGGCGGCGAGCTTCGCGCTCACGCACATGCAAGCGATGACGCTTGCCGTCTATGACGAGCTGCTGGGCACCGATTTGGCGGAGAGGTTCAAGCGTTCGCTATGCTAGCCCCTCGCCTACCTGCACAGCTTGGCGCCGGAGGTGCAGACCACCGGGGAGACCACGCCCTTCCAACAGAGGGTGTAGGTGGAGTCCGTGACGACGTCGGGGGAGGAACAGCTCCGGCGAGACCGCGCTGCGCCAATAGGGATGTGGGGCGGGCTTCTCCGCCGTTTGGCTGATCGGGCCGGTGACCCCATTGGCGGCTTTCCATTTGTCGATGGCATCGCGCAAGGAGGTGAGCGAGTCCTCGACCGCTCTGGTTTTGACGAGACCGTCGGCCGTGCCGGAGATGAACAAACATCTCGCTGGGGCGGCCGTCGGCCGGGTCAGAGGCGCGCAACAGGCGATGGCGACCATGGCAAGCAACACGCTTCGGCGCATCCAAACCCCCCTTCAGCGATGATTCGCTACCATGCCAAATCTGCCGGAAAAGTACAAAACGCGCGCCGCGACGTAACCGCGCTAGAAGCGCTCACGCGCGAGCGCGAGCGGCTTGACTTGCCAGCCCTGTTGCCGATCCTATAGAAACTCGGGTTCGCGTTATTCGCAAAGTGCAATGGAAGAGGAGAGCTACACATCGCAAGACGGCCGATGAAACTCACCCCCAATCGGGAAGGCCCCCGTATCAACGAGGGCATCGACACTCCAAACATCCAGCTCATCGACGCAACCGGCAACAATGTCGGCGTGGTTGCCATCGGCGACGCATTGGCGCGCGCGGCCGAGGCGGGTCTCGATCTCGTCGAGATTGCGCCCAACTCCGAGCCGCCGGTGTGCAAGATCCTGGATTTCGGCAAGTACAAATATCAGGCGCAGAAAAAGGCCGCCGAGGCGCGCAAGAAGCAGCGCACCGTCGAGATCAAGGAGATTAAGATGCGGCCGAACATCGACATTCACGACTATGAGGTGAAGATGCGCTCGATCGTCCGGTTCTTCGAGGAGGGCGACAAGGTGAAGGTCACCTTGCGCTTCCGGGGCCGCGAGATGGCGCATATGGAGCTCGGCACCAAGCTGTTGGAGCGCGTGCGCCACGACACCTCGACGCTCGCCAAGGTGGAATCCGAGCCGCGGCTCGAAGGGCGGCAGATGGTGATGGTGCTATCGCCGCGCTAGGCGCGCGCCAGCGCCCTTGCATTAGCGCCTCAATCCACTTTATAAGGCGCGTTCGTTAGGAGCCGCCCGGCGGGGCATGCCGTGGCGGCTTCCATGCTTCAATTCCCCAAACTCAAAGGTCCGGTGACGATTTGCTAGGCCGCGCAAAAGGAAGCCAAATGCCCAAGATGAAGACCAAGAGCGGTGCCAAGAAGCGCTTCAAGGTCACGGCCGGAGGCAAGGTCAAGTGCCAAGCATCCCGCAAGCGTCACGGCATGATCAATCGTAGCACCAAATTCATCCGCAACGCGCGGGGCACGATGGTCCTGTCCGACGAGGACGCCAAGATCGTGAAGCAGTATTTCCTGCCCTATAGCCGCTAGGCCGACAGGGCGAGGACCTAGCTAAGGAGGCACCCCAATGTCCCGTGTGAAACGCGGCGTCGCTGCCCATGCCCGCCACCGCAAGGTGCTGAAGGCAGCCAAGGGCTATTACGGTCGCCGCAAGAATACCATCCGCGTCGCCAAGCAGGCCGTCGAGAAGGCCGGGCAATATGCCTATCGCGACCGCAAGGTGAGGAAGCGCACCTTCAGGGCGCTCTGGATCCAGCGCATCAATGCGGCCGCGCGCCTGCACGGTCTGACCTATGGCCGTTTCATCGACGGCTTGAACAAGGCCGGCATCGAGCTCGACCGCAAGGTGCTCGCCGACATCGCCGTGCATGAGCCGCAAACCTTCCAGGGCCTGGTCGGGGCCGCTTTGGCTGCGGTGCGGGCGTAAGGCCGCGCGACCTCGCTTTGGAGGGGCAAGGAGCCGGAGCCATGAACGCGCCCGAGCTCGAAGGCCTGCAAACAGAGCTGCTTGCGGCAATCGCCGCTGCCTCCGACCTAGGCATGCTCGAGGAGGTGCGGGTCGCAGCCCTGGGCCGCAAGGGCCGCGTCTCGGAGCTGATGCAAAAGCTTGGGAAGCTGCCGCCTGAGGCGCGTAAAGACTTCGGGCAGGCCGTCAACTGCCTCAAGGATCGTGTCGGAGAGGCGCTGGAAGCCAAGCGCGAGGCGCTCGCCGGCGCCGCACTCAGCGCGAAGCTTGCCACCGAGCGGGCCGATGTCGCGCTGCCAGCGCGGGTGGGGCCGCTTGCCGAGGGCCGCATTCACCCGGTGAGCCAGGTCGCCGACGAGATCACCGAGATCTTCGCCGACATGGGCTTTTCGATCGCGGAAGGTCCCGACATCGAGACCGACTTCAACAATTTCACCGCGCTCAACATCCCGCCAGAGCACCCGGCGCGGCAGGACCACGACACCTTCTATTTTGCCGAAGGACCAGACGGCACGCGCTCGGTGCTGCGCACCCATACGAGCCCGGTGCAGATCCGCACCATGCTCGCAAAGCAGCCGCCCTTGCGTATCATAGCGCCCGGCCGCGTCTATCGCAGCGATTCGGACCAGACCCACACGCCGATGTT
>Ga0187864_10003822_pt1 | contig 12111 bp, 4 predicted proteins | sample June2016WEW_11_4_FD_132985 | JGI IMG/M metagenome (GOLD analysis project Ga0187864, IMG submission 132985) | Peatland microbial communities from SPRUCE experiment site at the Marcell Experimental Forest, Minnesota, USA - June2016WEW_11_40 | ecosystem: Environmental > Terrestrial > Soil >... | reverse complement strand
GATCGTCGCCAAGCTCTCGGTGCGGTGGTCCAAGGATCCGGCCCTTACCCTTGTGCGCTCCAGCGTCGTCGAGTTTCTCAACGCCAGCGGCGGAATCCAGACGGTCGATGAACTCGCCGAGGCGCTTCTCTCCAGTCGTGGATCGAGCGAGGACGAGCCTCTGCGCACGCAGCGGGCCAGGGCCGTAGCCCGCGCGACGGCGGAGGTCGAACGAACGATGGTGGAGCCCCGCTTCCTCGTCAGTCGCCATGGTTACCGCGTGCTGATCGCCCTCGATAGCGAACTGGCACGCTTCGCCGGTAAGCTCGGGGACGAGGCTGACAAGTTGGCTCGCGAAGATCCCCTGGCAGCCCCTTCCCGGGTCCTGGAGCGACTTCGTCAGGTCGGCCCTCCTTCGAGAGTCCCCATCGCCGACACACGGCTCGTCCGGCTTGCGGCGGCGATCTCGGAAAATGCGGCTGTCTCAAGCCGGCAAGAGCTGTATCCGCGAGGGATGGCGGCAGCCCGGACGCTCAGGCTTTCCCAGGGAGCCTTGCTCGGTGTGCAGACTCTGACGGTTGCTCAGATCCGAGAGCGAGTGGAGAGCCGCTATCCCGAAGCCGAGCGGCTGCCCGATCGGCCGGAGCTCGATGGGCTGCTCAGGGATGCCGGGTTCGAGTTCGCCTGGGACCCCGCCGCCCGGGATGGAGCCGGGTGCTACGTCAGCCCGCATCGAAACGCGATCTCGGTCAGCAGCCATAGTGAGTCGATCTCACGGGCTCAAACCGCGACTGGGCAGGTCAAAGAGAGCGAGATCACGCCCGAGGAGGCGGATGCCCGCCAGTTCGAGGAACGCCTTCAGCGGGCTCTCAGGGAAGGCTCGTTCCTTACGCTGCTGGTCAACCCGAAGTACCACGAGCGCGCCCGTGACGAGCTCTGTCGACGGTTCCATGTTCAGCTCGTTGACTTCGAGGGGCTTTTCCTTGACTGCCTCAAGCAAATTGCCGACAAGGCGCACGTCAAGTGGGACCTGGTCCTCAAGACCGACGCCAGACCGCGTGAGGGCGACTGGGATAAGCTGATGATGCTGGTTGCACGAGCCATGCCGGCCGTGGAGGAGCGGCTGCTCCAGGTCGACAAGACGATGCTCATGATCTACCCCGGCCTCCTGGCGCGGTACGATCAGATGGAGTTCCTCAGCCGATTGTCCCAGAAAGTCGGGCGGCGCGGCGGAATCCCCGGCCTCTGGCTGCTGGTTCCTGGTGATCATCAAGTGTTGCTCGACGGAAAACCAATCCCCTTGATCGGTCCCGGCCAGCGGGCTCGAATCCCGGAAAGCTGGATCGGCAACAGACATCGTTCAGGTTAAGGTTGGGCCGGAGAAAAGTTGGTGTTGACCCTACTTGAGGGACGGTTTCGAGTCGCATGTTTTTGTTGCGCGCGATGGAATGACGGGGCAAGCGAGCAATCCCTTTCCCCCCCCTTGCGAAGTTTTGTGTTGCGCCCCGAAGGGGCCGAAACAGGAAAGCCCAGGGCAACGCCCTGGGAACTGGATCAGGTGATGAGAATAGCCACGCCCTGAAAGGGCACAACAAGTGTGTGGACAAGAGCCTTGTTTCGCCCTTTCAGGGCTGGAGGATTCTCATTCGGCTCGGATCCCCAGGGCGGCGCCCTGGGCTGGAATGTCGCTGCCCCTTCGGGGCGAAATTCAAGAAGCGCAACTTCAAAATTGCGAAAGGGGGGGAAAAAGAGCCGCGACGAAATCGGGATGACCGCGCAGCTTGTCTTTTCACCAGCCCAGGTTAAGGTCGCACTACCGATGATCCATCGTACTGCACTCCTTTCCGACCTCCAGAAGCTGCTCAAGAAGCTCGAGGCCGACTTGCTCGAACGGAGCCAGTCGACCGAGATTCCGGAGGTGGGGGCGCAGTTGCGTTCGGAGTACGAGGAGGCGACAGAGGCCCATCGCACCGCACAGACCTTCGACGAGTGGCGGAGTGATGACATCACCCAGACGGCGGCCGCGTGGGTCCTCTCCTGCGTGTTCGTGCGGTTCTTGGAGGACAACACGCTGATTGACCCGCCCAGGATCGCCGGGCCGGGAGAACGGCTGCAGCGGGCCCGCGATGAGCACGAACTTTACTTTCGCTCGCACCCCACGCTCACCGACCGCGATTACCTGATTGCTGTTTTCGACCGACTTGAGGAGGTTCCAGCGACCAGTGACGTCTTCGGCAAACACAACCCGATCCGCGGTCTCCCGAACTGGCTCAGCGGCGATGCGGCCGGAGAGTTGCTCCGCTTCTTCCAGCGGATCGACCCGAACACGGGGGCGCTGGCCCACGACTTCACCGACCCGAGCTGGGATACCCGCTTCCTGGGCGACCTGTATCAGGACCTCTCCGAGGAGGCACGGAAGCTGTACGCGCTCCTCCAGACGCCAGTCTTCGTCGAGGAGTTCATTCTCGATCGGACACTCGACCCGGCGATCGAGGAATTCGGCCTCGCCAGGCTGGGCTACGAGACACGGCTCGAACCAGACGGAAGGCTCCATCCCGACGACTGCTTCAAGATGATTGACCCGGCCTGCGGGAGCGGGCACTTTCTGCTCGGCAGCTTTGCCCGGCTGGTCGATCGCTGGCGAAAGAAGGACCCCGGCGCGAAGGTCTCTGTGCTCGTCCAGCGGGCGCTCGATGGCGTTCACGGCGTGGATGTGAACCCCTATGCGATCGCGATCGCCCGGTTCCGGCTCTTGCTCGCCGCGCTGAAAGAGTGCGGGGTTAGGCGGCTGAGCGACGCTCCGGGATTCACAATTCACGTTGCAAGTGGCGATTCGCTTCTTCACGGAAGTCCGGGTGGTGATCAACAGACGATGGGATGGGCTCCGACAGACCACGTGTATCAGCCCGAGGACTCCCAGGCGCTTGCGAGACTTCTCTGTCCGAAGTCATATCACGCGGTGGTCGCCAACCCGCCCTACATCACCCCCAAGGATCGGGCGCTGAATCAGGCGTATCGGGACCGATACTCCACGTGCCACATGAAATACTCGCTGGCAGTACCGTTCCTGGAACGCATTGTCTCGCTCGCCGTTGAGGGGGGCTTTACGGGGCAAATCACGGCCAACAGCTTTATGAAACGGGAGTTCGGCAAGAAGCTGATCGAGGAGTTCTTCCCGCGAGTCGATCTGACCCACGTCGTCAATACGGACGGCGCATTCATACCTGGGCATGGCACGCCGACGGTCATTCTGTTCGCGCGGAATCGGCGGCCGGTTGCGAATACATTGCGAATTGTGATGGGAATACGGGCGGAGCCCTCGACGCCTGATGATCCTTCAAGGGGACAAGTGTGGTCGGCGATTGTTGCGCAGTTGGACCAGCCAGGCTCGCAGAGCGAGTTCGTAAGTGTTGGCGACTCGCCTCGTGCACTTTTCCACAAACATCCCTGGTCCATCGGTGGTGGAGGTGCCGCCGAGCTAAAGGAGCTCATTGAGAGTGACTGCTCGGGTCGACTGGGTCAATCCATCGACTGTATTGGATTTTGCGCAATTCTTGGCGAAGACGATGCCTTTGGTGATCCACCGAATTCCCAACGCCTTCGACTATTACCAGCTATACATCGTCGGCCCCTAGTTGAAGGGGATCACGTACGTGACTGGTCGGCGGACTGGGGCACAGAGGTGCTGTTTCCGTACACTACAGAGATCAAGTTGGTCCCCGAAGCCGTCGTTTTCAAATGGCTATGGACCCTGCGCACATCCCTACATGCTCGACCTGACTTCAGTCGAAAGACCTACAAAGACGCAGGCCGAACGTACTGGGAGTACCATCAGATTCCGGTCGAGAGAAATCAAGTCCCTCTGTCCATTGTCTTCGCCTTCGTCGCCCCTCATAACCACTTCGTGCTCGACCGCGGTGGGAAGGTCTTCAATCGTTCTGCTCCGGTCATCAAGCTGCCCCTGAAAGCGACCGTCGATGACCACCTCGCCCTGCTCGGACTTCTCAACAGTTCAACAGCTTGTTTCTGGCTCAAGCAGGTGAGTCAACAAAAGCAACTCACGGGCGGCGATGGAGTCCGCGTCGAAACAGTCGCAAAAGTTCCTTATGAGTTTGCAGGAACCCAGATGGAAAAGATGCCTCTTCCTCCAAACTGGGAGACGAGTCCGCTGCGCGCAACACTCACCGAGCTGGCGAGGGAAGCTGACGCACTCGGTCAGCGTCACATAGAGTTCGGCCCGGCCCGTGCAATTCGAGAGGCGATTCGATCGAGTCGAAAGCCTCAGACAGTGTTTGACGAGTATCAATACGAACGCGTAATGATTCGACGCAGGCTCATCCTGATCCAGGAGGAGATCGATTTCGTTGTCTACTCGATGTTTAGGTTGACCGAAGGGAATCTGCTCGGCGGCGACTCGCTTGCGGAATCCGTGGAAATCGAGGCAGGAGATCGGCCCTTCTGCATCATTCGCCAACACAACCAAGAGGGATTTCCTGTCCCGACCGAGGTTTCGTCAACGTGGCCTTCGAGTCTGCGGTCCCTTTGGGAGAGACGAATCGACGAGACCAAGAAGTCGTCGTCGCTGCGGCTTATCGAAGACCCACACTACAAACGGCGATGGATTGGACGGCAAGGGCTCTTCAACCACACGGAGAACAGCGACCCCGTCAAAGATGCGTGTGAATCCTGGCTGCTCATCCGTCTGGAGAGCTACTTCGACTTCGACGGCCGCATGAACGACGCGGGGAAACCCACGGCCCGACTCGACATCGCGTTGACCACCGTCGGAAAGCTGGCCGACGTCGCCCGTCAGGATGCGCAGTTCCTCCAAGTCGGCGAGCTCTACCGCGACGATCCCGCGTTTGACGTGTCGCGCCTCGTGGCCGAGCTGGTCGAGGCCGAGAGCGTTCCGCTGCTGCCCATCCTCCGCTACAAGCCTTTGGGTCTCCGCAAGCGCGAGGAGTGGGAAAAGACCTGGGCGCTCCAGCGGCAGGAGGACGCAATCGACGCGCGCACCAAGCTCCTCAAGGATCACCCTGACCACCTGACCGAGCTGAACGCGAACGAACTCAAGAAGAAGCAGGTCGGCAACATCCCCGTCCCGCCCAAATACACGAGCGCCGAGTTCTTGAAGGGCGACTACTGGCGGCTCCGCGGTAAGCTCGACGTGCCCAAGGAACGCTGGGTAAGCTTCCCGCACTGCGAGGGCCCGGACGGCACGCTCGTCGTCGCCTGGGCCGGCTACGACCACCTGCAGCTCGCCCGGGCCATCAGCGCCTACTACGTCGACGTCCAGGAACGGCTCGGCGGCCGCGACGACCCCCGCCTCGTCCCCCTCCTGGCCTGCCTCATCGAGCTTCTCCCCTGGCTCAAGCAGTGGCACAACGAGATCGACCCCGAATTCGGCGTCCCCATGGGCGACTACTTCGAGGGGTTCATCCAGGAAGAGGCCCGACAACTGGGCAAGACCGTCCCCGAAATCAAGGCGTGGGAGCCCACGAAAAGAGCAAGGGGTCGACGCTCGAGCGGATGAGGATCCCACGGGAATGCAGTAAGATGAAACCCTGAGTCGCCGATTCCTCGACCGGAGCTATAAGGATGCCTGAATATTCACTGGACGACGTGACCATTAATGGCTTCCGTGGGTTGAAGAACCTCCGATTGGACGGCCTCGGATTGATCAATATACTCGTCGGTCCGAACAATTGCGGAAAGACGAGCGTGTTGGAAGCGTTGTCCATTCTCTGCAACGCATCCGATCCGTTCGAGTGGCTTTGGATGGTTCGTCGTCGCGACTTCGGTGGGTTGGACGAGTCCCGCATTCAGTCTCTGCGGTGGTGCTTTCCGCAGCATGGTCAACTCGCCGATCCGGAAGTGACGTTCGAGGGGGAATGCTCCATGTCATGCTCCGGGAGTTTTCCCCTGCGAAGACTCCGGGTTACCTATAGAGACATCGAGGGTGAGCCCGACCCTAAGAAACTTGGGCGGCGAGGGAAAGGACAGTTGCAGTTTGATGAGACCCTTGAGGACGTTCAGCCGCGCCGCGGGGCCGAGATCACGCACTTTGTTGAATCAGACGCTCCCCTCTTGAGGTCGGCCAGTTTTGATCCTCAACCAGTCGTGATACAAGTATGGGAGGACTATCCGATACAACCAGGCCGTCCCCGCCGGAGAAGCCTCGCACCAACGGAAACTCTCACGCCGTACTCTTATCAGATCAACCGAGTTCAAGTGAGTTCTCACTCACGCTTCTTATTCGGCCATGAGCAAGATATGATTCTAGATCTTGTACGAGAGTTCGATTCCGAGATTATCGACATGAAGCTCGCATCATTCCGGGGTAGAAGGCCCGCAATTTATCTCATGCATAGACGCCTTGGCCCTGCGCCTTTGTCAGTGTTCGGAGACGCGCTGCGCAGGGTCGTCTTACTCGCAAGTACGCTTCTTGCTCTTAAGGATGGAGGCATACTTCTGATCGACGAAATCGAGACCGGGATCCATGTGTCCACGATACACGGTATATTCACATGGCTGATTCGTATTGCACGTCAATTCCACGTGCAGGTCGTGGCCACTACTCATAGTCTTGAGGCGGTCGATGCGTTCGCATTATCCGCCCAAGATGGCCATCCCGATCTTGTAACTTACCACCTTGATCAAACAGAACGTGAAACACGAACGAAGAGGATCGATGGCGATCTACTACACCGCCTACGCAGCGAACGCGGATTGGATGTGAGGTGAGCTGTGCCAAAGTATGGCTATCTTGTCGTTGAGGGCCCCCACGATGTGGAGTTGGTCTACCGCCTCCTTCACTTTCACGGACTAGAGAGAGTAAGACAGGAGGCTGAGCTAGATCCGTTTTTCCTTCAGCTTGTTCCTCGGACCTACCCGCCGGATGGAGACCTTCTGAAGCGTGTTCCCGTCCCTCTCTTTCTGCAAAGCAGCACCCACGCGGTTGCCGTTCACAGCGCGGGGAGCGACACGAGGATAATCGAGACCATGGAGGAGGACTCGGTCTTCCTGGATACGTCGAAGTTGACCGGCATCGGCGTCCTATTCGATGCTGACTACGCGGTGTCTTCGAGTGATCGATACGCTGTAATTCGTGAACGTCTTCGTGAGAAGGGATTTTCTCTGCCCGAAAACCCGGGCGAAGTGAAAACTGGTCCTCCTCGACTCGGAGGGTTCGTCCTCCCAGACAATATTTCGGCCGGGACACTTGAAGACATTCTCTTGGACTGTGCCAACCTCGTCTACCCCACGCTGCTAACAACGGCTACTGCTCATGTCGACTCTGCGTCGCGGGACAAGACGCTGGAGAAACAGGATCTAAGAGAATTGCTGAGACCCGCTGGCCGTCATAAGGCTATAGTTGGTTCGATAGCAAGCATTCTGCGGCCCGGGAAGGCCGTACAGAATTCTCTCCAGGACAACCGCTGGCTATGCGAAGCGGCGTTAGCCATTCCACGTGTTCGTGCGATTCAGATATTCCTATTGAATCTCTTGGAGCTTACCGAGACAGCGAGTGCAACCGAATAGACTGGACATCCGATGACGTTGATCAAAGACCTGATTGATATCCCCGACCGCGTCTACAAGGACCAGTACGTCCTCCGCCTCTCCGAGGGCGTTACCCGCCCTGCAGAGACGCTTAGCGATTACGTCGTGACCCCCGAGCTGACCACCTGCTTCGATGCCGCACTGTCGATGATCCGCAGCGCCTTGGCCAACCGCACCAGCAAGGCCGCGTTTCTCCATGGCAGCTTCGGCACCGGCAAGAGTCACTACATGGCCGTGCTTCACCTGATACTTCAGGGCAACCCTGCTGCTCGAGGGATCGTCGAGCTGGCCCCGGTCATTCAGAAGCACAACGACTGGCTTGCTGGCAAGAAATTCCTGCTTGTGCCCTACCACATGATTGGCGCCCACGACATGGAGTCCGGCGTCCTGGGCCATTATGTCGAGTTCATCCGGAAGGCACATCCCGGTGCACCGATTCCACCCGTCTACGTGTCGGCAACCATCATCAGCCAGGCGGCCGCGGAGCGAGCGAACTACGGCGATGAGCCGTTCTTCAGGCGCCTGAACGCCGGAGCTGGAGAAACCGAAGGCTGGGGTGACCTGCAAGGGGCATGGGATGCCGCGTCATTCGAGGCAGCGGCTACGGCACCGCCTGACGCGGAGCCGCACCTGCGCCTGGTCAGTACGCTCCTCAAAACCGTCGCGACCTCACATGCGGAGGTGCTCAGCCAGCGCGGAGGGAACTTCGTCCGGTTCGACAAGGGCCTCTCGCTGATCAGTCAGCATGCGAAGAACCTGGGTTACGACGCCCTGATCTTGTTCCTGGACGAGCTGATCCTCTGGCTGGCCACCAATTCGCAGGACCTGGGATTCGTCAAACGCGAGGCGGCCAAGCTCACGAACCTGGTGGAAGCCCAGTCTGCCGATCGGCCGATTCCGATCGTCAGCTTCGTGGCCCGACAACGGGACCTCCGAGAGCTGGTCGGCGACCACGTCCCAGGCGCCGAGAAACTGAGCTTTGCAGACTCGCTCGACTGGCAACAGGGGCGTTTCGACAAGATCACGCTGGAAGATCGGAACCTCCCGGCGATCGCCGAAAAACGGATTCTCAAGTGCAAGAGTGAAGCGGCTCGTGCAGAGCTGGATGCGGCGTTCGATCAGACAGCGCGGATGAGGGACAACGTCATGAACATCCTGCTCACCCGAGAGGGCGATCGGCAGATGTTTCGTCGCTTGTACCCATTCAGCCCGGCGCTCGTCCAGACCTTGGTTGCGGTCTCCAGCGTGCTCCAGCGAGAGCGAACAGCGCTCAAGGTCATGATGCAGCTCCTGGTCGATCAGAGGGAGACGCTCAAGGTCGGCGACATCGTGCCCGTTGGCGACCTGTTCGACGTCGTCGCCCACGGAGACGAGGCGTTCAGCCAGGAGATGGCGGCCCACTTCGACAACGCCAAGCGACTCTATCACCACAAGCTGCTTCCCGCACTGGTGAAACAGCATGGTGTTCGGCCCGAGGATCTGGAGCCGCTTCCTCATGACGATCCCAGGCGGGTGGCATTCCGCAACGATGACCGACTCGTCAAGACCCTGCTGCTTTCGGCCCTCGTCCCCGAGGTTGAGTCGCTACGAGGTCTGAATGCCGAGAAGCTGGCGGCCCTGAACCACGGGACGATCAAGACCCCCGTTCCAGGACGGGAAGCTCAGGAAGTGCTGCGCCGCTGCCGAAACTGGGCAGCGAGTGTGGGAGAGATCCGCATTGGCGAGGAGAGCAATCCCACCATCTCGATCCAGCTCTCGGGAGTTGATACCGAGAGCATCATCGAGCAAGCCCGGCGCGAAGACAACCAGGGAAACCGCATCCGGCGAGTGCGACAGATGCTCTTCGATCAGCTCGGCATCCAGGGTGAAGGGGAGTTCGAGCAGTTCCACGAATTCTGGTGGCGAAACACCAAGAGAAGCTGCGTGGTACTGTTCAAGAACATCCGGGAGCTTCCCGACTCGTCGCTGGAGAACCCGGAAGAGTCCTGGAAGATCGTGATCGATTTCCCGTTCGACGAGGCCGGGCATGGGCCACGAGATGACCTGAGCACGCTGCAACGGTTCATCCAGTCCCGTTCTGATGGCGCGAAGACTCTTTGCTGGGTGCCCTCGTTCTTCAGCAACGATGCCCAGAAAGACCTCGGCATGCTGGTCATCCTCGAGCACATCCTGGCCGGCGAACGGTTTGGTCAGTACTCCAGTCACCTCTCGCCCCAGGACCGGCCAGCGGCCAAGGCGCTGCTCGAGAACCAGCGCAGCATCCTGAGGCAAAGGGTCCAGAGCCACCTGGACGCGGCTTACGGGCTGGAGGTTCTCTCACAAGGCTCCCTCGATACGTTGCACGACCTCGATCTCAGCGAGCACTACGTGTCTCTGAGCCCGGGCTTTGTCCCGCAACCTCCCGTCGCGGCGAACCTCGCGGGGGCAATGCACCACCTGCTCAGCCAGGCGCTGGAGCATGAGTTCCCGGCTGCGCCGCACTTCGAGGCCGAGGTGAAGTCTGGGGCTCTCAAGAAAGTCTATGAGCTGATCGAGCCGGCTACTCAGACTCCTGACGGCAGGCAGGCCATCGAAAAGACCCAGAGACTCCTCTTACGGCAGATTGCCAATCCGCTCATGCTGGGCGAGATGGGCGTGGACGCCACCCACTTTGTTCTGGGCCAGCACTGGAAGAATCACTTTATACGCAAAGCCGCTGAAACCGGCGGGGCGATGACCGTCGGGCAGTTACGCAAATGGATCGACGATCCCAAGCCCATGGGCCTGCCCAAGGAGGCTCAGAACCTGGTCATCCTGCTCTTCGCTGCCCAGACCAATCGAACATTCCACCTGCACGGATCCCCCGATGAGGTGAGTCTGGCGAACATCGCCGACGCCCACGAGCTGCGCGAGCAACGGCTGCCCACGCAAGCGTCCTGGGAAGTCGCGGTTCAGCGTGCAGGGGCGATCTTCGGAGTGACTGTTTCACGACTCCTGAGCGCGGGCAATGTGGGCAAGCTGATCTCTGAAGTCAAGAAGAAGGCGAGTGAGACCTGGCAGCCCTGTCGACGATACCGCCAGCGGCTGGGAGAGCGATCGACGAAACTGGGAGTGCCGGCCGATTCCGATCGGCTGAGAACCGCGACGGCGACGCAGACCCTGGTCGAACGGCTTTGCTCAGCCGAGCCTGGAGCCATCGTGAGCTTGCTGGAAGCTGCCGAGGTGGCGACGAGCGAAAGCGCCATGGGAGAATGTGTTGGCAAAGCCGCCGAGCTGGAAGGGAACCTCGAAACGGCGGGCTGGGAGATCTTCGAGGCGGTGGAAAAGCTCACGGACGACCGGCAGGAGAAGGCGCAGCAGATTCTCGTTGAGGTTCGCGAAGCTCTGCAGAGCGACGAACATGCGCTGCAACTCGCGCCGGCCCTGAGGGGAGCCCAGGCCAAGGCGGTCCAGCTCCTCACTAAGCCCATTGAGGTGCCCACGCCGCCGCCAGTCGGTCCGCTTCTGGAGCCGCAAGTGATGAAGGGACGGGTTGTGGTCAAGCAAGATTCAAAGGAAGGCTTGACGATCCCAGAAGCCGAAGCGTGTCTCTCCCAGGTGAGTCGTGAATTGAAGCCTGAACAGACGGCGCGGATCAATCTGGGCTGGGTGATCGAGGAAGGTGGTGGGGCCTGATGAGCGCAGCGACACCGACGTTCTCCCAGATCAAGGCGCAGGTCGCATCGATTCACCAGAAGCTGCCCCATGCTCGTACGATCGGTATTCGCGCGGCGGGGCGATGGACTGGTGAAACGGAGAAACGCGACGGAACGCACCTGTACCTGATCCACCAGTGCGATTCGCCGCTTGCGATGACGGTGGCCCTCCGTCAGCCGATGGAAGAGGGGGCAACCAAGATCCTCATCACCCCCCTCGAAGAGACAGATCTGGGAAACGACATTCTGCTCCGGCTGGCAAAGCGCAGACTTTTCCAGATCGATTCCTGGCAGATTGTTCGGTCCCTCTTTCAGGCGCGTGCTGTTGATCCCGGATTGACTCGACACGGCTGGATCGCCGACCGGCTTCTGGAGCGAATTCCGACCGAGGGCTATCCCGCAGCAAGGGGTGGTTTTCTGGATGCTGAAACGGTCTGGCCTATCTTGCTTCGACAAGAACTGGGCCTATCGGCAGAGCCTCCCGATCTCACTTCGCTCCTCAGGTGGTCTTTGGAAACCGAAGCAACCGGCCGTTTTCGAGTCTTACCCGAGACCTGCCGAAAGGGAGTGACCGAGTGGCTGGTTGAGAAGATCGGGCAAGTCGCAGCGGTCATCCTCCGTGGTGTGAGCGAGTTGGAGCCGCCTGATGCCGTGCCACTGGGGCTTGCTGCCGGCGTCGTGTTTCATCCTGAGACCACGGGGAAGCTCGAGCGAGCGGCCGGGAAGCTCGAGGAACGGTACCTGGGCGGAAGGACGGAGGAAGTCAGCTTGTTGCAGCGATGGAGCTCAGCGGCCACTGAGGTTGTCCGTGCTTTGCGCCATACCGACTCGAGGGCCTACCGACAGATCATTCAGAGGGCGGATGAGATCCTTCGAGAGGTTCAGGCAGACGCCT
>Ga0187864_10003820_pt1 | contig 12115 bp, 13 predicted proteins | sample June2016WEW_11_4_FD_132985 | JGI IMG/M metagenome (GOLD analysis project Ga0187864, IMG submission 132985) | Peatland microbial communities from SPRUCE experiment site at the Marcell Experimental Forest, Minnesota, USA - June2016WEW_11_40 | ecosystem: Environmental > Terrestrial > Soil >... | reverse complement strand
GCGGAGGCGGTGACGAACTATTGGCTCGCAGCGTATTTCAAGACGCCGTTGCGACCGATCGGCAGCGATCGACCGGAATCGTGGACGCCGGCTGTGTCGAATCGATAACGCAAACCGTTTTCATCTGTTCGCCTCAGGTGCTAGTAATCATTTGAAAGAACACTGGGCGATCGTCGCCTAAGTGAGTGGAGGCAAAAATGGGTCAGCAAGTTGACAACGAGGGCCGTCCTTTCGAAGTCCCGGATCTGCCCACGTCGCGGTACACCAGTTTAATAGAGGCCCTGCACGGCATTCCCGATCCAGACATCGAGGTGGTTGCTATTCCTGCCAGTCGGCCACTCATTAACCCGCTGTCACCTGCGGTCCCGGGCGATGGTCGAAGGGATTGGAGCGAATCCGATGAAGCACAAAACGAAGCGATCGCCGCGCCGTTCAAAACCTTGGAACGCCTCCTCCAACGCGCGGCCTCTGCACCCTCCACGACTGAGAACCAGCAGCCGCTCGCCAAAGCCGAACACGAGCCGCTGATCCCGGACGTAGAAGTGACTGCACCACCATCCTCTTCGACTCCACGGTTTCGGTTCACCAAGCAGCCGGCCACGCCTGCGGAGGCTCCGCTCGAAAAGACCGCTATCGATGAACACGCCGCGCCTGAGGGCGTTGTCGAGCAATTAATTTTGTTGACTCCCTGGATGGACGACGAAACGAACAAATCGTATTACGGCAGGATCGACAAGCTCCTGATCGAGAAGGGCTACAGTGCAATTTTCGCGGAGGAGGAATAGCGATGTCCACACGTAAGGAAGATCGGCAGCACGAGATCGCCAAGGCAACCGCGATGGCGCAGGAGTGCGGGGGACTTGAAAAATGTTTCGGTTCGATGGCGAAAGCGGCCGGCAGTCCGGACGGCGAGACGTATTCCAAGATCGCCGGGCATTTCGGTTCGATGAAAAAAACGCACGAAGCTAGCATCGGCTACCACTCGGCAGCGTGCAAGGCTGAGGGCGACGAACTCGACAAGGCGATCGTTCCGGATAAAGTTCGCGGCACAATCCCGTCGAACGTGCCAAAGGAAGGCTTCGGCATAACTGCGGTTCCGCGCACCGGAGCTCCGGAGCTGGTGAACAAGGCGGACGTGCCGCTCCAGTTTCAGCATTTGGTGGAAGTAAGCGACGAGGTGTAACGACTTTCGCCGGCGATCCTATCAGGGGAGGCAGGCGGACAGGCCAGCAGCCTAACTCCAAGGCCATAGGGCCGTGTCATGGGTTGTTCATTTATCCCGACAACGGTCCTCGCTGGTTCAAGAGCGGGAAACAGATTGGCTGTGATCGTCACGCGCTGGACCCTCGTGGAGATGCGAGAGACAGCCGGCGCATTTCCCGCAATTTTCGAAAAAGAAGGGTGGCATGAAAAGAATTACCCGGCACACCGTGACCGCGGAAAATGCTCTCTCGTACAACGGACGATCGGGCAGCGAGCTCATGGCCATGCGCGATCAAAGCGCAAGCCATACGGGATCTCTCGTTCTGTGCAAGGCCCATGGTATGCAGAAGGTCACCCGACTTTGGGGCTCGCGTCTGATTCTCGCCTGCGGTTGCCGGCGAGCAGCTGAAAGTTACGACACGGCGCACTTGAAAGCTAAGCCGACCACGCCGGCAGGAGCTTCGAAGTGATAAAAATCTCCTTCATTGCGAACGCGCAGAATATCGACAGATTCAAAAGATTCGGGCCGGCCATTGTTTCCGCGTTGTTCTCGAAATTAAACCTGCTCGCGCAGCAAACCGCGTCTGTAGTCATCAGACGCTTGAGCGGAGAGGTGCTTCAACCTCGCTCGGGCGTTTTGCGTGGAAGCGTTGTCACGATTCCGGCGAAATATGAAAACGGAAAAATCACCGCAGCGGTCGAGGCAGGGGCCGGTCCAAGTAATCCGTACGCATGGGCATTTGAAAAAGGCGGCAAGGGATCATTCACGATCGCCGCACGAAACAAGAAATCGCTGATGTGGGAGGCCGGCGGATCGAAGCACTTCGCCATGAGTGTCCTTCATCCGAAAATCCGGCAGTTGGCTTTTATGCAGCCGAGTGAAGACGAGATGCGGCCCACGATCATCGCGGAACTTACGAACGCGATAAACGAAGCGACGAAGGAGTGAACCAATGAACATCAGCTCTACGGTATTGAATTTAGAAAGTGGCTTTCCGATGACGGTCCCGAACACAACGAACGTGTCGTCCGGATCGATCACGGCCAGCTACACGATCAGCGGCAGTCCATCCTCGATGTCCATTTTCATCGAGGGACAGAACTCGAACGGCACCGTGGTTGTCCTGGACACGTACAACTATTCCGCTGGCGACACCACCATAACGCGCTCGATCTCGATCTCTGCCGTGTATTCGAATTTCAGGATCACGCCGACCTGGGTTGGATCGAACGTCTCAGTCACCGGCAGCTTGAGTGCCCAAGGGAATGGGCCTCAATTCACTAGCTCGTCTCTCAGCGCAGTTGGCTCGTGGAGCCAGGGGTAAGGAAGGGACATGACCATGACACAAACGAAACAAGTCGGCGAAATCGGATTTGCAGTGGGGCGCGTAGTGTACAACTGTCCAGCTTGCGCCGTGCCGTGCGCGATCATTGGCAGCGCGGCGTATGAATTTCGCTGTGTGCAATGCGGCGGGCAGTTTAACCGCGGCGACGTTCAACCGTATCAGGAAGGCGACGGAAAGCCGGTTGTCGCAAACGTCTTCACCATGCGATCACCGCACCCGACCGACTCGAATCCAAACGCTCCCGATAAGGATTGACCGAACCAAGGAGGAAACGAAATGAAACCGATCAGTAGCCGGATGTTGTGCGAGCGATTGGGAATCGTCAGACCCACCTTGAATCGTTGGATGAACGAAGGTTGCCCGAAACCGCCGATAACGATTTACCACGGGCCGAAAAGCAAGCCCACCGGATTGGCGGTTCGGATGTGGACTGCGGGAGATATCCAACGCCTCAAGCGATGGGCCGGCTCAAGGCTTTTTGCTCGCGGTGCTAGCGCGTTTCGCCGGCGCGGGAATCGTATCGACAAAATCATCGATCAGGCGTGCCGCAAGGCGATAGCGGATGAAGCCATCCGGCTCGTTCAGCTCGATGAGCCGAATATCGATGCGACTACAATTCGCACAGCCATGAAGCGGAATCCAGACTTCGAGCGGGTTGTCGCCGGCTACCGTTCGAATATCCGCGCGAAGCTCGCACAAAACGATGGGCAGGGATTCGTCAACTGAAACATGACGCCCTGGGAAACCGTCGTCCAGCGCAGCGACCGACTCGGACATCCAGGGACTAGCCTTCGTCGCGGTCGAGATGGCGGCTCGCTCGAATACCGCGCACGTAACGGTGAACTTCTCGGATCACTTCTATGGAAGAGCTCGGAGTTTTGGATTGTGAACGCATCCCGCACATCGAAGGCAAGGCATCGCAAGCGAGGGTAGTGGGTCAGTTTGAAATTTCTCGCCCACGATAGCCCTTCGGGGCTAAAATCCCCGCCCATGCCCTCGGGCAACCCCACAATCGAACTGCTGTGTGGACATACCGTCGATTTAGGATTTGTTTACGATCTGGAAGATTGGGCTGGAAAGTTCACAGAGCGAGAAATTACCTGTCCTGTTTGCTCTCGCAAAGGTCTTTATTCTCGGAAGAATCTTGTTTTGATTGCTGCAAAAACTCCATCAGACGAATAGCCCGCGCCCATTCTTCCTCTGTGTACTCAACTGCACGATAGCGAAGTCCGTCTTTCGTATACATCCAATCTGAAAGAATCTTAATTACAAAAGTCCTTCGGCGGGGTCAGGTTGAATTTTGCTTGGGATTTTTAATCTCGTCTATCTTCTTGCTCGATTGAAAATAGTCTGTTCCACCCCGCACGCCAAAATACAGGGCTAAAATCCCAGACGCCCAGAGAAGCATTGTATAGACGGATTGATGGTGTTGGTCAATTCCGCCATTGTAAAGAACAACCCCGAAAGAAATTGCAGCCCCAAAGCAAACACCGAAAAAAGTCAAGTGTACAGGCGCGTTGCCTGAAACCAACATATCCAACTTGTCTTCGCTTATGGTGTGCATTCTCAAACGTCCGGGAACATACTCAACAGTGATAGATTGCGTCGAACTAGTGGATGGCGGATTGACTTGTGGTTCGCCCGCCATTCTTATCTTCCGATTGCTTCAGGCGACACGGAAGGAGCGGGAGGGGTGCGGACTAAACCAAGTAGTTCAGCAACACCTAAAATAAAGGCATTGTGAAACATCGTATTGCCGCAATAACTACAAACAAGTGGCACGCAAGGATACGATTGAGGGGTTAAGACAGTCATGAGGCCTGATTTAACTTGAAAAGGAAAAGCTACAATCCCTTCTCCAACCATCCACGTATTGACGTGGCCACAAGACGGACACGGATTTAACTGCTTTGCGGCTATAGCCTCTGCAATTTTTTGTTTCTGTTCGGGTGTAAACATAACCTAGCCAATTCTAACTCAATAACGCTATTTCTTGTAAGGCCCACGCGGTCCAAACTCAGGTTCGGGCAATAAGGCCACAATCTCTTCGATCTCCCAAACGTGGTCGCTAATTCCCGCTCCCATCGCCGGAGTCACGCGCAACGTCTGATGCAAACAGTTTTGGCTTGGGTAGTTTACTTTCCAGATTTCCTTCGGTTGTCGTCTTTGCACAGCATTTGGCAGTTCGCTGCGTTCGTCTTCCCGCCCTCGTGCCACGGCTTGATGTGATCGGCTTCCATCTCGCTCAACTCAAAGTGCTTGTTGCATTTCGGGCAGATTCCGTTTTGCCTCTCGTATGCCTCCCTTTTCATGTTTTCGGAGAAGGCGCGGATGTTCAGGTGTTTTTCGTCGCCATCCAAGACATATGGGTAGATGCCCGACTTCCTCTCCACATCTTCATCCAGCATCAGCTTCGCAACCCGTTTCTCCATCTCGTCCGTGTCAAACGCTTTGCCGTGGAATTGATTGTACAGCTCGCCCCACGCGACTCCTTTCATCTCTTTCCGGTATTTCGGAAATGTGGCCTTCACCCAACCGATGACGCTCTGAAAGTGATGCCAGAGCGGCGTGGCGTTCTCGTCGTGCTGGTGCTCCGACATGTACTGTTCGATCTTTCCTTTCGCATGCCAAGTGATCGCGGTTTCAAGATATTCCTGCCGGATTGGACTGCCCTTGAGATAGTTGCTCGCCAGTCCATATGCGGGGCAACCTGTTTTGCTGAAATATCGCTTGGCATCAGCAGTCCACGGCCCGGCATAGACGGCGTTGCGCAATTCCTGATCGGTGTGCTCTTCGCCGGCGATGTTAATCGTTCTGAACCAATCCAACTTTTCGCTGTCAGTCCCGGAGCAGAAATAAACCATCAATTTGTAATCAAGAATCTGCCGTCGCTCATCGTCTTGCAGGTTGTGGAAGGCCAGCCCTTTGATGGAGAAGTCCCCGTTGACGTACTGACAAATTGAAAGCGTACGCTGTTGTCCGTCGATCACTTCGTAATGACCGCCCTCGCGCACCGACCAGTACATCACGTTCAGTGGGAAGTCCTTGCGGACGCTATGGATCACCGCATCCCGCTGCTTGTCCTTGTAGATGAACTCCCGCTGATAGGGCGGGCGAATGTCGAGCTTCCCGCCGTAAGCAACGACACCTTCCTCGGCGCTGTCCTGATAGCCATCCGCCAATTCACGGATCCTAATTTCTTCGAGTTCAATGTCCATGCTTACCGCCCCTCTTCCTTATCAAAATGCGTGCGTACTTCGCTTCGTACGTCTTACCAATCTTGAGGACACCTCTCGCGTTTAGGTCGTTAAAGTTTGCGGCATCCTCTGCCGCATATTTTTTCGTTCGCAAGCCCGACGAATTCTCTCTGTCCATTATCCCTAGTATTTCGAATTGCGTTGGGCTGTATCTATCGAGAAACGTTATGGGCACAGCCATAAGTTTGTCGTAATCCATCGGGATATCTACAGTTTTTGAAACTTCTATTGCATTGTAGTTGTCGTACTTGGGGTACTCTTTGGCAGAATATTTCTTATGTAGAATCAATTCCTCATGGCGCTTTGTCACGTCGAGGTTCGTAAACCAACAAGTATTATTAGTGGAAACGATTCTATTTCCATTTTCATCAACCCGAGCTTCAGTTCCATGCAGAGGATAATGCTGCGGCACGATAAACCCTGAAAAATTGCGATTGCTGTTTATGCCAATCCATATCTTGTCCTGCATAATGAGTCTGAAAATATCTTTGTACGTAATCGCATTCCAATTTCCGATGATCAGAAACTTCTTACCGTGTTCTACAAGTTGCGCCACGTATTCCCTGAACAGCGAAAAAGGCGGGTTAGTTACTACAATGTCAGACCTCTTCAACAGTTCGATACATTCTTGGCTGCGGAAGTCGCCGTCCGCGCTTAAATGCTTGATTCCAATTTTTGTGGGATCGGGAATGCTGTTTCGGTTTTTGTTGCCAGCGTACTCAAGGTAAATGGCCCTTTCGGAATTGTGCTCGCTGAACAAATCCGCGTTCTGGTTTTTGTAACAGGTGGTAATCAGGTTCTTTAAACCTAGCTGCTCAAAGTTATATGAGAAATAATGGAAGAAATTGCTGACACGCGGATCATCGCAGTTGCAAAACACTACCTTGGTTTTGAAATGTTTTTTGTAGTGCCTAAGCTCTTTTTCGATGTCGGAAAGTATGGTGTAGAACTCATCGTACTTGTTGCTCTTCGCTGTATGTAAATGTTTGACTGAGCCTTTTCTTGCCATCTTCTTTTTCCGTTTGGGCTTGAATTTCAATACGTCGTCCACGGTGACGACGTGTTCGGATCGACCGTGACCGTGACAACTTCTCCCGGCTTCACGCCGGCCGGCGCGATCACGGCCCATCGTCCAGCGTGAAATTAGGGAAGTTTCTTCTTTCTGCCAGGCTTGAGCTCGGCGAGGGCCTTCCGGGCGCGTTGGATGTCGGCGTCGGTCCAGAGCCGGACGCTGACGCCGCCGACCTTTACGACGGGTGGAAACTTCCAGGTCTTTGCCTTGGCGTGCCGCTGCAAGGTCAAGACCGTGACGCCAAGTTTCCTGGCGGCATCGGTGGTTGAAACTTTCATGCAAGATACCTATATCATGTTGCCCGCCTCGTTGCAAACTCGGTTGCAAGCTGGGTCACGAATGGCGCAGAAGAGCGCAGAAAAGCGCAGAACCACTCGACGGAAGAAGAACCACTTAGGGTCAAATCATCCATTTAGGAAACTGCTGCTCTATCCATCTGAGCTACAGCCCCCGCGTGAAAGATTCTAGCATGTCGTAGTGGGCCGGTTTCCGATATCCATTGCGCATTGACAACGATGTGATCTCCTAGTATGGCTGACATTCAGGCTGGATTTACAGAAACGGAGCATCGTGGGTCATTCGGGGGAACCGAGTGCCTCCGCGCTGTTCCGTTCGGTTGTCAAGGGGCTTAATTATGCGATGGCTGTTTGAAACCAAGGAAAGCAAGGGGCGTCGTCACGATCAGGAAGAACAAAGCAGAAAACGCGAGGAAGCAACCCGCATGATGGCGGATCTGTTTATTCGTCATAACGGCATGGCAACCGCAGACATCATCGGCGAGCTGGAACAGATGCACCAGTTCTACGCCGTCGCAAGCTGGGCACCTTCAGAAGCACGAGGCGGCTACTTCTACCAGATAGCTATGGACCTCTCCCATGCTCCACTGACCCCGGAGGAAACCGGCCGACTCGTGGCCATGCTCTTATGGCCGGAGCTCCGCGCCTACAAAGACCGCAGCGCGCCATCATGCTTCGTATCGGCGGCACTCCAGAACCCGAGCGAGGCATATATTCCGACCTTGACCGAACATTTCGCCTGGCTCGAGAAAGAAATCAAAACGCTCCCATCAACGCAATATCGCGCTGACATTGCCTCCGAAATGAGACTGACCAAAGGGGCGATTCAGGCATGTCGCGCAAGCATGGGCTAAGCCCGGATTGCGGCCGGCGATCAATGACGAGAGGGTGTGACTTCTTTCTGCCGGTGGTAGGTGATTTCGACGATCTCCATGTCGCCCTTGTCCGGAACGATTTCGGAGCGCGATACGTAGGTGTCCGCGTCGATCCGGCGGATGACGGCGCGCTTCGGCTGGCCGTCTATCGGGTTTTCGAAGACGATCACTTTGGAGTCTGCGCTCGAGAGCTTCAGAACGGTCGGGTCGGATTTTTCCCAGGGCGCGAGCACGGGCGTAAAGTGCCTGAAATAGAAGCTAATCCCGTTTGGCTTCTCGACCAGCGTAAACAGCTCGATCACGAGCGTCTGGCCGTTTTCGGCGAGCTGAAATGTGCCGACCATCGTGCCTGACTTCGGCGGCATCCAGACCTGCTGAGCGATTCTCGGTCCCCAAACCCCCTGCCAGCGTCCGGCCAGCCAGGCGAAATCCGCAAGCGTTGCTTTCGGAAGGGGCGCCGGGGAGGGCGCGGGGGAAGAAGCGGGCGCCTGAGGAGGGGCCGACACCGTCCCCGCGCCGTTCGCGCCCTGCGCGCGCGCATTTCTGGGAAGCGCCGCGAACGCGAGCGAGGCGAGACACACCACCAGAGCGGATCGTGTGACGCAGCTACGTGTCATCGCGCCATGCCCTCTCCCTGAATCGCCGATGTTCGCCTGAAAGCGCGCTCAAAGACAATCGCAAAATCTTCTTGCATCCTAATTCTCGTTTTGCGCGTCGCATAAGAGAGGCTTCAGCGGCCGCGAGGAACGCGCCGCCCGGGTGCTGTCCTGATTTGGATGTGGTAGAAGTGAGGCGACAAAAGACAAAGGCCGAATTCGCGGTCGGGCTTTTTCTCTTTTTAATTAGACCATGATTGTCAAATCGGAGGTGAAAATTGGATGAATCTAAACGACGAGTGATTCAGTTCTTGGAGAAGGAAATAAAGACCTACACGGCGCTAGCCTTATTTTTGTCGAAGAAGGGCATCAAAGAACGCATGCGAGTGGGAGGCAAAGAAATCCTTATAAGCCCAACTTTCTACAAGGAGAGAATGAAAGAGGCCAAGAAACTTGTGGACCAACTCAGAAAATCAAATTAGACACTACCGCCGCCGGGGAATGCTTTGACGGTTCCGAATGCCTATACGATAATGAGGAATTGGCTCTCATAATGAAAACGGTTCTTAGCACCTGCGCCCTGGCCGTCATGCTCGGCGCGCTGACTTCCGCAGCGAAGGCCGCCCCTGCTGACCAGACAACGCAGGCTCCGACTCAGGCCTCGTCGCAGCCGCCAGCCGGTTCGAAAGCGGCGGATGAGTCGGCCCGCGCGGATGCCTACTACTACTTCACGACGGGCCATCTTCAGGAACTGCAATACGAAATCACAAACAGCACCGAACAGGCGGATGAGTCCGTCGAATCCTACAAGAAGGCGCTCGAATTGGATCCGGGGTCGGCGGTCATACAGGAGCGCCTCGCCGAAATCTATGCAAAATCGCGTCACATCCGCGAAGCCACACTCCAGGCGCAGGAAGTGCTGAAGATCGATCCGGACAACGTGGATGCCCACCGTTTGCTGGCACGAATTTACGTGCGCACGCTCGGCGACATGGGCACGGGCGAAGTGCAGCAGGAGAATCTCCAGAAGGCGGTCGAGCAGTTCCAGGCCATTCTGAAAATCGATCCGCGCGACACGTATTCCGCTCTGTGGCTCGCGCGGCTCTATCGGTTCGAGAACCAGCATGACGAAGCGGAAAAGGTGCTTCGCGGAATCGTTCAGCGGGAGCCGGACAACGAACCTGCTCTCGAACAACTGAGCCAGCTCCTGATCGACGAAGGGCGGTCCCAGGAAGCGATCGATCTGTTGACACAGACGGTCGACGAGTCCTCGTCTCCGGATGTCTACGACCTGCTCGGCGACGCCTATACGAAGTCGAAGGATTACGCCAAGGCCGAGGCAGCCTACCGCAAAGCCATCGAAGGCGACCCGGACGACCCCGGCCACCGCCACGGGCTGGCGGAGGCGCTGCTTTCGCAAGATAAGTACGCCGACGCGCTGGAACAGTACAAGAAGCTTTCGCAGCTCGAGCCCGGCACTGCCGAAAATTATTTGCGCATGGCGCAGCTCGACCGCCGGCTGGGGAATTTCGACGAGGCGGAGGCGAGCCTGCTGCGCGCGAAGCAGCTCTCTCCCGGAAGTCTTGAGATTCTCTACAACGAGGCGCTGCTTTATGAGGACGAAGGCCGCTACGATGATGCGGTCAAAGTGCTCACCGACGCCATTGCGGGAGTCAAGGGTCAGGCCGGCGGCGAGGGAGGTAATGCGAACGCGCTCGCGATCCTCTACGAGCAGCTCGGCCACGCATACAGCGAGCAGCAGAACTTCCCGGCGGCGATCGACACGTTCCAGGAGATGGGGAAGCTCGGTCCCGATTCGCAGAAGCGCGCCCGGCTGCTCTTGATCAACACCTACCGCGAGAGCCGCGACATCGACCGTGCCATCGCCGAAGCCAAGAAGGCGCTGGACGATTCTCCGAAAGACCCCGATCTGACGGTTACATTGGCCATGATGTATGCGGAGAAATCCGAAACCGCCACGGCCCGGCAGCTATTGCAGGGCCTGTTGCAGGGAAACGACGCCGACCAGCCGATTTACATCGACATCGCGCAGGTCGAACAGCGCGGCCGGAAATACGCCGATGCCGAACAATCGGCCGAAAAGGCCGAGGAGATGGCGCATTCGCCGGCGGATAAACAGGCCGCCTGGTTCCTGCTGGGCGCGATCTACGAGCGGCAGAAGAAGTTCGATCTGGCCGAGCAGCAGTTTCGCAAGGTGCTGGAGGCGAGTCCGGACAACGCGCCCGCGCTGAACTATCTGGGATACATGTTCGCGGATCGCGGCATCCACCTGGACGAGGCCACTTGGATGATCGAGAGCGCCGTCAAGCAGGAACCGAACAACGGCGCCTACCTGGACAGCCTGGGCTGGGTCTACTACAAGCAGAACAAGCTCGCCGAAGCCGAAGAGTACATGCGCAAGGCGGTCGACCGGGAAGGCCACGACCCGACGATCCTCAGCCATCTCGGCGCCGTGTACATCAAGCTTGGCCAGACCGAGCGCGCGGCTGAGATTCTCGAGCGCTCGCTGGCCGAATGGCAGAAGGCCTTGCCCGCCGACTACGAGGCCGACAAGGCCAGCGAGGTCGAAACGCAATTGAGGAGTCTCAAGCGGCGCCTCGCGCAGAAAACTCCTCCCGCTGAGACAAAACCGCAGTAAGCTCCCCGCATGCCCGTTGCGAAAAGTGCCGCGAAAAAGAGATCGGTGCGCCTGCCGGCGTTCGCGAAAATCAATCTCTGCTTGCATGTCCTGGGAAAACGCCCGGATAACTATCACGAGCTGCGCACGATCTTCCAGACAATCTCTCTCCGCGACACGCTGACGCTTTCCATCACCCCCGACCGAAGCGGGCTCGAAACCTTCGTGATGCGATCGAATGATCCAGAGCTGCCGCTGGGCGGCGAAAACCTCGTCATGCGGGCGATCCGCGCCATCGCTCCGGAAATCGGATTTAAGGGCCACGTGTCCGCCTATCTCGACAAGAAAATCCCCGTCGCGCGTGGTTTGGGCGGCGGTTCGAGCGACGCTGCGGCCGCGCTGATCGGCATGCTGCGGTTGACCGGGATGGAGGTGCCTTTGCCGCGGCTGCTCGAAATCGCGGCGGGCCTCGGAGCGGACGTGCCGTTCTTTCTCTTCGGCGGTCGCGCCCTCGCCGTCAATCGCGGCGACGAAATCTATCCCCTGCCCGACGCGCCCCCGCAAACCATCCTCGTCGTTTCGCCGCGCAACATCGGCGTCAGCACCAAGGAAGCCTACGAATGGGTCGCCCCCGAATTGACAAGGCTGGCGAAACCCAATAGAATTTGGGGGTTCTGCGCTCTGTGCTGGAGCCGGCAGGGAACGGTCTCAAACGATTTCGAACGGCCCGTTTTCAGCCGCCATCCGCGCCTCAAAGCAATCCGGGACGCATTGCTCAAGCGAGGAGCTGCAGATGCCGCGCTGGCGGGTAGCGGGTCGGCGGTGTTCGGAG
>Ga0187864_10003817_pt1 | contig 12119 bp, 6 predicted proteins | sample June2016WEW_11_4_FD_132985 | JGI IMG/M metagenome (GOLD analysis project Ga0187864, IMG submission 132985) | Peatland microbial communities from SPRUCE experiment site at the Marcell Experimental Forest, Minnesota, USA - June2016WEW_11_40 | ecosystem: Environmental > Terrestrial > Soil >... | reverse complement strand
GGGCGGCGATTTCGCGGCGCTGGCCACGAAAAACTCCGAAGATCCGGGATCGGGGCCCAAGGGCGGCGATCTGGGATGGATCGTTCGCGGCCAGACTGTGCCCAACTTCGAGTCGGCGGCCTTTTCGCTCAAGCCGAAAGAGATCAGCAACCTCATCACTACCGAATACGGCTTCCATATCATTCAGGTCCTGGCGCATGAACAGGCGCACCTGCGGCCGTTCGAAGAAGTGAAGGATGAAATCGCCACTGAACTGAAGAATGGGGTAACCGCGGATCGCATGCAGTCGCTGGCTGACCAGGCGCACGCCGCCCTGGCCAAAGCTCCGGCGGATTGCCAGAAGATCGCCGCGCAGTTGGCGATTGCGTGCTCCAGCTTCGATGGCGTCGTGAAGGGATCTCCAATTCCGGGCATCGGTACGGATAAGGATGTCACGGCGGCCGTCAACGAACTGAAAGCCGGCGAAGTCAGCCAGGTGCTGCCGGTCGGGCAGACGCGCATCGTGATCGTAACGGTCCGCAAGACTATTCCCAGCGGTCCGGCCCAATACGACGATGTGCAGAGTCAGCTGCGCGAGAACTACATCAACGTCCGTGCCGGCGAGTTGATGCGCGCCAATTCACAAAAGGCCGCTGACATCGCAAAGAAGACGGGCGACCTCGATGCGGCGGCGAAAGCCACCGGCGCAACCGCGAAAAACGCCGATCCATTCACCCGCACCGGTGCGGCCGAAGGTCTGGGACCGGCGGAATACCTGCATGAAGCATTTGCGAGTCCCATCGGTACGGTCATCGGCCCCTTAGCGATGCTCGACGGGCAGGCGATCGTAAAGGTGACTGGAAAGACCCCCGCCGATCCCGTTCAGTTTGCCGCGCAGCGCGAGAAGATCTTCCAGGAACTCCGTGAGCAGCACGCGCAACGGGACAACCAGCTCTTTGAAGACAGCGTAATGACGAAGCTCATCAACGAGGGGAAACTCAAGTACCACAAGGAAGTGATGGATCGCATTCTGGAGCGGCAGCGGAGCTGAGCGCCACGGCGGACCGCGGGACAATCGTCCGATGATCCATTCCTTCATCGAGTTCCTGCGCACGCTTACCGATCCGGATAAGCTGATTCATTTTCTTTCAACTGTGGTGACTGGCTGGTACAGCTACGCATTGCTGGCCGCCATCGTCTTTGCCGAAACGGGCCTGCTGGTTGGATTCGTTCTCCCCGGCGACTCGCTTCTGTTCACCATAGGAGTTGTTTGCGGGGCCGGGCGCCTGGACATGACGGTAATGATCGCGCTCCTGATCTGCTCCTGTATGATCGGAGACTGGTCCGGCTATCTGCTGGGCCGCCGCACCGGCCCGATCATCTTTCGCCGGCCCGATTCGCGCTTTTTCAAACAGGAGTACCTGCAGCGCACGCACGCCTTCTATGAAAAGCATGGTGGGAAAACCATCATCTACGCCAAGTTCGTTCCCATCATCCGGACCTTTGCTCCCTTTGTTGCGGGCGTCGGGAAGATGCCCTACCGCCGTTTTCTTCCGTTCGACGTCGTCGGGGGTAGCGGCTGGGTAATTTCCATGACACTTCTGGGGTATTTTCTGGGTGGCATTCCCATGGTCCGCAGGAATTTCGAGAAATTCGTCCTTGCCGTCGTGTTTGTGTCGCTCCTGCCCCTCGTCCTTCACGCCTTTCAGGCCAGGTTTAATGGGAAGCGGGCCAGGGCCGGCGAGGCCCTATAGGTACTTATAGCCTTTGCCGATATTTGGGTAGTGGCATACCCACAATTCAGAGGTACTGCTCTTGCGCTGGTGGTGTGCTTGTTCTCAGGGACCGCCTGCCGGGTGAACCCGTCACGCTCCGGCAAGCCCCTCACTGAGCTGCGGCAAATCCTGCCTTTAAAGAGCGATCAATTGCGGCTCGGGTATCCGGTGCGCATGCGCGCCTCTGTCGTTTACCGCGATGGAGATGACCTGTACATCGCGCAGGATCAGGCTGGTGGCATCGCCATCGATCCGGGTTGGACGGGCGACGACGTCACGCCGGGCGATGTCATCGATATCGAGGGCCGAACCGGCTGGGATACGGACGCGCCCGTCGTTCGTGACGCGCGCATTCGCTGGGTGATGCGCCTCATGCCGCCGCGAGCTCGCCCAGCCTCGGCGGAAGATATTCTGTCGGGCAGGCAGGAACACCAGTGGGTGGAAGTTCACGGCGTGCTGAAAAGCATTCATGCGGCCGGACAACTTCTGGATCTGGAGATCGCTTCCGGTTCCGCAACCCTGCACGCGCTTACCGGATATCGCCAGGATATCGATCCGGCTCAAGTGAAGGGCAAAGAAGTCGGCGTTCGCGGCGTAGTGGTGAGCCGTTTCGATTTTTCGGGACGGCGCCTCGATACGCGTCTCTACATGGCCCAGACATTTGGCGCGTTGGTGGAAGCTGCGCCGCCCGGAACCTCTCCGCCTCGGGACACTCCCGCGCCTCTGGTCACAATACAGCAAGTGAAGATGCTTCCTCCGGACAACGTGGCGCTGCATCTGGTCCGTATTCGCGGGGTGGTCACGTTTCATGACATCGAATTTCACCAGCTTTATCTCCAGGACCAAACGGGCGGAATTTTCGTGTTCCCCTCCGATCAGATGGACGAGTCCTACCAGAACAAGGAAGTGGAGATTCTGGGCTTCAGCGCGCCGGGCGGCTTCGCTCCAACGTTGCGGGCGCAATTGGTGCGAGTCCTGGGCGAAGGGCAAATGCCATCGCCGGCCCGCCTTGACATGGCTAGTTTTTCTTCCGGCCAATACGATTCCACGTGGGCAGTTACCCAGGGCATCGTACGTTGGGTGAATACCTATGGCGGGCGCAGCTATTTGACACTGGAAACACCGAACGGCCGGATGCTCGTGGTCATGCGAGGCGTGCCGCCGCCAGACACGCTGGATTCGAGTATTGAGGTGCGTGGCGTAATCAGTTCTGAATTCAACGAGGACCGCCAATTCACCGGAATCGAACTGCGCTTGCCCGCGGCGACCTGCATGAAGATGCTCAACCCCGCGCCGGCTGGTCCGTCGACGGCACAGATCCGATCCATCCGCAGCTTACTGCAGTATTCGCCTGGCGGGATTCCGCAGACCCGCGTCACTGTCCGCGGCGTGGTCACCGCGCTGGGCCGCGACCGGAATATTTTCGTGGAAGACGAAACCGGCGGACTCGCCGTGAAACCTGTGAAGAAATCCAATGTAAACGCCGGCGACCGTGTGGAAGTCGCCGGATATGTGGCCCGTGGGCGCTCATACGAGACACTTGAAGACGCTCAGGTTCGAAAGACCGGCCACTCATCCTCGTCGAATCCTCTTCCCATTCGGATCGAAGATGCGATCGCCGGAGGACCTCGTCTGCGCCTGGTGCGCATCGAGGGATGGCTGGTTGAACAACGAGTCACTCCTGGCGAGCAGGTGTTGATCATGCGCACTGGCCGGAACGTCTTTGAAGCTTATCTGCGGCGCGTGCCCAACGGCCCGGCGGTGGCGGAGCTCAGGCCGGGCAGTCTTCTGGCGCTGACCGGCGTGTGTTTGCAGGAATCGACGCCTGACGCGCCACGCCCGGACACGGTTCGCATCGTGCTCCGCTCGCCCTCCGACGTGGCTGTTCTCAAGGCCGCTCCCTGGTGGACCATGCAGCGCAGCCTGTTCCTTCTTGGCATCATGTGCGCGCTGGTTCTTGCGGCGGCGACCTGGCTCTTCCAGTTGCGCCGCCAGGTGCACCGGCAGACCGCCGTGATCCGCACGCAGTTGAACGAGCAGGCCGCGCTCAAAGAAGCGGCGGAAGCCGCCAGCCGCTCCAAGAGCGAATTCCTCGCTAACATGAGTCACGAAATTCGCACGCCCATGAACGGAATCTGCGGCATGACCGCGCTGGCGCTGGGCACATCTCTCGATGAGGAGCAGCGCGAGTATCTGGAAACCGTGGGCGAATCGGCACGATCGTTACTGCGCATCATCGACGACATTCTGGATCTGGCGCGCGTGGAGGCCGGCCGGCTGCGCCTCGAAACGGCGCCCTTCGAAATCCGTCGAATCGTCCGGCAGGTGATAGCTACCATCGATTGCATAGCCAGCGAAAAGGGCGTCAGGCTGAGCCACACCGTCGCCGCCGACGTGCCCGAATATCTGCTTGGCGACTCGGGAAGATTGTGCCAGGTGCTGCTCAACCTCGGCGGAAACGCGGTGAAGTTTACCGAGCAGGGCGAGGTGTCGATTTCCGTGACCGTACAGGATCGCGCCGATTCCGACGTCGACCTGCGGGTCACCGTCCGCGACTCCGGCATTGGCATCCCCGCAAATAAGATCGAAGCCGTCTTTTCGCCGTTTGAACAAGTGGACCAGTCCACCACGCGAAAAGCCGGCGGCACCGGGTTGGGGCTAACTATCTCGCGGCGTCTCGTCGAGTTGATGGGCGGAGCCATCCACGCCGAGAGCGCGATGGGCATTGGCAGCACTTTCTGGTTTACGGCCCGCTTCGGAGTAGCGGACCGTCCCGGCGTTACCGGTCCCGCTTCCCCGGTCGACGAGATTCCCGCTGCACGGCCCCTGCGTGTCCTGGTTGCCGAAGACAATCGCGTCAATCAGCGTCTTGTGGAACGAGTGCTCGTGCGTCACGGCCACAACGTCGTGCTCGTCGAAGACGGACAGCGTGCCGTCGAGGCAGCTCGAAGCACACCGCCATTCGATCTCATCCTGATGGATGTCGAGATGCCCGGCATGGACGGCCTCGCCGCCACTCGGGCGATCCGCGAGCAGCCGAACCTTCCTCGTGTGCCCATCTTCGCGCTCACCGCGAGAGCGATGCAGCAGGACGAGCAAGAGTGCCGCGATGCCGGGATGGACGGCTACCTCGCGAAGCCAATCGACATCAACGACCTGCTTCGCCTCGCAGCACAAATCGCCGCGCAATCTGAGCCGGTTGGGGCGATTTCACCCACAGCCTGACAGCCTGCATCTCAGCAGGCTGGTGCAAATCCCCCAGACCAGCGCTGCAACTCTCTTTTTCTCTGTTGCTTGCGGCTGGCAGAACGATTGCACTCTTCCAGGCACCACACTGTCAACGCGGCCGCGTTTTATGTGGTGAATTTCCACGGTCAAAGGAGTTTGCCATGGCTACAGTGGCTGGCGGCAAGCAAGCTGAATTCCTGCGTACACTCCCCACAGACGATATTCGCCAGATTATGTGGGGATTCGCCGAACGGCTGGACCTGCAGATGGTAGTGCAGTCGGCGCGAAATGTAGCTCGCGGGCCTGTGGCCCGCCTTGTGGCCGGGGGCGCGCGAAACACTCACGAGTGGACCGAAGAGAAGAACGCCATGCTGAAGGAGTTCGACGCCGCCGGCATCACCGCGGCGTTCATGGACCCCGAGCAGGGTGGCTATATCGAAGGTCCGAAGAACCTCGCCCTTGCACTGATCGCCTTCGAACTTGCGTGGGTGGATGGCGGCGCTGCGACGGGCAGCCTGGCAACCGGCCTGGCGCTCGGTCCGATTCACGAGCGCGGCACGCCGGAGCAATTCGCGGAGTACATGGCGAAGTGCGTTCCGCCAGCGCCCGGTGAAGACCGGCAGCAGTGGCGCGGCGCTTTCGCCCTTACGGAGCCTTTGCCGTTTGTCGGCGTGGAGACCGGCATGCTCTCCGGCCGCATCAGCATCGCCGAATGGAAGGAAGGCAAGGAACCCATCCTCAATGTGGAGAAGCGCGGCCGCTTCATCACCAACATGGGATTCGCGAACTTCGTCACCGCCGCGGTGGATTCCGGCGACCCGCGTATCAAGGGCAGTTGCTTCGTCATCCTCGAAGAGAACGATCCCGGCACTTTCGATCGTGGCGTGCCCGCGCGAAAGCTCGTCCACCAACTCTCCTCCACCAACGATCCGATCTTCCGCCTGCGCGTTCCCGCCAGCCGCATCGTGGGCGGCTACACGGTAGGGGACGGCGTGATCATTCCTCGGTACAACCACGGCGAGATCATCGAGGCAGTGTTCAAGCGCACGCGTGTGACTGTGGGCCTGATGACTGCCGCGAAGCTGCTTTCGGCTGTTGAGCCGCTGATCCGCTACCAGCGTGACCGTTTCCGCGGCAGCGACGCCGTGAGTCCGGGCACGCCTCGCTACGAACTCGGCCTGCAGCAGAAACAGGACGCGCTGCACCGTCTGGTGGACGTGTGGGCCACCGGTGAAGCAGCCTCGGCGTTGGGCTTTTACACCGCGCGGATGTTCGACAATCTCGATCCCCTCGAAAAGGAAAAGGACGCCGTCCTCGCATCCCGTGGCATCAATGGCGGCATGGCGGCATTCAAAGCGATGCGGGCGGTGGAGAAACGGGGGCTGGAGTATCTGGATCTCGAGCGGCAACCCGGCTCCCTCCGTGACCCGGCGCGCTGGGAAGATCTGAATACCGATCCGCTGGTCCGCTACGCTCTCCTCGATTCACTGGCGGGTGTCTACTGCCCGGCGACCAAGCTCTGGAACACCGGACACGGCGCCAACGTGATGCGCGAAGCCGTGAGCCTGATGGGAGGCTACGGCATCACCGAAGACTGCCCCGGTTTCCTCGGCCACAAATGGATGGACGCGCAACTGGAGGCCACCTATGAAGGCCCCGAAGCGGTGCAGCGGCGGCAGCTTTCCATGACCATGATCAATCCGCTGTTCCTCGCGCAGATGCGCGGAATGGTGGCGGAGCTGCGCGGCATCGCCTCTCGCCGGCCGGGCACGGGAGCCTGCGCACTGGCCACGGCAATGCAGATGTGGCTATGGTCGGTGGGCCATCTGCAGGTGGCGACGGATGCCGACAACTCCGCGCTTTATCACAGCACCCGGCAAGGCGTTACCTTCCCGCTGGCCGATGCGCTTGGCTGGCTGTTGTCGGCGCACTCACTGATTCGCGCCGTGATGGAGCTGGAAGCGCACGGTCCGGAGAATCCCGTAGTGGCCGAGGGTCTGGAAGGAACGCTGACCTTCTATCGTGACCTGTGCCACGCACAAACTGCGCGAGCTGCCGGCGAAGTGGGCCGCATCTGCGCGGAACTGGTGTTCGGGTACAACCGGCATCCTGCATGGGACGATCCGGAGGCCTGCTACAGGGCCGATGAATTGATCGCGCTGGAGTCGGTGATCCCGGGCATCACCAGCGTCCCCACCGATGTTGTGGAGGAAGACGGCGCACATCCGTTGAAGGCTGGCCCATGCGCGAAGGCGCCTGGCCTTGAACCGTTCCAGCGCCTGCGGACGAAACTGGATGGCTGTCTCACGGGTTCGGGTCTGGCCAAGGATCGGGCAGCCGAGGCACTCACGAAGGTGATGATTCCCGCGGCGTTGGATTACCCGGCATGAGGATTCGAAGTGGACACGCGGCGAGAGCCGCGTTTTTGTGCGCAAGACAGCAACGCGGCTGTCGCCGCGTGTCCGTATGACTGACCGACCTTCCATGGATGTGGATATCGTCTGCGCCGGCTTCGGACCGGCGATGGGCGGCTTTCTCCACACCATCGCGCCAAAGCTCGCGGACATGGAAACCCCGCCGACGGTAATCTGCTACGAGCGCGCCGACGGTCTCGGCTTCGGCGTCTCCGGCGTGGTCACGAAAGCGCGCGGCATTCGTACTTCGTTTCCTGATCTCGATCCCGCGCTCATTCCCATGGCCGCGCCCGTACGCGAGGAGAAGCTGCTCTACCTTCTTGACCCTCACGGCGCCAGCCGCCGATCCTTTGCGGTTCGGGCGCTGGATGGCGTGGCGCGGATCGCCGGGGCGGGCGCAAAGCACGCCGTCGCGCTTCCCTGGATTCCTGGCTTCATGCACAAAGAGGGCGGCTTAGTTCTCTCCATCGGCCAATTCAACCAGTGGGCTGGTGAGCGGTTGATGACCACGGGCGCCGTGCAGGTTTGGCCGGGCATGCCGGTATCGGAGCCGCTCATCGAACGTGAGGCCGTTGTGGGCGTGCGTCTGGCCGACCAGGGGGATGAGCCGGGCATGGACATTCGCGCGGCGCTCACGGTTGTGGCGGATGGCCCGGTGGGTCCTGTGGGACGCAGGCTCGATGAGCACTTCGGAGTGCCCCCGGGCTTCGAACGTAATGACTGGGCGCTCGGATCGAAAATGGTTGTGGAGCTGCCCGACGACACGCCGCTGGAACCGGGCACGGTTTTTCACACCATCGGTTTTCCCGAACCTGACATCTTCGGATTCCTCTACGTGCATCCGGGCAATCTCGCCTCCGTTGGCATTTTCGTCCCCTCCTGGTTCGACAATCCCGCGCGGACGTCGTATCGATATCTGCAGCACTACGTGATGCACCCGTTCCTGTGGCAATACCTGAAAGGCGGAAAGCTGCGGTCGTGGGGCGCCAAGAGCCTGCAGGAATCGGGCCGTCGCGGTGAACCATGGCTGGTGGGCAATGGCTACGCGCGCATCGGAGAGGGCTCCGGCACAACCAACGTGCTGACCGGTTCCGGCGTCGACGAAGCCTGGACCACCGGTATCCAACTTGCCGAAGGAGTCCTCGAACTCATCCGTGAGAAGGCGCCGTATACGCGAGAGAATCTCGAACGCGCCTACGTGCAAAGAAGGCGCGCGAGCTGGCTGGAGCAGGAAAGCCGTGTGGCCGAAAACGCCCGCAACGGGTTCCAGCGCGGTTTTCTCACGGGTCTCGCCGGCATGGCGCTGGCGGGCATGACTCGCGGGAAGATCACCGTGCACGCGCGGTCGGTGCCATCGCAGGATCGCGTCCAGCCGATGGAGAAGTATTTCGGCGGGCGCATCCCGCTGGAAGAGATCGAACAACTCGATTCGCAGTGCCGGTCCGACGGCGTGCCACTGCACGATCGCCTGATGGATCGCCTAGGCTGGCCTTCAATACCCTACGATGGCGAGCTGCTGATGTCGCACCAGGACGCCCTTCTTGTAGGCGGCAAGGTGCAGGGTGCGCCGGGGTTCACCGATCACGTCTCGTTTATCGACCGAGATTTGTGCCTGCTGTGCCACCGGCGAATCTGTGTGGAGATGTGTTCGGGCGAAGCGATCGCCGCGAGCAAGGAAAACGGAGCGCCGGTGTTCGACCGCGAGAAATGCGTGCACTGCGGCGCCTGCCTGTGGAACTGCGACAACATCGAGTTCGCGGCGGGTGGCGGTGGTCTGCACTCCGTCGAGAATTAACAACCAATGAGCGATATATTTCACATCGTGGTCTGCGGCGGCATTGTGCCGGACCCTCTACAAACCCTGGAGCCGGTCACCGGCCCCAACGGTCCGGCGTTAAGAAACGAATTGCAGCTCCCGCATGTGCTGGACCCGTGGGCGGCCCACGCCCTCTACGAAGCCGCGCACCTGGCGAAGAAACACGCGGGCAGCAAGGTCTGGCTGGTGAGTCTCGCGCCAAAAGCCAAGTTGCAGCAAGTCATGATGACCGTGGCGCAGCGCGTCTCGCTCGAACTGGTGGCTGTCGATGGTCCCTCGGGCGGCTTCACCGATTCGGCCGAGGTGGCCGCTGCACTGGCCGCTGCGATTGAAGCGATCCCCGGGCTCGATCGTTCACGCCTGTTGCTATTCGGCGGATGGGAATCGGCCTCGCGCGCGGCTGGCGCCACGTTGCAGATGGCCGGCGAGCGGCTGGGCATCACCGAGCAGTTCCAGGGCGTCGACGAACTGACGGTGGGCGAAGACGGGTCGCTGCGCATCCTCGAGCGCGTAGAGGGCGGCCAGCACCAGGTATCGGTGTGCGCAGGACCGCCGGCAGTGCTCGGTTGGGCCACCGGCAATCTGCCGGAGCCCTCGAACAGCCCGCAAATCGGGATGCAGAACATGCGCCTGATCCTGCCCGCGCTGCAGAAGGCGAAGCCCGCGCCGGTGACCGCCGGATGTACGTTCACAAGCGTCGCGCTGCCGAAACAAACGCGAGAAACCAAGGTGGTGAAAGACACTTCGGTGGAAGACATCGCGCGAGAGATTGTGGAGTGGGTCACCGCGGAATAGCCATGGCGGAAACAATCCTTTTTCTCGCACACACCGACGCTGACGGCACGCTGGGCCGGATCGCGCTGGAAGCTCTGGCCGTGGCGAAATCGCTGGGTGGAACGTTCATTGCCGGGCTGATCGGTGGCGCGGTGCAACCTGCGGCGGATAGCATCGCAAATTGTGGCGCATCGCGGATTCTGGCCGTCGCTGGCGAAGCATTTGCCAACTCGCGCTATGCCACCGACGCCGCAGCCTCCGAAGCCCTCGCCAAAGCCGCGCAGGCCACCATCGTTGTCGCTCCGCAGACATCCCGCTTTGCACGTTGCCTGGCCGGAGTCGCGAAGCGCCTTGACGGGTGCATCGACACTCATGTCACCGCAATCGCCCCAGGCCCGCAAATCACTCGCTGGTATTATCGCCAGCGCATGGAAGCGCTGCTGGAGCGGACGCAACGGCCGTGGGTCATTCTGGTCGAGAGCGGGATTGCTCCAGCATGGGGAGGCCCGGCCGGCACGGCAACGGTCGAGATGGTCGCCGTCAAAGCCGCTACCCGAACCCGCGTCATCGGCCGCCAGTCGCCGCAGACCGGCCAGCAGACTATCCGTCCTGACGCGAAGTTGCTCTTCGTCGCAGGCGCCGGCTGGACCAGAAAGCAGGCCGACGGCAAACCGCACATCGATGACGCAGCCCGGCTCATCCTGGGCTTCCTGCATGGCAGCGAGGCGTCGCTCGGCAGCAGCAAATCATTGGTCGACCTGAGCGGTGAAGGCCAGGCCGTGCTGCCATTCCTCTCGCACATGAATCAGGTTGGCCAGACGGGCTCCACCCCGCGCCATCCCAAAGGACTGGCCACCTGCTGCCATGGCGAGGAGCCGCACGTGGTCGGCTGGCGATTTATTCGCGAGCGCCGCGCGGTGAATCTCGACCCGAACTGCGGATGGGCGCGCGGGAAAGCGGACGTGGTGTACGTAGCGGACGCTTTCGCCGTCATGGAGCGAGTGAACGCAATGCTTGCGGAGCGCTCGGCGGCCAGGCGGGCACAGGCGTAAACTGAGTTTTGTTTCACCCGAGGAGGTAACGATTGAGTATCACTGTGGGCGTCGTCAAAGAAACGTTTCCCGGCGAACGGCGCGTGGCCATGGCGCCACGAGTGATGGACGTGCTCGCCAAAGTGGGCGCGCAGTTCATCGTCGAACGCGGAGCGGGAACGGATGCCGGCTTTCCCGACAAGGAATATGAGGCAAAGGGCGCGCGTATGGCCGCGACGGCGGACGAAGTGCGCCAGACCGCGGAGGTGCTCCTGCAGGTTCGCGTCGAAGACTCCGGGGCCCTGCGGTACGGCCAGATCGTCATCGGCATGTGCGATCCGTTGAGCGAGCCGCAGTTCATTGCGGAGATCGCCAAACGCGGGATCACGCTGTTCTCCATGGAACTAATTCCACGCATCACCCGAGCGCAGAGCATGGACGTGCTGTCATCGATGGCCACCGTCGCTGGCTACAAGGCCGTGCTGCTGGCCGCCGTGGAACAGGCGCGCATGTTCCCGCTGATGATGACCGCGGCCGGAACAATTCCCGCCGCCCGCGTTCTGGTGCTGGGAGCCGGAGTGGCCGGGCTGCAGGCGATTTCCACGGCCCGCCGGCTGGGCGCCATCGTGAGCGGCTATGACGTGCGGTCAGCAGTGAAGGAGCAAATCGAGAGCCTGGGCGCGAAATTCGTCGTCATCGACGTGGGCGAGAGCGGCGAAGGCACCGGCGGATACGCGAAGCAGATGAGCGCTGAGGCCATCCAGCGGCAGCGCGACGCTCTCGGCAACGTCATGCGGGAGATGGACGTCGTCGTGACCACCGCGGCCGTGCCCGGCCGCAAAGCCCCGCTGCTGATCACGGCTGCCATGGCGCGCTGCATGCCTCCCGGCTCGGTGATCGTCGATCTGGCGGCCGAGCGCGGCGGCAATTGCGAACTGACCAAACCGGGCGAAACGGTTGTGGACAGCGGCGTCCATATCCTCGGCCCCTTGAATCTGCCGGCGTCGATTCCGTATCACGCCAGCCAGATGTATGCACGAAATGTCTCGACGTTCCTGAAGAACATGATCAACAAAGAAGGGGCGATCAATATCGACCTCTC
>Ga0187864_10003815_pt1 | contig 12121 bp, 11 predicted proteins | sample June2016WEW_11_4_FD_132985 | JGI IMG/M metagenome (GOLD analysis project Ga0187864, IMG submission 132985) | Peatland microbial communities from SPRUCE experiment site at the Marcell Experimental Forest, Minnesota, USA - June2016WEW_11_40 | ecosystem: Environmental > Terrestrial > Soil >... | reverse complement strand
GAGGATGGTGTAGTTGGAGACGGTTGGAATGGATTGGGTTTGCTTTTTCATCCCTGCCTTGTGGCAGGGCGCAACCACTCATTCCAACCTTTTCTTCCCATCCTTATGGGATGCCAGTGAAATAAAATCGTATTTCTCCTGCGGCTCCCCGGCGGGAAAAATCACCCGACCGGGACTGCGCGGTAAGCCGCCCGCACAATTTCTCGAATTGAGACCCGGACCCCACCCCATCTGGTGCCGTCGGAAGTTAACATATGCGTGACTGGCGGCTTGAATATCGTCGGCAAAATTCTGACTTGCGGCGCCGTCTCGCCCACCTGCTGCCAGGTGAGATTGGCGGACCGCCACGAATTGCGATCCATTTCATACGCTCTGATTTTTTTGATGCTCACCGTGGTTGTTCCTGCTGCCAGCAACACTCCCATGCCAACCACAATTACTGTTTTTGCTTTGGTCCAGGCCATAATTTTTAATGCTCCTTTGATGAGGGTTAAGGTTGAACCGCCGGCCGTCGCGCCTTTGGCCAGCGCCACTGCGGAAATGCTGTTTACCATGGCCGCCGACACCGACTGGATTGAATTGGTCGAAAGCGCGCCCGAAAGCGCCGCGTCGGAAACCGTCACACCGCGTTTCGCAAAGAATTGGCGCAGCTTCTCCAGCGCGCGGTTTACGCGTTTGCGGGCGGTTTCCTCGTTCATGCGCAGCGCCGCGCCGATTTCCGACGAGGTGCGGTTTTCAAAATAACGCAGCAAAACGGCATTGCGGTCGGTCTCGCCCAATGCGCCCATCGCCTCGTCCAGCAACGGCGCGATTTGGTCCCAGGCGGGCGATTCCGGTTCGTTCAAAGTGGATTGCATGTAAGCCTCCTGTTCGCGGCGCTGTCGGCGGATTTCACTTTTCACCACGTTGGCCGCCGTGAACCGCGCGGTTTGGTAAAGCCAGCCGGATATCACCACGCGAGACGACAGCGTTCCCGCTTTGCGCGCGAGGATGACAAAGACCGCCTGCGTGATTTCCTCCGCATGATGCGGGTTGCTGCAATAACGGAACGCGGTGGAATAGACCAGCCCGGCGTAGCGTCTCACCAATTCCGTAAAAGCGGCTTCCGAGCGGCAGCGGACGAATTCGCCGAGCAATTGATGGTCATCCGATTCGGGCATTTGCCCCATGATGTCCAACAACGGCAAAACGGGACAATTTATTTTGCCTTTTGCGCCGTCACAGTCCGCCGTCGAAATACCAGCGGTGTTCCGGATTGTCGCAGCGGATGGCCAACTGCCATTTCTTGACATTGCCGTCTTTCAGGCGGATTTCGTAAGGCACATAGACCTGTGGCCCTTGAAAATCCTTTTGATTGCCCATTCCTCTAAACTGGTCACGAAGATTGGGCCGCAACTCCAGCAGCGCGGCGATGCTGGTCCTTGCCTTGAAGGGTTTTCCCAGGCTGACGACTTCCATGCCGCCGAGATATTTTTTGTCTCTCTCGTCAAGCGCCTGCGGCCAGAATTTGCCCACAGTGTTCCAGTCTTCCCGCGAACAGGCGTCAAAAAAATTCTGTGCCATCTCCGCCGGCGTCGTGCCTGTTAGTTGCCGATAATTTGCGTTGTCCGTGTCGCTCAATTCCGTTTTTGACGTGAAAAGCGAAGCCATCGCTTGTTCGGCGTTTGCCGAAATCTGCTTTGCTTTCGCTTTGTAATGATGAATGACGATGGGCGTAGCAGTGCCCACTGCAAGAATTGATGCCACGCCCACGACGACCGCCGTTTTCGCTTTTGTCCATGCCATTATTTTCAATGCTCCTTTGATGAGGGTTAAGGTTGAAGTTGAAGCCGCCGCGCCTTTGGCAATCGCCACGGCAGTCACAGATTTTGCCAGTGCCACCGGCGCGGCTTGGACGGAATTGGCGGAAATCGCACCGGCGATGATGGCCGTCGTCGAGGAAACGCCGCGCCGGATAAAAAAAACCCGGAGTTTTTCCAAACTTCGGGCAACGCGCTTTTGGGCCGCGCGCTCCTCCACCCCCAGCGCCTTGCCCACCTCCTGAAGATTCTTGTTCTCGAAGTACCGCAAAACAATCACGTCGCGGTCTTGGTCCCGCAGTTGGGCCATCGCCTCGTCGAGCAGCGGCGACAGTTGTGCCCAGGCCGGGCCAGCCTCGTCCGGACAGGTCATGATTTCCATCTGCGCCTCCTGTTCCCGGCGGTTACGGCGGGCTTCCCGTTTCAATGCGGCCCCGGCGGCGAAACGGGTTGTCCGGTAAAGCCAGCCGGGAAGAATGGTGTGGGAATTGAGGGAACCCGCCTTGCGCGCCAGAATGATGAACACGGTTTGCGTGATCTCCTCGGCCAGTAACGGACTGGCAACCTGCCGCAGCGCGGCGGAATAAATCAGATTGACGTGCCGGGCAACCAGCGTCGCAAAGGCGCTTTCCGACTGGTTGACAGCGTATTGCCGCACCAACCCCAGATCATCGTCCGTCATTCACCTTATATATGCACGCCAAACGGGAAATGAGACATTTTTTTGCGTGGCACCGCGTTGGCCCAAACCAGCCTTCCGGCTATTATTTCAATTGCTTGGAGCATTTCTGCGCCATTGCCTGAACCAGACCGGCGTCGGATTGCCGTTTCTCCTTCTTGAGCAGGGCCATATATCGAAAGACCGGGGAACAACTTTCGTTCGAACAAGGCCACAGCGCCAGCGCCTGACGGAAGACGAAGTCCGCCTCTCGAGTCATGCGTTTCTTTTCCGCCGGGTTGGTGGCGTGGTCCGCGCGCCAGGCGTAAACACCGCCGATGGCATTGCGCAGCTTGGAGAAAATCTGCCGTTCCCCCGAAATGCCTTCGACAAAACGGCGATCACCGGTAAAGCCGCTGAAATCATGTTTTAGCCGCACCCGTTCCGTCCACGCGGTGAGTTCCTCGACCGGCGTGTCGTAGGTGAGCCAGTCGCCAATCATCGGTTCGAGCTGCTTGACCCAGAAATCGTGATCCTGCGCGACCGCGTCCTCCGACAATTCAGACAGCGGCTGCCGGTTGATTTTCAGGATCAGGCCGTGCGGCTCAAGATAGGGATACATCCATTCGACCGGCCAGGCTTCTTCGAAGTAAAACTCGTGGCCCGGGTTCTTGTCGAAAATGACTTTGGCAATCAGTCTGTCGATGCGCTGAAAATCTTCCCGCTGGAGTTTGTTTTGCTGTTTGCGGAGCAGAGCGTCGGGCGCGTAATCCTGGAAACACTTTTGCACGTCTTCCTCCGTTGGAATATACATTTTATCGCCATACATGTTTCGCAGGTAGGTTCGATAACTCTCGTCAACCAATGTGCCTTGATCAAGGGTAAAGCAGGGATCGGCACCCCCCTCTGATTTCTGCAATGCGGGGATTAAAAACGCTCCCGCGGGCACGCCGGTAAAATAAACGCTTCCCGGCGGAATGGATCCGATGATGCCATGGGCATAAGCCAGTGCATACTTTTCGTCCCACATGGAAAACATTTCAAAGGCGTAAGCCGTTTCCTTGGCTGCCTCCCAGGAGGTTCCCGTCAACGGAGAATATAAGCCGTTCAAACGGCGGCGCATCGCCGGCAAATTTCCCTTCTCTGCCGCCGCGAAGAATGCGTCATACCCGGGCGGCATTTGTTTCCCTTCCGCCGCGGCAGCCGCAATCACCTGTGCTTTCTTTTCTGCGACAAAGGTTTTGAACAAGTCAGCGGCCCGCGACCCATCATAAGCTTTCTCTTGTGCCGCGTGAACCGCCTTGACGACCAACGCGGTCGTGCCCGCCGTCAGAATCAGACCTGCGCCGATGACGATTGCCGTTTTTGCTTTTGTCCATGCCATAATTTTCAATGCTCCTTTGATGAGGGTTAAGGTTGAACCGCTGGCCGCCGCGCCTTTCGCGACCGCAACCGCCGTCACCGATTTTGCCAGCGCCACCGGCGCGACTTGAACGGAGTTGGCGGAAATCGCCCCGGCAATAATGGCCGTGGTCGAGGAAACGCCGCGCCTGGCGAAAAATGTGCGCAACTTCTCCAGCGCGCGGCTCACGCGCTTCTTGGCGGCATCTTCATTCGCACCCAGGGCCGCGCCCACTTCTCTGATGCTTTTGCCGTCGAAAAACCGCAGCACGACAGCGTGGCGGTCGGCTTCATTTAATCCCGCCATCGCCGCGTCCAGCAGCGGGGCGATTTGCACCCAGGCGTCCGATTCGTTTTCATTCAAAGCGGTTTGCATGCAGGCCTCCTGTTCGCGGCGGGCGCGCCGGATTCCGCCGCGGATAAAAGTCACCGCGGTCAGCCGGGCGGTTTGATACAGCCAGCCGGAAAGGATGACCCGCTTGCCCAAATGTCGGGATTTTTTCGCCAGGATGACGAAGACCGCCTGGGTGATTTCCTCGGCTGAATGCGGATTGCCGGTATGGCGCAGCGCGACCGAATAGACCTTGTTCACGTGCCGCGTGACGAGCGCGGCAAAGGCCTCCTCGGAATCGCGCTCGACGTATTCGCGCAACAGGGCGTTGTCATCCAATTCCTGCATCTACCTGTAAATGCCGCCGATTGAGCAAAGGGGACAATCTTTTTTTGCCGGTTTCACGAGCCGCAATCACCGTTACCGGGTCCGGAATCAAAAGCCGAAATGCAAGGTTCGAGTCCTGCGCTGGTTCCTCCTGGGGAAAGTTCATCAGAACCAACTGGCCCGCACAGCTTGCACATTGTTCCCAAATGCTCACAACCCAAGGCCGTGCTGCCCGCCGGGATAACTGGCAAACCCGAATTCGATTGCGTTAAGCGCCGTTTTTTGGCGCGCAGAATGACAAAAAAAGACGAAAGAATTTTGTTGACGCTTTTGATTACTAATGTAATCTATACATGATTACACAAGTAATCATAAGAATCGTGCCATGAGAAAAATACCTCGAATCTCGGAAACCGAGTGGGAAGTCATGAAGGTGGTCTGGTCCCAGGCCCCCTGCTCCGCCGGTGAAATCATCGAAGCCCTGAGGCAAAACGACGCCTCGTGGCATCCCCGCACCGCCAAGGCCTTTCTCAACCGGCTGGTCAAAAAGAAAGCCCTGGGTTTCAGCAAGGAAGGACGCGCCTACGTGTATCGCCCACTGGCCCGGCGGGAGGAGTGTGTCGATGCCGCCAGCGAGTCGTTTCTGGAGCGGGTTTTCGGCGGGTCGTTGAAGCCCATGCTCGCTCACTTTGTCCAACGGGACAAACTTTCTCCCGATGAAATCCGCGAGTTGCGGCGGCTGCTCAAGAACCCCGATTAAACCGATTTTATGCAAGCCCTTTTCTCCCATCTTCCGGGCCTGCTGAGAATGTCCGGGCAGGCATCGATTCTCATTGTGCTGGTGCTGGCGGCGCAATGGCTTTGCGGACGGCGTCTGCAACCGCGCTGGCGCTGCGCGCTCTGGCTCCTCGTCCTGCTGCGCCTGGCGATGCCGTGGACAATTCCCTCTCCGGCCAGTCTTTTCAATGTTTTGAAGTTACCCGCTGCCGCGCAGCACGCGCAGCCGGAAACAGCTCCCGCTCCAATGACGGACGCCCCCATTTCAACGGCCGAAGGGGTTGCCGTCGCAGGGTCTTCGGCAGGCGGATACTGGCTGGCGTGGCTGTGGGCGGCGGGCGCTCTCTGTCTGGCGAGCTGCGCCGCTGTCAATCATTACAAAATCCATCGGCGTGTGACGCGGCGGCGGCCGTTGATCGACGGGCCGACGCTCAATTTGCTGGAAGATTGCAAGGCGCTGATGGGTGTCCGCACACCGGTGACGCTTATCGAGACGGAGGCAATCGAAAGCCCGACGCTCTTTGGCTTTGTGCGTCCGCGGCTGCTCTTGCCGACGGGGCTGGCGTCCAGTTTTACGCGCCAGGAACTGCGGCACGTGTTTCTGCACGAATTGGCGCATATCAAGCGCCACGACGTTCTGGCCGGCTGGGTGATGCTGGGGTTGCAGACACTTCACTGGTTCAACCCGCTGGTGTGGCTGGCCTTTCACCGCCTGCGCGCGGACCGGGAACTGGCGTGCGACGCGCTGGCGCTCTCATACGCGCGGCCGGGCGAGAATGAATCTTACGGCCTGACGATAATAAAGCTCTTGGAACGATTTGGCCAATCCGTCTGGGCGCCCAGCCTGGCCGGAATCCTGGAAAACAAACAACAAATGAAAGAGAGGATAAGTATGATCGCCAAATTCCATAAAACAGACCGCGGACTTGCGCTGGCCGTTTCCCTTTTCGCCGGCCTGGCGCTGGTGACCTTGACGGACGCGCAGAACGTCGGCAACCCAGCGACGTCCAATCCCGCTGCGCGCGCGACCAATGCTGAAACGACCGCAGCCGGCAATACGTGGGATTTACAGCAAAAGCTGAAAATGGCCGAAGCCGGCAACCAATGGGCCGTCTACGATCTCTGGGACGCCTATTATCGTGGCAACCACGGAATCCAACCCGACCTCGCCAAGGCGGATAAATGGCTTGGGAAATTGGTCCAGGACGTGTGGGTGGTAAGATTTGAACCCGTTGATGACTTCGCGCCGACAGACCCAGGGGAGTTTTTGGCGAGAATCCATCAGTATTCTTCGTCTCGTTCAGGTCAGACCAACATTGGAGCAGCCAGCTTCTTCAGAACAACAAAGCAAGGCGACAAACTGGTCGGTTCCTTTCTCAGCAATTATCCGGATGAGCTTAAGGCCAGTCTGGCCAAGGTGCCGGGTCTGAAGGTCACCTCCGTCGAACGGATCACCCCGGAAGAATTCATCAAATACGAACAGTCACCGCAGGAGTCCTTATGGATCTTGCAACAAAAGCTGAAAATGGCCGAAACCGGCAACCAATGGGCCGTCTACGATCTCTGGGATGCGTACTATCGTGGCCACCACGGAATCCAACCCGACCCGGCCAAGGCGGATAAATGGCTTGGGAAATTGGTCCAGGACGTGTGGGTGGTAAGATTTGAACCCGTTGATGACTTCGCGCCGACAGACCCGGGGGAGTTTTTGGGAAGAATCCATCAGTATTCTTCGTCTCGTTCAGGTCAGACCAACATTGGATCAGCCAGCTTCTTCAGAACAACAAAGCAAGGCGACAAACTGGTCGGTTCCTTTCTCAGCAATTATCCGGATGAGCTTAAGGCCAGTCTGGCCAAGGTGCCGGGCCTGAAGGTCACCTCCGTCGAACGGATCACTCCGGAAGAATTCATCAAATACGAACGGTCACCGCAGGAGTCTCTAGGATCGCAATAGCGCGCCGTTGCCGCGCGGCCGGTTCAGGTCGAAGCAGCAGCTTCCTTCTTTTGTTCGGGGCTGCTGACTGGTTGTTCCCGGCGCGAGCGGCAGGGTGACGATGTTGGACGCGCCCGCCAGCAACCGCCTGACCACTTTGATGTTGGTGGCCACCAACACGCCGGCCCGTTCGTGTTCCTCGACCCGGCGGAGCGTCTGATACAACGCCAGTTCCGGTGCATCGAGAGATTGAACCGGTTGGATGCGCAAATTCGCCACGCCGGAATTAAACTGCGCAACCGCGGCAATGAAAAGCGCGAAGAAAAACCAAGGCCGCGCACTTATTTCTGCCAACCGCTCAAACGATTTTTTGAAAAAAGCCATCATCACGCACGGAAAACCCTTCTAGGCCTTGATTATTTTCAGTCGAAAATCCCGATCATGCAGAACGGCTCACTGTAAGCGAACATGTCTGAGATCTCTAGTGCGAAGCAATTCACGAACAGCCATTTCTGTATGCTGATTGGGCCGCGGCAGGCGGATCGCTGGAAGCGATTCCCCCCGGTTTGGGCGACAATAAATATCCGTTCATGGCCATCAATCCGGTTCATAAGACCGTCCGCAACTTTCTCTATTTCGATATGCACGGCGGAACAAAAAAGGTCACTGGGAATGGGAGTGATTTTTGATTCCATGAACAAACCCTTGCCACGAACCGCCACATCCCGACGATTGACACCGTGGCGCGCATCAGCCGCGCGTTCGGCATTAATTGGTGGCGGAGGCGGAAAGTAAATTGTGAACTTGGAGCTAAACCATATAATTAGGAGGCGGCAGGAGCAACAAATAGAAACACTTTATGAACAAAAAATACATAGGCATTGGCATCAGTTTGGGTCTTTGTTTCGGAGTAGCACTTGGAGCAGCCATGCACAATATAGGTTTAGGGACTGCTCTTGGACTACCATTCGGCGCGGCTTTCGGCGCTGTATGGGCACGCAAGAAGAGCAAAGATTGAGATATGAATGGAGAGGAAACAGAGCATGTCATTGTTGTTGGGGCAGGCATTGCCGGATTGGCTGCGGCCTATCATCTGCATAAAGCGGGATTGAGGGTGACGGTTCTTGAGAAAGAGAACCGCGTTGGCGGACGGATGAGCACCGACCGTATTGATGGCATGGTGATTGACCGCGGCGCACAATTTTTATTACCCGCCTATTCGGTGTTGCCGGGGCTGGCGCGGGAGCTTGGGCTTCCGGAATGGGTGGTGGCCAGTCCCCATGGGGCAGTCAGCCGTAAGCGGCGGCTGCGGCGAGCGCAGTCGGGGCATCCATTGTCGGTGGTGTCATCCGGTCTGCTGGATCCACTGTCATTGCTCCGTATGGGTTATCACCTGTGGCGCATGAAGCGCGGGATTGCCCGGTTGTCCCTGACAGATTACGGGGATTGGCACGACTTCGACGACGAGGATGCACGAGAGTGGAGCCTCCGGCTTTTTGGCGCGCGCACGACCAACAATGTCGTGGAACCGGTGCAGCTCGGATGTTTTTTCCAAAGTCTGCCGGGAAATTCGAGGGCAGCATTGCTGGCGTTAATGGCGTTTGGATATCGGAAAGCAGGCATAGTAAACGTGCCCGGAGGCATGGGCGTCATTCCAGAGGCGCTGGCGCGCGTGGTGCCGGTTACGCTCAATTGTGCCGTAAACACACTGCGGGTGAGCGACAACGGAGTATTGGCGGTGACCGACAAGGCGCAGTTCGAAGGGAACTATGTGATATTGGCGACAACAGCCTCGGTGGCGGCCCGTCTGTATTCTGACGCTGATACGACGGAACGGGCACTGATGGCCACGCCATACAGTGCCACAATCAACATTGCCATTGCGACGGCACCCGACTATCGGGTTCCCGCAGCACTGGCAAACGTGTATGGAATAGCGTTCACCCAAGCGGATCGGGGGCCGCTGGCGGCGATTACGATCGAACGCAACAAGTCTCCGGATCGTGTGTCCGGGGGCGAACTGTTTGACATCATGCTGGAAAACGACGCGGCCGGGGAAGCAATGGCTTTGGCTGATGACGCTATCCTGGCACGGGTGATGCCGGAACTTGAGGCTTATTTCCCCGGTCTTTCACGACAGGTGGCGTGGGCGCGAGTGATGCGATGGCCGGAGGCGATTCCCCGGTCGCCAGTGGGTCGCAGCCGGGCTCTGCATCAATATCGCCATGAGAATCATCGGCAGAGGAAGGTGTATCTGGCGGGTGATTATATGGGATTTCCGTGGACTGATTCGGCTGCGGCGACTGGAATGTGGGCAGCGGACCAGATTATCGCGCAACGATGATCCCGCGTAGGATTGATAGTGGTCGTATTTCCTGTCATGGGTGCTGTTTTGAAATTTCCGGTTTCGACGGATTAATGAAAACCGAATAAAAGTCAGCCGCGCACGCGACTGTGCACGCAGTTTGGCTTTGGCATGGTATGGCTTTGGTCTTTCTTTGGATTAAGACACGGGAAGCGGCGGCGCATTCCAAGATCCGGGAAAAATAGTCTGAATATCTGAACCCTATGAAAATGCAGTCATGAAAAAACCAATCGCAATTCTCGGATTATTGGCTTTATGCCTGAAGGCAGAAACCTTGGCTCAAGCGCAGACACAACCGCTGACACCAGCGCAAATACAGGCACAGATAGATGCACAGAAACAACCCGAGTCATTGTTGCGGTCAAAGGGGCACGGGCCGGCGCAGTACCAGGAGCCGGTGTTGCCTCCGGTCGCTTTGGATGGATTCAGTTTCAGTCATCCGATGACCGTCATCAACCAAACGGAATTGGCGGAGGTAAAAAGACGTATCGCCGCGCATGTCGAGCCGCAGGCTTCCGCATTTGCCAGACTGATCAGCGACGCGGACGCAGCACAGAATTTTCAACCCGATCCGCCGGACACCATGGACGTCATGGGCGGTTACGAGCCAAGTACAAATCAGGAAAACCTCATCCGTCCGTGGTTATGGCGGAACTGCCACGCAGCTTATGCCAGCGCCCTGGCCTACGCTTACACCGGCAAGACCAATTACGCCGACAAGGCGGTTGAAGTGTTGAATGCCTGGGCGGCCAAAGGGACGAAGTTCGTCGGCGGGGACCGCGGATTGCAATTGGGTTCATGGTTTTCGCCAATGCTTTATGCCGCGGACTTGTTGCATGATTACGACGGCTGGAAACCTGCCGACCGGGCACGGTTCAATTCGTGGTGGCGGAGCAATTGCCTGCCCTACACGATTGAGAAAATGCACGAGCACAGCAATAATTGGAAGGATGCCTGCGTCCTCGGCGTCATGTCCGCGTCCGTCGTACTTGAGGACAAAGCCTTGATGTCGGATGCGCTGGCGGAACTGCAAAGTTATTTTCAGGATCGCACCGACAAAAGCGTTTCAATCAAAGGCGCGTGGAAATTCCAAAAAGACGAGCGTGGCGTTTTTCTGCCGGAGGAAGTGACGCGCAACAAGGGCAACAGCGGCATCACCTACACGGCCTACTCTTTCACCACGATAGTCGAGGCGCTCGAAATTGCCCGCTACACCGGCCACGATTTCTGGCATCGCCAGACACCGGAAGGCGCGAATTTGCAGGATGCGATTGAGTGGTATTTCCGCTGGGACATCCTTAAAAAGCCATTTCCGTGGAATCCGAATCCCCTTCATTTCGAGACCCGCAAAAATACCTACGAGATTGCGAACGACCATTTCCATCTGATGCCCGAAATCGGCGAATGGCTGAAAAAGAACCGCCCCGTCAACGGCGCACAGGGAGACGAATATGCCACGCTGAACAAAGGCGACATGTTTCAGCCGGCGGCGAAATAAAGCCCCCCTGTGAAACATTGCAGCACGATGTCGAGGTCTGAACATTTCAGAATCCTGTCCATCCTGTTAATCCTGTCGGTAACAAGGGTTGCTGACCGATTACATTTTATTGAGGATTTACTTCCGAATGAACGGTCGGTCGGTTGCGATGTCAAAGTTCCGTGAATGTTGAAAAATATCGCGCTGTCGCCCGCCGGTGGTGGCGACAGGAAATCCGCCCGCTTTTGGTTCTCGCGCTGGTCATGTTTTCCATCCGGTCGTCTTTGGCGGATTGGAACGATGTGCCCACCGGCTCAATGAAGCCGACGATTCTCGAAGGCGACCGCGTTTTCGTGAACAAGCTGGCCTACGACCTGAAGGTGCCGTTCACCACCTGGCACATTACCGAGTGGAGCAATCCTCAGCGCGGCGATATCGTCGTTTTCTTTTCACCGAAGGATGGTACACGGCTGGTCAAACGCGTCATTGGCCTGCCCGGCGACACCGTTGAGTTGCAAAATGAACGGCTGGTCATCAACGGCCAGCCCGTGAAATATGCGTCACCGGATCCGGAAATGGCGATGCAATTATCCGGGACTGAGCGCGAACGCAGCATTATCGCGACGGAAAATCTTCCCGCTTGTCCGCACGCTGTAATGGCCATCAACGGAGTTCCAGCGATGCGAACCTTCGTGCCGGTGCAGGTTCCCGACGGCCGTTATTTCATGATGGGCGACAATCGCGATGACAGCTTTGATTCACGTTATTTCGGCACGGTGGCGCGTGGTCAAATCGTGGGCCGCGCCACGAGCGTGGTTCTTTCCCTCGATAAAAAGAATCACTGGCGGCCACGCTGGAATCGCACCTGTTCTTCACTGGAGAGCAACGCCAAATAAAGATACGCCCGCGCTGCCTTGCTCACGTCTTGCGGCGCTTGGTTTGAAGGTTCACGACCGGATGGCCGGAAAGTTTTTGCCGTTTGCGGGCGTCGGCGAAAAGACGATCCACATCGTGTCCGTAGGCGGCCGAGAGCGTGTCTTTGATGCGCCAGAT
>Ga0187864_10003808_pt1 | contig 12134 bp, 12 predicted proteins | sample June2016WEW_11_4_FD_132985 | JGI IMG/M metagenome (GOLD analysis project Ga0187864, IMG submission 132985) | Peatland microbial communities from SPRUCE experiment site at the Marcell Experimental Forest, Minnesota, USA - June2016WEW_11_40 | ecosystem: Environmental > Terrestrial > Soil >... | reverse complement strand
TCGCAGCCTCCAAAACTGGCCCCCCAGCTTAAAGCAGTTATCAGTGAAACGTACATGGCAACGGCAAACGAGATGACGAACTATAAACTGTTTGATGCTCCCAAGCTGTCAGAGGTAATCGCGAAATATAAGCAATACATGAAGGAATGAGCATGTTGAAAGATAAAATTAAGCAAGTAATAAAAAAATACAATCCCGAAAAGATTCGAATAGGTGTTTTAGGTTCCCACTCGGCGCTTGAGATTGCTTCAGGCGCAAAACAGGAAGGCTTAGAAACCGTAGTCGTATGCCAGAAGGGCAGAGAAAAAACCTACACAAAATACTATCGAAACCTCTTTGACCACGTGCTGATGATGGATAAATTTTCTGAGATAACTAGTGAAGCGAACGTTAAAAAACTGGTTGATTTGAACACGCTTTTTGTTCCTAACCGCTCATTCTCAGTCTACGCTGGTTATGAGGCAATAGAGAACCAGTTTGCCGTACCCTTGATGGGTAACCGAGCCATGCTGCGGACTGAAGAGCGCAACACGCCAAGAAACCAGCTGTACCTGCTTCAGAAGGCTGGAATAGCAACGCCCAAAACCTTCAATTCACCCAGCGAAATTGACCGCTTAGCAATCGTAAAAGTTCCCGAAAAAAAACGAGCAATTGAACGAGCCTTTTTCTACGCGTCTTCCCCTGAAGAGTTCGAGAAAACATCGCAAAATTGCATAATGCAAGGCATAATAACGTGTGAAGCGCTGGAAAACTCGGTAATAGAAGAGTACGTTATCGGAGCAAAATTTAACGCTAACCTGTTTTGGTCCCCCTTAACCGACGAAATCGACCTCTTAGGCTTTGACAGGCGTATTCAAACTGACCTTGATGGAGTGCTGGATTTGCCAGCGCTAGAACAGTTGGAGCTAAACATTCCCACTCAGAACATTGAAATTGGCCACATGGGAGCCACCATGCGTGAGAGCCAAATCGAAAAAATCTTTGAAGCCGCAGAACGCTTTGTGGATACCTGCAAAAAAGAGTACCCACCAGGAATGATAGGTTTATTTGCATTACAAGGTGCTGTCACGAAGGATTTAGCGTTCTATGTTTTCGACGTCAGCCCACGCGTCCCAGGATGCCCATGCGTCGAGTCTACTTCGCCTTACATGAAGTATAAGTATGGTGTGGAAGTTGGTCCAGGCAGACGCGTTGCCATGGAAGTTAAACGTGCAGTGAAGGAAGGCAGACTTGAGGAAGTGGTAACATAATAACCAACGCGGACATCGCCAAAATAATCGAGAAATATGACCAGAAAAAGCTAGCAATCGGCACTTTAGGCTCCCACAGTTCACTCAACATTTTCAAAGGTGCTAAAGAAGAAGGCTTCCGAACAGTGTGCGTCTGCAAAGAAAAAGACGCTATAATGTACAAGAAGTACCCGCTTGTCGACGAGCTAATCATAGTCAAAGACTTCACCGAACTTTTAAATGAGCAGTTGCAGGAAAAACTGCGCAAGCTAAACGTTATTTTGATTCCGCATGGCTCATTTACCGCTTATTTGAGCACCGAAGAGTTAACTGACAGCCTTTTGGTGCCTATGTTTGGAAATCGCCAACTGCTTCACTGGGAAGCGAACCGCAAATCCCAAGAAGAATGGCTAAGGCAAGCTGGATTACGCCTACCAGCAACTTTCAAAACTCCTAAGGATATTGACCGCTTAGTCATCGCTAAACTTCCAGGAGCAAAGGGCGGAAGAGGATACTTCTTGGCTAATTCATCAAAGGCGTTTTTTAAGAAATTTAATGAGTTGGTGAAACGTGGCTTGCTTAAAGATGCTGATTTAACCGAGATTCACCTGCAAGAGTACGCAATCGGAGTGAACGTTTACCCTAGCTACTTCAGCTCCATTCTAAACGACGACGTGGAACTGCTTTGTGTTGATAGACGTTACGAATCAGCCGTAGACTCCATCGGCAAAATTCCCGCAAGCGAACAGCTTGAAATAGACGTTAATCCCACATACACAGTAGTAGGCAACTTCCCAATCGTACTCCGCGAATCATTATTGCCTGAACTGATGCGCATGGGCGACAGCGTGCATAAGAAAGCCAAAGAACTTGCGCCGCCAGGAATCATTGGTCCATTTTGCCTTGAAACTGTGATAACTGATGACTTGAAAATTTTCACTTTCGAGATTTCCGCTCGAATCGTGGCGGGAACAAACGTTGGCATTGGCACTTCACCTTACGCTTACTTGAAGTACGGCGAAAACATGTACATGGGCAGACGTATTGCCATGGAAATAAAAGAGGCTAAAGAACAGAAAAGACTGCAGGACATTTTAGCTTAACTAAATGCTTAGAAATTATCAGTACCATTTTGTAAAAGTGTTAAAGTGTGGTTATGTCTGTGATTTCTACGGCGGCTATTTTGCCTTTTTTGTCATAGTGAATTATTGTTTTTCCGTCGTTTGTTGGTTCGCCTTCAGTGGTGTCAGCGTTTTTGAATCTTATGTAGAGGTCGCCTATGTCTTCGTCATAGTCTATAGTTATTACTGTTCTCGGCAGCTTCAAGCTGTATTTCGCTTCAACTTGTTCAAGCACTTTTCGGGCATCAATGTCTAGGAGGGTTTTAGCTTTCTGAATGCCTTATACCTCCTCGTTTTTCTTATGGTACTCGTATAGTACGCGGTTCTTATATAGCCTTCAGCATTAACGCTGTAAATTACAACGAGAAAATCAGAAACACCACTCACCCGTTTTAAAGCATGAAAAGCACCCGTAGGATCAACATACACCTCGTCAGGATGAGCAACAACCTCCAAAATCAACTCAGCCGTATTCTTCAACTCAGGGTGTCTCAAAACAATATGGCGCCAACGCTCATGTCTCAGCACAACCTTTGTTCCATCGAAAGCAATACTGCTCATTCGAACGCCTTGAAAGCCATTTAACGCTCTAAATATTTAAAACTACTAGATTAAGCTAGAAAGACAAACCTCAAGTAAGCCCTCAAAGTGTTCTCTGGTTTTGTTTTTCTTGTAAACTTTCAACGTGCCAATTAATTCCAATCTATTTCTTTCTCCAAAAATTTCGGCCAAAATCTTCGATGCAGTGCTGTTGCCAGCAAAAAGATACTGGCAAACCGCCGTAACATTTGCTACTCTTCGCTCTACGCTGGCGGTTTCATAATCTACAATGAAGGGTTTCTCAGTCTTATCAACTAGCAAGTGTTTAGGTGCTTTGCTGAGTTCCCCATGGTCCAAGCCGACTTGGTCCAGTCTGAAGCATTGTTCTAAGATTTCTCCTAAAACTTGCTTCACCGCTGTTGCATTTTTGTTTGTTTTCAGCCAATTGGGAAGTAGGTCGCCGTCAATGAGCTGCATGAGAAGAAAGTTTTTGCTTGCTGCAATCAGTCTCGGAGCCACGCCAACAGAGTTCGCTTTAGACAACATACGCGCTTCATAAAGCAGGTCGGCTCGGTCTGCGTCTGCCCTGCGGATTTTGACAGCCACTCTCTCCCCGTTCACATGTGCGATCACTACGATGCCGACAAAGCCCTTGCCCAAAACTGGAACCGCAACGCCGAAGAGACTGGTTGTCCCCGAAAACTCAAGAGCCGTGACGCCGTGGCTGCGCAACTCTTGGAGGCGACTTTGCAGTTCAGCTTCGCTGAGATTTGGGAAGCACATGACTGAAGCGTAGGGCTCTTGGCTTAGTTGGTCAACTGGGACTATTATGGGCGGTTTTTGCACCTGAAGGTTCCTCTTGGGGATGATTACTGAGTTAGGGAGATTAATAATTTAGTGCCCCATTAGAGGAAAAGCTATAATCTCGTTATCCCTGGATTTAAGTTTACAAGCGGTGCATTGTGTTGGCGAAAACTCTCCTTATAATTTATTATTCTAACACAGGTAAAACGGAGAAAATGGCTTCACAAATTGCAAGCGGTGCTGAGGCGGCGGGTGTAGATGCGGTTTTGAAAAAGGTTGCTGACTGCACCCAAAACGATTTAGCTAAAGCTGATGGTTTAGCTGTTGGTTCCCCGACATGTTACAGAAATATATCGTGGCAGGTTAAGCGATTTATGGATGAGACAGTGCTGTCTTTCTACGCAGAGGGGCATTCACTTAGAAACAAAGTGTGCGGTTGCTTCACATCCACAGGAACATACAGTGATGGAAAAGAGTGTCTCAGAATGTTAGAGTTAGCTTTTGGAGTTGCTCTGAAGATGAAAATAGTTCCTGGAATAGTACTTGAATCAAAAGATGTGGACGGAGGTAATCTGTCCTCATGTTATGAATACGGACAAAAAATAGCGTTAGAATTAACCACCACTTTTTGAAAATGTTGTGCGAATGCACTATAAGCCGCGAAGCTTGTATAATGGAGATGGAACCTAATCAGCAAAGGAGCCAAATCAAGCATGGCATCCGCGTAAAAATCGTCTTGAAGCAAGACCAGCGGAGCGGTAAATTAACTGAGGGTATCGTCAAGGATATCCTAACCAACAGTTTAACTCATCCCCACGGAATCAAGGTACGACTTATAGACGGCAAAGTCGGCAGAGTACAATCAATAATAAAATAATGTAGCAGCATGGCTGCTTTAACTTCTCTCAAGATTGTTAATATTCCTTTGTGGTTTCTGAGCACAACAACAAAAAAGACAGGTGCTGTTTGGCTTTGGAGTTATAAATTTAATAGGGCGACGCCGTTATTGGGATTCTGTTTGGTATTATCTATGCCGAGATTCAAGCAGATAACGCAGATTCAGCAGCTTATGAGCAGAAAAGAACTTATTCGAAACATAGGCATAATCGCCCATATCGACCATGGAAAAACCACGCTTGCCGATTCCCTGTTGGCAGGGGCAGGTTTGCTATCGACGGCGATGGCTGGTACCGCGAGGGTACTTGATTATCTTGATGAAGAACAAAAACGCAAGATTACCATTAAAACAGCCAACATCAGCCTGCTATACAAAAACAACGGCGATCCTTACATAATCAACCTTGTAGATACTCCCGGGCACGTGGATTTCACAGGCAAAGTCACCCGAGCCCTGCGGGTTATTGATGGTGCGGTGGTAGTTGTGGATGCTGTGGAAGGGATTATGGCTCAGACCGAAATTGTAACAAGGCAAGCGCTTGAGGAACGGGTCAGGCCTGTGCTTTTCATCAATAAGGTTGACCGCTTAATTACTGAGTTGCAACTGAACGAGGAGCAAATCCAAAAGAAACTAGACCACCTCATCAGCAGTTTCAATGACCTCATAGAACTCTATTGCGAAGAACCCTTCAAAAATCAGTGGAAAATTGATGCTTCGTTGGGCAATGTAGCTTTTGGAGCAGCGCTGCATGGTTGGGGCTTCACATTAAATACGGCAAAGGAGAAAGGCGTAAAGTTTTCAGACATAATGCAAGCCTACATGAAAGGCGAAGATAAAAAGTTGGGAAAAACGTTGCCTGTTTACGAAGCGGTTTTTGAGATGGTGATCAAGAAGCTTCCAAATCCAAGAGTCGCGCAAGCTTACAGAATCGAGAAGATTTGGGACGGACACGTTGAATCACCGATTGGCAAAGCATTAGTTGAGTGCAGCGATGATGGACCAAATGTTTTCTGCGTAGCAAATGTGCATTCTGGCTCAAACGGCGGTACCGTTGCCACAGGAAGATTGTTTTCGGGCAAAGTTCAGAATGGTAACAAGCTGCATCTTGTGGATGCTTTAGCTGAAACAGTTGTTAACCAAGTCGCTATTGACATGGGCTCATTCAGAGAAGAAGTCAGTTTTGTTCCAGCGGGTAACCTAGCATCTTTAGCTCTGACGGGCGAGGTTAAAGCTGGCGAAACCCTCATTGACATAGAGCATAAAGCCAGCATGGTTCCTTTTGAAGGCATAAATTACGTTTCAGAACCAGTCGTAATCTTGGCAATTGAACCAAAAAACCCCAAGGATATCCAAGTTTTGCTTGAGGAATTAGAGAAGCTTGCAAGTGAAGACCCAAATCTTAAGGTGGTAGCTGATAGGGAAACTGGCGAGTACCTGTTAAGCGGGATGGGCGAGTTGCATTTGGAAGTCGCTATTAGCGAGTTAAAGAGTGCTTGCGGCTTGGAGGTTGGGGTTTCTTCGCCTAGGGTTGTTTACATGGAGAGTGTTGAGAAAAAAGGTATTGTAGCTTTAGCGAAGAGTCCAAACAAACTGAATTGTTTTTGGGTGCAAGTTGAGCCAGAGCAAGAGGAACGATCAAAATCGCCAGAGGCTGAAGAATCAGGTTGTATTCTTTCAATTGATGAGCATCGAAACGTGCTTTTTGATTGCAGTGGAAAAACTCAGCAAATTCCTGAAGGAGTTCTGGAGGCAATCATTGCTGGCTTTGAGTTTGCATGCAAAGCGGGTCCATTATGTAGTGAACCTGTGCGGCATGCAAAGGTGAACTTGGTTGATTTCCAACTAAGCAACAGCGAAGAATCTACTTCTGTTGAGATCATGCGGGGTGTAGGCAAGGCAGTTTTCGGTTCTTTCTTGACAGCGCAGCCTGCTCTGCTAGAGCCTATTTACAAAATAATTATCACTGTTGCATCCGAATTAGCGGGCGAATCCTCAAGAATGCTAAGCAGCAAGCGCGGAAAAATCACCATGTTTGAGCAGAAAGGGCTTCTGACAACTATCAGCGGCTTCATCCCAGTTGCTGAAACATTCGGGTTCTCGAAGGAACTTCGGTCTACTACTTCAGGTAGGGCTTTTTGGCAAATGTTTTTTGATCACTGGGAAAAAATGCCTCAAAAACTAGGTTTGCAGATTATAGGTGATTTGCGCCAGCGTAAAGGTCTCTCGTCTGAGGTGCCTAAGCCAGAAAAGTTCATGGAGCAGTAGCGGCGATGCGCCTGAATGTTGCGTTTGATTTGGATTTTTCGCTTTGTTGCGGGCAGGTTTTCAGGTGGAAAAAAATTGGCACGTGGTGGTATGGTATTGTCGGCGCAAATGTCTTTAAGATTCGACAGTGTAACGCTGAGTTAGAGTTTGACGGCGTAAGCGAGAAGTTTGTACAGTGTTATTTTGGTTTAAACGATGATTTGGAACAAATTAGCCGTTGCATTGGCAGGGACGGCTACGTTAGGAAGGCTTTGGGTAGGTTTGAGGGATTGAGGATTGTTCGTCAGTTACCTTGGGAATGCCTCATCAGCTTTATCTGTGCAACATACAAGAGCATAGCAGCAATAGAACTAATGTTAAGTAAGCTTTCCTTAAAGTTTGGGGAAAAAAAGACTTTTGACGGATTAGATTTTTACACTCTCCCAACCGCGGGTAAATTAGCTTTCGTAAGCGAGAACTCATTGCATGAGTGCGGTTTGGGCTATAGGGCGAAGTATGTGCAGGCAACCGCCAAAAAAATCCATGAAGGCAACTTTGAACTTGAACCCCTGAAGACCCTGCCTTATCTGGAAGCTAGGAAAATACTTGTTGAGTTTCCCGGGGTTGGCTTGAAAGTGGCAGATTGCGTGCTACTTTTTTCGCTTGAGAAAATGGAGGCTTTTCCAGTGGACGTTTGGGTTAAACGTGTAATCTTAAAGCATTACGCAAAACAGTTGCCAGTACAGCTCGTAAAGAGACTTTCAACTCACGATTCCTTAAGTAATAGTGAATACGAAAAGCTCAGCGCTTTCGGCAGAAGCTACTTTGGAGACTATGCGGGTTACGCTCAGGAATACCTATACCATTATGAAAGAACCCAGCGTTGAACCATGCGGTTGATTTACTTAAATGCGGAAAATGTTTAAATCTGGTATGAAACAGCAATAATAAGAGAATAGCAAATGGACCCGTAGCTCAGTCCGGTTAGAGCGCCAGGCTCATAAGCCTTCGTAAAGAGTTGAGAAACCTGTTGATCGCCGGTCCGAATCCGGCCGGGTCCACTGCAATCCTTTTCCGAACCGAACTTTTCAATCAGGTTGGACTCTAACGTGAAAACCGGACACAAAAGTGTGCAGTGTAGTACTGTTTGAACTGCCAGCGCTTTTTAAGCTTTAAGTTTGATTTCACTTTTCAAAGCATTCACATTCAGCATGGCCTTTCTTAGGATCATCGTTGCGGCAACGCTGGATTTTAAGGAGACACTTCGTCCAATCTCTTGTTTGCGGTCTTTGGTCCAAATTGTGCGATGACAGAGGAAATTATCTGGAACATCGCAATTATTACGAACAGAGTAAGTATTGGTAGACCCGAAGCTATTAATGCGCCAACAATTATCAAGCCGATTCCGCCTCCTAAATGACCCAGTCCGTCTGCCATTGCGAAGCCAGTTGCTCTTGCACGCGTCGGAAAGTTCTCTGTGACCCATGTGTAGGCAATCGGAACCCAAAAGTCCATTCCGAAGAAGATTAAGAATGCGCCAGTAACTGCAATGTCGAAATGATTAACTCCAAAGGCAACAAATATCCCTCCGATGAAGGTGACGGCGGCAGCAATTGGCAACCAAAGTTTTCGCTCCAATTTGTCTCCTACAAAAGCAGCCATTACACCTGCTACTAAGAATCCGAAGATGCCTAAAGCAACAACCATGCCGTTTTCGGGGAATTTATAGCCAACTTCCGCGAGAAGTGATGAAAGTCCCGCTGCGTTAATGTATACTGTCATGTATCCAAAGAACCAAACTAGAAAGAGAAGAATGGTTCTGTTCCTATAGAGTGCATTTTTTAAGATTTCAGAGTAAGGAGCCGGCTTAACCTTCTGAACGATAGGAATCGCTACTGGTAACGGTGGAAGTTCCTCCAAGGAATCCAGCGCACGTGCTTCCATTTCCGACACAATTCTTTCCGCCTCTTTAGGTCGCCCGTGAGTTATGAGCCACCTGGTAGATTCGGGCAGTCCAAATCTGAGCAAAACGCCGAATAAAGCTAAAAATCCGCCGATGCCATACATTAGTCGCCACCCGTTTGTAGCAAACCAACCCGCTCCCCCGACAGCGAATGAAAGACCATAAGGAAACGCTGCCGCGGGCGTAGTTAATATGAGGCCAAGCCAAACGGCAAGAACTGTTCCGATTCCTGCAAGAACGAACAGAAAAGATGTGTATCTGGCTCTTCCGTTTTTCGGAGCAACTTCATTGAGGTAAGAGTTAACGATTGCAAGATCAGCACCAACTCCTATTCCCGTTATGAACCTTGCCAGTGCAAATTCCCAATAGTTGGTGATGAGTGCATTGAAAATTGAGCCTAATCCAGTAATTAAAAGCGTTACTATAAGCATGTCTCTTCTTCCGAACCTGTCTGAAAGCGGGCTGAGAATTAACGCGCCTATAACGTACCCGATGAGGTTCAAGAGAACAACGAATCCTTCAAGACTTGTTATTGCCGATGCAGTAGGCGATGTCGCCCACCCCAAAGTTAATGCAGTCTGTATAAACGAGACGTTAATGTTGAATATGTCAAAAAAGATAAAGATGTACCCTATTCCAAGTATTCCAATGAATAAGTAAGACAAAGACCAAATAGGAATTCTGTCTTGTCGAGCAATTATCTCAGCATTCTTCTCTTCCTCGTCAGTCACTTTTGGAGACACACTACTCAAATTTTTTGCCCCCATAGTTTCTCAAGCAGCGTCAAGGACAAAGTTGCTGGGAAATAACTGCCGCTTGTTACGGAAAAACTATCTACAACAAAGCGCCTACGCCAATATTGTATTGAATACATAGTTCTTGTTTTAACATGGTATTTACTATATAAAATTAACGCATAATTTTACTCAGCGGAAAACTGTTATCCACTTTTTCCCAACAAATCTCGATTCGGCTAAAGAACTGAATATTGGAATTGAACCCAGCAAAATACAAATATTACCCACAAATCCTTTTTCAAACAGTTTCGGGAAGAGAGCATTTTTTGAACAGGAACGAAGGTCGTACTGTGTCAAAACATTATGCCAAAAATTTAAGCCCGCGATTTAGCTGCTTAGGTTGATTTCGCTGCTGTTCCAGTAGTAGATTTTCGAGTATTTTTCTGAAAAATTGAAGTGGGTGTCATTGTAGATTATGTCTAATCGCAACCCATAAGTTTTCAGAAGCTGGTTTGCATCGTTCCAGATTATCGGGGATAAGCTGTCTGCGCTCCAAAGGCCCCAGATTCGGTCAGTAGGGCTTCTCATGCCATAACCGTAATCTTCTGGAAGAACAAGGGCCACTTTTGCATTTTCTGTTCCAAACGTATTCTTTTGGGTGGAGTGTATCTGATTCCAGAAGGTTTCCATAGCGGTGAATTGATCCTGCGACAGGATTCCGTATGGGTTTGTTTCGGGGTAAGTTGGGTAGTTGAAGACAACTATGTATTTGGCTCCTGCTCGGTAAGAGAGGAGCATGTCTTGAAGTAATTCGGTTCCATTTTCCAGATACGGAGGGCTCTTAGAACTCCACGTAATTATGGTGCCCCATTGTTTATTTTGTACGTCTGCTGCTCCTCTGCAGAGGTCTATTTGTAGAATCTTGGTGGTCTCATTTGTTCCGACTAACTGCGCAAATATGCAATTGTATCCTGCTAGATAATCAAACCAGTAGAGAGCATAATCCGATGTGAACGCAGTTATATCCAATGTTTTCAAGTCCTGCATGCTTTGAACAGAACCGAGGCTCTCGACGTACGTGTTTGCAGCCTCATCATAATTTGTTACGTTTGCAAAAAGCGCCGAATCATTGTTCCAGGCTCCAATATTGATTTGTTTTCCCCCAGGTTCATCAAAGAAGTAAATTCCCAAGAGTTTACTTCCCCACCTTTCCTTTGCATCTTCAACCCATAGGATTTGCCACGGATATATTATGTGAGAAATGTAGGCGAAATACACGATGATGTTCAAGCCTTGGCTAACGGCGTAGTCGCAGACTTCGGTTAGGGAGGTTCCGTTAACGGTTTCGTTGATAGTGTCTAAGGTCCAGGAATCAATTATGAACAGGTTGGTGTACCCTTTCACTTTATTTATAAGGAGTTTTGCCTGGTTAGTTGTGTTGCCTCCGAAGGTGACGCCGAAATAAACCTCATTATTCTGAGACACGCCTTTGCTTTGGTTTTCAACATAGGCAACCGGTAGAAGAATGAAGGAAATTAGAAATGCAACAATCAGAATTATCCACAATTTCTTCATTAAATCTCACACTTCGTTAGATCGTCTAAAATATAGACTTTTTGAAAACGATCCATTCATTGACCTCCCAACCCGAAAGACCAGATTGATTTGCGTATGTGAGTTTTACTTTTTTGCTCATCTGTTGAAACCTTAAATATTATCAACTTATTCAGGTTTTTTAGGTCTAAAGGAAATTGAAGAAAATCCTTGCATTGATCGTTGTTGGCATTTTATGCTTTTTAAGGTTTTCGATGTTGTCAAGTCAACTTTCCAACGTTACACTTATAGAGGTCTGCTGGGAACGCTTTTACGCCTCTGTGAAAGCGTGAATGATTAAACCAGTCCGTGTATTCGCCTATTTTGCCTTTGAGCCATTCAGGAAACTTCCTTAGCGGATTGATGAACTCTCTGTTCAAGTTCTGAATGCACCATTCAACTTTGCCTTTGTCCTGTGGATAAGAGGGATAAGCATAATGCGCCTCAATATGATGCATACTGCACCAGTCTTTCCATTGCTCCTTAAACTGCGAGCCATGATCAGACAAGATAGCCTTCGGAAACCTCTTCTGCTTTTCTAAAACTGCCGTAACCTCAGCAGTAGTGAGTTCATGATCAAACTGCTCAGCCGAAACGATGAACCTGCTATAATCATCGATACACACCAAAAACCAGTACTTTTTACCTTGAACACTGAACGGTCCCTTGAAGTCAATCTGCCACAACTCATCAGGCACCTTAGCCCTAAAGAACTTCCAACGCTTAAACTCACGCTGATACCCGTTTTGATTATTTCCTGCGAGAACATTATTTATGGTTTCTCTTGACAGCACTACGCCTTGAATGCAATTCACTGATTCCAAAATGGAGCCTGGAAGGCAGTAGAGACCTTGTTGTATGCGTGCAGTTCCCCATTTGAACGTGGTTCTCAGTTTTAAAATGGACAGCTCAACTTCCACTGTGACTTTGCTTTCTTTAGGCTGCCTGGGCTTGTCTTTGAAGGTTTCTATTCCACGATGCTTGCCCCTTCCTAGCCATCGATAC
>Ga0187864_10003800_pt1 | contig 12145 bp, 9 predicted proteins | sample June2016WEW_11_4_FD_132985 | JGI IMG/M metagenome (GOLD analysis project Ga0187864, IMG submission 132985) | Peatland microbial communities from SPRUCE experiment site at the Marcell Experimental Forest, Minnesota, USA - June2016WEW_11_40 | ecosystem: Environmental > Terrestrial > Soil >... | reverse complement strand
CGCTACATTGAAACCAGTGGCCAGGAGACCGCCGAAAGCGACACTCGCAAGGGGGATGTCGAGGTCCAATTCGTGGACGGGACTACCGAGGTGTTCCCCGGTATCCCGCGCTCGGACTTCTCCAAATGGGAGAAGTACCACTTTGAAGTCTACTGTGCTCCGTCAGGCGTGAAACTCCCGCGCGCCGCGATCTAACTTCGGGTAGTTCAATTCGTGGCGTGCGTGCTACCCCCTTGTGCTGCCGGCGACCTACGGGCTGCGCCGCGCCCGCATTTCCTGGAGTATCTCTCCCAAATCAGATTCCCTGAGATGGTCTTCCGACATCGGAATCAGGCGCTGATTCTCGACCATGATGTGGGGCCGATACAGATCCACCAGATGCGACACCAAACCCTCAAGACGGGTCGCCTGCTCCGGCGACGGAGGCAAGGGCGCGGGAGGGAAGGCCGCTACATGGGCCGCCAGCTTCTCGAACACCGACTCTTTCTCCCGATGCTGACTTTCAAGCATGGCCGTCAGCTCCGTCACAACGGATCTCTCGTCGCCACTATTGGCCAATAGGCGGGGAAACACCGACTCCTCTTCATCCTGAGTATGAAGATGCCCCATTGCACCGAGGAACTGGAGCGCTTTGTCCAGGGCCTCACGGGCTTCCTGGCGCTTCCGCTCGGAATCAGAACGCAGACGGGGAATTACACTCTCCAGGACTTGCAAATGTTCTTCGATCCGGTCGTGGCAGACAACCAAATGCCGCAGGGGATCGCTGATGGTGACGCCCGCATCAACGCCCGAGGCAGAATTGTTTTTAAGCATGTTCGGAGCATATACGCGGGAATATCCGATTTCAACTTTGATCCTCGCAACGGCGTGAGGAGCACCCTGAAAGCCAAAAGCGAAAGGCTGCGCCACCGCCACCCAAGATCTCCGGGTGGTGGGTCAGTTTGACTTCCGCAGGCTATGCGGATTGACAAGGGGCCTATTACGAAACTACTCAGAGAAAAGGCGACTATGTACAAATGCAGTTTGCGCAAGAGCGTACAAATCGTGGCTGGCTTTGCTGCTGTCGGATTTGTATTGCCATGGCTCCTTTTGGCGTATTACGCCATCGCTCATCGGCTAGGCGGACATCCGAGTATCGCGTTGCTCCTTTACGTTTGCCCTTCCTCAATTCTGTCGCTAGGGCTGGACAATGCCTCCTTAATGGTCGGTCTAATCGGATGGCTGTTCATCAGCGCGAGTAATGCTGTTCTATACGCGATACCCGGAATTGCGACCTCGCTCTTCGTTGGCCTGCGGAAGTCAAACTGACCCACTGCCAAGGTCTGCGCGGTGTCCTAGTTTCAGCGGGAAGTTGATGCATGCTCATGGTGAGAGTCGAAGAAACAGCAGATCCCTCACCCCCATCCGCAAAAAAGCGCGGCTGGGTTCGGGAACAGCTTGCGGAGAATGACGATTCGTCAAATTAGGACACTGCCAAGGTCCGCGATTCCTTGCCCGCTGCATGGCCCTTGGGTATAGTCTATCGCTCTCACTGAGCACGCGCCGGGGGGTGCAGGCTTATGCCGGGATTCTTGCAGAGGATTTTGCCGCGCGAGATGTCTTTCTTCCGGATGTTCACCGAGCAGGCCGAAAACGTCCAGGCGGGCGCGCAGGCCATGGTCGATATGCTGGGGAACTACGGCGACCCGGCGGCGGGGGCCAACCGCGTGGAAGCGTACGAGCACGCCGGCGACGTGATCACGCACGACATCATGAAAAAGCTGAACCAGACATTCATTACGCCGTTCGACCGGGAGGACATCCACGAACTGGCGAGCCGGATCGACGACGTGATCGACCTAGTGGATGCGGCGGCGACGCGGCTCATCATCTATCGAGTGGAGACGATCCGACCCGGGGTGCTGGAGCTCGCAACGACGGTCCGCGACGCCACGGCGCAGATCGTGGCCGCGGTGCGCGTGCTCGAAGAAGAGGACCACATCCTCGACCATTGCATCGAGATCAACCGCCTGGAAAACGTGGCGGACCGCCAGTGCCGGGAGCTGATCGCCCGGCTCTTCGAGCAGGAAAGAGACCCCGTGCAGATCATCAAATGGAAAGAGATCATCGAGACGCTCGAGTTCGCCGCGGATAAATGCGAAGACGTGGCGAACGTGATCGAAACCGTCACGCTGAAGAATGCCTGAGCGGATACCGGCTACGTGAATCCCTTCCATCTTCTGATCGTGATTGTCGTCATCAGTCTGGCGTTCGACTTCACGAACGGATGGCACGACGCCGCGAGCTCGATCGCCACGGTCGTCTCGACGCGCGTCCTGCGGCCTTCCTGGGCCGTCGTCTGGGCGGCTTTCTGGAACTTCGTCGCGCCGCTGACGTTCGGCACGGCCGTGGCGGCGACGGTGGGCAAGGGCCTCGTCCATCTTGAGATGGTGAACCAGCACGTGCTGCTGGCGGGACTTCTCGGAGCGATCATCTGGAACTACGCAACGATACGCATGGGCATGCCGTGCAGCTCGTCGCACGCATTGATGGGCGGCTATGGAGGCGCGGCCATCGCCGCGGCCGGATTTCGCGCGATTATCGTGAGCGGCTGGCTGAAGCCGGTGATTTTCATCTTTATCGCGCCGGTGATCGGCATGACGGCGGCCATTCTCGTGACGACGGCAACCAGTTGGATCGTGCGAAAGCAGGCACCGTGGAAAGTGGACACGTGGTTTCGCCGGCTCCAACTTATTTCGGCCGGCGCTTTCAGCTTCAGCCACGGCACGAACGACGCGCAGAAGAGCATGGGCATCATTACTGCCGCACTCGTTACCGGCGGTCTGATTCCGAGCTACAAGGTGCCGGACTGGGTTATCATTTGTTGCGCGCTTGCCATGGCGGGGGGGACGATGGCGGGCGGCTGGCGCGTCGTCAAGACGATGGGCCAGCGAATTACGAAGCTCACTCCCTTCGGCGGGTTCGCCGCGGAGACGTCCGCCGCCGTCACGCTGATCGGCACGGCCGCCGCGGGAATCCCCGTCAGCTCGACGCACGTGATCACCGGGGCCATTGCGGGCGTCGGAGCGTCGCGCCGGCTGACGGCGGTGCGCTGGGGCGTGACCCGGCGGATCGTCTGGGCGTGGGTCCTCACGATTCCGGGTGCGGGATTGATGGGCGCCATGTTTCACTTTCTGTTCTTAAACTGGGTGCGATGACATGACCGAAGGAAAACATCCGTTCGCCACGATCGAAGAGGCCATCGAGGATATCCGCCAGGGCCGGATGATCGTCCTGGTGGACGACGAAGACCGCGAAAACGAAGGCGACCTGACCATCGCCGCCGAAAAGATCACGCCCGACGCCATCAACTTCATGACCAAGTACGGGCGCGGGCTGATTTGCCTCTCTCTGACCGAGCAGCGCTGCGACGCGCTCGACCTGAAGCCGATTTCGGCGCGCAATACGTCCGCGTTCGGCACGCCGTTCTGCGAGCCGGTGGACGCGCGCCGCGGCACCACCACCGGAACCAGCGCGTGGGACCGGGCGACCACGATCCTGGCGGCCACCGACCCGCACACGCGCCCCGAAGATCTCGCGCGGCCGGGGCACGTGTACACGTTGCGCGCGCGCAATGGCGGAGTGCTGGTGCGCGCGGGGCAGACCGAGGCCTCCGTCGATCTTGCGCGAATCGCGGGGCTCGATCCTTCCGGCGTGATCTGCGAAATCATGAACGACGACGGGACGATGGCGCGCGTGCCGCAGCTCACCGAGTTCTGCCGCATTCACGAGATGAAGATGGTCACCGTCGCGGACCTGATCCGGTACCGCATGAAGCACGAGCGGTACGTGCGGCGCGTCGCGGAGTCGGTCCTCACGACGAAGTACGGAAATTCCCGGATGATCGCTTATTCGAGCGAGATCGATCATCATCTCCACGTGGCGCTCGTGCGCGGCGAAATTCCCGCGGACCTGCCGGACCCCGCGGCGAAAGAAGAGCCGTGGCTCGTCCGCGTCCATTCGCACTGCCTCACCGGCGACGTGCTGGGCTCGACGAGCTGCGATTGCCGCGAAATCATGGAAGGGTCGCTCGAAGCCATCGCGCGCGAGAATCGGGGCGTCTTCGTCTACCTCCATCACACCGGCCTCGGATTTCAGATCGATACGCGGACCGAAGAGGGAGCCGCGCTGCCGCAAATCATCTACCACCGGCGCGAGCAGATCGACCGCGACACGCGCGTGCAGAAGCTAATCCAGCACGAAAGCGGAATCGGCGCCCAGATTCTGACGGACCTTGGCCTACGGCGCATCCGCGTCCTCACCAATCATCCCCGCAAGGTTGTGGCGCTGGAAGGCTACGGCCTCGAAATCCTAGATCAGGTGCCGCTCGCGATCGACTCGGCGAAGCGGCGTCACCAAGTGACGTAGTGTGGGACCCTGGAGCTTCAGGGACTGAAGCCCCTCTTGCTTTCAGCGGCTTATGTCGGAGCTAAAGCTCCGACCTCCTAAAAAGCGCGCATTGAATTTGCGGTTGCCAGCCGCGCGCCGGGCACCCGCCACGGCGGGTGCAAAAGCGCATATGCTGTGCCCCTACAAAACCTAAGGGCGTCGCCTCAGCGGCTGAAGCCGCGGCTGTTTTGGGCCGTGCGTCGGCACGGCTAAAGCCGTGCCCTGACGAAAGACTCTGCTGGGACACCCAGCAGCAGCCGAATGGACGGAAGTCTGCCGCGCTGAAGGCCGCGGCGCTACATTGAAATCTTCGAGGAGGTCCACCAGATCGTCCGGACCGCAAACGACGCGGCGGTAAACGAGACCTCTTTCGCGGTTAGCGGCCGAAAACCAAGACGACAAACGAATCGGGCACGAAGCCCGGCCGCGGACGAGGATTATCCGCGGTGGGCGCGGGCGGCGGCGTGAAATCGGCCGTCACGAGAAAGACCTCGTGGGTCTTGGCGTCGAGCGCCATCGTTCGGGCGCCACGTTGCGTCGGCACATCTTCAACGACGCTGAATTTGCCCGGCGAATCCTCGTGGACCACGGTGAGGGTGCCGCTCTGGCCGTTTGAGGCGAAGGCAAAGCCGGTGGCCGGATCGAACTGGTCCGCGTCCACGCCGTCGCCGATCGGCGGTGTCGCGATCACTTTGCCGGAATCGGCATCGATTACGGCCATCATTTTGTTGTCACACCCGGCGAAGAGACGGCGGTGCTTGACGTCGATGGCAAGGCCGGAAGGCTCCTTGCAGGGATCGAGGGGCCAGCGCGCCGTGACAACGAGATTTTTCGAATCGATCTGCACTTCCTCGCTCTTGTTTTCGACGTTGACGTAAACGTGGCCCGCGCCGTCGGCAACGGCAAATTCCAGTTTGCCGCCGATCGGGATCGTGCCGGCAACTTTTCCGGTCACCGCATCAATCGCGGTTGCGTCGCCGCTGCGACCGTTCATCGCGAAGACGCGTTTTGAGGCGGGATCGTACACAATCGCGTCGGGATTCGTGCCGGCCTGCGCCTGGCCGATGACTTGCAGAGACTTGAGATCGAAGATGGAGACCGTGCCGGCCTGGCCATTCGACGTGAAACCATTGCCCTGATCCGGGGCAAGAGCTATGCCGTGCACGCCGGTGGTATTGGGAATTTCGCCGACGACTTTCTCGGAGTCGACGTCGAGGACGACGACCTTCGTCCCGCGGGAGATAAAAAGACGGCGCGTCGGCGAATCGAACGCGAGGTAGTCCCAGAAGCCTTCACCCCCAAGCTTGATCGTTTTGATCAGATGATAGCCGGACGGACCCAGCGCGGGCGTCGCAGCTTCCACCTTGGTCGCCAAGGATTTGGCGCCGCCACTACCGAGCGAGGCGGCGAGAACAGCCACTAGAATCGCGATAGTTACGAACCAAGGGAAGCGTTGGGATGACATTCGGGTCTCCTGTGACGGCGCGCCGCCGATTTTCGACGCCGATATCGTATGCTTTGCAGCCTGAAAGGGTCAAATGAACCGAGGATCAAAATGCGTTAATCACTCGGCCTGCGCCTGGTTACCCATGGAGCCGTGCTAGGGTGAGTTCTTCGCGGGCGGGCCGATCGTGATGTAGGGGCGCATCTTTTTCAACTTCGTCTCGGAGATACCGCGAATGACGAGCAGATCGTTGACGCGGCGAAAGCGCCCGGCCTTCGTGCGAAAGTCCACGATCGCCTTCGCGGTGGTCGGGCCGACGCCCGGAAGCTGCTCGAGTTCCTTCAGGGTGCGGTGTTGAGATCGATGGGATGCGCAGGCGGAATTTTCTTGGCGAATGCTGGAGAGGCAAACAACAACCACGTGGCGAGGAGGCCCAGAATCAGCAGCCGCGTTCTCTGAAGGCTCACACGCACCGCGACGTGCATCTTTTTCAGCATGAATCTTTGCCGGGCTGAAGCCCGGCGCTACACAAACGTCCTACACAAACCACCGGTCGCGGCCGAGCTAAGCGACGTTGCCCTGAGCGTCGTATTCCGTGACCGGGCCGAAAAGCGCGGCCTGATCGGCGATTTGCTCGCGGTCGCCGACAACGACGATCTGCGCGCTGGCAGAATCGAAATGGCGGCGGGCGGCGGCGAGGACATCGTCGGCCGTCAAGGCGCGGATGCGGTCGCGATACGTCTCAAGATAATTCTCCGGGAGACGATCGAGATACACGGTGGAAAGCTGGCCGAGCATACCTTCCTGCGTGGCGACGCCGAGGGAGAACACGCCGGTCAGATAGTTGCGGGCGCTATCGAGCTCTTCGGCGGTGACCGGAATCGAGCGCATGCGGTCCATCTCGTAGAACATTTCGGTGAGCGTGGCGGCGACGACTTCGTTGCGCACGGCGGCGCTGACGGTGAAGTAGCCGTACTGGCGCAGCGCATTGATGCCGCTGCGCGGGCTGTAGGTGTAGCCCTTCTGCTCGCGAATGTTCATCACGAGCCGCGAATGAAACGCACCGCCGTAAATCGAATTCGCGAGGACCATGCGGTACCAGTCGGGGTCGCGCCGCGTGATGGCGAGATTACCGATGAGCACCTGCGTCTGCACGTTGCCAGGCATGCGGACGAGATGAACGCGGCGGCCGGAAGCTTTCGGCGGCGCCGGCGACTCGGCAGGCTCAGGCTGCGGAGCTTTCCAGTCTCCGAAGATTTTCTCGATCTGGCCAAGCATCGAGCCGGCCGAAAAATCGCCGACGACGATCAGCAGCGCGTCCGCGGGGACGTAGTGGCGACGGTAATACTCGACGAGCTCGTCGCGCCGGTACGCGGCTACCTGTTCCGTCGTTGGAGCGACGATGGCGTACGGATGCGGGCCGAAGAGGACGCGGCGCAGGCGCTCGTTCGCGAGGAAGCCGGGAGTGGTGCGCTCGATGCGAAGCTCTTCATGGCGCTGGCGGCGCTCACGTTCAAATTCGTCCTCGGGAAACGAGGCATTGCGCGCAAGGTCGGCCAGCAGCTCGAGGATGCCGCCCGAGAATTCGGCAAGGCCTGCCGCCGAAATCGCGCTCGTATCCGCGCCCGCACTCGTGCCGAGGCCCGCGCCCATGCGGCGCAAATCTTCCTCGATTTGGCGGCTCGAACGCGAGGCTGTGCCGGTGCGGATTACAGCGGACGTCATTTCGGCGAGGCCGGGAGCGCTGTGCGCGACGACTGCATTCCCGCTGCGGAAGTAGAGGTGCGCTGAAATCCTCGGAAACGTGCGCGACTCGGCCAGCACTACCTGGGGACCGTTCGCGAGGGTTTGGACGGTGCGCTTCGGCCAGGCGACCGGGCGCTCGGGTGCGAGGGCCGGCACGGCGCTGCGGTGCGAAACAGATGTCGCGGAAGTCATTCCGCACCTCCGGCCGCACCACCGAGTTTCACGGGGCGCCGCACGAGCACCGCCCGGTTGTGGGGCACCAGATATTTCTGCGCGGCCGCCTGCACCTGCTTCGGAGTCACGGCGAGAAAGCCGTTGAGAATGGTGTTCACGCGTTCGGGATCGCCGTCGAAGAGCGTGAAGCACGCGAGATAGTGCATCAAGCCGAAGCGCGGCATGTAGGAACCCATGCCACCTTCGAGCATCGAGTAGTAATCAGAGCGGAACTTCACCTTCACGGGGTCGAGCTCTTCCGGCGCGATGCCCTTCCGCTGAATTTCTTCGATGACTTCGTCGTAGACGGCGACCGTGCCTTCGGAAGTGAATTCAGGCTTGTGGAAGATGCGCGTGACCATTTGCGTGGGGCCGTTGGTGTCGAAGATTTCGGCGTGCCCGTCGGCATCGACAGCGATCTGCTCCTCGAGTACAAGCTTGCGGTACACGCGCCCGGCGCGGCCGCCATGCAGAACGCGGTCGAGAATGCCCGCGGCGTACCAGTCTTCCGTTTCCCGCCTGGGCAGCGTGTAGCCGATGGCGATGGCCGGGAGAGGGCCGAGGCGCTCTTCCACTTCTCCGCGGCGCTCCTCGGTCTGAGGCGGCTCGCTCACGTCCGGACGCGGCGGAGGCGCGCCCGGCGGGATATCCTCGAAATAGCGCTTCGCGAAACCAAACGCCTCGCTTGGATCGAGATCGCCGAGCATCAGGAGCACGGCGTTATTCGGCGCGTAGTAGGTGCGGAAGAATTGCTGCACGTCGGCAAGAGTGGCGGCGTCGAGGTCGGCGAAATCGCCGTAGAAATTATGGGCGTTGGGCCAATTGCGAAACGCGACGGGCGGCAGATCGAGCCACGGAAAGCCACCGTAGGGTTGGTTCATCACGTTGACGCGGACTTCTTCTTTCACGACGTCGCGCTGGTTACGGAGGTTTTCGTCGTCGACCTTCAGCGCGCGCATGCGATCGGCTTCGAGCCAGAGAACGCGCTCGAGCGCGTTCGACGGGACCGCTTCGAAGTAGTTCGTGATGTCGTAGTTCGTCGTGCCGTTCAACAGGCCGCCGGATGAGTTGATGAGGCGAATGTGCTCCATCTTTCCGGCGTTTTCCGAGCCCTGGAACATCATATGCTCGAAGAGATGCGCGAAGCCGCTGCGCCCGCGCGGCTCGAGACGAAAGCCGATCTGATAATAGACGCCGACGGTGACGACCGGCGCCGAGCGGTCCGGCGACGCGACCACGCGCAGGCCGTTCGCAAGCTTCGTGTGCTCGACGGGAATATGGAGCTTTTGGGGCGATGGATTCAACGATTGCCTCCCGAAAGATATTGTCAGTTGCCAATGCCGCGCTGAAGACCGCGGCGCTACATCTAAACCCTCAACGATCCCTGAGCGCGCGTTTGAGCCGGCCGACTGTTGCGGCGGGCTTCTTCGACAGGACGCGGCCGGCGAGCAACGCCAGCGCTGCGTAGGACTGCCGAAATTCGCGCGGGTACCGGCGAAGCGCACGCGCGTGCTTCGCGACGACGGCGTAGTCGCCGCGCGAGATCGGTCCGGTCCAGGCAGCGCGCGGCCCGAGCCGCTCAATATTATCGAGCATTTGACGGGTCAAAGGTAAGAGCGTTTGCATGGCGCGGCTGCGCGTGAAGCCGATGCGCATGAGCATTTGCAGCGCGGATTCGATCAGCGGAAAGCCGCTGCCGGCGGCGAGCACTGCCGCCGCGTGATACACGGGCTTATCGCGGCTGTCGATTGAGATGGGCACGCCGCCGAGAGCCCGCGCGATTCCCAGCGCCGTGCGGCGGGCTTTCGGGTCACCCTCGATGGCGAAGGTGACGCCTTCGAGGCGCGGCACTCCCCTGCCGCTGAACGTCTGCATGGGATGGAGCGAGCCTGTGGCCGCGCCAAGGCGCGCAAGCGGCAAGAGGACGGCGCGGTCGAGGGCGCCGCTTGTGTGCAGGACGACTTTACCTCGCCACGCTTTGCCGCCAATCTCCGCAAGCGACTTTGCGACACCCGCGAGCGCGTGGTCGGGCGTTGCAAACAGGATGACGTCAGCTGCAAGAAGGCCTTGGAGGACAAATTGGCCAGCGAAAGCCGGGACGGAAGCTTCGGCCGGGCCAGCGCGCCGAGGCAGCAAGTACTTGCTGCGGGTATGGCTGCGCATTGGTACAGCGCTTCGCGCCGATCTGTTTAGTCGGAGCTGAAGCTCCGACCCCCTAAAAGGCTCCCGCAAAAAACCGTTGGCGAACATGGAATAAGGGGTGCCGGCGCCGATGGCGCGGACGGCGGCGCGCGAGGTGGCTTTCGAACGCGTCACGACGGCGCCAATGCGCCAGCCCAGTTCCCGCAGGCGCTTGCCAAGCGTCTTGCCCACGCGCCCCGCGCCGATGATGGAAATAGTGCGTGCCATGCAGCGTGCTAGGATAGCTCGTTCGCTGTTTTTGCGGTGGAGGAAATTGCGCGTTGCACATCTTCTGGACCGCGTTGCTGGGCGCCGTCGCCTTCCTGTGGATCGTCGAATCGATCGACCTGCTGCGCGGAGTGCCGTCGATGCCTTCGCTGGTGGATGCCGACCCGCTGCCGGACGCGCAATGCCCGCCGATCTCGATTCTCTTTGCGGCGCGCGATGAAGCCGAAAAGCTGCCCGGCGCGCTCGAGACTTTCCTAGCCCTCGACTATCCGCGCTACGAAGTGATCGCCGTCGATGACCGCTCCGAAGATGGCACAGGAGCGATTCTTGAGGCCGCGGCCAACCGCGACAAAAGATTAAAGCCCGTGCGCGTCGACAAATTGCCGCCAGGATGGCTCGGGAAACCGCACGCATTGGAAAAGGCGTACGAACACGCGAGCGGCGAGTGGCTGATTTTCACCGATGCGGACGTTCATTTCGCGCCGGACCTGCTGCGGCGCGTGATGGCGCTGGCAAAAACGAGTGAATGGGACCACGTGACGCTGCTGGGGACGCTGAAGATGTTCAGCTTCGGCGAGAAGATCGCGATGACGTTTTTCGCGATGGCGTTCGTGATCGGGACGCGGCCGTGGGCGGCGAGCAATCCGAATTCGCGCGGGTACAACGGCGTGGGCGCATTTCAATTGATCCGCCGCGGCACGTACGAGGCGATCGGAACGCACCGGCGGCTGGCGATGGAAGTGGTGGACGACATGAAGCTCGGGAAGCTGGTCAAGGACGGCGGGTTCCGCTCGGGCGCGGCGAAGGCGGGAGACGCGGTAAGCGTTCATTGGCACGCCGGGGTGCGCAACATGATTCGCGGGACGACGAAGAATTTTTTCGCAGTGTCCGGATTCAAATTGTGGGTGGCGTGCGCGCAGATTTTCGGGGTGCTGCTGACGTGCGTGTTCCCTGTGGCGGCGCTGGCGTTCGCGCACGGGTGGGCGCGGGTGTTTGACGCGATCGCGGTCGTGTTGCCGCTGATCATTACCTGCGGCGCGGCGGTGCAGTTTGACGTACCGGTGCTGTACGCGGTGACGTATCCGGCGGGCGCGTTGATTTTCGCGTGGATGATGGCGCGGTCGGCGATCGTCACGTTGTGGCAGGGCGGGATCGTGTGGCGCGGGACGTTTTACCCGCTGGAGGAGTTGAAGCGGGGAGTGGTGTAGGCTGTGCGGACGAGGTGTGGTGCGGACACAGGCAAAAGCAGATCCCTCACCCCCATCCGCAAAAGGCGCGGCTGGGTTCGGGATGACAGCGTAACAGTGGGCGACGGGATGCCAAGCATGAGCGCCGGGCACGGCGTGCCGTGCCCCTACCGGCCGAGGTGAAGCCCGCCGCAACAGATCGTGCGGCCACTTCGCTCAGAATGACGCGACGCGGGGGTGAATGGCGCAGACGTGCCAAGCACTTTTGCCGGGCGCGGGCTTTTGGGCGCGCTTCGGGCGCAGCAAGCGAAATGCGCCCGCCTAAAGGCGGCCCTTCGACAGGCTCAGGACAAGCCGCTACGCGACCCTCTCTTCGGGCGTACATCGGGCGCGACATCGACCGTTGCGGCGGAAATTGGCACTGGCGCTTCGGTTGAGGAGATGACGCCGAGGTCGCGCTGCTTGAGAAGGCGGATGCGGTCGCGAATGGCGGCGGCGCGCTCGAAATCGAAGTTCTTGGCGGCGTCGCGCATCTGCGCATCGAGCTGCGCGATGGCCTGGAGCAACTGCTCCTCGTTCGCAATCTCGCCGATGGCCGAATCGTCCGCGGGCACCGTAACGTAATCCGCTTCGACGATCCGGGCGAGCTGCATATCGACCGACTTCACGATGGATTGCGGCGTGATGTTGTTCTCGCGGTTGTAGGCCTGCTGCTTCG
>Ga0187864_10003799_pt1 | contig 12145 bp, 10 predicted proteins | sample June2016WEW_11_4_FD_132985 | JGI IMG/M metagenome (GOLD analysis project Ga0187864, IMG submission 132985) | Peatland microbial communities from SPRUCE experiment site at the Marcell Experimental Forest, Minnesota, USA - June2016WEW_11_40 | ecosystem: Environmental > Terrestrial > Soil >... | reverse complement strand
TTTTTAACTTTTTTTGACGAAAATTGACTATTCTTGACGAATTATGATGAATTTTGACGCACCCTGCAAACAATTCAAGGCCTAAGCCAAAAAAGCAACCCAAAACATAAAGAACAAAATTTAGTCTGCCCTTGAGTTTTCTCACTCAAACACTTAACAAAACCCTCACAGTAAATAATTGTAATAGGAAGGGAGATTTGTTACAAAAACAATTAAGATAGAGCAATCAAATTTAGTAAGCATGGCTCAAGAGGTCCCAGACGATTTAAAGGTTCTAATTGTGCGTTTTGTACAAATTTACAGCAGCATCACTGATTTAGAGCTTGACCATTACCTGCATCCTAAACCCTGGTTTATGCCACTGAACAGCAACTTGGCGAAAAAAGAAGCCACCCAATACTTTTTGCTCGCAGCATCACTCAGCGACTACAGGCTAACTGGAAATCCCAGAAACATCCGAATGCTACTTTACCAACTTCACACCAAACTCGGACCCAAACTATACACTACGAGGGACCCAGCAGACTTCACATGTGAAATTCGAAAATTTGAGCAAGATATAAGAAAACTAGATCAACTAGGCGAAGCAAAAGATGAGATTCCAGAAATATTATCCTCAGTCAACCGATTCATAGAGCAGAAAGCTCAAAGCGACCTAATCGAATACACAACTAAGCAAAGTCAAAAAGGAAACAAGCCAAAAAACTTTGTTGAGGAACTATCGTATAACGTAAAAAGAATGAATAAACACAATAAAGCAAAATCTTGGCTGTATTTACGCTGGATGACCCGAAACTCACCTGACCTAGGCCTATTCCAATTTAACCCTAAAGACCTGATGGTGGCACTTACCACGCCTAAATTCAGAGTTTACGCTGCCCTGGGCCTAAGCGATAATGAGAACTTACCTTTCCAATTAAATGCCAAAAACAAACCGGAAAGCTGGTGGAACAGCACAGCAGAATTCGATTATGACGCAAACAGGTTAACCAGCTTTGCCCGCTCTCTTTTTCCAAATGACCCAGCCAAAATAGATTTTCCCTTCTACATTTTAGGAACCTGGCTTGAAAATTCTGACTTAACACCAGTTTCGTTGGAGCAGTCTCTGCGGTTTTTTATACAAAAATATCAGGAATTGCTACAGCCACTTATGCGATACTTAACTGTGGTTTCTCATTACAACCAAGCCGGCGAAAGTGTTGAGCCTGGAGCATTTACTGGGTTAGAAAAAGACGTCTACGACTTTTTAAAAAACAAGCAGGTGATGTTCAACTACGAGTTTATGGAATTCTGCTTATCAAAAGAAAACCTAACAACAGACCGGTCTCTAACCTACAAACCAGACTTTTTCCTGCCACAACTCACAAATAATGGCCGCAAAGTTTTGCTTGAACCGCATGGCATCAAAAACAACCTTAAAGAATTCCTATCCAAGCTATCAAAATTCCGAAAACACTATGGCGATTACTTCTGTCTCATCCTAATAGTTCCCGACGACTTCATTGAAACAATCGACGAATTTGATCCACAACATAACTCATATGACTTCGTTTGGAAACTAAGCGACTATAAAATAAAATTCGAAAACTTCCACAGTTCCTAAAGGGATTCGTCATCAAAATAGAGGTCTTAAGTGTCCCAAAACAATCTGAACAAAATCTTAATTGCCACAAGTGACACGGCATGGAAGCGGACTATTTCAACGACCCGCAAGTCGCAGACTGCTAAACCCAAGCTTTTCTGTCTGAAACAAGACTATATTATACCTCTGTGTTCTAAAAATTTTGCTGCACGCCTTATTGCTTCTTCCAGCGGGAAGCCTATAATGTTTACCGCTATTATCTCACCAATGAATACTCCTAAGAGACTAATCTCAATGGGAACCTGAAATAATAGTGAGAGGTATCCTCCAACAATTAAAGCAACAGCTACTGTTTCTGCAACAGTTCCCAAAAATCGCTGAGCACCCCGCCCCTTACGACCAATATACCAAGCTAAAGTACACGCAACAAGATTTGCAGCCGCGCCCCCGACAATATCAATTATTCCAAGCCCGCCAAAAACGTTAGAAACAACGCAGCCCAAACTAAGCCCCAACGCACAGGGCAGCCCAAAAAACATCGACAACGGCAACAACGCATCAGCCACCCTCACTTGAACAATCCCAAAACTTATCGGCGCCAAAAAAATAACCCCAACCGCATACAAAGCGGCAAAAACAGTAACCACTGCCAATTTTTTAGTATCTAATCTCATTTCATTCAACCCGGGTTTTTTAAGGTAGGTTATATACGGAAACTACCATACTGCCCCCAAGTATCCTTCACGAACTATATTAGCTTAACCCCGATCAAAAGGCATCACAGCTTTTTTGCCAAACCGAAAAACAACCACTCTCAAACAAAAATAAAAACAATAGAAAAAGAGGAGCGCTTTTTATGAAATTTTTAAACTACATATTGGATTGGGACTACGACAAATTGCATGCGTTCCGTGCGTCCTATTTGAGCATGGTCAAAAAGCCATTCAGAAAGCTTTCTGCATTCGTTGGGGTTACAGGAGAAACTTTTTGCGTTTCCATCCCACTTACGACAGGCAGAACAGGGAATTTCTATATTGCCACTCATAGCAACCATGAATTATATCAGCCTAAAATTGATTTATCTGTTATGAAGCAACAATTAAGAGCACTGGTACAGGTTCAAAACTTTACGAACCCTAGAACTGAGGTTTAGATTGCTTGGCTCGCCGAAACGTTTACCGCGATTTTTGACGAATAGCAACGAATACTGACGTAACCTGCAAACATTTCAAACCGCAAACCAAAAAAAGCAATCCCAAACCAACCAGAACAAAGTTTAGTCAGCCCTTTAATTTTCTCAATATACTAGTTTAATAAAACGGCAGACTCATTGCGGAAGTAGGAAAATCCGTTTTTGCATCTTTATTCAGAAAAAGGCAAGTTGGCTGTTTAAATCTTTAAATAAACATTCTAATAACAATCAATAGGTGTAGACATGACACAGAAAAAATCTGAAGAACCAAACACTCATGACCAATGCGTAAGAACTATTGCTGAAGACCTCAAAAAAGACAACTGGCTGGTAAAGGCAAACACTGAAGGCTGGGAAAAACCCTCCGAAATCGGCGGTGTCATTCCAGATGTTATGGCACACAAGGGTTGCCTAAAACGAATTTGCCAAATAGTAAGCGAGAAAGATTTTGAAGGCAACAAAACACAATACAGAGATTTTAAAAACTACTGCAAAGAATACGACTTTCAATTATACGTCATAGGCAAAAAAGGAAAACTCAACCCAATCGACCCACAAACCTTAACAAAAAAATAAAAAACACATTTTACTATACAGAACTTTTGTGCGCACACACTTCAACGACGACCAAACAAAATTCTGACGCCCGAGCTACTTAGCTAAATAAGCAAACAATAAATTCCTCAAGAAACAAACACATTATAGACGAATTTTTATGTCGATTACGTTTCTGAAACATTGCCTTAAAGGAATTTCTTCCGGTTAAAGGCATTTACATCAATCACGTTAAACAAAGACAACACTTACCTTTAATAGCCTTTTGCTGCCTTATATTGCCTCAAGTTACCTTTAATTGCCTCATGTTGCCTCAACCTGCAAAAGATACAACTCTAAACCAAAAAGGCAACCCAAAACAAATCGAATAAAAATTTATCTGGCGTGGCATTTTCTCACTCGAACAGTTTAATAAAAACGCGCACAGTAAATAATTGTAACAGGAAGTACGAATTTTTGCAACCAAAACAAAAAAACGACCCAAACAGGTTGATTAATGAAAAAAGCCCCTATCTGCTCCAGCACGCTTACAACCCGGTAGACTGGTACCCATGGAGCCAAGAAGCCCTGGATAAAGCTAAAGCTGAAGACAAACCCGTTTTCCTCAGTATAGGTTACGCCAGTTGCCACTGGTGCCACGTAATGGAAGAAGAATGCTTCAACGACCCCCAAGTCGCAGACCTGCTAAATGAGGCGTTTGTGTGCATTAAAGTTGACCGAGAAGAAAGACCAGACTTAGACGCCGCATACATGGCTGTTTGTCAAGCTATGGGCAGAAACTGCGGTTGGCCACTCAACTTACTGATGACGCCTAAACTTAACCCGTTTTTCGCCGCAAGCTACATACCCAAACACAGCCAAGCCGGATTGGTTGGCATGGTGGATCTTGTTCCACAAGTCACGCAAATATGGAAACTGCAACGCTCGCAACTGGAAATGGTGGGCGCGGACATAAAGAGCCGCATAGAAACAATGGAAAAAAGAACACCTCAAAAAGCCCCCGGAAGCCAGGTTCTGCAAGACACCTACGACCGCTTAAGACTGGATTATGACCCAGACAACGGCGGCTTTGGCAGTGCACCAAAATTCCCAAGACCTCACAACATCCTATTCCTTCTACGCTACTATTCGCGAACGGGCGAAAAGAAGGCTTTAGCCATGGCTGAGAATACGCTGAGGCAAATGCGGCTGGGCGGAATCTTTGACCAAATCGGACTTGGCTTTCATCGTTACAGCACAGATGCAAAGTGGTTGGTACCGCATTTCGAGAAAATGCTCTATGATCAAGCTCTGCTCACGTTGGCGTACGTTGAAGCTTATCTGGTATCCGGTGCTGGAAAATTCATGATAACTGCTAAAGAAACTATAGATTACTGCATGAGAGATTTGTCTTCGCCAGAGGGCGGCTTTTACTCGGCTCAAGACGCCGACTCAGAAGGAGAAGAAGGCAAGTACTATATGTGGACTATGCAGGAAGTGCTCGATGCATTGCAACCGTCGGATGCGGATTTGGCTGTTCACCTTTTTGGGTTAAAAGCGGAAGGCAACTTTTCTGGCGGCAACGGGAAAAACATACTCCACCTCGCCGAACCACTTGATGAGCTTGCGTCATATAAAGGCTTAACATTAGACGCATTCATCCAGCGACTTGGCAAAATTCAAAACATCCTCTTTGAAGCAAGAAAAAAACGTGTCGCTCCAGTCGTAGACGACAAAGTTCTCACTGACTGGAATGGGTTAATGATTGCAGCATTAGCCAAAGCAGGAAGCGTTCTAAACCAACCAAAATACATTGGCGTGGCAAAGAAAACCGCTGACTTCATCCTGACCCAAATGAGCCAGGGCGACGTGCTCTATCACCGCTACGCAAAGGGTCAAACAGCCATTGAAGGCTTTCTTGACGATTACGCCTTCTTGGTGTTTGGGCTAATTGAACTCTACGAGGCCACGTTCGAAGACAAATATCCTCAAGCCGCCGCTGATTTAACGAAGATTATGATGGCGAAGTTTTGGGACAAAAAAAACGGCGGATTCTACCAAACCCAAAACAGCGAAGCCTCCATGCCGAAAATAAAGCAGCTCTATGACGGCGCAACTCCCTCAGGCAACTCGGTGGTGCTGCAAAATCTGCTGCGGCTGAGCCGTTTAACCAACGAGCCCACATACGAGGCAATGACGACTCAAATGACCAGGACCTTCGCTCAAGAGGTAGAAGGCGCACCTGAAGCGTACACTTTCTTTCTTTCGGGACTTGACTTTCTTATCGGTCCATCCTACAGCGTGACTTTAGTAGGTGATTTAAAGGAAAAAGAAACGTCGGATATGCTGAATGCACTAAGAAAACATTACCTGCCGTCAACCGTTATCCAGCTTAAAACTCCAAACAAAGCAGGTTTAGGCTATCAGCAAATCGACGGCAAAGCAACCGCCTACGTCTGCCAAAACCAAACCTGCCTCCCACCGACCAACAGCATAGCGTTGATGCTTGAACAGATAGGAGTGAAAGAAGTAACCAAATAAATTATCCAAGTCGCATTACGTGAACCTATTTTCCGTCATTCATTTTTCGTCGGGATGCTAAGAATTTTGGACGAAGAAGACTAATGCACAGCAGGTATTGTTTATATATTACCGCTCGGTTGTTGAAATGTCGTTTGTGAATAACGTAAATTGGTTTGAAAAAGGATGTTGATTTGAATGCCTATATGTCCATATTGTGGTGCGACCGTTCCTGAAGGCGCAATTGCTTGCGGTAAATGCGGAGCATCTTTAGTTTCCACGCAACCTCAAACGTCTACACCGTTTCAGTCTCAACCAAATTCATCTGACCAACCTTCGGGTTCTAGTTCTACTTCATGGTCAGGTGGAAATTATGATTCGACATTGTCAAATAGGCTCCAAAAAGCTTTGAGAAGAAATGAGTTATTGAGCTACGCGGTCGTTGGGTTATCAGTAGTCCTGCTAGTTGTGATTATTCTCTTTATATTCTGAAAATGATGAGAAATTTTCTCAATTGGATGGAGAAATGAAAAATGAAAAATTCCTTGGAAAACACAGTTAGAAGATTAGAAGCAACAAATAAGATACTCACTGCCGCAGTCATTATCTTGGTTATTGCCATAATTTTGATTTTATAATCACCGCAGTACCAAGAACAGCCGAGCTTCTACGAAAAATAGCTTTGGCAAGCTTGCGCGTATTTTGTTTTTGAGAATTTGCGACAAAATCAGCATATTTCTTGTTGAAGCTTAGAAAATAATCCAGATCAAAATGTTTCATCTGAAGATCAATCGTAGTAATTGGAAGCTTTCCGCAGAAATTCATTTTCGCGTTTAGGTATCATGACTCCTTCAAGCTTGTTCAATTCGTTCATAACGTTTTGCACGATTTGCACGATTTTCTGATGCTTGAGGCGGCCAATAACTAAATAAAAAAAATGAAGAGATTGTTAGGTAACTTATTCGTCCGAAAAACTTGCTGTTAATTGAATTTGCCGCCGCTTTTTGGCTCTGAAATCTAAATCTTGTCTAAGTTGAATTCTTCGTGGATGGCTCGGACTACTGTTGCGCCGTCTTTTTCTTTGACAACGAATGAAATGTTTAGTTCTGAGCTGCCTTGTGCAATCATACGGATGTTTATGCCTTTTTTGGCGACTGTGGAGAAGATTTTTGAGGCTACGCCTAAGGTTCCTTTCATGTTGGCGCCCATAACAGCTATCACGGCAACGTCATCTTCAACTGAAACTTCACTGACCAATCCGCCTCTGTCAAGCAAAGCGATTTCAAGGTTGCTGATAGCCCTGCCTAAGAGTCCGCGTCGGATAATCATTGAAATATTCGCCTCAGAAGCGGCGGTGGAAATCATCATAACGTTAATGTTGTTTTTTCCTAAGACGTCAAAGACTTTGGCGTAGCTTCCAGGCGCACCAACCATCTCAGCACCGCTAACGTTGAGCATAGCAACATCCTTTATCATCGCTACAGCTTTCACGGCTTCCTTTGCATTCCCATCTGGCTCTTTGGTTATGAGTGTGCCTTTGTCTTCTATGTGGAAAATACTGCGTATTCTGACAGGGATGCACTCTTTTATTACTGGTTCAAGGGCGCGTGGGTGCATGGCTTTTGCGCCGAAAATCGCCATTTCAGCCGCTTCCTGGTAGCTAAGCTGTGGAAGCATTTTGGCTGACGGAACAATTTTTGGGTCTGTAGTCATTATGCCTTCGACGTCGGTCCATATCCAGACTTCATCAGCACCTAAAGCAACCCCTAAAATGGTCGCGGTATAATCTGAGCCACCACGGCCAACGGTGGTTATAATGCCATCCTGGTTTGCTGCAATAAATCCTGTTACAACGGGGATAACGTCTTTTTCCAGCAGTGGTACAAGGCGTTCTCGGATGAGATGAGTGGTGAAATTCATCAGTGGGTCGGCTTCACCAAAATTGGAGTCGGTGACAATGCCTGCTTCTTTGCCTGTGAACCATTGAGTTTCAAGCCCTTCCTCTTTTATGGCACCCCAAACAATAGGCGCAGATAATCGCTCACCAAAGGAAACCACATAATCTTTAGATTTTGGCGTGAGTTCACCAACATAGCAGATGCCCGTTAAAACCTTCTCTAGCTCAACTATTGTTTTCTCAATGATCTCAGTAACTTCCCTTTGCACCTGTTTGTTATTAATTGCAGTTGAAATCGCCTCTAAATGTTTGTTCAGCAGTTTTTTGGTAAAGGCTTGGATGTGTTTTTCATCGCTTTTTTTGGCCAGCTCAGCAACTTCGATAAGGCTATTGGTTACACCTGCTAAAGCTGAAACAACCACGGTAACGTTGTCTTTTTTGGCGTTTTTGATGACTAGGTCGGCTACGTGACGTATGTTTTCGCCCGTACCAACGCTGGTGCCGCCGAACTTCATTACGATTTTCATTTTTTAGGACTCCAAGTAATTATTTAGCATTCGGTTTGCTAACTTATGTCTTATGTCTAAGAGGTCTCTTAAAACTGCACTGGCAGTCTCAATTCCGCCTGCGCCTCTGCCGACGAGGGTTTCTTCGCCAGCATATTCAGTAGAAAAGGTTATTGCGTTTAGGACTCCACTAACGCATAAAGGGTTGTTTTTAGCTATTTTCATGGGTTTAACTGTTGTTGTATTGCCGTCTATTGAACCTATGAGCTTGATTGTGTTATCCCTCTTTGAAGCTTCATCAAGAGCTTGTAAAGATACGTCGCGAATGCCTGTTCTGTCTACGTCTTTTAAGGTTATTTTCTTGTTCAATATCCAGTTCGCCAGGATAACTACTTTGCAGGCGGTATCAAATCCGTCAATATCCATAGACGGCTCTCTCTCAGCGTAACCAAGCTTCTGTGCATTTGTTAGCGCTTCTTGGAAAGTCACGCGATTTTGAGACATTTCAGTTAGGATGTAGTTAGTTGTGCCGTTTAGTATGCCCCGTATGGATAGGATCTTGTCTCCTGCGAGACATCGTTTGGCAAACTCGAGTATGGGTGTTCCACCGCCCACCGTTCCGCTGAATCGCAGGTAAACATTGTTATACTCAGCTAATTCTGTGAGGGCTGGCATTGCTAAGGCTAATGGCCCTTTGTTGGTTGTTACAACATGTTTCCCTGTTTTAAACGCTTTAGTGATGTGTGATAGTGCTGGTTCACCGTTCTTGATGTTAACGGGCGTGACTTCAACAACCACTTCTGCTTCCACCGACTCAATGACATCTAACGCTGACATTTCTGGATGACCAAACTCTGGGTCTGATGATATTGGACGAGTTTGTTTAAGGGCTTCCAGCTTCATAGGGCTTAAACCTCTTGGGTTTATAACCGCGCCATCTATATCAGCGACGGCAACGATTTTTGGGTTAAATCCGTAATCCTTAACCTTTTCTGCATATCTGCGAGCAAGAATAGTGGTTACACCCTTCCCGACTACGCCATAGCCAACTAAGATAATTCTCATTTCATGTCTCACCTAGCGAGAATGGGTGGTCTCTGCGCTTTTAACCCTAATGCCTGCTCTATAGCGGATATGTCAGCGTCAACTTCTATTGGTTTTTCACTTTGTTTAATCGCAGTGTCTGGATCTTTTAGCCCGTGTCCTGTGGTGACGCAGATTACCCGTTCATCCTTGCCGATAACGCCGTTTTTAACAAGCTTCATCAGTCCAGCAATGGAAGATGCACTTGCAGGCTCCACAAAAATGCCTTCAATCCTTGCAAGCATTTTTTGGGCTTCTAAGATTTCCTCATCTGTCACGGTTTCAGCTATCCCGTGCGATTCGCGAATGGCGTTTACCGCTTTCTTCCAGCTTACTGGAGCGCCGATTCGGATGGCTGTGGCGACGGTTTCAGGCTTCTCAACGGGGATAATTTTGTCGCTGTTTGTTTTGATTGCCTGCGCTATAGGTGCGGAGCCAACAGCTTGTATGCCTGTCATTTTTGGCAGTGTTTTTATGAAGCCGAGTTTGTGGAATTCGATTAAGCCTTTCCAGATGGCGCTTATGTTCCCAGCGTTGCCAACAGGCACAATGATTCTGGCAGGTGCCTCATTGTTTAGCTGCTCACAAATTTCATAACCCAAGGATTTCTGTCCTTCAATACGGAAGGGATTAATCGAATTAAGAAGGTAAATGCTTCTGTGTTTCTCAGCCAGTTTAAGCACAAATTCTAAGGATTCATCAAAGTTGCCCCGAACCTGCAAAACTTTGGCGCCGTGAATCATGGCTTGCGCTAATTTTCCATAAGCAATCTTGCCAGAAGGAATAAGAACAGTACATTTCAGCCCAGCCCTTGCAGCATAAGCAGCCAAACTCGCAGAAGTGTTGCCTGTTGAGGCACAGATTACGTGCCTTACGCCGAGCTCAACGGCTTTTGTGACTCCAACGGTCATGCCTCGGTCTTTAAAGCTGCCTGTAGGGTTTTCACCCTCATTCTTAACGTACAGTTGTTTTAGTCCTAATTCGTCGCCTAAGCGTTGGGAACGGTGCAGACCTGTGCCGCCTTCGTTTAGGGTGACTAGGCGTGTGACTTCGTGGATGGGCATGAAGTCGCGGTATCTCCAAACTGACAGGGGTTTTGTTTTCCAGTCGCTGCTTTTGAGGGTTTCGGCTAACTCTTTAAAGTTGAATTTTATTTCAAGGATGTCTCCGCATTTCTTGCAGAAATAAACAATTTCATCTATATCGTATCTTGTTTTGCAGTTAATGCATTCTTGATGTGTCATGTTTTCAATCTCCTATTAGATAAGCGCTTTTTCATGGCAGGGTAACGCAAGCTGTAGCTGAATCATCAACTGTGGCATTATTAATTTTGTTGTTCTCATGATGCTTCTTAACCCACCATGTTAGACAAAACCTCATAGGTTTTTAGGCTGTCTTTTTTCTCAACCACAATTATAGTTTCAGTCCAGCAGGAAATGAACTCAATAATGTTTACGTTCTGCTCTACCAGCAATGTGGCTAAGAAAGCCACAACTCCCGGTGTTATCTCCAGTTCCTCAGGTGAATGGACAACGATCATGGTGCAGTTATCATGTTTAACAAGAGTACTTATGCGTTCAGGCAAATCGCTCCTGTCAAGCAAGTAAACGAATTTATCCAGTAAATCAACTTTCATACCAGTTTTCGAGTTAAGTTCCTTACTTGTTATCATGACGGATTTTCGGTCATAAACGGCTATGCTGCTTCGTTTCAGGAGTTGGAGTACTTTTTCTTCTCTTTTCTGCTTGTGCTTTTGCAGTTCTTCCGAATAACGACGCAAGGCGGCTTTTATTGCGCTTATGTCATCAGTTTTCAAATCTTTTTGTATTTGCCTTGATAACTCGCTTAGGTTTACTATGCCTTTTTCTAGTGCTTCCAGCAGGTATGGTTTGTTTCGCAGGTGGTTTCTTACGTTTTGAGCTATTGTCATAATGCTAACCTATTGTATCAAATGGAACATTTAAATTTTATTAAGTAACAAAAAAGTCACAATGTTTAAAAATACAGCGTTGAAGGTTAGGGGAATAATTCAAAGCAAAAAATGGGGGAGCAAAAGAATAACCGAAAAAATCGTGTTAGCATACTCAGGCGGATTAGATACATCCGTATTAATCAAATACCTCCAAGAAAAGTACAACGCAGAAGTAATAACCGTAACCGTAGATGTTGGCCAACAAGAAGACCTTAAAGCTGCTGAAGAAAAAGCCAAAAAACTCGGAGTTCTCAAACATGTTTCAATCGATGCAAAAGACGAGTTTGCAAAAGACTACATTTTTCCCGCCATAAAAGCTAACGCCCTCTACGAAGGGAAATATCCGATAAGCACAAGTCTCTCGCGACCATTGATCGCGTCAAAGATGGTTGAAGTTGCCGAAAAAGAAGGCGCCGCAGACCTAGCCCATGGCTGCACGGGAAGAGGCAACGACCAAGTACGCTTTGACGTGACACTTGGCTCATTAGCACCAGAAAAAAAAATTATTGCTCCAGTACGTGAGTGGGGCATGACACGCGTAGAAGAAATCGCTTACGCTAAAGCCAAAGGTATCCCCGTCTCCAACGCAGCCAAAAAGTACAGCATAGACGCAAGCGTCTGGGGAAGAGCAATCGAATGCGGGTTGCTTGAAGACGCAAGTCAAGCGCCACCTGAAGACGCTTACGAATGGACGGTTTCAGCCGAAAAAGCGCCAATCACGCCAGAGTTTGTAACCATAAAATTTGAGACAGGAGTGCCAGTGGCCGTTAACAACGAAAAAATGAAACCACTCCAACTTATTGAAGCAATGAATAAAATCGCTGGCAAACACGGCGTAGGTCGCATAGACCACATCGAA